>Ga0210405_10004051_pt1 | contig 13939 bp, 27 predicted proteins | sample IncBWH11MmetaG_FD_155492 | JGI IMG/M metagenome (GOLD analysis project Ga0210405, IMG submission 155492) | Forest soil microbial communities from Barre Woods Harvard Forest LTER site, Petersham, Massachusetts, United States - Inc-BW-H-11-M | ecosystem: Environmental > Terrestrial > Soil >... | reverse complement strand
CAACATGGAAATGAGGAGTGGAGTTGCAGTGCCTAAAGGCAGGAACCGGTGGCAGTCAGGACTAGGTGCCAGGTTGAAGTGGGCCAGATTTACTAGTTAACATAATATAGCACGCGCGACACACAGTTATATGGAGGGAAGGGCATTACATTGTGTGTGCTGGCTAGATTCATGTTGGCAACTTTTATACCGATGGTCTCCCGCTTTGTCAAGAGAACCTCGAAAAACTAGCATTCGGGGAGCGCTTATGGCATAAGTGGGCAGTGACTGCTTTCCTAGAAAGGTACGCCCTCCCGCTTTTGGCCGGGTTGACCGGCGCAATGATCCTAGCCATCCTCATTCCGGCGCGACTCAATGGGACACAAAAAAGTTTCGCCCTCGTAATTCTAGTCGGCAGTGCAACAGCCATCGGGTGGGAAATCAATCGCCGGAACGCGAAGAAACATACACTGGCTGCAACCGTATCCCCAAGTATGCCCTCCATTAAAGATAGCCGAATCTATATTCAAGCAAAGCCCAGTGAATTAACTAGCATTTATCAAGGTCGAACGGAGCTACAAGCAAATAAGTTAGCGGCTCCCTACATCGGTAAATGGATGAAGGTGGCAGGCAAGATACACGATATTTCCACCCCCGGGGGGCGGGTACTTGTTGCTCTAGTGGACGTGCCCGACCGGGATTTTAATGGTGTGATCTTCTTATATTTTTCGCGAGAGCTATGGCTGGAGCGTCTCGAAATTCTCTCTCATGGTCACCCCATCACCGCTGAGGGCAAAGTCACTGGCCTGGCTTTTCCCGGTATTAGCCTTGAGGATTGTGAACTTATTGAGAATGTCTAAAGGCCGGGAAGGGAATCCCCGCTATGGCTATTAGCCTTAAAACAGCACTGCCGGAGTGGAAGAAATTTCTCGAATCGGAGCCCGCGTATGTGGAGCGCAAATTCGAGCATCTTATTGCCGATATCACCCCGAATGGTCCTGGCACGATATGGGGGATTTTTTCGCCGCGCATCCAACTCCATTGCGAAGTAGATGACGGTATCCGTTGGTTCGACCCTGACGCGAAGAGTTTCACATGCGCTGAGTACCTCACTAGATTTATTCGATACACATGCCGAGATTGCGGCCAGTGGGAAAAAACCTTCGCCCTGATTATGGTTCCCGATTTAACAGTAAGTCCAAAGGTGTTAATTGCCATGAAATTGGGGGAGTATCCACCTTTTGGTTCGCATCTTGCAAAGCGTCTTCAAGACATGCTCTCGGAGAGCGACCTGCAGCTCTATCGGAAAGGACTTCGGACCGAGCGCGAGGGGCATGGCATTGGCTCGGCAGCTTATTTCCGGCGGGTGGTCGATAATCAATGGAAAACTCTCGTAAAGAAGCTGCGGGATGCGGCAGAAAAGTTGGGGACTCCGGGAGAAAGACTGAAAGTATTCGATGAAGCTCTTACGCAACCGCAATTCTCGGCGGCTGTCGATTTGCTGAAAGATGCCATCCCCGCAAAGCTACTAATCTTGGACGGGCGAAATCCGCTTACTCTGCTCTACAAACCGCTAAGTGTGCAGATTCATGAACTGAGCGATGAACAGTGCTTACAGCAAGCAGCGGATATCCGCATCGTTTTAAACGAGACATTTGACAACATCAGTCGGGTATTGAAGGATGACGAATCATTGAAGGCGGCAGTCACCAGATTGGGATAGAAAAACTGGCGGTCCGCCCGGATCACTTGCTCTTACGATTCGCGGCAGCGTAGAGGCCAAACGTGCCGACAACAATCACCGCGCCCCAAAACAACATGCACTTTTTGCAGCCGATCACTGGCCCGCCAGTTTCTTGCCGACGAAGTACGCCACGCCGCCGCCGATGAGCGCCACCGCAGCGGGAACGTGATGCAGACTCAGCACGAGGCCGAGGCCGACGCCGACGCCGCCGATCCCGCCGAACTGTAACGCCGTTGCAAGATTAATTTTTGGCACGACTTCCTCCCTAGTTGCTCTTTCGAGCGAGAATAAAAATCACGATCCCCAATTCCACCGCCACGATCACGCCCCACACCGCCACAGCTTGCGCTATCGTTTGCGCCTCGTTTTCCGCCGCCGTTATTTGTGAATCAAACGAGGAAGAAACCGCGCCCCCGAGAGCAGTCCCCAGTGATTGAAGAAAACCCACGTCAGGCCCCCTTACTCAAATTGGAAATAATTTCGTTCTTATCATCGGAGCCAGCCGAACTCCCAAAGTAGTAACCCATCACATCCTTCCAACCCACGGTTAGAGCGCCGATGAGCAGCATCAAAACATCCCGCGTCTTATCCGGGAAGGCGTGAAACGCCATGAGGCCCACGAGTCCAAAAAATCCGAGTGTCACGAAAAGCCCGAGGATTGTAGGCATCCGATCGCGCAAGGAAACTTCCCGCGCCCGCGCATTAGAACGATCCGCGTAGGCTCCCTGTGCCAATTCCTCTTCGTGCTGGAATCCCAACTTTTGCATGTTGAGTTGGAATTGCTGATCCGCCGTTTGAATCGCCGCCAACTGTTCAGGAGTGGCCCCGGCCACCGCCGCCGCGATCCCTTCCATGCTGGACGCCACCGGTTTCCCGATTGCCGTAGCAACGACTTTCGCCGCCATCCCAACCGGCCCCGGCAGAGCACAAGACGCCGCCGCCGCAACCCACGGAGCCACTTTGCGAAAGAATCCGATTACATCCGCCACGGTATCACCGCTTTCTAAACGCGCCCTTCACAATCCCGCCGTATGACCGGTAGAGCCAAAACCCGCCGACAATCGCGCCGACCGCGATAGCGCCATAAACATACTTTTGCAGCGCCGCGAGTAAACTTGTGGTGTTATCGTCAGGCCCGCCGATCACAATTCCATCCTTGCCACCGCCGAGCAGCGTACCGATCACGCCGCCGATCCGAAGGCCCGATTGATCCGGGTGGGCGTGAGCACTCATCAACTCCGCGTCAATTTCCGCCTGGGCTTGCGCCTGAGCAATCGCCACCTGTGCCGGGTCAGCATTCGGCCCGCTGGCCTGTGCGACAGCCGCAGCCACATCTTGCTTTTGCTGGTCAACCGTCCACGGATCGACGTTCCCGGTAGTCGCCCGGTAAGCCACGCCGACAGTGTTTGACAAAACCGAATCAAGCAATCCCATTCGATCCCCTCACTTAGTCACCACCGTTGACACGTTTGCAGGCCGCATCTGTTGAGATTCGAGCCGCATAATCCTTTCGCGCATGTCCGACAGAATGAACAGCACCAAAACTTGCAGCAGCGCGAGTACCGCGCCGATCACCGCCGCAACGATAGACGCCCGCTCATTCTTCATTTCGTTCTCTTCCCCTGTGAGCGCCGCCCATGACACCGCTTGCAAGCCACTACGCACTTTTTGTTTGGCATCCCGTGATACCCGCCGCCGATCTGATGAACGTCCCAGTTTTTCCGATCCGCTACCGACTTCGGACGCCGCCCGCAGTAGTGGCAGCGATAACCGCGCCGCCGCTTGAACTCTTGCCGCGCCGTGATTAACGCATAAGTACGCCTCTCTTTCGTTGGCACCGGTTAACCCTTCTTCGTAACGACGATGTACCGCACCGATCCGCGCACTTTCCGCTTGAGCACTTGCCCGCGCCGCGCCTCCGCTTTCCGCTCCGCTTTTTCTTTATCGGAGTACGCGCCGTGGAAACATGCCCGAGTTCCGCAATGCGCCATCAGTCCACCGATTCAACGCGCAGCACTTCGCGCACGTCAAACGGGAAGTTTGCCCGGAGAACTTCGCCGCGATACTCGCCCGAGCACCCATTACGGAAATGCACGCGGTAAGTCACACGGTCAAAGGGAAAGGCGGTGGGATCGAATACGCCGTCCCCAACGTGGACGCCATACCCAACCGGATCAGGAGCAACGACAGGAGCCGGAGGATCAGGAGGAGCCGGAGGAACCTCCAAAGTTACATCCAACCCGAGCGCCCGCCTGCCCGCTTCCCAAATTTCTCTTGGACTTGCCACAGTTCACCCCTCTCTTTTCTCGTGCTACAAATCACAAGGTCCCGGATCACCAAGAGCCAATTCCAAATACGCCATACGAAGCGCCATCCCGACACCCTGTTGAGCACCGTTCCCGATAGACAGCACCGCGAGTCGGAGGAAAAAACCATTGGGAATGGTCAGGGGATACACGGGCAACTGGACACCAAGAAATCCCGCTGTAGTCTGCCCTCCAAAAGTGGCAGCCGGTTGCACTTGCCCTTGCAACAGGATTCCATCCGGCAGTTCCGCATTAGCAGCGGTCGAGCTTTGCTCCATAGCGGCCCCACGGCTTGACTCGGGAGCCAGAAAAAACGCGAGTTGCTCAGGAGCCGTACTCTGGAAACGGCCATCGGCATAGAGAACTTTCCACCAATAACCGTCCCGAATCTTTTCAGATTCAACGGTGAAATTTCCAAAGGGAGGGTTGGCCGCCGTACCGTTCACCGCGCGGTAAGACTTGTACCGAACCTGATTAAAGTAGGAACACCCGCCCGGATCGGGAGGAGTCACCGGGTTATCCGAGGGTTGAGGAAGTGGCCCCGAAGGCGTAACCAATCCTCCCGGCAACGTCCGCGCCGTTGGAAAAAGCCATGATCCCATTAGAAATCCCCCTGAAATTGCGCGTAGTACATTGCCACCTTTTGCTGATAGGGAAGATTGCGAACGCCCCGCGCCCAGTTCGTACCGTGCCCCACGTTGTACATATCCGCCGTGTCCACATCGAAGCCCATTTGCGCGATGAGATACGCCGCCGCTTGCAGACACGTTGACGGATCGAACAAATCCCACGGATCGAGGCCGGAGATAAATTGCCTCCCGTTGCTCACGCGCACTTGCGCGATCCCGCACGAAGGGTTGAGGCCGATAGAGGCCGGATCGTTTCCGTCTTTCATCCACTGGACAAGCAGCGAACGGCCGGCGCGGTTATTCACGTCATAGGTAACGCCGTTGAGAGTGAAATTGGTTTCCGGATTGATGCTATCCGGGTTGAATCCGCTTTCCTCCGCGCAAATAGCCTTGAGCAAAGCCGGATCGATCCCGGCAGCCTTGGCCGCTTGCGCGATCAGCGGATCATATTGCGAGGCTATACCGGAAGGCGGGGGAGCGTCAGAGCCGCCCGCAGGCGAGCTTCCAGAATCGCCTCCCCCTCCATCACCGGATGCTGCAAAAGCGAAACTCGGGTTGAGAGCGAGCGCGAGGCCCCCGAGTAAAACAATTCCGATCACCACAGGCAGCATGTGCCCCCCTATCACTGTTCAGATCCGCCACGCTGCAACTTTAGAACCCGGCAGACGGGAGAAGCATTTGTTTCAGGTACAGCTTTTTGTAAGCCGCGTAAGCCACCAGCGCCGCCACCGCGACATAAACCAAATGTTTCTTTTTCACGTTTGCACTACCTCCCGAGAATTTTTAAGAGCACCAGCAGACCGCCGACAAGCAAAACAACACCGACCAAACCTTGTGGAGCAGGACTCACCGCCGCTTGCAAAATTGGAGAGCCATTCGCCGAAACCACCACACCCGCCGACGAAGGCACGCCATAATCACCGCCCCCGGCCACCGTAGGCAGCCCGGCCACCGGCACCGGCTGGCCCGCAGAAATTGGCAGCGGAGGGTACTCCGTTGCGCCCGTAAACACCGAGGACACCGAACTCGCAACCGACCGCGCCACATTCACCACGCCGCCGAGGACACCTTGCGAGGCCGACTCTTGCGCGACAGTCCGCAGCGAGTAATTGAGCTTTCTGTATTCAATCGCGGCCCGCACATATTTCCGGTAATCGCACGCCGCGTTGCAATTCTTAAAAATCGGCTGAGTCCGCGACACAAACAGCGAGTAAGCCGCCTCCATTGCCTGAGTTGCCGCGCCCGTGTCCGCGCCTTGCAACACCGCATCGTCAATGCTCCGCAAGAACGCCTGTATCCCCGGAACATTCGCGCACAGGATTGCCTGTTCCTGTCTTACCGCCGCCGCGTGATGAGCACCGAACGCGCCCGCGACACTCGACAGCAACCCGCCCACCACGGGAACGCCCCGAAGGCCAGCCGAAACAAGCGTCGAAGCATACTCCTGCCCATCCGGTTGAATCCCGGCGCCCATGCAGGACGCCTCGTTATAGTCGGGAATGTTCCCCGTACTCGCCGCCGCGTACACACCGCCGCGCACTCCCGAATTGGGAAATGGCGCGAGAGATTTTGTAATCGTATCCGCGTTGCCCACCGGAAAAGCCACCGGAGGATTGATCGAGGACACATAACCTCGCGTCGAATTGACTTGCAGAGCGATCACGAATCCCCGCGTTTCTTGTCTGACGCATACCACGCCGCGCCGATAACGAAGATCACAACGAGAAACCAAAACCCGCGAGTGCGGAATTGGGTTTCAATGCTTGGCCCGGCAACGATCCCGGAATCAGCGGGAGGAGCATCCCCCGCGTAAGCGCCACCATCGAGCGTGCCCGATAGCAGAGCGCCCCCGGAGTCCGCGCCCGAATTGGAGGAGCCACCACACCCGCAGGCCATCGTTAGCCCTTTCTGCCAAAGGCGGCGAAGAGAAGCAGACCGCCGACGAGGAGCACGCCCACAAGCACCACACCGTTGCCACCGACGCCCGCGCCGTAAGCGGGAAGCGATCCCGGAGGCCGCGTCAAGAGGCCCGGATTGTAGCCGTAAGAACCGTAACCGGAGGAAACGCCCGCAGACCTACCGATAGCGCCGAGGCCCACCGAGGCAGCGCCCGCCGCAAAATTCACGCCGACATTTTCGAGAGCGGACAAAATTCCGTTGTCCCCGCCCGTGTCACCGTTTCCGCCGTTCCCGAAATTTTCGGAAACACTCCCCCAACCCGCCCCGCCCGTATCCTGCAAAGAAAAATCCACGTTGCATCCCTCCTGTTTTTAATGCGCCCCGGCTGAGTGAACCATCCACACAGCCGAGGCGCTTTTGTTAGGGGTTATCTCGTTTAGGCCGCTTTTGCGGGAGCGACCGAGAGAGCCTGTGGAATGATCCGGCGACCACGGATCAGAATGTTCGAAGGCCCGGCCCCGAAAGTCACATCGAGTTTGATCTCGACGCGATCCTGAGAGGCATCGATTCCACGGGAGGCCATGCCATCACGCAAGGCGGGGATAAAGTAAGTCCCCACGAGGCTTTCCGCCGCATTGTTGACGTGAGTCTCCCGATTCCAGTTCTGAATCATTTGAGCGTTCTTATCGCCCTGTGGAGTCCACACGCGCCCGGCACTCTGTACCGTAATGCCGTTGATAAGTGTGTTGTCTTTTGCGTTCGCGGTTTGCGCGACGAAGAGAATGTGAGTGTACTGGAAACCCTTTTCGAGGATCACTTGCAGGTCGGTTTGCGTCTGCAAAACCGGCTGAGAAATCTCGAACTCTTCCACGAGATGAAACGCGCCAGCCACGCCCGAGTCATAATCCACCCACAACTCAACGACGAGGCCCGTTGCGTCCCAAGTGTTCACGCCCCCGGAGAAAAACTGTTCACGCCCGCCGCAGTTCACCTGCAACTGGTAGGACGTAAAGAGCGACATGGGCAAACCCCACTCAATCGGATTGACAGAGCCGGGCATCTTGAAATTGAGAGGCAGCCAGTAGTCAACCGGCACAGTGGCCGCAGCATCGGCAATCGCCGTGCCGTGGATCGAATAGCCACGGTCGAAAATGCTTTGCTGGATGATGCCGCGAGCACTCAGGTTATTCTTGCTCACAACACCGAGCGCCGGAGCGTGCCGCGCCGTGATGCTCGTGACCAACGATTCCGGGTTATCCCGGCCAGTGGCCACGCCAGCGCCCGCGCCCGCAACGATCACGTTTCCGCGCACGCGAATGAAAACGCGGGAAATCGTTTCGGCTTGCAGGTAATCCTTGAGGTCAAAAGTCACCTGTGCCGCAGGAGCGACGGACTGAGCGCCCGCAATCGGGTAAGGCTTCGACGCCAACTTTTTCATGCCCCACAAATTCGGTTTTGCCACTGTCCATCCTCCCCGGTTAGTTACCGGATTTACAGCTTCGAAAAGAAAGTTTTGATTTGAGAAGTAACCGCATCGATGAATTGCTTGGGAGCCGTGCCGACGCCAGTCCCCTCAACAATCAGGTAAGCAGCCACGGCAATTACAGCGATGCCGAGCGCCTTTTTTGCAGGGGGGAAATCAATCGGGAATTTCATCGGTTACGATCCTCCATTTCGAGCGGGAGTGTACACCCGGCCCCGAAAACGGAAATTTCCCCACGCGCGCGCGCGTGTGGTGTACCGCTTGACAGGTTTTTTAGGGGTGGAGACTACTTACCGGGAGTTTTCAACTTACCCACGAGGGACTCATCACGAAAGGCGGGGGAGCCATCCGAGGTTTCTATGCAAACATAATCCGGCAGGGTGGGAAGGGAATTGACAAACCCTTGGGGCATGTAGCCCTGTGCAGCCTTGAGGGAGTTTATCTCCGTTGTCCGGTACCACCGAATCCGGGAGGCGTTAGAACGCGCAACGAAATGCACCAGCGAGGGTATTTGTGCGGTACCGCAGAAAGTAAGCCCCTCATGCCGCCCGGAGATCATGGCGGAAGTAATCGCAGGGGGAAGGGAACCCGCAACCCCCGAGGGGATAAACAACCCTAGTTCATCCACGCATAGCGTCACATTCCCCACAGGGCGAAGCATGAGACACAACAGTTCCAACTGTTCCCGGAAGTGTTCCCGTACATGGATCACAACGCGGAAACGCTCCGCTCCCCTATGGGCACGGAGATAATCCACCACCTTGCGATCCGCCCACCCACGGGGCTTCACGGAGTATTCCGGCCAGAGATGCTCGAATCCTTTGAGCGTCACCAACTGCGCACACTTCGGGTCAACGATCACAAGGCGGGGAGAGGCGCGGACTTCGTGAAGCATCCGCGCCGTTTTCCCAGTGAACGACTTCCCGAAAAAGAGTTCGAGATAGCCGAGACTCAAATCACCAGCCTCCCCTCTTCGTCCCGATTCCCGACTTTGACGGGAGCGGGAGCCGTGTCGGGAGGCATCACCAAAACGCCGCTTTCCGGCTTGCGAGCCGCCGCCGCCGCTTCCGCCCGTTCCGCCGCTTCCAACTGGCGAATTTTCTCAACGTGCTGCCACTGAACGAATGCAGTAACAGCGAACGCCGCGCAAGCGTCGAATAATTCCGGGTTGCGATTGCCCACACTCCCGAGCCAACGCGGTATCCACTCATCGGCAACTTTCTGCATAAGCGGGAGGAACTTCGGCCCTAGCGCGTAAGCCTGTTCATCCGACAAAGCGAACGCCGGATGATAGAACTTCGCGCCAATCTCGAACGGAGTACGCGCCACAAACACGGCCCACTCAGGCCGAATTTCTAGCGACTCGCCCTCTTCCTCCCCGCCAGCCGCCGCGCCCGGCCCCGGATCGGCGGGCAGTTCAGCCGATACCCGCGCCGCCGCCCGCTCGAAATCCTCACCACCAGTTTCCCCGCTTGGATTGCTCTGCCCCGGCCACAGTTTCATTTTCCTTGCCTCCCGTTTTGGTTTTTGCTACCACATCCGCTTTCAATCTCTCGTTCTCTTGCTTTACCGCCGTGTATTTTTTCTCCATTTCCGCGAGGAGACTTTCGACTTTCTCAACCGTCCCCGCTTCTTCGATCAAATCCTCCAGCCATTTCGACTTAGCGTGGAGCGTGGAGCCATCCGCGCTAATCTCTGACTTGCACGCAGGACAGAGCACCTTTGACGATGCGGGCATCTCGGGGGTTGAGCTTCCCGAGGCGGGCAGCGCACTTGCTTTCTTTTTTGGCGACACCTAGAGCCTCCTTAAATTTATCTTCGAGCAATTCCGCAAACCGCTCCGCTTTACCAGCCGCCGCGATGCGTTCGAGAAATGGCGTGTTGAAGAGAACGAAAAAACCATCCTCCCGGAGATACACGGAGGCGGTAAAATTCCCGCCCCCGTTCATCTTGACTATTTCGAGCAATTCTTGCGGGGTTTCGCTCACGATCAGGCCGCTATCCCCTTCCGATCAATCCCAATCTCGAAATTGGGAGAGTCGCTGAAACCGTCCTTTGTGGCGGGAGTAATGCCCGTGCAAGTCAGTTCGACCACATCACCGACCGCGAAGTATTTATTTCTCTCTTCGCGCAGCGCCGCCCGGCGAGCAAGGCCGATGCCCGCGAGGTTCCCGATGCGGACAATCGAGTGCTCTTGCAGGTCGCCCGCATTGTCGTAGACTTCGACCGACTCCGGCGAAAGCAACTTGCCCGCAACATAAGGCCCGTTGCTCGACTTGTGCACGCTCAGGACTTCGAACGTAATCGACGCGCCCTTTTGCCAGAAATTAGCGCCGAGGAATGGCGCATCCGCCGCCTGTTCCCGCTTTGCTATTTCCTGCCCTTGACTCGTGTTGCCTTTCAGCATTCCCATGTTTTTTGTTACCCCTTTGGTTTTAACTGGACAACTTCGCCCGGTTTCCCGTGCGAAACTTGTTTTTGATTCCAGACCGGGAGCGCCGCCCGCAGCACGTCGAACACGTCCCGGAATCCCACCGTCAACTGACAAGGCGGGGACTCAAAAAAACTCAACATTTCGAGGCCGAACGGTTTCAAATCCTCCACGGCAGTAAAGCGCATGTTTGAAACGCCCGGAATCAAATCGGCCAACTCGCTCAAATCCGCGTGCAGCATCCGCCAGCCGCTTTTAACTTTCTTCCCCCACAGGACAATGCTCCGCGATGTGGTAAAAATCCGCGCCCGCTTTGGGAGGAGTTCGAGAGTCTTGGAAATTTTGTCCCCGGCCAGATACACCGACAGGTAAGCGGAGACGCGATGCACGTCCACATGGCGAATATCCACGATCTTCCCGCCGCCGATGGAGGCCCACGCCCGCGAGAGCCACGCCTGCGAAATGTATCGCCCTACGAGCAGATGCAAATGGGCGATCCCGCTTTTGTGGAACTCCAAGACGCCGACGAAGGGAATAGACTTTCCGAACTTTCGCGCCAGAGAGACGCGCATCTCCCGCCAGCACTCCCGAATGTATTGATCTGTACGCCGCCCCTTTGGGATACGCTTCGGGTCGAGTGTCAGCGTAGCCATGCGCGTTAGCTTGTGCTCTGTGGCGATCTGCGCGATCCGTGCGCGTACTTTCTTGAGTTTTGGAGTCTGACAGCGACGGCAGCGGTATGACTGGCAGAACAGCGCCGCATGGCCGAATTTTCCCGGCTGGCCTTTCAGCGGCCCGACCACCGTTTTGTTACCACATCCGAAAGGTTTTTCCCGTTTCAACTTTCCGCCCCGTTGCAATTAATCTTAAATACAGTCAAGTGAAGTAAGGCCCCACCGAAAACCTCTACCCCCTCCCGTCCCCACGCGCAAACCCCGCGCGCGGGGAGGCGGATTTATCTCCGCTCCGGGTGCACGAGACGCGCCACTACTCACATGAAGGTTCTCTTGCCGACATTCTCCGTTTGTTGTAGAACGTGACCCTATGAGCACCGCTGTGAAAACCGCCGTGGGCATTGCACTGGTCATCATGCTACTGGCCCTCGCCTACTATTTCGGTATTGCCCTTCCCGAACAAAACCGGGCCAAGCTGCAATTTGAGCGAGACAAATTCGAGCAAGAGCGAAAAGAGAAGCAGAATCAGCAGCGAGCGAAGGAGCTGGAGGCGATGCAAAAGCACGCTCAACGAGGAATCGAAAAGAAAAACGCCGAAGATGTGTATCACGCGTGCCGTGTCGCAGCAGAGAATGACTTCAACAAGGGCCTTGAACTCAACGGCACACCGATTCCGGGAGAGAAAGGCTCCTACAATTTGCCATCTGAAACGTCGAAAGTCCTTCATAAGCAACAAAACGACGAGAAAGAGGCTTGTCGCAAAGTGTACGAAGTGACTCTTAAAGACATCGACGCGGAGTAGCGTTCTTTTTTTCAAAGGCCGGGGAGTCGAGTCACCCGTATGCGTCGCGGGTTGCATCCCTGCATTGCCCGCACTGTGCGCGTTCCTCGACTCCCCAACCAACCCGTAAGAACTCATCAAAATTTCCCGGAGAACTGTTCCAAAAATTGCACAATCACCACATCCGCCGCGCCCCAAAAACAAATCAGCAGAGCGAACGCGGCGACCGTTGCGAACAGGCCGACGATGAGGATTGCCACGTAAGAAAGCAAAAGAGTGTACAAAAACCGTGCTAGTGCCATTTTTCAGCCCCTTTAATTAGCGGTTCCCCAACGGTTCCCCGCCGTTTCCCGGCCCCGCGAAATTGTTAGGTGTGTCTGTATTCCCCGACGTGTTTTGTGGTGGGGGAACCGCCACAACGCCAATCACGCGCCTCTTGCGATTCCTGATAGGCAAAAGATTCTTTCCCTTCGCCCGGATCACAGCAGCGCGGAGACATTTCCGGCAGACGTGCCCGAGGACATGCCGATACTCGCGCCGAGGCTTTCCGCCGATCCGACTTCCGCGCCCGGCTTCCCGCGCCACAATCGTTACCGTGAAAAAAGGCCCGCGATGTTTCGGCGATTGGTCACACGTTCTTTTTGGACTCATGTTTTCTCTCAGTATTGGGATAAGGCGGGGAAGGGAATCCCCGCCGCCGAACAGGTTAGGCCGCTATCTTTTCTTCCCCGGCCAGCGCCGCCGCCCGCGCCAGCAATTCTTTAGCGCGAGACGGTTTTGGGACTTCCAGTTCAACGGCGACAACACGGGGAGCCGGAAGGAAAGAGGCATCCTTGCGGAAACCGGATAGATAGATGCGGAGTTCATGCGGCACCGCGTCTGTGCCTTTACACTTCAAGATAAATCCGCGCTTCGATGGGTATTCCTTGAGAATAAGAGGGGAATTACAGAGCGGACAGCACCAACTACCGAGAGCAGTTTCCATGTTCCGAGAATGGCCCCGAGGAATTTAGTTGCAACCCTTACCCGTGAAACAAAATCCGGCTGAGAGTTAATCGCCCGCACCATAATCTGTACGGCCAACTGTTCCCACCCGTTCATACCCTTACCGCGCCCAAACAACGGAGAGCGCGAGCAGGAAGCCCACGACAACCGCCAGCGAGTACAGCCCCGCGCGGTATCTCATGCCTTTATCCTTTCCCGCGCCCAACCCGGAAGAGTGGCCGGATCAGCGCCTTGTTTTGTTTGGCGTTTACGAACGGCAGGAGAAGAAGGCGGGAGGGTTGTGATGTTCGATCCGGGTTTGCGCCGTGCGGCCCGCTCCGTGATTCTCCGCTCCGCTTCCGCGTACATGCCCGCCCGGAGTTCACAAACACGGATAAATTCTTGGAGCGCATCAATCGAGGCGAGCGCGCCGATGCCTTGCTCCCAATCTTTTTTCCGTATCCCCTGATTCGCTTTTCGCTGCAAATCTTCTTGCAAATCCTCAGCGATTTTTCGCAGATCATCGAGCGAGAGGGATGGAGACGCAGTTTCATTAACAGGCATGGGCGAGCCTCTTAGTGTTTTTGCTTTGAATTTTCCGGGAGGGAAACCGAACCGAGAAAAGCGCGTGCGCGGACACGAACCGACCGACCCCAACCCACGACTCCGTGCACATTAACAGACGTACCGAGGCGAGCACAAATTCTAAGGGCTTTTTGTCTGTGGAAATGTGTCGAAAGGTGTGCCGCTTGCCGCAGGTATGCGGCCCGATGTGGTAGCGCGAGAGTTTGCAGGGGAGCGGGCAGCAATCGCAATCATGCGGGCAGTAGGCCGAGGGAGGGAAGAGGTAGCCGGATTCAGGTTTAGGGCGGGAGAAGAGGCAGCGAAAGAAACCGATTCCGTAGTTAACATAATATAGCTTATAGGACGTAATGTCAAGCCGAATCTTCAGCTATTTCAGCATTTTCTTTGATCTGCTGCTCTTCTCTTAATGTCTGTCCTGGCTGGCGCGGGGGGTGCGCCAGCCAG
>Ga0210405_10004047_pt1 | contig 13946 bp, 15 predicted proteins | sample IncBWH11MmetaG_FD_155492 | JGI IMG/M metagenome (GOLD analysis project Ga0210405, IMG submission 155492) | Forest soil microbial communities from Barre Woods Harvard Forest LTER site, Petersham, Massachusetts, United States - Inc-BW-H-11-M | ecosystem: Environmental > Terrestrial > Soil >... | reverse complement strand
CCGCAACACGGCTGGGGCATCCGTGGTGACACTTTCCACTGCCTGGAGGCGCTGCGCAAGTTGGGCGCCGAAGCCTGGTTCCAGCTTGGCGACCGCGACTTTGCCACGCACCTGTATCGAACCGTGCGGCTGCAAGAAGGCGCGACCTTGACGCGCGTGACGCAAGAGCTGACGGCCGCCTGGGGCCTGTCCTGCAAGCTCGTGCCGATGAGTGACCAGCGTGTCCGCACGCGCGTGAAGACCCGCGGCGGCGTGCTCGATTTCCAGACCTACTTCGTGCGCCGCAGAGCGCGCGACACCGTGCTCGGCGTAACCTTCGACGGCACGCGCCGAGCCCGCCCAGCTCCCGGATTATTGCAGGCTATCCGGCAGGCTGCCGGAATCGTCATCTGCCCGTCCAATCCGATCATCAGCATCGGACCCATCCTGGCGGTGCCTGGGATCCGCGAGGCGCTGCGCGAGTCCAACGCGGCGGTGGCCGCTATTTCGCCGATCGTAGGAGGCCGCGCTCTGAAAGGCCCGGCGGCGCGTATGATGAAGAGTCTGGGGATGCGCGTGTCGGCGTTGGGCGTGGCGGAACTGTATCGGGACTTCGTGAAAGTTTTCATCCTGGACCAGGTGGATGCCAGCCAGGCAGCCAAGGTGGAGGCGCTAGGAATGCGAGTTGTCGTGACCGACACCATCATGACGAGCATGGCTAGGAAGAAAGCACTGGCTCGGGTAGCCGTCGGCTTGTGGAATATGCTTTAGCTTGTTCGCTTGGATTTTTCCCAAGGAGCCGCAATGAAAAAACTGACCGTTTGCTTGCTTCTATTCGCCTCCGCCGCGTGGGCCGGCGCCGTCGCTCCTTTCTGGACCCTTCCCCCCACTGCGGACGCTCTGGAGAAACAGAGCAAAGACGCCTTCGATCAAGCGCGCTCGCAGCGCGACCGGCTCTTGGCGGTGGAAGGCCCGCGCACCGTGCAGAACACCCTCGTCCCCTTCGACGAGGCTGCTTTGCTGATAGCTGGGGCGCTGTCAACTGCCTTCACGCTTAGTGATACGCATCCCGATGCCTCGTTTCGAAAGGCGGCTCAGAAAACGACCCAGGATGGTCGCAGCCTGCTGCTCGAAATCCAACTCGATCCTCGGATTTACCAGGCGCTTGCCGCGCTCGAGCGCGTGGAGGGCCTCGATGCCTCGACGTCCTACTATCTTCAGACGACACTGAAGGCCTTTCGGAACGCGGGAGTAGACAAACCCGAGGAAGTGCGGCAGCAGATCCGCGCCCTGGGCGCTGAGATCGTCAAGATCGAGCAACAGTTCAATCGCAACATCATTGATGGACTCGCGACCGTTTCGTTTGAGCCGGAGGCGCTCGATGGAGTGCCACAAGATTTCGTTCGGTCCCACACGCGCGACGGCAAGCTTTGGGTCTCAAACGACCGGGCGGACTTCGAGCCAGTCCTCTCCTACGCGAAGAATCAGGAAGTCCGCCGTAAGGCGTTTTTTTTGTCCAGGAATCGCGGCTATCCGGCCAACATGGAGGTGTTGTCGAAGCTAATCGAGCTACGCCAGCGGATTGCGGCTCTGTGTGGTTTCTCCACGTTTGCCGGCATGCAGGCGCACGTACGCATGATCGGCAGCGAAGCGAAACAGCGGGCGTTCCTCGAGGACGTGGACCGCGCATCGCGCGCCGGCGCGGAGGCGGAGATGGCGACGATCCTCGAAGCCAAGCGCCGGGATCAGCCGGGCGCGCAAGCTCTCGACTCATGGGATGTCAACTACTATATTCGCCGGGTACGAGATCAGCGCTACGGCTTTGACGAGCGTGCAGTCCGGGACTATTTTCCGTACAGCCGCGTGAAGGAAAGCGTTTTCGAGATTTCGACCACACTCTTCGGCGTAACCTTTCGGCCAGTGAAGGTTCCTGTTTGGCATCCGACGGTGGAGGCCTTCGATGTGCTGGAGAATGGCGAGGTGATCGGGCGGATTTACCTCGATATGTTCCCGCGGAAGGATAAATACCAGCACTTCAGCTCGGGAGCTGTGCGAATCGGGCTAGCGGGCCGGCAGCTTCCGGAGGCGAACCTGATCTGTAATATGCCCGTTCCGGGCCCAAACGACCCGGCACTAATGACGCCGGACTTGGCTCGAACGTTTTTTCACGAGTTCGGACATCTGCTGCACACGATCTTCTCCGGCCGGCAGCGATGGGCGGGGCTTTCCCGCAATGCCGAGGGCGACTTTGTCGAAGCACCGTCGCAGATGCTGGAAGAGTGGTGGCGGAATCCGAAGGTTCTGAAGCGGTTTGCCCGGCATTACAAGACGGGCGAGCCAATCGGCGCGTCGCTGGTCGAACGAATGAATCGAGCCGATCGCTTCGGCGAAGCCTCCGGTACTCGCCGCCAACTCGCTCTTGCGAGCCTGTCTCTCGAACTTCATTCTCGCGGCTCTAACGTCGACTCCGATGATGTCGCTCAGGAGAGGTTTCGCAAGTATGCAATGCTGCCGTTCCCGGAGGGATTGCACCCCCAATGCGCGTTCTCACATCTCGGAAGCCCGGGCTACGCATCGACCTATTACACGTATCTCTGGTCGCTTGTGATCGCAAGAGACTTGCTGACAGGCTTCAAGCCGGCTGACCTTCTCGATCCGGTCCCGGCCGGAAAATACCGCCGTGCGGTTCTCGAGCCAGGCGGTTCCCTGCCCGCTGCGCAACTCGTTGAAAACTTCCTGGGCAGGCCCTTCAACTTCAAGGCATATCAGACCTGGCTGCAAGGGGAGTGAATGATCTTTGCTCTGCTACCTGTGAAAGCGCCGGCCAACGCCAAGCAGCGATTGAGCGGCCTGCTCACGCCCGATCAGCGCGAGCGACTGGCACGGCTGATGTACGAAGACGTGCTCGAAAAGCTGTGCTCGGCGCGCGGCCTGGACCGCGTGGTCGTGGTAACCAGCGACGAAACAGCCGCCCATCACGCGCGCCGCGCCGGCGCCCTGGTGTTCGAAGAACAGGAACAGCGCGGCCACAGCCATTCCGCCGACGCCGCCGCGCGCCGGGCGATGTCGTTAGGAGCGCTCACGGTTCTGCTCGCGCCCATCGATGTCCCGCTAGTCACCTCCGCCGAGATCGAAGAGCTGGCCGCCAAGGCCCGGCACGGTGTGGTAATCGTGCCCTCATCGGACGGCACCGGGACCAATGCCCTGCTGCGCACGCCACCCGACATCATCGAAAGCCGCTTCGGTCCAGGCAGCTTCGAGGCTCACTGCAGCCAGGCGCGTGCGCGGGGAGTACCCGCCGAAGTTGCGCGGCCCGCCGGCCTGATGTTCGATATCGATACTCCCGAAGACGTGGCCGAGCTACTCGTCCGCGCCCCCGATTGCCGCGCCGCCCGGTTCCTGCAATGTCCATCCATATCATAGGACTCACCGGCCTGCCGGAAGTGCAAACCGGCGACGACCTCGCCCAACTGATCCGCGCCGCCACCCCGGTTGTGGACAGAGAAACGATCGTCGTGATTGCGCAGAAAATCGTATCCAAGGCGGAAGGGGCCATCGTCGATCTGCGCTCGATCGACCCGTCCGAGTTGGCCAGAAACTGGGCCACTCAGTTTGGAAAAGATCCGCGGCTGATCGAGCTGGTGCTGCGCGAATCGCGCCGCATCGTCAGAATGGATCGCGACGTTCTGATTGCCGAGACGCGGCATGGCTTCGTTACCGCCAACGCCGGAATCGACCAGTCCAACGTGCCGGGCGAGCATTTCGCCACGACGTTGCCGTTGGATCCAGACGCATCGGCCCGCCGAATCCGCGAGGGACTGGGATGCGGCGCGGTGATTATCAGCGATACCTTCGGACGGCCCTGGCGCGAGGGACTAGTGAATGTAGCCATCGGCATTTCCGGCCTTGAACCACTCGGCGATCTTCGCGGTGCCCGCGACCGCTCGGGCCGGCTGATGCAAAGCACGGTGCTCGCCGTAGCTGACGAGCTGGCGGCAGCCGCTGGACTAGCCATGCCCAAATCCGGCGGCGTGCCGGTCGCATTGATCACGGGCTTCGACTGGGCCAGAGGGGTAGGGTCGGCGCAAGCACTGATTCGCGCTCCGGAAAAAGACCTGTTCCGCTAACTAACAGAGCCGCGCGCGTCAGCGAGCGGTTTCGCCTGGAACCAAATCAGCGAATAATCCTTTTCCCTTTTAACGGATTAAACCATCGCAGTCCCGGAAAACGCGCGAAGTCATTATCGGCTGAAGCGATCTCCGCTTGATATTCCATCGCAAGAGCGGCCAAGTGCGCGTCTGAGGTTAGGTTTCCGGCTGTCCCGAGACCTTCGAGCAGGCCAAACAAGATCTCTCCGTGGCGTTCCCCCGGGCCGATGATCTGAACCCCTGGTTGGCGCAACCAGAGTCGAACAATGCTAATGGCCCCGCTTACCGGCAGCGGCCGCGCCGAGACGGAACGATTTGTCGAGACTCGGATGAACCCGAGGATGGTTGCCCAGGGTATGCCCACCGGACGACTGAGCCTTAGCGTATCCTCCCACCAGGACTTGGCGGCTTCGTGATTGATAAAGTCGCCGTTGTAGGCGTAAATCAAGATATTCACATCCGGTATAATCATCGGGCTTTTCGGTTTCGACGCTGCTTCGCTACAAATTCCTGAACTTCGAGTTCGTCCACCAGTTGATTCAACTTGTTGACGTCAATGCCGGCCTTAAAGCCGAACGAGTGGGGAACAATACGAAAAACCTCTCTGGGCTTGGATTTGGGTTTAACCGCCAATCCCTGCCGGAGCGTTTCATTCACTACTTCTTTGAAGGATGTTTTGCGAGCCGTCATCCGAACCTTCAGCTCTTGCGCGACATCGGGATCCAAAGTTAGCGTAGTACGCATACGTACATCATAAATGAAGCAGCAAGTGATGTCTAGGCATCATGATGTGGCCTAGTGAACCCGCGACGCAGATTCCCGTACAATAAAGGTGGCGGAAATCATATGCCCCGAATCGCTGCACCGCCGTCCGGCCTGACCACTGGCGATGCCTCCTTTATCGAAGAGGCCCGTTCAAAAGGCGATCTCTACATCCGCCAGCCCTACGAGTTGTACTCCGAAGAGAATCACGAAGCCTGGCGCCGGCTGTACGCGCGCATGCTTCCGCGCTGGCATCGTTATGCCAATGAGCATTTCCTGCAGGGCATCGATTCGCTCTGCCTCGATCCGCGGCGCGTGCCGAAACTGGACGACGTTAATCGCTTTCTGCGCCCATTGACCGGCTTCCAGGCGAAAGCGGTGAGTGGCTATATCCCGGCCTTCCTGTTCTTCGACTGCCTGCGGAATCGCGAGTTTTCCACCACCATCACGGTGAGGCGCCTGGATGCGCTGGACTATCTTCCCGAGCCGGACATCTTCCACGATATAGCCGGACACGTGCCGATGCACACCGACAAACATTTCGCCGAGACGCTAGTCCGCTTCGGCGAATGCGCTCACACCGCGGCCGAGATCGTCTCGGGAATCCGCGACGAGGACGTGCGCCTACACACTCTTACCAGCGTCATCAAGGCCATGGCGCGGTTCTTCTGGTTCACCATCGAATTCGGACTGATGCGGTCCAAGGACGGGTTGCGGTGCTACGGGAGCGGGCTGCTCAGTTCCTTCGGCGAGATCGAGCACAGCATTATGTCGCCCGAAGTGCAGCGCTATCCGATCCAGCTCGATTGGGCGATAAACCAGGGTTTCGAAATCAACCATTACCAGCCGCTGCTATTCATCGTGGATTCCTTCGATCACCTTTTCAGCCTGGTCGATCGCCTGGAAAAGTGGATGAGGCAGGGCAAGCTGAGCAACGTTGCGCCAGGCGAGCCGGCAGTTATCGAGCGCGACCTGAAGAGTTTCACTGAGGCTCATCGAACGCGATAGCGCTGTCGACCTTCGCACGCCGGAAACCGGTGTTTTCGAGAGAGACTACAATGCTGCGGCTGTAAAAGAACAAGGCGCGGACGCGGAACTCAGTCCCATAGCTGACCGGAAACCACAGGCCTTCGTCGAATTTCTGGTAGCGGACCGAAAAGCCCAGCCCATGTAGATTCGTCCCCAGCATGGTTCGAACAAGCAGCGGAACCTTGCGGGCCAACGCGGTGGTAATGAGCACGGGTTGATAGTCGTCGCGGCTCACCAACGTTTCCCCCGACCACGGACCTTCACTGCCGAGATACTCTCCCATCTCTTTCGGGCCAAACGCAATCCTGTAGACGGGCAAACCGCGGTGGACCTCCTCGCCGGCAAGTTGGAAGCGATACTTCCGCTGCTCCTCGGCTGTCAGTGGAAAGAGCTTGCGGTTGAGCCCGTCTTTGGCTTTCCGGTCGTTGGTGAGATCGTCGCGCAGATCTTTGGCCAGGTCCGCATCCTCCTCGGCCAGCTTGCCGGGGCGCCCAAACTTACGCGAAGAAGTCAGCTCCTTTTTCGTGCCGTCCGGAGTCGGCGTGACGACGTATTCGTCGGCCTCCTCGCGAACGAGTTTCCCCTTGCCGTCCCGCAGCCGGATCAAGACTTTTTGCTGGTAGACAAACTCCGAGCGCAGCCTCTCGGCGCGTTTTTGATTTTCGGCGACACGCGCCATGATGTCATCCGCCGTAGGGGCCGGACCGGCGCGGGAGACGCCAGCCATGAGTAAGATCAAGAGACTTTTGGCCATACCTGTTAATACGCACAACCGCGGTGCGCGAACGCAAGATTCCTCGTGGGTCGACTTTTCGGGGCGGCAGAACCCACAGAGCCGCGACTTGTCGCTCGACCGTCAGGGAGCGGTTGCTGGAAGCTCAACCCCTAGCGGCGCACAAAGAAGCAAAGCTGCCGTAATACGTGGTGGTAAGATCATACAAGAAACAATGCTCGACGCAAATAACACCCAACTGCTGCTCGACATCGCCGCCCTCGCCGACGCTCGCGAAGGCATTCGCCAAGGCCTCGAAGAGGATAAGCAAGGGAAAGGTCGAGACGTGGAAGAATTCTTTGCCGAATTCGAAGCCACGCATGGCATATCGAGTTAAGATTATGCCCCGTGCAGAACGGGATCTCATAAACATCTATCAGTGGATCGGCGTTCAACAATCTGAGGCCGTTCTCAGTTGGTAAAACGGGGTTAGGGCAGCCATCCACTCCCTGCGAGATACCCCCACCGCTCTCCGACCACCCCCGAAAGCGAAGACCTCAGACACTTGCTCTACGGCAGCAACTCGGAGATGCAGAGGGTAATGAAAATTCTCCACGTCCGCCACGGCGCACTCCAAGAGTTCAGAACTGCTGATCTGAATTAACCGGGCTTTTATAGGATGTCAAGAGTAGTTGACAGCTGCGCCCGTTGATTCTAGACAGGCTGTCGGGTTGTTCCTTGGCGGCCACAGCTGAGCAATTTCGGGCTTGGCTCGGTTGACCAGGTCATTCCGCGAGAAGGCGACTTCTCGCTCATCTGGATTCTGCGCCACTGATGGACTCGATCGAAGCGGTAAACATTGCCTCGAACTTCGTCGGGGCAATCAAAGAGCGGTCGATTCGCAATGCTGTACAATAAATCCGTTTGCCGAGGAGGTAGGGCAGCGTGAGCATCTTTCAGATCCGTCGATCGGCTGTGGTACTTCTGGCATTCGTCTACGTCGGTACTGCGGCAGCGCAGCAGGCGGCCCGGCCAGCGCTTGCGGACTAGGGTGGTTCTTCTGGGTACGGGAACACCGGAGCCGAATCCTGATCGATCAGGACCAGCTACTGCGATCATCATAGGCGAAACTGCTTACTTGGTCGATGCCGGTCCGGGAGTCGTGCGTCGCGCAAGCGCAGCCTTCGCGCGCGGAATTACGGCGCTACAGCCGACGAAGCTGCGGGTCGTATTCTTCACACATTTGCATTCGGATCACACGGTCGGATACCCAGACTTGATATTCACGCCGTGGACAATCGGCCGGCGATTCCCCTTGGAGGTGTACGGCCCAAAGGGCCTGAACGCGATGACTGCCCACTTGATGGAAGCATACCGGGTCGATATCGACCCGCGCACAAATCCGGATGGGAATCAGCACGAATTCCCCGAGGGCCGTAACGTGAACGCCCACGAGGTCAAAGCGGGTATCGTCTACAAGGACGCAAATGTCATGGTTACGGCTTTCCCGACTAGGCATGCAATGGAAAGTTATGGATATCGATTCGCGACACCCGATCGTAGCATCGTCATCTCTGGTGATACGAACCCCACTGCGGCGACGATTGAAGCGTGCAACGGCTGTGATATTTTGATCCATGAGGCGATTACACCTGCCTGGCTTGCAACCCGCCCGGAGAGGTTTCAACGTTTCGCGGCGAAGTTTCACACCACGACGACTCAACTAGTGGATTTAGCGACCAAGGCCAAACCAAAACTGCTCGTCCTTTATCACTATTCAGACTTGTCTCAGGAAGAGTTCGGGCTCACTCTTGACAGAACCACACTTCCCGTTTCATACTCAGTTAGTTCACTAAGATAACTGAGTATGTCCCGTCAAGATTCACTGCAAGGTTCACTCCCTCTCCTGACGCTGAAGATCCTCGCGCGGCGCGGACCGCTGCACGGCTACGGCATCACCACGCAAATTGAGGCCATGTCGGAGGACATCCTCCGCGTCGAGGAAGGCTCACTCTATCCCGCCCTCCATCGCATGGAAGAAGCGGGCTGGATCAAAGCGAAATGGGTGACCACGGAAAACAAGCGGCGGGCGCGGCTCTACGAGATCACGTCCGCCGGGCGCAAGCGCCTCGGAGAAGAGGAAGCCCGCTGGCGCGCGGTGACCTCCGCTGTCGGCCATATTTTGCAGCGCGCATAGGAGTAGAACATGTCCTGGTTGTCACGCCTGACCAACGTTTTTCGAAGCAGCCGGGTGAATCGCGATTTGGACGACGAGCTGCTGTTTCACATCGAAGCGCGTACTGAGGAGTTTGTCCGCCGCGGCATGACGCGTGACGAAGCCTCCGAAGCGGCGCGGCGTGACCTCGGCGGTGTCGAGCGAGTCAAGGAAGATTGCCGCGAAGCTGGTATGAGCCAGATGCTCGAAACAACTCTGCAGGATATCCGCTACGGCTTGCGTGTACTCCGCAAGAATCCCGGATTCGCGTCGATGGCAATCGTCACCCTCGCCCTCGGAATCGGCGTGAACACCGCCATTTTCAGCGTTGTCTACGGTGTCCTGCTGCGTCCTTTGCCCTACCAGCACGGTGGACAACTGGTCGTCATCCATCAGCAGGCCACGCGTGCGAACCGGCCGAATATACCATTTTCGGTCAAGGAAATTCTCGACTATCGCAACCAGAACCACACGCTCGACGCCGTCGTCGAGCACCATTCCATGTTCTTTCTCCTGATGGGGCCGGACTGGGCGGAGCGTGTTCAGACCGCGGTCGTCTCCGCCAATTTCTTCGATGTGCTCGGAGTCAAGCCGCTGCTCGGCAGGACCTTCGTTCCGAGCGATGAGTCGCACAACGCCGACGCTGTTCTGGTGCTCAGCTACAAGTATTGGCAAATCCGCCACGGCGGCGACCCGAACATTGTCGGCAAAGTTTTTCAGATGAACAACCGGCCGCACACCGTGATTGGCGTTCTGCCCTCCATCCCGCAGTACCCCACCGAGAGCGATGTCTACATGCCGACCACGCAGTGTCCCTTTCGCTCCGCGCCCGGTTTCATGGCCAACCGGCAAGCGCGCATGATGAACGTGTTCGGCCGGCTGAAGCCGGGGATTCCGCTCCAGCAGGCCCAGGCGGACCTTTCCACAATTGCCAATCAACTCGAAAGCGCGTACCCGGAAGCATATCCGAAAAGTAACGGCTACGCCATCGCCACCGCCGCGCTGCAGGAGGAGCTCACTCGCCGCGCCCGCACCACATTTCTCATTCTGCTGGGAGCCGCCGGATTAGTGCTGCTCATCGCCTGCGCCAACGTCGCCAACTTATTGCTGGCCCGGTTGCTGAAACTCGAGCGGGAACTCGCTGTCCGCATGGCTTTGGGCGCAAGTAAGGTCCGCCTGATTCGCCAACTGCTCACCGAAAGCGTGCTGCTTTCGATGGCTGGCGGAGCCGTGGGACTGGCGCTTGCGCCCTTCGCACTGCGGCTGCTGGTGAAGTTCGCCGAGCGCTTCACCACGCGCGCCGCCGAAGTCAGGATCGACGCCCCCATCCTGATATTCACCGCGCTCGTCTCGGTTGCGACCGGCCTTCTGTTCGGCCTCACTCCCGCCTTTTCCTCGAGCCGGCAGGTCGGCGATGCGCTCAAACAAGGCAGTGGACGAACCACCACAAGCCGCGGCCGGCAGCGTCTCCGTGCGGCGCTGGTGATCGCGCAAGTCGCGGTTTCTTTCATGCTCCTGATCGGCGCCGGTCTGATGATTCGCAGCTTTCTGAAGCTGCTGCAGGAGGCTCCCGGCTTCCGCACGGACCATCTCCTCACCCTGCGCGCAAGCCCCAATTTTTCGCGCTATACGCAGTCGCAGCAATTGCAGAGCCTCCGCGACAATATCCTGTTGCGCATGAAGTCGGTCACCGGTGTAGAATCGGCCGCGCTGGCAACCAACTTCCCCTTCAATCCCAATGGCCTTGCCGCTGGACCGGGCAACACGAATTTCGAGATCGAAGGCCGGCCCGTTACCAAGGGAGAGCTGGCGCCCCTGGTGGATGTGACCAGCGTCAGCGCCGACTATTTTCAAACCATCCGGCAGCCCTTGGTCCAAGGCCGAACCTTCACCGAGCACGACGACCTGAAAGCTCTGCTGGTAGCCGTCATCAATCAGACTATGGCCCGTCATCGCTGGGGCGTGGACGATCCTATCGGCAGGCGCATTACCTTCGACCATGGCCAGCACTGGGTCATGATTGTGGGCGTCGTTGGAGACGCGAAGGAATATGGACTGGATCGTCCTGTGCAAGACGAAATCTATACGCCGCTTGCGCAAAACGGTTTCGCCGGCAATCTGGTGGTGCGCACGGCGGCCGATCCGATGACCTTCGCCGTCGTCATCCGAGCCGCCCTGCACGATATCGATCCACAGCTTGCGGTCGACCGCGTCGACTCGATCGAGCGCCTCGAGCACGAATCCGTTGCTTCCCCTCGTGTCACGACAATGCTGCTCGGCCTTTTCGCCGCTCTGGCTCTGCTGATAAGCGCCAGCGGAATCGCCGCCGTGATGGCCTTGTCAGTGAGCCAGCGCACCAATGAGCTGGGCATCCGCATGGCTTTGGGCGCTTCCCGGGAATCGGTTGTGTACATGGTGGTGCGACAAGGTCTCGGCCTCGCGCTCGCCGGCGCCGGGGTCGGGGTCATGGGAGCCTTGGCGCTCACCAGGCTGTTGACTTCGCTGCTCTACGCCACCAGCCCAACCGACGCCTTCACCTTCGCCGCTGTGTCGGTGTTATTCTTGACGGTCGCAGCGGTAGCCTGCTTCATCCCCGCCCGTCAGGCGACAGTGATCGATCCGCTTGTCGCGTTGCGTCAGGAGTAACAGCCCGAGTTTGCTAGTTCGCCCGCGATGTAAACGGATACCAGCGTAACGCGGCTGGCATCGCGCTCCATTTCTTGGCCGAGGTTTTCAGCACCGACAGCGCCAACATCAAGGCAATCACCAGGGCCGTCAACATAGCGACCTGCGTATTATCGAGGTTCTCTTTCCACGACCCCAGCCAGCGCCCGTACACGATCTCGATATGGACCCAATAGACCAACAGCGATGTGGTACCCAATTGGCTGACCGGGCTCCAGCCCGTGTTCGCGGCATATCGGGTCCAGATAAATGCAAAAGGCAAAATCCACAGCATGACGCCCAGCTTCATCAAGACTTGCGCCGGGCTGTTCAGCCAGAATTCGGATTTCGTGTACAGCGAGTAGGGGAGCTCGGAAAAATAGCGGCCGCCGATAAGCAGCCCGGCGCCGAACAACGCCGCCCATTGCATGACGCGATCCATTTCATCATCCTTGACCAGGCGAATCACACTGCCCGCGGCGAGTCCGAAAACGAAGAAGGCAGCCCATGGGAAAAAGCTGAAGAACATGTAGTCCGGGGCGATGTAATTCTTGACCAGGGTAGGAACCCCGGACCAATCGAGTTGTGAGATGAGCGGCGAAGCCGCAGCGATCGCCAAGCCCAAGACTGTGCATAGCCGCGCCCGCTCGGCAGTGCGGAAGACTGCCATCACCGAAAGCGCCGCTCCCGCCAGCGCCATACAGTTCAGAATGTCCACCTTCAACATCACCGACGGCGGATTCCAAGGCAGCGAAAATACCCATAACTGGAGCCGGAACAGAAACGCGATCACCAGCAAATACCGCGCCCGGCTCAAAGCGGAGAGTATGCGGGCTCCCGGCGCGAGGCCGCGGCGCTCATCGCTATCCATCCGGAAGGCCATCGTGATCCCGGTCAAGAACAGGAAAATTGCCGGCGCCAGACCACCTAAAAACTGCGAAATGACATAAGGGCCCTTGTCGCGCAAGTCCGTTCGAGCAAAAGAATGGAACGTGTGGCCTTGCATCATGATCAGGGCAGCCATGCCCCTGGTCCAATCCAGATAACGGAGGCGAGCGGAACTATCGGGAGGCAGCATGGATCAGGAGCAGGCGATACAATTTAGAACCCTTATTTTCCGGGAAACACTCGCTGCACTCCCTTCGGCGGGTTTAATTTGAACGCCGAATCGGGCAGTGTGGGATTGATGGTCACATCCGAGTACGTGACGATGAAGTAGTCTCCCCCGGTCTTATAAATTTTCTCCTGGACAGGATATCCGGTGGCTTCGGACATCCACAACTCAATTTTCAGAAACTGCTGCAGAACCTGTTTCGATTTTGGAATTAGCTCCAAGCGGTTGGCCTGAACTCCATTCACGGGCTCGCCGGCCAACTCTCTAATGGCGTAATCCGCCTTCAAATCGTTACCCGAAGCGCCGAAACCCAGCGCCAGGTACTTCTCCACGATGTCGTGACTACCCAAATTATAAACTTCTATTTGCTTCAGCTTGGGGTAATAGATTTCGACCTTGGTACCCGCGAATGCTACAGATTTCGGATCGGGCTCGGTCAAATCCACCAGAACGAGCGCGTCTTTCCTGGTTCTCTTCATGTGGAAAGTTCCCATGCTCACGTCGTTCTCTTTAACAACCGCGATATAAGAATCGTAGCGGATCTTAGTCGTCACGCTTTTGAACTTCAAGGCGTTCTGGTCCATTCTCGCCAACACCTGGTCCAGGGTGGCGGCCCGCGCGCTGCCCGCGCAGAACGACACTGCCGCGAGTATGAAGCGGAGACCGGTCATTACGGCTTGGTGAAGGCCATGTAGCCTTTCAACTCGTCTTCGGTGTCGTCGTAAATCGGCTGCACACGCAGTACGGCCTGCTGTTGTCCGGTCCTGACTTTCAGAATCTCGGCGAGTCGCGCCATGCGCTGGTTTTCGGGGATTCCGCTCAGCAGCTCCGGATCGATCCAGTACATATTGCCCCCGCGCTCGGCTGGGAGCATGGCGATGCGTGGGATGCGCGGCTGGTCGCGAAACAACTCGCGAGGGGTAAGAAAAATGAACGCCAGGATAATCGCGACCATCACGTCATACTGCCAGGTGGCCCGAGCATAGTCCCAAAGAACGAACCGCTTCAGCCCATTAGTGAATGCGTTCGGCATCTATCGCCAGTCTAACATCGTCGCTTCAGAAACGCGACAGTCATGCAGGGGTTTGGGTACCCACAAAACCGCTCGCTGACGCGCGCGGCTCTGATCACGGATTTGTCGCGAGTACGGTTTCCGGCGCCGGGCCGAGCAGGCGGACGGCGCCGCCCGAAAGAGGATGGATGCGGGCGCCGGGCAGAAGAATACCGGACAGATTTAGCGGATCGGCCGTCGAGATCACTTCTTCGCCGGAAGACGCCGAACGCCGCACGACGCGCAGCAGGTCGACCGCTTCCGGCGTAGCG
>Ga0210405_10004046_pt1 | contig 13946 bp, 12 predicted proteins | sample IncBWH11MmetaG_FD_155492 | JGI IMG/M metagenome (GOLD analysis project Ga0210405, IMG submission 155492) | Forest soil microbial communities from Barre Woods Harvard Forest LTER site, Petersham, Massachusetts, United States - Inc-BW-H-11-M | ecosystem: Environmental > Terrestrial > Soil >... | reverse complement strand
ATCGCTTCGACCTCGCCTGAGATCGGCGGATCGAGCGAAGTCTCGGTTGTACATTTATTGTTGTTAGCCGGGAAAATAGGGCGGAGCGAGTTCGAAGTGCAGACTCGCTCCGTTTTATTTTTTCAGCACGAGCCAAGATTCGACTTCCGAATGTGGTCCGTTTCTGTAGAATAGCCGCCTATGGCAAAACTCACTTTTTTGGGCGCGGCGGGAAGCGTTACCGGTTCAAAGTATTTGGTCGAGGCGACGGGCAAAAAGCTCCTGGTGGATTGCGGAATTTTCCAAGGCTCGCAGGAGTTGCAGGACCGCAATTACAAGCCGCTTCCGCTCGACCCGAAGGCGATTGACTATCTCGTGCTGACACACGCGCACCTGGACCACACCGGATGGTTGCCGGTGCTGGTGAAATCGGGCTATCGCGGGCCGATCTGCGCAAATCCGGCCACGATCGAACTCACGACTATCCTGCTGAAGGACTCGGCTCACTTGCAGCAAGAGGACACCCTGCACGCGCGAATTCATAAGGACAGCCGTCACCCCAATCCCGAGCCCCTATACGCGCCGGAGGACGTCGATCCGACATTGAAGCTGATCAAGAGCATGCCGCGCAGCGGCAGCTTCGATATCAGCCAGGAGTTTCGCGTAACGTCTTATGACGCGGGACACATCCTGGGATCTTCCAGCCTGGAATTGGCCATCACCGAAGGCGGCAAGAAAAACGTTGTGGTGTTCTCCGGCGATATCGGACGGTACAACCAGGCGATTTTGAAGGATCCGACCACGCCGCCCTCGAACGCGGATGTGCTGATTTGCGAATCGACTTACGGCGATCGCGAGCATCCCGAAGGCGACCCCGCGGAAACGCTGGCGCAAATCGTGAACCGAGTGGTGAAGCGCGGCGGGTCGATTGTGATTCCGTCATTCGCCATCGGGCGGACGCAAACGTTTATGTACTACCTGCGCCAGTTGGAGGACCAGCAGAGAATCCCGCGATTGCCCGTGTATGTGGACAGCCCGATGGCGCTGGACGCGACGGATTTGTACTTGAAGCACAAAGAGGACCATGACCTGGAATATGTTCGAGAAGAAGGAAGCGACGGCAAGGGCGATCCCCTGAATGTGCATGAATTCCATCTGACGCGGTCGGTGGAGGAATCCAAAGCCATCAATAACGTGAAGAAACCCTGCATCATCATTTCTGCGAGCGGCATGGTCAGCGGCGGCCGCGTGTTGCACCACTTGGTTCAGCGGCTGCCGGATCCGCGCAATGCGGTGATCCTCGCGGGATTTCAGGCTGAGGGCACGCGCGGCCGCGCTTTACAAGAAGGCGCAAAATCGATCAAGCTCTACGGCCAGGACGTGCCGGTAGCCGCGGAAATCACGGAGATGGGGCAATTCTCGGCACACGCGGGAAAGAGCGAGTTGTTGCGCTGGCTGGCGGCGCTGCCGGCGCCTCCCAAACAAACGTATCTGACCCACGGCGAGCCGGTTGCGGCGCAAGCGCTGCAAGCAGCCATCTCGGAAAGGTTTCACTGGAAGGCGGCGGTGGCGCGGTATCTGGATACCGTGCCTGTAGGCGAATAGGCTCTGGCCCGACCCGGCCACAAATTATTTTCGGGAAGTCGGGAAACTATTTGCGGGCTCACCTCGTCTATATAGGCAAGACCACTCGCGGGGTAGGGGGCTAACCACCACAGGGCAACCGACCGTCAGTCTCCTACCCCTAAAAAACCTTGGAAGCCCTGAAGCTGTTCAATTTATATAGAATTTAGAAGCAGGCAAAGCAATCCTGAAAGCCAGGGGCGTGGATTCCTCTCAGGCGCGTTTGCTTTCTAGACTTGCAAACTATTTTGCCGCGAGCGCGATTCGCGTTGTGGGGGTCTCGCGGGACATGGGCGGAATCTCCACGAGCTCCAGGCTGGCGACAAACACCGGGGTCGGGGCAACTCTGCCCCAGCGGAACAACTCCCAGCGAGCGCGAATGAATTTAGTCTCTGGACGCAGCGAGAGGTCGAGGATCATCTTGGTGGTGCCGCGGTAGAACTGCTGCGGCAGCATGAGGAGCGGCTTCTTCGACCAGGTTTGTCCGTCGGCGGATCCCCAGATCGACACGTCGAGCGATTCCTGTTCCATCTGATCGGTGACGGTGAGGCGGCAGAGAAACGTGCGCGTCGTGCTCGCGGAGATGTCAAATGCGGCGCCGTCGCCGTTGGCTTCCATGCGCGTATCGCGCGGAATGAGACTCAGTATCGCGGGTAAGGTGCCCATCAAGCGGGGATTCTAACACACAGTTTGTCTGTCTGCTGCCGATGCCGCCCAGACCAATCGAGACCAGCGGTGAGACTGTTCAAGCATGTAGCTTCGCCAGGCGTTCTTCGGCGGCGGCGAGGGTTTCTTCTTTTTTGCAGAAGGTGAAACGGACCTGCGAGGCGCCGTCCTGTGCGTTGTTGTAGAAGCTGGAGCCGGGGACGACGGCGACGCCGATTTCTTCGACGAGGAATTTGGCGAAGCGCACGTCTTTCGTGTCGGCCTGGAAGCGAACAGGATCGGGATCGGTGAAGCGCGCGATGTCCGTCATGATGTAATACGCGCCGCGCGGCTTGAACACGGTGAAGCCGGCGGCCGTGAGAATTTTCAGCAGCCGTTCGCGCTTGGCGGTGTAAGAAGTGGCCAATTTGTCGTAGTAGCTCTGGGCAAAGTGCAGAGCGCTCGCGCCTGCTTGCTGGAGCGGGGCGGCGGCACCGACGGTCAGAAAATCGTGGACCTTGCGAATGGGTTGCGTCGGCTCCGGCGGCGCCAAGACCCAGCCCACGCGCCAGCCGGTAACGCTGTACGTTTTGGACAAACCATTGATGACGATGGTGCGGTCGCGCATGCCGTCGATGCGCGCCATGGAGATGTGTTCGGCGCCGTCGTACAGGATGTGCTCGTAGATTTCGTCAGTGATGCAATAGGCGTTCCAGCGGACGCAGAGATCGCGGATGAACTCGAGTTCGGCGCGCGTGAAAACTTTGCCGGTGGGATTGTTGGGCGTGTTTAGAATGATCGCTTTGGTGTGCGGGCCGAATGCGCTGGCGAGTTCTTTTTCGTCGAAGGACCAGTCAGGAGTGCGGAGTTTGACGAAGCGCGGCGTGGCCCCGCTGAGAATCGCATCTGGCCCGTAGTTCTCGTAGAACGGCTCGAAGACCACGATTTCGTCGCCGGGATTGATGATGGCCATCATCGCGGACATCATCGCTTCAGTCGAGCCGCAGCAGATGGTGATCTCCCGCTCGGGGTCGTACCGGACACCCTGGGTGCGCTCAAATTTTTCGACAATGGCGTCGCGCAGCGGCTTCGCGCCCCAAGTGATGGCGTACTGATTGATGTCATCGGAGATGGCTTGGCGCGCGGCTTCCTTGATTTCTTCGGGCGCGGCAAAATCCGGAAAGCCCTGAGACAGATTGACGGCGCCGTGCTTCAAGGCCAGGCGCGTCATTTCCCGAATAACGGATTCGGTGAATTGCTCGGCCTTAGCGGAGAGCATGCGGCGGGAGATTTGGGCCATCGATACGTCGGAAGCGGTCATTGCACCTTCTTAATAGGATGAAATTGTAGCCGTAGGGGCACAGTGTCCCGACAGGGTCGGGACAGGTGCTGCGCCCCTACGAAGAAAGAACTAAATTATACCTGCGATTTCTCAGCGCGCGTGGCCGGTGGCGGCTTGCGTAGCCACGCTCGGCTGCCCATAAATCATGCGGTAGACGGCGGTGTTGCGCAAGACGACTTGCACGTATTCGCGAGTCTCCGTAAACGGAATGGATTCGACGAGCTCCGGAATCTCCTCGTAGTTGCGCTCGGATTTCCAGGAAGCGATGCGGTCCTCGCCGGCGTTATACGCGGCGGCCGCGTATTCCAGCGCGCCCGTCTGGCGCACCAGCCCCGCAATGTACGCCATGCCAATTTCAATGTTGTAGTCCGGCTCAAAGAGTTTGTCCCTGGTGTAGCGAACCCGGAGCTGCCTGGCGAGCAGCTTGCCCGTTTTTGGCAAAACCTGCATCAAGCCGATGGCGTTGGCGGGAGAGACGGCGTCGGCCTGAAACGTGGACTCCTGGCGAATCAGCCCGGCGGCAAACATGGGATCGAAATCGTTCCTGGCGGCCTCACGGCGCAGCGCGGCTTCGTAAGGAAGCGGATAGAGCGCCTTCCAAGCGGCGACAGGCACTTCGCTGATCTTCCGCGCATCAAAGTTTGGCACGATGATCCGCGCATAAGCCATGCCGGCGCCGTAGTGGCCTTGATCGAAAGCCGCCTGCGCGGCTTCCAGCAAAAAACGCGGCGAAGCAGTCGCGAAGTAAGCGTTCTTCAGCTCCTGCTCGGCCGAGGAATCGAAAGCGATGGCACGCAGCGCCTGCGCCCGCGCCCAGCGGTCCTCGGCGGCAGTTGGGACCGGCTCGTCAAACGGGCGAAGCGATGACGGCGGCGGAATTTTCTCCAGAAGCTCCGGGGGATTCTCGTCACCGGGACCAAGTTTGGCCAACTGGGCAGCGGCAGCACTGCCAAAGTAGGTTTGCGGGAAACGCTCGACAGCCTTGCTGTAATAACTGCGCGCGCGCGCGGCATCACCGCCGCGCTCGGCATTGCGGCCAAGCCAATAGAGGGCGTCGACGGAATTGCCTGAAGCGGGGTACTTCAGCAGAAATGTGCTAAGCCGATTGTCGGCGTCCGGCTGGCGATTCAGATAGGCGACCCAGGCGATCCGCCATTCGCAGTTGAACGCGTATTTTCCGCTCGGAAAGGAATCCAGGACGCGCTGGTAAGCGACGGCGGCTTTCTCGCGTTCGAGTTCCACCCAGTGGTAATTCGCCGCTGCCATGAGGCCATCTTCGTTCCATTTGCTCTCGGGATAATTCTTGGCCAGGGTGTTCAGCGCATTGAACATCTCCGTTTCTTTTTTGGCGGTGCGATAAGCCTGCGAAAGCGCGTAGAGCCGTTCGGCATCCACATCCAGATCCGTGGTCTTTACCTCGGCGATCAAGGTAGGCGAACCCTTCAACTGCACGCGGCACTCCGCGACGCGAAGCTGCGCGCGCTGCCGCGCGGGATTCGCGGGATCCTTGAGCATGGTGAGAAGTTTCTCGAATTCAGAGCGCGCTTCTTTCCATTTGTGCGCCTCGTAAAAAGCCTGGGCGCGGTGCTCCTGCAATTCCACGCCGGGATAAACATATTCTTTTCCCAGGGCGTGCATCAGCGGCGACAAAGCGGAACCGGCGGGCTTGGCTTCGTCCGCCAGAGGAAATTTGTAGAAGACGGTCTGATAATCCTTGGCGGCCCGCGCAAGCTGATGCGCCGCCTGATAGGCATGGGCGCGGTCGTAAAGCAGCGTGGGCTTCGACGCCGTGGCGGCATAGGCCTCAAGAGCGTCGATGGCCTCTTGGGTGTGCCCGAGTTGCACCGCCGTGGGCGCGAAAGCCTCCAGAAGTGGCTCGCGCATGGCGGTATTGGGGTAGTCCTTCTGAATAGTTTGCAGCACCTTATACGCGTCCGCGTTGCGCCCCAGAGCCCGCTGTGCTTGCGCCGTCCAATAGAGTGCGTACTCGCGGAGCAGCGTGTCGTTCTGCGCCTTCAGCAACCAGGCAAGGCCTTGCGCGGCGCGGTTCTTCGAATACTCTTCATAGCCAAGAGCCAGCGCGGCGCGCGCCCCCGAAACACTCGTAGTATGTTTCACGGCGAAAGCTGAAAGCTTCTCGTACGCGCCGGGCGCGCCGTTGTGCAGCTCGCGTGCCAGACCGCCAAGTTCCTTTTCAGCAGCCTCGTCTTCCGGCGTATCCGCGGTCACTTGAGGAGCGGGCGTGTCCAGCTTGCAGCCCGTCCGGCAAGGCGGCGTTTTGGGCTTTTTCGATTTGCGCTTGTGCTGGGTCGATTGCGCGACGGCGTCGCACGCGCCGCCAAGCGTCAATCCGAGAATGAGCGTCAATGCGACGAGAGCCCGTGACATAGAAACACAGAATAATACGGCGCTCCGGGAAGCGCCACAAAAGCGCGGAGCCGGCGTTCGATCAGTGATGGCGGGCGGGCGTGGCGTACGGGTATTCGCCGAGGGCGTGGGCGTCCCCTTCGGCCAGGATTTCCACCATCCAGCGATAAAAATAATCGACGGGATGATCCATGATCGGTTTGAAGCGGCGGTCGTATTCTCGATGAGCTTTTTCAATGTCGTCTTTCAATCGCATGCAGAGATCCCTGTTTTGGCGGCCCAGACGCACCTGCTCCGGCCGCAGCATCTTAATATCCTGCATGGAAACTTTGGCCACCCGGTTGGCGCGGCGGTGCAATTCCTGCTCTTCGGGTGACAGGCGGTTCACGTCAAAGTCTTCGCCAAACTCAGTCTCGGCGCCGCCAACCGTGGGTGCCGGCTCGATCAGTTCGAGCGCTTCCGGCTCAGGATGCAACTCAAATTCGGTGGCTACGGGCCTTTGAACCACGGGGGTGGGCGGAGCCTGGGCCGCCTTCGGCGCTGGCTGCGAAGGCACGGGGCGCGCTGGCGCAGGTGGCGCCGCGGGCGCAACTTTGCCAACCAAATCGGTGATTTGCGCTTCCATCGGCGACCGCGCGCCAGTATGCATCGAGACCGCCACGAATCGAGAAAGCACTTCCAGAGTAGCGGCCAGAGAAGCCGCGGATGCTTGTGCGCGGAGCAGTGACGGCAGCGCGTTGGTAGGCTTGTTGCTCGCACACGCGGACACCACGTCGCTGACGGCATGATGCAGCTCATCCGCCGTTCGCTTGACACTCTCGAGATTGTCCCGAAGCGCTCGCACGATCGCTTGTTCCACCACGCTGGATTCTTGTGCCATGCCGGTTTTCGGCCTGCCTGCGCCCAAAATACCCCGTCTTCGCATTTTGGAAGGCAAGTGCTTTGGAGTCAACGCCCCAACGGTACCGGTGTGCCTAATTGTTGCTTAACCAGCAGGAACCGTGAACCACAATCCGGTACCGGTCCAACTGGTAAGCGCGTCTGGAAGGCAGTTCTTCCTGACGCTGTGCAGTTACCTAAGACGCGGCCCGCCCCTGTCCCAATGGTATAATCTATACGGAGGGGGCGACACGGTTTCGACGGAAGCTGTCGCGGCCCGAAGGCATGCCGGGACCCACCTGCCCGTAACTTGGTGGAAACTAGAAATGCCAACAACAACTTGGCACTTGCAGCTTAATTAATTAAGTTGCCGCTTCCCCGGGCTTTGCTCATGGGCCCGGTCAGAGGCGTCACACAGTGAGCTGGCCCGCTCCTTTCGGTCCGTAAGGCGCGGGCGAGAACCATCGGACTAGCCGGCTGCGTTTCTTGCTCATTCTGAGCGTGGCGGGCGAACCAAACGGAATTGAGCTAAGCATGTAGGCTTCGTGTCGTAGCGCTTTTCGGACGGGGGTTCGACTCCCCCCGCCTCCACCATTTCCCGAGATGTTTACGCCCTTTCAGGATCTCGCTGCCGACCCGCCCATTCGCGGGTTCTTGCACGCGCCTTCACAGCCGAGCGGCAAGGCCATCGTCCTCACGCACGGGGCCGGGGCCAACTGCCAGTCGAAGCTGTTGATCGAAATGTCCGAGGCGTTCGCCGCCTCCGGTTTCACCGTGCTTCGCTTCGATCTACCATTCCGCTCCGAACGTCCCCACGGGCCACCCTCGCCCGGCAGCGCAGCGCGGGACCGCGAAGGTCTGCGCCGGGCAGCCATGCTGATGAAAGAGAAGCAACCTGGGCTCGTATTTCTCGGCGGCCATTCCTACGGCGGCCGGCAATCGTCTATGCTCGTTTCGGAAGATCCTGGGCTTGCTGACGGTTTGCTGCTTCTCTCTTACCCGCTGCATCCTCCTAAAAAGCCTGCGCAGCTTCGCACTGCCCATCTCCCGAAACTAGGTAAGCCTGCTTTTTTTGTCCACGGCACACGCGATCCTTTCGGAACGATTCCGGAAATGCAATCCGCCCTGAAGCTGATTCCCGCCCCGCACGCCCTCCTCGAGGTCGACGGCGCAGGCCACGACCTCTTCGCCAAAAAGGCTCTTGGCGAATTACCGGCCCGTGTTGTTAGCGAATTTTGCGGCTTCCTCGGAAAGTCCGTTGCGCGAGAAGGCCAGTCAAGTGCGTGAGGAGATCTGGAACTTTTCCAGCCTCAAGTTCCGAACCGCAGCGCGGCGCGGGCTTTCGCTTTCGCTGCCTCTTCTTCCCGGTTTTTCGGCGGTGCAGTCGTTTCGAGAGAATGAATCAGACGCGCTGATACTTTTGCAATTTCCTCGATCGCGGCTTGAAACTCCTCTTCGTTGGCCTTCGACGGTTTGTTGAACCCGGTGATTTTTCGAACGAACTGGAGAGAGGCCGCGCGCACCTCTTCGGGGGTGACGGGCGGATCGAAATTGAAAAGCGGTTTGATGTTCCTGCACATGTGATTCAGCCTCTGAGTGATTTTAACGACGGAGGACTAGGTAGTGCCAGCGGTTCTTGTTTTGGCGCCCCCGAGTCGCTGACGCGCGTATCCACACCAGGGGCTTGAGGGATCGAGCGTGATGTAGGCTTTCCAATGCCGCTGCGCTTCGTTGCTCGCGCCGAGCTTTTCGCAAACAAACGCGAGGTTGTAGTGCGCGTCGGGATAGTTTGGATCGAGACGCACGGCGTTGCGAAGATGCAGTCGCGCCGCCTCGAGCCTGCCGACTTCTTCGAGAACGCTGCCTAAATTGAAATGGGCCAAGGCATTCTCGGGGTCGACTTGCAAAGCACGCATAAAATATTCGGCTGCTTTTTTCAGGTTCCCTTCTTCGTAGCAAAGCGTTCCACAATTGAGCAAAGCATCCACCTTCTGTGGATCAATGCTCAAAGCATGGTCGTACGCTTCGATCGCTTGCGCCCTGGTATTTTCCTCGGCGTCATATTCGAGCGCGGTAGCCAGCCAGTCATCGGCATTGGGCCCGGCCATGACGCGCACTTTTTCGCCAAGCTCGCGCGTCTCGAAATTCAAAACGAACTGACCCGAGAGCGGTTCCAGCCGCGCTTCACCGCGCTCCACGAGGATGTCTTTTCCGTCGGAAAAGACGCGCAGCTCTGCCAAGGGCGCTTGCGCGTGAGAAAGTTTCTCGCGAAGCGCAGCAAGCGCACGGCGCAGGCGGCTGGCGGGCACTCCTTTTTCGACCAACTGCTTGACGGTGCGGAGGCCGATCAGGTCGCGAAAATCGTAGAAGCGGTTTCCTTGTTCTTTTCGAGGAGAGACGAGCCGTAAGCGATCCCAATAATCCAGCTGCTTCGCCGTCAGGCCCACAATGCGCTGGACATCTTCTGTACTGAATGTGTCCGTTGCGCTCATGTTGAAATTAACCAGTGGCCTTCTTTCCTGCCCTCTTCGGCACAGTGGAGATCGGTTGCACGGCTCGAGCTGGAGGCTTCTTGCCCACGGGCGCCTCCGCTGCCACTGCGGGCACGGAGGCCGCAGCCGGCGTCTGCTTTTCCGCGAGGCTCTTCTTGAGCGCTTCCATCAAATCAATCACGGGAGCCATATGCGGCTGCGCCACTTCGGTTACTTCCTGGCCTTTGAGCTTGGCCGCGATCATCACCTTGACGTTTTCTTGATACTCGTCTCTGTATTTTTGCGGCTCGAAGTGAGCTGCAAGGCTCTCGATGAGCTGTTGCGCGAGCTTTTTTTCCTGCTCTTTCAATTCCACCTTGTCCGTCGGAACGGATTCAGCCGCGCGAATCTCATTGGAATAGAACATGGTGTGCAGCGTCATCCCCCTGCTACCGGGCCGAAGGATCACGATGTGTTCTCGTTGATGCATGGTGAGCTTGGCGATGGCCCCGTAGCCGGACTCTTGCATGGCGTTCAACAGCAGCTTGTACGCCTTCACACCAGCGTCCTCCGGCGCAACGTAGTAAGAGGAGTCGAAATACAGCGGGTCCATGTCGTCCAGTTTCACGAACTCCAGGATTTCCATGACCTTTGCCGAGGAAGGCTCGATCTTGTCGAGCTCCTCCTCGCTGAACAGGACATACTGATCCTTTTCATACTCGTGACCCTTCACGATTTCGGAGCGTTCCACGTTGCGGTTGCAAACAGGGCAAAATAGGGGCTGTTTGAGCCGCGAATGGCACACATTATGGAGCTGGTTGAAGCTGATGCGCTCGCCGCGCGCGGCAGCGGACATTCGCATGGGAATGGAAATCAGCCCAAAGGTGAGGTGACCTTTCCAGACGGTCGAGGCCATAGCGACACTCCTTCAAAAACAAGCTGGGACAGTACACAAGCTTTTTAAGGTTAGCCGCCCACCCCATCAGGAATCAAGACGAATCGTCGACGCGTAGTTTATCAGTCAGCTTAGTCTTAACTGCATTTGGTCAGGGAGGCCTGAGGTCCCCCGGAAAGGTCTGGGATAGAATGCCATCATGGCCAGGCTCGAGGAATACAAGCGAAAACGCCGCTTCGACCGGACGCCGGAGCCACCCGGCGAGCCCGCACCGGCCGTCAAAGCCGCCACGGCGGGTAAACGCGCGCGGCTGCCAATGCCCAGATTGCCGCAGGTGGAGGTCCGCCCCGGCCAGGAGCATGGCGACACGTTCGTGGTTCAGAAGCACCGCGCAACGCGGCTGCACTACGATTTCCGGCTGGCCATCGATGGCACGCTGAAGTCGTGGGCCGTGCCCAAGGGACCTTCTCAGAGCCACGCCGACAAGCGGCTGGCGGTGCACGTCGAAGATCATCCGCTGGACTACGCCAACTTCGAAGGGAAAATTCCGGAAGGCAATTATGGCGCGGGAACGGTAATGGTATGGGACCGCGGCACTTTTCATCTGGAGGGCAATCCCCACGCGCTGAAGCAATTGGAAAAGGGAGAAATCAAGTTCAGCCTGAACGGGGAAAAGCTAAAAGGCAGCTTTGTTTTGGTGAAACTGAAACAGAGCGAAAAAGGCAACGAATGGCTGATGATAAAGCACAAGGACGCCGCCGAAGATTCCTCCTGGAATATCGACGAGCACGACGGCTCCGCCATTACTGGACGCACGATAGAAGAGATTAAGGAAGAGTTGCCGCCCAAACGCAGGGCAATTCCAATTCAGGCGTCCGAGTTGCAAGGCGCACGCAAGGCCACAATGCCATCTCGCGTCGAACCCATGCTGGCGACGCTCGCCGACCACGCGTTTTCCGACCCCAATTGGCTCTTTGAGATCAAGTGGGACGGCGTGCGCGCATTGGCGCGCATCGAGAATGGCGCCCTGACGCTGCGCTCTCGCAACAGCATCGACATCACCAAACGCTATCCCGAACTGGCGTCTCTTCCCGATGCGCTGGCTGCCCGCCAAGCAATTGTTGATGGAGAAATTGTAGCCCTGGATGCCCAAGGTCACAGCAGCTTCGAACGCCTGCAGGAACGCATGCACGTGCGCGCGCCGAGCGAAAACTTGTTCGCGCAGATTCCCGTCGTCTACTTTGCTTTCGATCTTCTCTACTGCGACGGCTACGACCTTCGCGAGAGCCCGCTGCTCGAGCGCAAGCAGCTCCTGCAGCGCTTGCTTTACACAACCGAGCGGTTTCGCTACGCCGACCATCAGTTGGAGCACGGAAAAGAGTTGTTCGCGCTGGCGGGACAAAATGGTTTGGAAGGGATCGTCGCGAAGCGGGCTGACAGCCCTTACGTTTCCGATCGAAGCCCGAACTGGGTGAAGCTGAAGATTACTCAGACGGTGGACGCGGTTATCGGCGGCTGGACTGAAGCTCGCACTCCCGCTCTTCCCTTTGGCTCGCTGCTCTTGGGCCTGTATGAGGGCAAAAAACTTCGATTCATCGGGCATGTAGGCAGCGGATTCGACGCGAAAAAACTGAAAGACCTGAGCAGCAGGCTGAAAGAACTGGCTGCTCCTGCTTCGCCGTTCGAGGCCGTGCCCGAAACCAACGAAAAGCCTTCCTGGGTCACTCCTACACTGGTCGCACGCGTCAAATTCAGCGGATGGACACAAGAGCATTCCTTGCGCCACCCTGTTTTCCTGGCTCTGCGCGAGGACGCGCGCCCCGCGGATTGCCAGTGGGAAAACGAGGTTGCCGCCGCCGCGCCTGCCGCGGCGCCGACCGTAGTTCGCGCGCCTGAGGTTGTCGGCCGCGTGCTCAACACAAAAGCCCAGATCGAAGACGAGTTGTTCAAAGGCCGCTCAGAAAACGTCACTATCGAACTCGACGGCAGACGGCTGCGCTTCAGCAACCTGAACAAAGTCTATTTTCCGGAGTCCGGCATTACGAAACGGAATCTGCTGGCTTACTACTACCGCGTGGCCGACTTCATCTTGCCCTTTCTGCGCGATCGGGCTTTGGTTCTGCGACGCTATCCCGACGGAATCAAAGGCCAGGCTTTTTTTCAAAAAGATTTGCGCGAAGGCGTCCCGGAGTGGTTCAAGACCGTGCCGATCGATTCCGAAAAAAAAGGGGAACCAATTAGCTATGCGACCGCCAACGACCGCACTTCCCTGCTATTCCTGACAGGCCTGGGTTGCATCGATCACAACCCCTGGTCCAATCGTTATGACGATTTCGATCATCCCGACTACTTCTTTTTTGATTTGGATCCCTCGGATGGCACGGAATTTTCTGTGGTCGTCACCATCGCTCAAGCCCTTCATAAAAAGTTGGAAGAATTGCGCCTGGCGCACTTTGTGAAAACATCAGGCGCAACCGGGATGCACATCTTCATTCCCGTGGAGCCCGTCTATACGTACGAGCAGTTGCGTACCTTCGGCGAAATCATCGCGCGAACGGTGACTGCCGAGCACCCCAATCTGGTCACCAGCGAACGCATCGTTGCCAAGCGGCCAGCGGGCCGGGTGTTGATCGACGTTCAGCAAAATGCGCATGGCCGTCCGCTGGCTGCCGCGTATTCCGTGCGCGCTTTCCCGCAAGCGCCGGTTTCTGCTCCTCTGCTGCCCCGCGAATTGCGTCCCAGCTTGCGCCCCGAGACGTTGAACATAAAGACCGTCTTTGCGCGCCTAAAGGAGAAAGGCGATCTCTGGGCCGATTTCTGGAAGCGGCGCCAACGTCTGGAACAAGCCATCGAACTTCTCAGCGAGCGCATGCCGCCGAGATCAGTGAAATGACATGACAATCTGCCGCGGATACGCTAATTTTGAGTTATGGAAACTGTGCGCATAGAATTGCCCGCAGCGCTTCTGAAGGCGGCAAATCTGAAGGGAGGCAACCTCTCTCAGGAAGCTGCTCGATTGCTGGCGCTTGAGCTCTATCGCGAAGATAAGGTCTCGCTGGGACGCGCCGCTGAACTGTGCGAGACGCCGTTGGCGGCTTTCATGGACTTCGCCGCGAAGCATGGTGTCCCGCCCCTGCGATACAGCGACGAGGACCTGGAAGAAGAACGCCGGTCCGTTACTCGCTCCAAAGGATGACCGTCTCGAGGCGTGACCGTCGTATCCGATTCATCTCCTCTGGTCATCCTGGCGAAGCTAGGCTGCTTCGAACTCCTTAGTCGCCTCTTCCCACACCTTTACATCTCTGCGGAAGTTCACCACGAAGTGGTCGTCTCCGGTGTTGGTCTGCCCGGATCGTCAGAAGTTGCGAAAGCGGAATGGATCGAAGTGAGAAAACTTCAGAATCAAAAGGACTTATCGGCGGCTCGACAAAAGTACGCTCTGGGTATTGGAGAGCTCAGCACAATTCTCCTGGCGAAGGAAGTCCATGCGGATGTGGTGCTGCTTGATGATTTCAATGCGCGCAAACTCGCCAGGACGGAAGGTATCCAAGTCCAGGGCAGTTTGGGACTCCTCGAAACGCTTTACTTGCAAGGTCATTTAACTGATCTTCGCGTAGCCTTTCGGCAACTACTGCAGCACAGTTATATCGACGGGCGACTGTTAGATCTCCGGTTACGAGCCTTAGGGCTTCCTCCGCTCTGAGCTGTTGGAGCGCAAGGTCGAAGGCGTCACACGACAACAATT
>Ga0210405_10004043_pt1 | contig 13949 bp, 10 predicted proteins | sample IncBWH11MmetaG_FD_155492 | JGI IMG/M metagenome (GOLD analysis project Ga0210405, IMG submission 155492) | Forest soil microbial communities from Barre Woods Harvard Forest LTER site, Petersham, Massachusetts, United States - Inc-BW-H-11-M | ecosystem: Environmental > Terrestrial > Soil >... | reverse complement strand
ACTGGCTCGCCGGTTTTTCGATCCCAGAGGACGGCGGTCTCGCGCTGATTTGTAATGCCAATAGCGGCAAAATCCTTTGCGCCGAGGCTTCCTTGATGCATCGCCTCCGAAATTACTTCTTGTGTGCGCAGCCAGATCTCCTCGGGATCGTGTTCCACCCAGCCCGGCCGCGGATAAATCTGGCGGTGCTCCTTTTGCGCGGTGGAAACAATCCGGCCTGCGCGATCGAACACGATGAAACGGGTGCTCGTGGTTCCCTGGTCGAGCGCTCCGATGTAATTTGGCACGGTTCCCTTTTCTATACTGCTCGGCGGACTCAAGCTCCAACTTGTGATTCGACTGCGAGTCCCGCTTTCCGCTGAAAGTCGCGAATCTTTTCGACGTACTCGCTGAGAGCATTGCCGCGGTCCGCTTCAGACCACGCCAACTCGTGCGCCAATAAGTCAGCTGTCGTCGCGGCAGCAGCGATCGCTTCACTCCATCCGTAGAATTGCAGTCCGATGCGTCGCGCGAGAACGTCTTCAATCGTCATTGCCATTTCAAATCGCGCTGCGAATGCAACCTCTGCCCGGAGCGGAGCGAGTCCTTTCACGAGCGGCTCGCCGAGATCAGCGTCTCTTGCGATGAGAGCCAAAAGCTCCGCGGTGCGTGTGCCGTATTTTTCTGCCAAGTGTCGCGCACTGGGTTCCGGCACGCTAAAGTTGGTGATTAGCTCCCTCCAATAATTTGCTGAGTAGCCATCTGAGCCGACAAGCGGATGACTCAACGTCGAACAGGGCGTAGGATTCCCTCGGAGGGATTTCTGAACAACGTCAATCGTATCCTGAGCCATAGCGCGATACGTGGTCCACTTCCCGCCCAGGATGCTGACCAAATCACTCAGCGAATCCAGCTCGACCTCGTGATCGCGCGCGAGTTTCTTTGTGTCTGGCGAATCGCCAGCGCTCAGTAGAGGCCGCGCTCCAGCGAACCCTCCGATCAGTTGGCTAGCTTTCACCGGCCTAGCAACGTACCGGTTCAGATGCCGCAACAAATATTCCACTTCTCCGCGCGTCAGCGAAAGATCGTCGCCGGCGGCAACCTCCTGCTCGGTGGTTCCGACCAGCAGGCGCCCCATCCACGGAATCGCAAATAATACACGGCCATCGTCGGTCTTTGGAATCAACATTGCCTCGTCGCTCGAAAGGACGTCTAGCGGCAGGAGGATATGAACGCCCTTGCTCAGGCGCATGCGCGGTTTGAGAAATGGATTCGCCATTGAGCGAATGGAATCCGCAAATGGACCGGTGGCATTTATAAACGCGCGCGCGCAAATCACGAAGCTTTGGCCGCTGAGCCGATCTTGAACAATTGCGGCAGCCAGTTTCCCATCGACGCGCTTTTCAAATGCGGTCACGCGCACGTAGTTCGAAGGCACACCGCCTGCTGCGAAAAATGACTGCATGAGCGTTATGTTGTATCGAGCGTCGTCGAACTGCCCGTCGGTATATGCCACAGCGCCCGCCAGGCCCTGCGGATTCAGTTTAGGCAGGCGACGCAATGTTTCCTCGCGAGAAACAGAATGACTTGGCGCAAGGCTCGCGCTGCCTGCGACCCAGTCGTACAGTTTCAAACCAGTTTCGTAATACGCGAAGTCGAACCGGCTGTAACAGGGAGTGATGAATTCTCTCGCACGGGTGAGAAACGGAGCATTTTTGAGCATGTGAATGCGCTCGTGCAGAGCACGTTTCACTACTTTGTATTCAGCCGGGTCGCGATGGCGAAAGGCTTCCTCCAAATAGCGCACGCCGCCGTGCACCATTTTTGTAGAAGCGCTGGAGGTAGCAGATGCAAAATCGGAAGCTTCGATAAGGACCGTGCTGAGTCCGCGCAACTGCGAATCAAGCGCGCAGCCGGAGCCGGTGGCACCGCCGCCGATCACACAAACATCGAAGGATTTGTTCTGAATGTCTTTGAGCGCTTCCGCGCGGCTCTTCATTCTAGAATTGCCCGCGTGCGAGAAGATGTTCAGGGATTAGCGGTCGCGCCCTTCGTGGCAACCGCGCTCGCCGCATTCTTGCCGTAGATCGCTCCGCGTCTGTGGAGCGGATCGCGCCACTCGCGTCCATCGCGACGAAGCAATTCAGCGGCAGCTTCAGGTCCCCACGAACCGGCAGGGTAGTTGGGAAAGTCGCGCGGGGGCAACGCCGTCCACACATCGAGAATCGGTTGCACGACGCTCCAGCCTGCTTCCACCATATCGGCGCGCTGGAAAAGCGTGGGGTCTCCCATCATGCAATCGTAGAGAAGAGTTTCATAACCGGTGGAAGGTTCCGTCCCGAAATAATCGGCATATTCGAAATTCATGTCGACGGCGCCGAGCCGCACCACAGGCCCAGGAACTTTGGCTTCGAAGCTCAGCGAGATTCCTTCGTTCGGTTGAATGCTGATCACCAACTCGTTCGATGGGATGTGCTCCACCGGCGTCTTACGAAATAGAACGAACGGCGGCCGCCTGAAACGCACAACGATTTCCGTGACGCGCGTCGCCATCCGTTTGCCGGTCCGCAGGTAGAACGGAACGCTCGCCCAGCGCCAGTTGTCGATGTGCAGCGCGACGGCCACGAAGGTCTCCGTATGGGAGTCTTTCGCCACGTTTGGCTCAGACCGGTATGCGGGCGCGAACTTGCCGTCAATCATTCCATCGCCATATTGCCCGCGCACCGCATGAGTGAGCACTTGCTCCGGGTTGAGCGGCTGAATAGCGCGCAAAATCTTTGTCTGCTCGTCGTGCACAGAGTCCGCATCGAACGAAATCGGCGGCTCCATCGACATCAGAGTGATGAGCTGGAAGATGTGATTGGGAACCATATCGCGAAGAGCACCGGCGCGGTCATAATAATCGCCGCGCAGTTCTACTCCCAGTTCTTCAGCGACAGTGACCTGCACGTGATCCACATAGCGGCGGTTCCACACCGGCTCGAAAATTCCATTGGCGAATCGGAATGCGAGAATATTCTGAACGGTCTCTTTACCGAGATAATGATCGATGCGATAGATCTGGTTTTCGTGCAGAACTTCGCCAATATCGCGGTTCAAAGCCACCGCGGTGGCCAAATCGTGGCCGAAAGGCTTCTCTATCACCACACGTTTCCAACCAGGGGACTCGATATTGGTCAGCCCTGCAGCGCCTAATTGCTTCACGACGATCGGGAAAAAACTGGGGCTCGTCGCGAGATAAAACAAACGGTTTCCGCAAGTAGCATGATCCCGATCCACTTGAGCGAGCTGATCCTGAATTTTCTTGTAGAGCGCTGGATCCTTAAAATCGCCAGAAATGTAGTAGAGACGGTTAGCAAACCATTCCCAGGCGTCACCGGCGGAGCCTGTAAGAAACTCCTTCATCTCCTCGGTGGTTTTCTGGCGAAATTGCTCGGTGGAATATTCTTCCCGCGATGCGCCAATGATCGCGAACTGCTGAGGGAGAAGCTTACTCTGGGCCAGATTGTAGAGCGCCGGGAAAAGCTTTCGTTTGGTGAGATCGCCGCCGGCACCAAAAATCACCATAGCGCAGGCGTCAGCGGGCTGGCCCCGCTCTTCATGCACCAACCCTGTTGGAACGGATGAATTCATCGAACCGGCCTCCGCCTGGGCTTTTGATTACAGGAGCGCTTGCTTTACCGCGCTGCTAAGAGCTCTCAATCCAGCAGCTACATCCGGCCCCAAATGAATTCGCAGTGCGCGACGATCTCGTTCTGCGAGAACCTGAAAATCGCCACGAGCCTGCGCGGCTTTTACGATCCCGAAGGTGTATTTTTGATCAGGTACGGGAATATCGGCAGCGTCATCGCAAGTAATCTGGAGAAACACGCCGGTGTTGGGCCCGCCTTTATAAGCTTGCCCAGTGGAATGCTGGAAGCGCGGACCGAATTCCGCGCAGGTGGCTACGCGTTTCTTGTCACGAATGGCGTGACGGATCGACTGTAGGGCCGATTGATGCGCGTCATTCATTTCAATGTAGGCGAGGATCGCGAAGTAATCTCCGGCTCGCAGGCGATTTAGATGCGCGCGTAGGTATCCGGTGAGAGTGAGGTCACCGCCAGCTGCTTTTTTCAGAGCGTCGGTATTTTTGTCATCCGAATACAATTTGACTCCACCGCCTTCAAAGAACGGGTGCTCGGCCGGAAGCGAACCCTGCTTCTCGTATTCGGACGTCAGGTTCTTGGTCGCGATTTTTGCCGCTTCCACGTCGGGCTGATTGAACGGATTGATGCCGATGATCGAGCCTGCAACAGCCGTGGCAATCTCCCAGCGGAAAAATTCCTGGCCGAGATCGTAAACTCCCGGGACGGCGATGCGCACCACGGGCTGGCCCGCTTTTTCGAGGGCGGCCACAGCTTCATCTTGCTTTGCATCCGGAGCTGATTGCAAACGCACATAGGCAAAGATTCGATCGTTGCCATACACTTCGGGCGGCCCGATCTGCTCACGGTCGATGGGAATTAGACCAGTACCCTTCTTGCCGGTCGATTCGGCCAGAAGCTGTTCGAGCCAAGCGCCGAGATCGGAGATTCCGGGCGACGCAAAGATGGTGACCTTGTCGCGTCCGTTTTTCTGCAGCGTGCCGAGGATCGCGCCCAGAATCGCGCCAGGATTTTCGTCAGCCGGCACTACCGACGCGCACGCGTGTACCATCTCTTCGAGGCGATCCAGAAACTTCGGAAGATCCAAACCTTGAATTGCGCCGGGAACCATCCCGAAGTCTGAAAGCGCCGAGTAACGGCCGCCGATGCTCGGCACGCCGAAATAGACGTGGCGGAAACCATCGGCTTCCGCGACTTTTTGCAAATGTGAGCCGGGATCGGTGATTGCGATGAAGCGCTTTCCTGCTGGTTCCGAAGTGACGGCTTGTTTCATTTGGTCATAAAAATATTGCTTGAAGATGTTCGGCTCAAGGGTGCTTCCCGATTTGCTCGAGACGATGAAGATCGTTTTCGTCATGTCGAGCTTCTTCGCCAAAGTACGGATTTGCGCGGGGTCGGTGGAATCGAGAACAAGAATCTTCGGATACCCGTCAACTTTTCCGTAGGTGAGTTCCATCACTTCGACACACAAACTCGAACCGCCCATCCCGAGCAGCACCGCATGGGTGAAACCGGCTTGGCGAATCTCGTCGGCGATCTGCTTAAAATCGCGGCTGTGCGCAACGTCATCATCGGCAACCGTGAGCCAGCCAAGCCAGCTCGCTTCATCCTCATTTGTCCAAAGCGAGGCGTCGCGAGCCCACAAGCGCTTCATTTTCTGATTCGTCTTCCAATCTTCGAGAGTCGCCTTTACGGCAGTCGCGAGATTCTGCGGCAGCTTGTAGGTGAGGTTGTTCACGGCCGACGCAGTTGGCTTCGCGGCGTGCGTTCCGACGGCCGCCAGAAGCTTATCGAAAGCTTCCGAGAAAAGTTTCACGCCCTCTTCGGTCAATTGGTCGGTCGCTGCCTTCATGGAAATCCCTGCGCGCTCGAGTGAATCCATGGTTTGCTGAGCAGCGGGAATATTCTCTTCGAGGCTCGCGCGCGGCTTTCCGTGGTCGCGGAATGCGTCGTACGTAGCCGGCGGAATCGTATCCACAGTGTCCGGCCCGATCAGTTCCTCGACGTACAAAACATCCGAGAACTTGGGATTCTTCGTGCTCGTGCTCGCCCACAGCACACGTTGCGTTTGCGCGCCTTGGGAAACCAGTGCGGCCCATCGCGGCCCGCTGAAAATTTTCTTGTAGCGCTGGTAGGTCAGCTTCGCGTTGGCGATCGCTACCTTCCCAACCAATTCCTGAAGCGCAGCCTGTTCGGACGGATTTTGTGATTTCTTGATTCGATCCGCGATCTGACTATCGATCAGAGTGTCGATGCGGCTGACGAAGAAGCTCGCGACGCTTCCGATCTGGCCTGCCTTGCCGCCGGATTTCGCGTAAGCCTCCAACCCCGCGATATATGCTTCAGCCACGCGCTCGTAGACGTCCTGCGCAAAAAGCAAAGTCACGTTGATGTTGATGCCTTCGCTGATGAGCTTCTGGATTGCGGGGAGGCCTTCCGTGGTTCCCGGGACTTTCACCATAAGATTTTCGCGGCCTACCGCCTTCCAGAGTCGGCGCGCTTCATCAATCGTCTCCTGCGTCTTGTGCGCAAGATACGGAGCGACTTCGAGACTCACATACCCGTCTCGCCGATGAGTCTGATCGTAGACGGGGCGCAGTACGTCGGCGGCATCCTGAATATCGCGAATCGCGAGAGCTTCATACACCTGCTTGGCATCGAGATTTTTATGCGCGCTCAATTCCTCGAGCGCTTTCGTGTAGTCAGTGCTGCCAGTGATGGCCTTCTCGAAAATGGAGGGGTTGGACGTAACCCCGCGCAGGCCGTCCTGCTCGATCAAGCGGGCGAGTTCTCCCGTTGAGATCAGGTTGCGCCGAATATAGTCGAGCCAGACCGATTGTCCGAACGCATTCAGTGCCTTCAGCGGATTTTGCGATTTCTTCGAATCAAATCCCTGTGGGGTTGCTGTTACGCCAGTGCTCATGACCTTTCCCCTTTTCCACCGCATCTCAAGATTGCAGTTTATTGCGTTAAGCCCGTAGTGGCTCCGAGACCCGATTCTACCCCACTCCGGACGCGGCTGGACGTGAATCCAATGTAAAATCTGGCAGCGGCGGCGCAAGCATTTCGCTCGCATTCACGTTTCGCATGAGGGTCATGTGTTCGCTGCATAATTCATGATGAACCGATTTTGTTCACGACAGAGCTACTCATGATACCGCGACGAAGCTTGTGGACACTGCTGCTTGGAATCTTTGCGATCGGCTTGCCGTGCCAAGGAATATACAGCGCGAAAACCAAATCGTTGCCGGGCGTCTCGCCCGCTCCGGCTGACGAAATTATCGTTTCAGCGGCGATCAGCCTGAAAGATTCGCTGGACGAGATCTCGCATCTTTACACCTCCGAACACCCAAGCGCGGAAGTGCATTTCAATCTCGGAGGTTCAGGCACGTTACAACGCCAGATCGAACAAGGAGCACCAGTCGACATCTTCATTTCGGCTTCACCCAAGGAAATGGATTCGCTGCAGTCGCAAGGATTGCTGGCGCCCGGCACTCGCAGGGACTTGGTCAAGAACAGCGTCGTCCTCATCGTTCCCGTGGACAGCGCGGGTGTCTCCAGTTTTCAAGACTTGGCGAAGCCAGCGGTTAAAAGCATTGCAGTAGGCGAGCCTCAAACCGTGCCGGCCGGCAAATACGCTCAGGAAGTACTCATGCATTTGGGCCTCTACGACCAATTGAAGCCGAAGCTCGTGCTCGCGAAAGACGTCCGCCAAGTGCTCACCTACGTCGAGACGGGAAACGCCGACGCCGGAATCGTCTATGCCACTGATGCGAAGATATCGAAGAAGGTGGCGGTCGCAGCGACAGCCTCGGAGGATTCGCATTCGCCTGTCGTCTACCCTGCGGCGCTGATCAAGAGTTCCAAGAATCCGGCCGGCGCAAAGACGTTCCTCGAATTTCTAAGCGGCGAAAAAGCGCGGGCGGTCTTTCAGAAGTATGGCTTCATTCCAGCTGGCAGCTAAAAGGGATGACGAAGCCTATCCGAAGAAAAGGTGCTTCACGACGCGGGCGGGTCGATACAGGGCGAAGCTCGCGCGCGAAAACCGTGCAATCAAGCGGCCCATCATCACGCGGCCCATAGATTCCATGTCGATGTGCTGGTTGCCGCGATGCACGCGAATCACGCGGCCCAAAAACTCCTCCCTCATTACAGGCTCATCCTCCCCATCAAGCGCGTCGCCTTTTGTTATCAGCGCGCCACGCTCTTTGCCCCTTGCTCCACCCACCGCCGCCCGGATCACGCGGTGAACAAACAGCCTCTCCTCACGCTCGAAGAGAACCACATCGCCTCGCAACGCTTGTTCGTAAGCAAAGCTTCTAACGAACACCAGATCGCCAGAGCGAATCCATGGAAACATGCTTGCGCCAAACACCCGAAAGCAAACCGACCCATCGGCTCGCAGCTTCGCAGCAATCGGATTCGACTCTTCTTCTTGGGGCGCGACGAAGCGCTCCTCAACGCAACGCGCGCGCGCATACGCAATCGAGGGGCTCATCAGGGATTGAGCTGCACTGTCTGAGAGGTAATTGTCTTGCCGTCCAAAGACACTCGAACGCTCCATTCTCCGGTCATCCGCCGCTGCGAAATCCAGGTTCCCGCCACCGGCACCGACCGCGTCATCGTCAGCGAGCTTTGCGACGCGCCGCCTGCCAAAAAAGAGCTTTGGCTCGCCTGATAAAGCCCGCCGCCCGGCTGAAGGACCTCAAGCATTTGAGTGTGGTTCCCTGCAGAAAGATTCTCCCAATTCACGCTTATCACCAGATCGCGCAACGACGCGACGCTAAACGAAGTTGCCGCCGTGCAAGCTCCGTCGCCGTTGTCGCAGAACGAAACGGTAGCGCCGGTCACGGGCGGCGGCGGATTCCCGCCATTTCCCGAAGTCATTCCCGTTTGGCAAGCTGAGAACCCAGCTGCCAGGCACAAAGCAGCGCAACCCAGTAAAGCCGTGCTCCAGGAGCGCCTTGCCGGCCCTCTCTTTTCCGTGTGCATCACTTCCTCGCTCGTCCTCACTCAGAATGGGAATGCGAAGGCATAAGCGCGCTGGTCGTTCGTCGATATGTAAACTCGAGATAGCACAAGGTCCAGGGCCGGATCGCCAACTATGCCAGGCTGTCCCGTATTGGCTGTTCGTTGCTTGCCGTCCACCCCGGTCACAGCGTCGAGTTCATGGATCTTTCCGTCGGCGGAACCAACGTACACTTTGCTTCCACCGGTAACTCCGATCGGTGCCGAAGGGCCGCTGATCGTTGTTGACCAGAGACTCGTGAACGTGTTCGCCGTCTTGTCATATTTCATCGCGTGGACCGCCGTCTGCCCCGAAAAAATCACTGTGTAGGGCGAGGTCAGTCCCAGGACGATTGGGAACGAAATGATCGCGCCATCGCCGCCAGCCACTGACTTGAGCGTAGCCGCTGTGGCCGGATTAATCGCAAAAATCGTGCCGGCATTGTTCGCTACGAATAAAACATCGCCGGGAATCGAAAGTGTCGGATCGGTGTCCGTATCCCCGAGAGCGGCTGTCGTAAGTACTGCACCCGTATTTGGGTTGAGCTTCCAAAGACTCGGCTGCGCAGTAGTGCCAGCGCTCCGACTGGTCACCCAAACTGCGTGGTTCACGAAATCGATCGCCGGCGAGGAGCTGATGATATCCATCTTGGCAACGCCACCCGCATTGCCGATCGTTTGCCACAAGGTAGCGCCCGTGTTTCCATCGATTCCCACGATTCGATTTGCCGTGGTTGAGGCACCATTTCGCGTTCCGACCACTAGTAAGTCGTGCGCGAGGGTAAACATCGAGTCGCTGAACGATTTCACTTGCACCGAAGGTGCGCCTGTAAATCCGTTCGTCGTTAGAGTGGTAGGATTCACCGCCCACAGAACTTGCCCCGTATCCGTCGCGATTGCATACACGAGCCCGTCGTTGTCCGCCACGTACATCACATTAGCTGCCAGCGACGAGTCCGGCGCATCGATTACCGGCGAACGCCCGGTCACCGGCCCGCCGAGCGACACAGGGGGGTACTTTCTAAGTCCCGTTACGGCGTCGATGCCGAACGACAGGTTCGTCTGCGATCCTGCCATCACGATCGAGCCGGGAAACAATGACGGAGCAGCTAGCGTGGTAGAAAATGTTGCCGCAATCCAAACGGAATTCTGCTGGTTGGCAGCGGTTGCGCTCGGTGTCGCCGAGATTTCCTCTGTAAACACGGAGCCTTGCGAAATCGGTTGCGTCGAGTAATAGTTCTTCTGATCCCGCAGGAAAATTTTGTAGAACCACGTCGTATCGTTCGTGGGCGCGCCACATGGATCGGAACTATCGTCCGTAAAGCTCGTCGCCAGAGAAGTGTTGTCAAACACGACTGTTCCGGTGCCTATCACCGAACACATCGCATGATCCTGCGTGTCCGTCGGAACAGAACTCTTGTCCACCGGAAAGTTCGCGCGCCTAAGAATCAGAACGCCCGTATAGTTTTCCGCAAAGTTCACCCGGCCGATCGGCGCTGGATAAGCCCAACTTACAGTCACCGTGCCGTTGCCTGGAGCCGCAGCTAGATTCGTCACATTCTGAACAAACAGCACATCAAGTTCAGGTGCGTCCGCGGCGGTTCCATTGCGAGAACCGAAAGTTGTTTTGGGATCTCTATTCGAATTCTCGGCTTGGTCTCGAATCAAAGTGCCGTAGTTCGGCGTGCCGTTGTACCAATTTTGGACATCTGCGGTAATGTCGAACTGCACGGGCGTGGAGGTTCCGATTGCCCCCACCACCACAGCCGTAGACGTTGCAGTTCCTCCAATATCGCCACCGCTGGCATTCCAGGCCAGGTTGGCAACGCGAGTATTCCAAGTCACGTCCGATTCACGGAAAAATGAGGTTAATCCATATGCTCCATACGTCCGGGGAAATCCATTCGTCGTGCTGGCCGTGGCGTGCATGATAAGCAATGCCTGCTTGATAGCCACGTTGGGAAGCAAGGAAAGGTCAAACTGGACGATGGCGCGCTGGTTTGAAGCTCCGTTGTTGGATTCAACCGTTAAAGTGGCGGCGCCGCCGGAATTGGCGTTCGGTGACGCTTGATTAATCGTTGCGTCCGCGCCGCGTACTTGCGCGGCTGTCGAATGGATCGCGATTACCTCTCGCGCCAGGATTGGCGCTGCCAAAAATAGCGATAATCCGAGGCACAGCGTCTTCTGCCACGCGCCGTACCGCTGACCTTTGTATGAAAGCGGGTTGTTCATGAAGCGTGTTGCCTCCGTCTCGAAAACTTTCCACCGTTGCTCAAAATCTGTTACGAACGCCTCGGCGCAGCGTGGCAAATCCCTTGTTGCCCTGGCATTTTTCCGCAGGCCAGCGCGAGCGTTTCGTAGATGGGTTCGGACGCGCAGCTAGGCTTTACGTATGGTTTCTTGCCAGCTGTTTTAGCGCCGCCTTGCTCCGCCTGCTTTTTCGATTGTTCCATCTCTTCTCCCGACTTAACCACGTCGCTTCAAAGCGACACCTGAATCAAATCCCTGCGCGGCATAACTTGACGCGCGGCAACTTCTATACTGTTCTGCATGTGCAGGGCGCTTATTGGATTTTCAATCCCCGCAAGACGAGCATTCATTTCCGCTAATTCGCAGGCTCGCTCGTACGCACCGAGCAAATCACCGCCTTCCATCTGTGCGAGCCCTGGGCAGCGCTCGCAGTAATTCCGGATCGAGCATGATGAACAGAGCGGCAACTGCGACTCGCGCACCGCCCGGACACGATTCATCTCACTCGAGCGGTACCATATTTCGTCGAACCGTTGCTTCCGAAGATTCCCAGCAGGCTTGGGCATCTGCACGCATGGCGATACATCCCCATAGGGCGAGATGTAGCAGCTGTTGTGACCCGCGCTGCACGGAATGTCGTCATACGCTCCGCTTTCGATTCCGCTTGATGTCGCACTGCCCGTCGCGAAAGCAACCCCGGTGTCTGTTTCAGGCGGAGTGCATGCCCGTGAATTCAGATTCTGATCCTGCAGCACTTGCAGGAGTTCTGTCGCAGAACTGCGTAGCCTGAGCACGCCGTCACCGCCGTCCATCATCGGCGTAATCGTGAGATCGAGCATGTACGGCACACCGAGCTTTTCAGCTAGCGACTGGACGTCGCGAAACGCCGCCAGGTTCTGCTTCATCAGCGGACAAGCCAGCTTCACCTGCAAACCCTCCGCGAGCAGAAATTGAACAGCTCGCAGCGAACGTTCCAGGGAGCCTGTAACTTTTGTAATCGCGTCATGAATCGCCGCGTCAGCGCTGTAGATGCTGATCTGAATCTTGCGAATGTCCAGTTCGCGAAGTTTCCGCGCGCGGCTTTCATCGATCAGCAGGGCGTTGGTCTTCAGGCTCAGGTCAAAATTCAACCCGCGTGCGTACCTGATCAACTCGAATAGGTCTTGGCGAAGAAAGATCTCGCCGCCGCTGAACGTCAGGAATAGCGCTCCCGCGCCGGCGAGCTGGTCGAGTACATTTTTGACCTCGCGCGTTGTCATCTCGCCGTAATCGTGATGGTCGAGATAGCAATGAACGCAACGTTCGTTGCAGCGATACGTAAGATCGATATGCACGTTCCACGGCAGGTGCCGCTCCACCGTTTTGCGAACAAGCCGGTCCATGATCGGCGTGTTAGGCACCGGCCGGCACCTCCGCCCTCTTCGAGGCCACTAAGAGGCCCTTTGCTGAAAGCACTTCGATCAATTCATCGACGTCGGCTTTCGCCTCCACCAAAGGCACCTCGTATCTCGCCGCGATCACGCCCACAATCTCGTCCACGCTATGTTTACCGTCGGCATTCGTCCAGATGAGGCTGGCTGTCTCGTTTAGCTCATGCACGTGGCTGTCTTCCGGCGAAATAATCACTGCTTCGCCATCAATTTCGCGCCATGCAAGTTTTGGATTCCGTTCCGGAAAAGGATTCATGCCGCTACCACGTTCCAGAATCCGTAATCGCGGCGAAAATGAAGCCGATAACAAGGAACTTGCGTGACGAACTGGAGCATTAAACGCAGCATATCTTGGTTTGCCTCGACAGATGGCGTAAAGAACAGCACGCAAGGCAACAGGGCCCTTATTATTTCCTTCTTGGTTAGGCTCTCTACGCGGTCTTCAGCGGACTGAACCAGCGTATAGATTCCTGCAATTGGATAATGTTCGTTCTGCCCAGCCGCCCGGAATTCTCCCCAGAACGGCGTGCCGTAGGCTTGCCAGCAGCCTTCAGAGAACCGCAGAAGCGAGATCTCATCGGTAAGCACAGTTCCCGCAGGCGACAAGGAAGCTACGGTACTTTTTCCCGCGCCTGATCGGCCCGTAAACACATAAGCGCGCCCTTCGCGGACCACCGTCGCCGCATGCAGCAGAAATCCGCGCTGCGGCAGCAGAACCATCGTCAGAAGAATGCGTATCAAGGAATCGAGCGCATATTCATGCCGCACGCCGTGGAATTCAGCCCCGGACGAGTCCAGACGCAGCGAGGCGTCATCCAGAACGTAGGAAAAATTTGGATCATCGTGCACAGGCCGGGCGTCGCTTTGAGCGTCGGTCCGCAATACCACCGGCAGTCCAGCTTCACTGTTAGCGGTAAATTCGCGATATCGCGTGAGCGCCTTTTCCCGCAGATGGGGACCAGGAATCACGAGCGAGAGCGGCACGCGCCCGATCGAAATATTCAGTGGACGCAGGCTACCCTGCGCGCTGGCTTGCGGTCCCAAGTGTCAATGACCCCTTTGCTATACGCTGCAACGCAACATTCGAGTCGCGCCCCGAAGCGCTTTCCGCTCAGAACGATGCGCCAAATCCCCAACCGTGATCGAGAGGAAGCTGCTTTAGTCTTGCCGGGGGTATCAAGGGGGTCAACAGAGAATTATCCCCGCGTGTCGTAGTTGTGACTAATTCCCTAAGGACGTGCTTGGGGACAAATAGTGAAGCAGTTAAACAGGAAGTAACTTCGATTCGCAGGACAAGAACTGCCCGGCATTACTCGAGTGAATTGGTCTCCTCAATGAACAGGGCTGTATTCCCAAAACAAGCAAATTATGACGATGCACTCTGTCGCCGCCGTGCCCATCCATACTTGGCCAACAACCGCAGTGGACGCAGCGCAAGGTAAAGCGGCGCAAGAAGCCTGGGCAATTGAACCATTTCCCAGTCCTCCTCCGCCGGAATCACAGCCAGACGCAACGAATAGCGCCACCCCGCCAGAATTCCCCGCACCATCCGCCTTCGAAACCGCACCCGGTTCCTCGCACTAACTCCCGAATGGTTTCGGCTCAAAGTTCGTTCTCCCACCTCTCGCGCGACCGCAAG
>Ga0210405_10004041_pt1 | contig 13953 bp, 19 predicted proteins | sample IncBWH11MmetaG_FD_155492 | JGI IMG/M metagenome (GOLD analysis project Ga0210405, IMG submission 155492) | Forest soil microbial communities from Barre Woods Harvard Forest LTER site, Petersham, Massachusetts, United States - Inc-BW-H-11-M | ecosystem: Environmental > Terrestrial > Soil >... | reverse complement strand
TCGGACCAAAACGATGACGTGCGAGAAAACGAATATGAGGGGATTATCTGCCCCGCCTGCACAAGGCTGCATTTTCTCAATCGAAAAAACGGCAAGCTGTTAGGCCAAGATGACGGAGTAAGCCAGCCCGTCAGTCGGCGAAGGAGCTTTCCGTGTCGATGAACGACGACAGAAGCCCACTCCTAGATCTGATGAATTGTATTGTCTGTGACCAAACAATGAAACTCGAGAGGATCGATCCGGATGATGGGGGCAATGACCTCATCCAATATCGGTGCAAACTGTGCGGCCGCATTGAGCGACTGCGGCTGTTTCGCCGAAGTCGCGAATAAAGCGGTCGCGGGATCGAAATAGAAAAGCCGCCGCTGGGTTGAGATCAGCGACGGCCTGTTGTTCGTGACCAAGGAGGGGTCAGGACTAGGATGGGCCTAAAGCTCTAATCTGCGGTTACCTGTCCTCAGCCTTTCCGTGTGAGCCGTTCAATCTCCCGTTCACCATACCCCTCCCTAGTCGATCAGCGCCGGGGTTAAAAACAATTCCCCAGGCTGGGGAAATCGGCTTGCGCGCGCCCTCAGGTTGCGGCCATCCTAGCGGCGGAGGATTCCTATGGCAGATATCCACATCGATTCCGGCAAGGCTGAGCGGATGATCGCGCAGATTATGCGTGACGAGAAGAAGCTATTGCCGGCAGACGCGAACGCCCTAGCTGCAAACATTTGCCGCAGGCTATCCAGTGCGATGGCAACGCCAACGCATACGCCGCTTCAAGGCTACCGCCTCATTCGTGACTGGCCGCCACATGGAAGCGATTTCACCGAGGCGGTCGGCCGTAAGATCGCAGACGTGAATGACAAGGTAGCCCGCGAGGTATGGAAGCTCGTCTATGAGCGAGGTGCAGATCTTCCGGCGACAATGGCCGATCCGTCCCGGATCTGACGCGATTGCCCGCCTGGTCTCGATCGGGCTGAAGGCTAAAAAGTAGATGGCTCCCTCGAGGGAAATACGACATGGCCGAACCATCTTTGGCTGAAGCTTTGATGAAATACGTACTGCCTGCGATCCTCGGCAGCGCCTCGATAGCGGGTTTGGTGAAGTGGTGGCTGGATCGCCGTGCCGCGCGGCGAGACTTGATCGCGGATTGGCGAGAAAACTTGGTCCCGCTGCTCGACGAGCCCATTTCATTGGGCGGGCCCAAGGCGAAATATCCCTTTATGCGCCATAAATCCTATGCAAGCCTTCGGCAGCATCTCAAGCCCGATCTGGTAGAGAGACTAGAAGCACAACAAGTCCTAGTCGCTTCTGACGGCAGCTTCCCGAGCACGGTGATCATTGAAGAAATTGGCCGCATCGAGCGGAAATGGGGACTGCCCTAGAGTCGTCTAAGCGATCCCAAAGATGATATCGGGTAGCGCGGCCATCATTGGATGGCGTATCGGCGGAAGAACCAGAGGCTGCTGACAACCGCCTCGCAGAGCTCGGGCTGAAGGTGAAGAAATGAGCGGCCACGATTTGATGCCTTACGTCCTGATCGGTTTGGTGTTCATCATTTGGCGCCTTGATCGACTTGGGAAACAACTCCAAGCAGTGCGAGACCACTTGCTTATCGACTTGGGCAACGAGGAAGTCAGGGCGGAGACTTTACGAGACCGGGAATGGGAGAAGAAGCAACGAAGAAAAGATAGCCTTCAGTCTTGGGCATTCTGGGGCATTGTCGGCTTGGCCGTGATCATTTGGTATGCCGTCATCCAGCACTGAAGGCGAAGAAGTAATGAAAGATGAAGCAAAGGCCACGCGAAACGAAATTTAAATTAGCTATGGCAGCAGACCTGCGAGATTGCATCATCGTCTTGGCCCTGTGCATTAGCGCCATGTTCGTGCCGGATTGGATGACCCACAATACTGGCCTCGCGGTTTTATATGGTTTTGCGATCGGCTGGTTTGTCAGCCGCATGTATCATCGCAAATTCACATAGGTCGGTTTGTTCTATGATTGTACTCCGGTAGGACTTTTCCGACTTACGGGCTTGCGTCTGATTGGATTAACCGGAACGCGCCAGGTCTATCCTTATCGGCCGCATGGTCGAGATCGGGCTGAAGCAAATGAACCTAATCATGGGGACAGAATGATTCTCGATCCAAAGGAGCAATTAGGGCTGCGCGTTCGGGCCGCTGAAAGAGCTCACGACTTAATGTCGGAGTTCGGGGCGAAAACAAATGAAGCCGCGATAAAGGCCGCGGAGGAGGCAATTAAAGCCGTTATCCTGATAAACGGTGGCAGCGCCGTCGCAATGCTGGCGTTTATAGGTACGATCGCGTCAAGAGATTTACTCTCGCCAACCCAAATTTCCCAGATTACCGCGCCACTGCTTTGGTTTGGAGGTGGGGTCCTTTGCGGAGCAATAGCCTCCGCGATGGCATATTTCACAAATCTCATGATCGCAGGATCCGCTAACAGGCAGAAACGCGAGTACGAAGAGCCTTTCCTTAGAGACACCGATTCATCCAAACGTCACCGGCTCTTAGGCGAAATTTCCCGCTGGATCGGAATTATAGCTGTGGCCGCTTCATTGGCGTGCTTCATTGGCGGACTAGTGAGCGCAAAATCGGCATTCAGCGTTTTGGCAACAACGAAGCCGATTACGGCGGATTGAGCCAAGCCCGCCTATTCCGGCCACTGCGGACGTGCCGTCGCACGCACGTCCGGCGCAGCTAGGTGCCAACAACAGGCTCCTGCCCAGCCGCGTCCCAATTCAAATCATGGAACGGAAACCATAGGTCCGTAGTAGGTGCCCAAGTGGCCCCACACATCGTGGCTCTCGTACCCGCGAAAACGGTCACCTTCGCCAATATAACGGCCTTCGCTCGCGGTACTGGCGTCGGCGGTTTTTGACAGGTGCGGCGAGCTTACATGGCTCTCGCGGGCCATAGCTGGAGTTGCGAGCATGGTTGCGGCGACGCCGCCGACCAGGAAAACTCCGAGGGTCAAAGTGAAACGTGCACGCATGATCGCTCCTTCATTGCAAATGCCGTGGAGCTCCATTGCCTCCATTGCGGCTCTTGGAGAGCGTAAACAGCCTACGTTTCAGGCTCTTTTCGTTGCTCCACGAAAGGGTATCGTGTGTATCGCGACGCCCAGCCCGTGGCTGCGATGTCCATTGAAGATTTCGCGGCGGCCGGCAAAAGTACTGGATCAAGGTCAAGAACCGCAAGCATCTGGCGATGGATCGGGTGGCCGAGTCGTTCCGATAAGGAGAAGCATACGGCCCCAGCTCGGGGGCAAGCTGGGGCCGCATCGAGAAAGTGCCGGACGGGGGCTGAAGCGACCGGCACGGTTCTGATGTGGGTTCGCAATCCCCCGCCGCCATTAACTTCTGTGTGAAGAGTGTGGCCTATCGGGCGGAACAAAAAAGCCGTCCGGGCGCTACGCCGAACGGCCTTCTCGTGCGACTGCCGGCCCGGCACTGCTCCGGTTCCGCCGCATGTGTGCCTAACCTTGATGCAGCTTGATTTCCGCTTCGACTCGGGTTGAGGCTGACTTCCGCTTCCTCCGAGTTCTCCCACAAGCACGAAGCCCAGTCCGCCATAAATGGCCGTCAAGACTTCGTGAGACGGGTGACATTCCCTCGCGAGCGCACATGTTACCTTGAACTGAATTGATGTGGGTTTTGGTCGCATCAAGACGCGATACCTATCCAATTTTCAAGCAACGGAGACGACCTTGCAAAGAACAGCTCTTACCCTCCTCGGCGCGCTGCTGATCTCAGGTTGGGCGGTTCAATTGGCAGCGGCGCCTGAGCATCACCACCGGAGCAAGGCCCACTTCGGTCGTTATCTTCCGGAATATCGAGGAACCTACAATCAGGTGGACGGGCCGATCAATGCCACCCCGCGAGTGTTTGATCGCTTCGACCCGTCGGTTCAGCACGAGGGAGGCCCCTCGGCAAGCTAATGTCGCCAGAAACTTTTGAATGAATAGACAGGAGAGCGCGGCGACTGTGCCATGGATCGCTGAAGTCGAGGACCTTCCGCCTAAATGTTTTTTTAAATCGTGCTTTTTGGGAATGGAGCCCTTCGTGTTCCGCTTCCAGGACACTACGTGTTCCTCGAAAGACAATGGAGGATTCCCATGACGACTTTCAGGATTGCTATTGCTGCGGCACTTTCGATTGCCCTCGCTGGTCCCGCGTTTGCGCAAACTCGTTACGATCACTATACCCAAGCCTTCCGGGGTTATCATGACCTGCGAGCCCAAGATGCGCTGCGTTTCGGCCGCACTGATATTTATCCGAGGTATCACTCGGGTTGGGGCGGCCTGTACGGGGACGGCAATTACCCGGGCTCCATCGATGACAATATGGGTCCCCCGTATTGGGGACGTTGGTGAACTAACCGGGGATGATCTCTGCGGTCATTGCTACGTGCCCGTGAAAGGATCAACCGTCTGGATGATTGATGGTGCCGCGAGCAAATCGGGCGCCCCACCCGATGGTCCCGACGGCGCCGGCGAAGGCGTAGTCCAACTCATCGGCCCCGTATTCGGTGACGGGGGGGCGCCATACTTTTCTCTGCCTCTTGCGAGGGGCGTTTAGTTCGCAAACCCTTATCGCTCGCGCGGGGGCTCAGTCCATTCCAAATTCGGCCTCATCCTTGCGGGGGCCGTTTTTGCTCCCGTGTGATGCGTATCAATGCAGCCGTCCGATTTTTCTGCTTACTTTGCATTGGACGAAATAGCTGTTAGCGCTTGTCCGTTCACGCCGGGGCATTTTAATGCATCGGATTTCAGCGATCATCGTGGCCGCGCTCGTGCTGAGCGTCGCCATTAGCGTCACGCCAGCATTAGTTCAAAGCACTTCCCAAAAGAGCGGTTTTTCAATGAGTGAGTGCGTGGCGACGTGCCAGAAGTCGTCCGTCGATCAAAGCTGCAAACAGTATTGCCAGAGAATGTCGAGGACGATTCAATAGCGCGTCCGGCCTGCGGCAAGCGGGGTGCTGATATAAGGCCGGATGTTCCGCCGGCCAGCCGGAGCATTGGTATTGTAGCTGTTTGCGCACGAGGCAAAAATGGCCAAAAAGGCAATTTCAAGCACGGATTTGATTTGGATTTTTCGCGAAGAGCTCAAGGAATTCGACGATTGCCCTGCCTCCGTGTCGATCGCGATCGTGCCGGTGCCTGATGTTGGATGGACGGCGTTGATAAGCCCAAAGCAACGAGCCAAGCATCCCCGATGCGCGAGACGGGTAGAGGCGCTTCAGAAGCAGCTTCGTGAATTGTACGTTTTGAAAGGCCAAGGGTAAAAGCCGTCAAGCGAATACTCCCGCCTGGCGGCGTTGAGCGTTTAAAGGCCGCTCGCTTCCGGCAAGACGGGAGGCCGCATTCAGAAAGAAGCCGGTAAGGGCGAGCATAAATAGTGTTAGTACAGCTGGTCATCGCCCCGGCTTTTCCGCGACCTTGGCCTACTCCCGCCGCTTAGTCGCCTGAATCAAAGCCTTCGCTCAGCTAGTCGCCGCGATTACAGTGCAAAAGGACAGACGATCGTTCGCCTAAAATCGGATGCTGAGGACGAACCGTCGAACAACCCGAATGATCGTTCGATCATAATCCCTAGGCAGAAACCACCAACGAAAAGGCGTCGCCGGATCCTGCTTCCCAGCAACAAGTCTCGAAGTGAAGTCCGACCCCCACACTTCGAGCGCCGAGCACAATTAGTCTGCTCCATCGCGCGAGGTCGTCAGTGGCTCGATGATGTCGTCTCAGGTCGGACGACCACCGTCGCAGAGCTTTGCGCCCGCGAGAAATGCAGCCTCCGTCAGGTCAACATGACCATCTCGCTCGCATTCCTTGCGCCTAACCTTGTCAAAGCGGCCATCGAAGGCCGCCTGCCCCGCGGCATCGGCATCGAGCGTCTCCGCGATCTGACCGCCGAATGGAGCCAGCAATTCGAGAGCCTCGGTCTCAATCCGGAATAGCTTAGGGTTCAATCTGAAGAGCCCCCATTCAGTCATCGAACCGGTCTCCGCCTGGTGCCGGGAACGGAATTTTACGCTGCAGAGACGGAGCCCAAAATGCCGCGTCTTTGCCAACTGAGACCGAATGCAGAGACTCAAACGGATGCGGGAAAGCCGCCATTCCGGCGCAATAAGTGCGAGAAGGACTAACGGAGCTTGAGCCCTGAGACTGGGTGGTGGCGGATGCAGTCGACCGAAACCCGTCTCCAAGACCAACTTCCCTGCTAACAGGGAAAAGTACAGGGAATGTGCGATATTTGGCCTTATGGCACACACAGATTGACCAGAATGTTCTGCATTTCGAAGGGTTTGCGCTGAAATCCTCTACCCTAAAGATCAGGGAAAATTCACTCAAGAACAGGGATTTTTTCTTCCTGAACAATGAATTGTACGGCTTGCCGAAAAGATCTTCGCCTCGCAAAAGCTGTTCGGCGACGACACCCCCGACCTGTGCTTGATCCTGGCCGCGGATCCCGGCCGCGAGCGGCCCTACACGTCGCGCGACATCCGCTGCCGCCAGCCAGAAGCTTACGCGTGAAGAACCGGATGCGGGAAATCCGTTCGTCCGGGTCTGCGAGTGGCTGGGATGACAACATCCCCGCCTGCTCGGCAGGCCGCGAGTCGGATGTCGGTGCCGCGGGACAGATCGAGCGGCGGAAGACTCCATTCGGAGAGCACGGCCCGCACGGCGCCCGAGCGCAGCTCGGGCGTGAACATCCATTCCGACGCAATGGTCAGCCCGACATGGGCGAGCACCGCGGCCCTGACGCCCTCGGCCGCGGTCACCTTCAATCTGCTTTGGACCTTCACTGCGGCTTCGGAGCTTTCACGCTGAAACGACCAAATGCTGCCTTCTCCCTGCAGGTAAACCACGGTCTGGTGCTTGCTCAGATCGGCTGGAGTTGCCGGCGTTCCGGCGCGATCGAAATAGCTTGGCGTACCCATGACTAGTCGCTTGCATCGACCGATGCGGCGAACTGTCAGCGCTGAATCCAAGAGCTTTCCCATCCGCAGCGCCACATCGATGCCCTCCTGCACGAGATCGATCTGGCGGTCGTCGAGCACGACCTCAAGATCGAGGTCCGGGTGCTGGGCAAGAAATTGCGGCAGCAGCGGGATGAGGTGAATGCGGGCGAAGGTGACGGCGGCGCAGACGCGCAACCGTCCCTTGAGTCCAGTGCCGGCGCCGCGAGCCGCGAGCTCCGCTTCATCGGCTTCAGAGATAGCGCGCCTGGCGCGTTCGAAGTAGCCGAGGCCCGCCTCGGTCGGGGTCAATCCCCGCGTTGAGCGCGTCAGTAGCTTGACGCCAAGATAGCTTTCAAGCTGCGCAACCGTCTTCGAAACCGCCGGTGGCCGACCCGAAGCTGCCGCGCTGCACCTGAGAAGGATCCCGTCTCGACTACCCGGATGAAGGTCTCCATCGAAGCCAAGCGATCCATCGTTGTCCTCCCCTATTCTCTTCGGGAATGAGCGATACTGCACCGGTCCTATCTGCCACGACAGCGGGAAATTGGCCATTCCTCTCGCGACCCAAGCGGGGTGCTTGGGCGGGAGATGACCGATGACTTTAAACGACCGATTTCATGCCGACCGCCCAGGCCGTTCGCGCAGCGGGCCTCGAACAAGAGCTCTCGCGGCTCGCGCCGTCCTGGCAGTCAGCTGATGCCCTGTATGCCTGCGCCGGCAGCGCTTTCGCAACCTTGATGGGGCTTGCCGCGCCGCATTTGGACGTTTTCTTACGCTGCCTCTTCCACGGGAAGGGATAAGCCGGCAGCCTCTGAATCTGTCAGCTCCGCCCAGATAGAAACGGGAGCTGATACAACCGGCCGGTCGCGTCGAGGTCCTCGACCTTCCATTCGCCGCCGACGCCCTGGATCATCCACCTCAGGAGTGCCCAGAGATCACGATCGACTTCTTCTTCGCTTAAGGGCTCCAGCGCATCGACGAACGCATAGACTTCGAGCCCGTCGGGAAAAGGCTCCCCGCTACGACCAACAAACACGAGCGCATAAATCATTCCGGACGGACCGCGAATATAGCCAGACTTGGACAGGCCATTGGTATCGAGCGAGAAGCGTCGAATGAAGAATTCCCGAAATTCGGGATAATGACCGACGCGATCTTCCGCGAGTACGAGCGCGCGTCTTTTGCCGTCGAGGCTTGGCTGTTCGATGACGTCGATCTCGGTCATGGCTTGCTCTCGTCAATACGGTCAAGGAAGTCGTTGATCTTCTCAGCGATCTCGCCTCCCGAATCCTCCTGAAGGAAATGGCGGCCGGTGACGAGTTCGGGACCCTCCGCGTGCGGCAGCAATTCCTTGAAGCGCGTGGCGAACGTGTTGTGGTCAAACACCTCGTCTTCTCTGCCCCACACCAGCAGCGTCGGGAATTTCGATTTCTTGAGTTCACGTTCGAGCCATTGAAACCGCTCGAGACCACGTGCGGTCTCATCGAGCGGAATCCAGCGCGGCCAGGTCCAGGTAAGGAGCCGCGTGGCCGGATCAGGCAGGACGCTCTCATAGACGCTCTGTGCTTCACTCTGAAACTTCTTCCTGTCGACCACGGATAGGTACATGCCACGACCAGCCAACGCATTGTGCCGGCCTAGAAGATACGGGCCGATAAGGGGCGCGTGCATCATGCGCCATGGAAATATCCGCCTGTGGAATTCTGCCGGCGGAAGCGGCCAGGCCCATGTGCTCATGATCACGAGAGCGCGGACACGATCAGGATTGGAGAGCGCAAAGCCGAGGCCGGTCGGCCCGCCCCAATCGTGGCAGACCATGGTCGCGTTGCGAATGTCGAGTTGTCGCAGCAGGCTCGTCAGATTTGCGATGTGGCCGTCGAGGGTATGTGCCTGTTCACGAACCGGCTTCTCGGACAGGCCAAAGCCGATCATGTCCGGAACGATCACGCGCCGGCCAGCATCTGTCAGCGGCTTCACGAATTTCCTGTACAGAAATCCCCATGCAGGATTGCCGTGCAAGAGAACTACGGGATCACCGCTTCCTTCATCGATGTAGTGCATGCGCCAGCCATTGACGCGCTTGAACCTGGGCTCGTACGGCCATTCTTCGTGGACAAAGTGCCCAGGCGGCACTGGCGCATTTGCTGCTTCGAGCTTCATCGCTCTTCTCCTACGGCTCGGATCATGGAAAGAAAATCACGGCATGGCCGTTGAGGCCGGGCAACCTCGCGGCGGCACCGAGGCAATCGCCAGTCTCGAAATCAAAAGCGACGACTTCGTCCTGGGCTACACAATAGAGCCGCGCGTTCGGCCCAAAGCGCAAACCTCGCGGCTTCTGGAAGCGCACATCGCGATTCGGAATGAGCACTCGCACGAGATGCCCGTCGGCATGATCATATTCGCGGACCGTCCTCACCGCGTTTGCCGCACCGAACGGATGCTCGCTGCTCACGATGACATTGCCATTTGGCCCGATCGCAAGGTCAAGCGGACTGAGCTCTGGATCCTTTACCTTCCATGACGGCAGCATCGCACGGTCGGAGCCGAACGCCAGAATGGTGTTGTCACCTTCGCCGCGTGGAGCGACGCCGGATGCGAGAAAAAGCGTACCATCGGGACCAAACGCGAAGCCGCGCGGAAACGGAACGACATGCGGCGGAAGGATCAATTCGCCCGCGCTGTTGAGCTCGCGCGGAAACGCCATAATGGTGCGTTTGTCGCGCAGACCGACATAGTAACGGCCGTCCGGCCCAAAATTGCCGCCGCCAGGGTTTAGTCCGTCCACAGCTCGACTCGCACGTACGACCACTCCGTTGTGGTCGAGCGCGAGAATTCGGTTTGAGCCGCTGTTGACGAAGAGCAACCTGTCAATCCGATCGATCCCGAGCCCACGGGGATCCGCGATATGCGGATCGTCGCCGAAGACGCCGATCAGCTTGCCGTCGTCGCCGAAGGCCAGAATTTTTCCGTAACCCGCGCCGTTCGCGCCATTCGCGCTCGTGACGAGAAGAGTCATATCAGTCCTTTCCGATTAAGATATCCATGCCAATCGGGACTACTTCACCGCTGGCGGCAGGAGCTTGCGGTCGATCAGTGACTGCAGTGCGTTGCGGAACGAGATCTCGGTATCAATCGTCTTTGTGAACCCGGCCTGGCGCAGCTTGACGGTGCTCACGAACGCCCGGGGCCCTTCCGGGGCGCCATAGGCGAAGGCGAAATCCGCATGCTGGTCCCCTTGGCCGACCAGCTCCCGCAGGTTCCGCGAGCGAAGATCGTACTTTGCGACGATCTGGCCCCAGACATCCGCGTTTCCCTCGAGAAAGGCTGCCATGCTCGTCGGCGTGTCCGGTCCGTGTTCGACACCGAGGGTTTCTGCCATGCCCGGCCACACATTGCGCCACTCAAACACGTCGCCGTTGGTGATGTTGAACGCCTCATTCGCTGCCCGGGGAGATAGCGCAGCCCAGACCATTACGTCCGCAACGAGATCTGCATCGGCAGCTTCCCACACAAACGACGGACCGCCGGGAAAACCGAACGGTTCCCCCTTCTCGCGGCGGATGGCCGCGTAGACCCCGATGGCGGGCATAACGTTCAAGGCGCCTGGGGTGGGTCCTGTGACGAGTTGAGGGCGAAGAGCCGTATAGTTGAAGCCGTGCTTGGCGCCCATTTCACCCACATAGGTTTCCTGGTCGAAGAAGAAGTTCGGGTGATCCTTGCGGGCATCGCGTTCGCGGGCGGGAATCGGGATCGGGTGCAGGTGCACGCCGTAGACCTTCGTTCCCTGCAGGATGCTGACGTGCTGGAAATTGGAGGCGCTGCGCACGATCGGCTCCACGACGTTGCGCAGCATTGCGTTGTTGGTGTCGATCTGTTCCTTGCTCGACCAGCCAGCCACGAGCTCGGGCTTCTCGTGCAGTGCCGTGTAGGCGATATGCGTGATGTCCGTCAGCGGCTCGAACGCGGCGCGGGTTTTTTCCTCGTCCCGCAAATCGACCGACAGGAAGTCAATCTTGCGGCCGCTGGGCAGTTCGGGCTTGCGACGTGAAACGCCGACCACCTCCCAGCCCGCAGAAAGAAACTTCTTGATCGCGGCGACCCCCAGCAGGCCGCTTGCGCCCGTGACCAGGACCTTGTTCGGAACGATCTTGTGTTGATCGGTCGAGCTCATGATATACCTCGTTGTTTCACGAGGAGATTTACTCCTCGCAGGTGTCTATGCGGACGTCGCCTCGGCCTCGAGCCACTTCGCGATGTTGGTCGCGGCATCGCCATAGAAGGTGCGATAAAGATCTTCGGTTACGTAGCCGAGGTGCGGCGTCGCCAAAACGTTGTCCAGTTTCCGGAAGGGGTGATCGGGAGGCAACGGCTCCACGTCGAAAACATCGACCGCTGCGCCGGCGATCCTGCGCGCCCGCAGCGCCTCTATCAGGGCCGCCTCATCAACGATCGGACCTCGTGATGTATTCACGAACCTGGCCGCCGGCTTCATCAGGGCGAACTCAGGCGCTCCGATCAGGCCTCTGGTGCGGCCGCTCAGGACGAGATGGAGCGTGACGATGTCCGCCTCGCGGAACAGTGTCTGCTTGTCGACGAGAGTGGCGCCGGCGGCGCTGGCCTTCTCCTCGGTCAGGTTCTGGCTCCAGGCGATGACCTTCATGCCGAAGGCGACACCGATGCGCGCGACCTCTCTTCCGATGTTCCCCAACCCGACGACCCCGAGACGTTTGCCTCGCAGGTTTGCGCCAAGGCCGGTCTGCCACCCACCCGCCTTCAGCGAAGCGGCTTCCCGGTCGATGCCCCGCATGCTCGCCAGGATCAGCGACCAGGCGAACTCGATGGTCGGAGTGGAATCGTAGCCCGTCGCGGTGACGGCGATGCCGAGATCGGCCGCGGTCTGGCTGTCGATGGAGGCGTTTCGCGGTCCTGTCGAAGCTATCAGCTTCAGGTTCGGCAGCTGCTGCAGGATCTCCCTTGTAAACGGGGTGCGTTCGCGCATGACGCACACCACATCGAACGGCCGCAATCGCTCGACAACCGCCGAGGGATCGGCGACGTGATCATTGAACACCGTGATCTCGGCGTGCCGCCGTACGGCCGACCAATCGGCAATCTGCAGCGCCACATTTTGGTAGTCGTCGAGAATCGCAACTTTCATGTGCACCTCCCCTACGTAGGCCGCCCGGCACCAAAGAAGTCCGCCAGAGCCCCCGCTACCGCCTTCGGATCGTTCTCCATTGGAATGTGGCCGGCCGACTTGATCCGGACGAGCCTCGTTTCCGGAATCTCGCGCGCGTAGCGTTCGGCATAGTCGACCGTCTGGAAGCCGTCGTCCTCGCCCCACACCAGGAGCTTCGGCGTTCTGGATTGGAGCAGAGCGGGCAGCATCTCCATGGTGTACCGGTGGTCCGCTGCGCCCGCGAGCGCCAGCCATGAGCGAGCAACCCGTGGGTCAGTCCAGGGATCGAGATATTCGTTGATCTCGGCTTCGCCTGCGGGGCGCCCGAGCGCTTTCACGACGGATACGCGACGGGCGGCGAGAACATCGTCCCTCGTCGTTGCGGAAGCGACCGCCGGATCCCGGAAGCGGGCAACGCCGGGTACCGGCCAGGAATCGTACATGATGCCGTTCACCACGGCCACACGCGGCACCTCCACCTCCTGTGCGAGCATCAGATGCTGTGCCACGCCGCCGCCGATGTCGTGGCCGGCGACCATGACCGGACCCATGTGCCCGAGCGCTTCGAGAAAACGGGGCAGCCAGGCGGAGAGACGCGGGACCGAAGCCTCGCTCACGGTGAGCTCACCTCCGGAACGGCCGAAGCCAGGGAAATCGACCGCCACCGAACGAAATCCCGCGGCGGCCATGTCGTCGAGCACGGGCTGCCAGACGCGACTCCAATAGGTACCGTGAAGCAGGAGCACCAACGGGCCGCCCTCACCGGCGGTGAGATAGCTGATCGGAATGCCGCCTACATCGACCGTCTCGCGCCTCGTCATCGGACGATCCTCCTCACATGGTCCTTGCCGAGCCCCACGGCCTCGTAGTGCCTGATCGCGTGTTCCAGCTTGGTGAAAACGTCTTCGTATCCGAGCGCCTCGCCGTAGGGATCGACGTAGGTGTACCCACCGGTCACGTGAAAGAGCGTGGCCATTTCCTTGACGTCATCCGGAACGACCAAGGTGTGCGTCTCGCCGGGCGGCTCGAACGCATAGTCTCCCGGGGTCGCGACCCAATCATGCTCAAGATAGTGCCATCTTCCGCGCAGCGTGAAGGCATGCACCGGTCCGGAATGGCGGTGTCGCGACAGCACGCCCGAGGACCGAACCCTCAAGATGTTGATGTAATAACCCTGACTCACGTTCAGGACCAGCGGCCTGAACGCGACCGTGTCCGACTGCGGGATCCATTCGCGCTCGTCGCCATCAAGTTCCAGCGCGGAGCCGACGAAGACATCCGCCACCATGCCTGCTGGCTGAGGTTTCTGGTACGCGATCTTGCTCTGATCGATGGACCGGCGCTCGAGCGCCTGCTGTTGCTCCGATGAAGACTTGACCGTCATCTTCTCCTCCTTCGTGCAATTGCACGTCTGTAACGTTTCCGCCGCTCTGTCGTCAGGCCGCCGACGACGTGCTTGCGGTCTGTCCGAACAGGATCTTCTTCCCTTCTTCCGTGACGGTTGGACGGTTCGAGTACGGCTCGCTTCTGGCGTAGGCCCGCTGCGTCCCGGGACGCTGTCGCACCGTGTCGAACCAACGCCGCAGGTTGGGGAAGTCGTCCAGATTCTGCTGCTGACGCTTCCAGGGAACGATCCAGGGATAGGAAGCCATGTCGGCGATGCTATAGCCGTCGCCAGCGATGAACGGGCGGTTTTCGAGATGACGATCGAGCACGCCGTAGAGACGGTTTGTCTCCTTGACGTAGCGGTCGATCGCGTAAGGGATTTTGCTCGGCGCATAGAGCCCGAAATGGTGGTTCTG
>Ga0210405_10004040_pt1 | contig 13959 bp, 13 predicted proteins | sample IncBWH11MmetaG_FD_155492 | JGI IMG/M metagenome (GOLD analysis project Ga0210405, IMG submission 155492) | Forest soil microbial communities from Barre Woods Harvard Forest LTER site, Petersham, Massachusetts, United States - Inc-BW-H-11-M | ecosystem: Environmental > Terrestrial > Soil >... | reverse complement strand
GGCTCGCCCTTCTTGCCGCGCTTTAATTGATCGTCCCAGGAAAATTCTTCCGGCTCGGTCTTCATCAGCCAATACGCCATCGTCATTCCTCCGACTTGAGCGGCCGCGTCAGCAAAGATTTGATCGCTTCGTCCAATGTCATCGCCTCGGCAAGCAGCGCCGCGACGGCGGCGGCGATCGGCATGTCGACCGAGCGCTCGCGCGCCATGTCGAGGAGCACCGGCGCGGTGAAGGCGCCTTCGGCGAGGCCGGTGCTGATGGTGCCGGGTTTTTGGCCCTGGCCGAGACTGACGCCGAACTGGAAATTGCGCGACTGCGGACTGGAGCAGGTCAATAGCAAATCGCCGAGGCCGGACAGGCCCATCATCGTTTGCGGTTTGGCGCCGAACGCCTTGCCGAAGCGGGTGAGCTCGGCAAAACCGCGCGTGGTCAGTGCCGCGCCGGCGCTGGCACCAAGACCGCGGCCGGTGACGACGCCCGCCGCGATCGCCAGCACGTTCTTGGTGGCGCCGCCGATCTCGACGCCGCGCATGTCGGTGGAGTGATAAGGCCGAAAACTCGCCGAGCCGATGGCTTGCGCGAGTTCTTGGGCGAGCTTGCCGTCGCGCGCGGCAAGAGTCACCGCGGTCGGCAGGCCGCGCGCCACGTCGGCGGCAAAACTCGGTCCGGACAGGATCGCCGGCGTCGCGTTCGGCGCGCATTCGGCGACGATCTCGGTCATGAATTTTTTGGTGCCGCGCTCAATACCCTTGGCGCAGACGATCACGGGCGTGCGGGCGGCGAGCGATGACGCGAGAGATTTCGTGGCGCTGCGCACCGCCTGCGCCGGCACCACCAGCAGGATCGCCCGCGCCCGCGCGGCATCGACGAGGTCGGCCGCGATGGTGATGCGGTCGTCGAGCCGCACGCCGGGCAGGAACAGACTTTCGCGCTTATTGGCGAGCTGCGCCGCATTGGCGGCGTCGTGCTCCCACAGCGTCACCTGCCGCCCGGCGCGCGCGCAGGTCAGCGCCAGCGCCGTGCCCCAGGCGCCGCCGCCGATGACCGCGATGTGATCGAACGCCATGGTCCCAGACGTCATGCCCGGCTTTATAACATTTCGCCGCGCAGCAGTTTGGGCACATCGCCGACCAGGCCTGCCGCCTCGCGGATGAACAGCCGCTTCAAGTTCGGCACCCGGTCGACCAGACCAAGCCCGACGTCGCGCAGGAGGCGCAGCGCGTCGGAGCGGTTGGAGAACAGCCGGTTGAGGCCGTCGGTGGCGATGCCCATGGTCACGGTGTCGAAGCGGCGCCAGCGCTGATAGCGCTCGAGCACCGTCGCCGACCCCGGATCGAGGCCGAGCCGCGCCGCGTCGACGATGACTTCGGCAAGCGCGGCGACGTCCTTCAATCCCATATTGAGCCCCTGCCCGGCGATCGGATGGATGACATGCGCCGCATCGCCAACCAGCGCGATGCGCTCGGCAATGAACGAGCGGGCGACGAAAAATCCCAGCGGATGCACACGGCGCGCGCCGACCGCGGTGATCTCGCCGAGATGCAGCTTGAAGCGTTGTTCCAGCTCGGCATGGAAAGCCTCGTCCGGCAGCGCCACGATGCGCTCCGCCTCGTCCTTGGCCTCCGTCCACACGATCGAGGAGCGGTTGCCCTTGAGCGGCAGGATCGCGAACGGCCCCGCCGGGAGAAAATGCTCCTCGGCGCGGCCGCCATGATCGCGCTCGTGGCCGACCGTGGTGACGATCGCCGACTGATCGTAAGTCCAGCCATGGGTGGCGATGCCGGCGCGCTGACGGATTTGCGAGCGCGCGCCATCGGCGGCGGCGAGAAGGCGCGTTGCGGCCACGCCGCCATTAGCAAACTCGACATTGAGATATTGTGAAGAGCCAGACGGGGCCTCCCACCCTCCCCTGGAGGGGGAGGGTCGACCGCCGCCAGGCGGTCGGGGTGGGGTGACTGCGGTGAGGCCGTTCACCCCACCCCGGCCGCGGAGCCTGTCATCGGGCCGGCCACTTCGGGCCGGACCCGTTGGCGGCCGACCCTCCCCCTCCAGGGGAGGGTGGGAGAAACTCGCGACTGCCGTCGAGCGCAATTCGACGCCGACCTCTTTCGCTTTCGCGGCCAGCGCGGCGACGAGAAAACGGTTCTCGATCATGTGGGCGAACGGCTCGCCGGGCTCGACCTCGCCCGCGAAGGTGAGGAACACCGGGCGCATGGCGTCGTCGAGCCGGCTGTCGGTGACCACCATGTCGAGGATCGGCTGCGCTTGCCCGCTGACGGCATCCCAAACACCGAGCGTCTCGAACAGCCGCCGTGCCGCGGCGACGATGGCCGACGCGCGTTCGTCGTCGGCGTGGCTCACACCGAGCGCCGGATCGGCGATCGTGACGGCAAACGACGGCCCGAGCGCCTGGCGCAGCGCGATGGCAAGGGTCAGGCCGGCAAAGCCGCCGCCCGCGATCAGCACATCGGTCTCACGCGTCATAGCGCTATTCTATCACGCCGGTGCTGGGCTTGACGACGGACGACGGACGACAGAGGACGGATAAGGAAGTACTCATCTGCCGTCTGCCGTCTGTCGTCCGTCGTCTGTCGTCCGTCATCCGCCCTCCGGAGCCCCCATGCCCTCCGCCGTTCAGGAAGTCCTCGACATTCTCGATCTCGAGCCGCTGGAGGTGAACCTGTTCCGCGGCCGCTCGCCGCAATCGCGCTGGCAGCGGGTGTTCGGCGGCCAGGTGATCGGCCAGGCGCTGGTCGCCGCCTGCCGTACCGTCGAGGACGTCGCGACGCGGCCGCCGCATTCGCTGCACGCCTATTTCCTGCTCGGCGGCGATCCCAAAGTGCCGATCATCTACGAGGTCGACCGCATCCGCGACGGCAAGAGTTTCACCACGCGCAACGTCAAGGCGATCCAGCACGGCCACGCCATCTTCTCGATGTCGGTGTCGTTCCACCTCTCCGAGCCGGGCCTGGCTCATCAGGTCAAGATGCCCGAGGTGCCGAAGCCGGACCAATTGCCGAGCGACGAGGAACTCAAGGACCGCATCTATCCGCTGTTGCCCGAACCGGCGCGACGCTACTACGCGCGCGAGCGGCCGATCGAATTCCGCCCCGTGGAGTTCAGCCGCTATCTCGGCGAGAAATCCGAAAACGGCCGCTTCGATATCTGGATCCGCGCCACCGGGCGGCTGCCCGACGAGCCGGCGATCCATCAATGCGTGCTGGCTTACGCTTCCGACATGATGCTGCTCGACGCGGCGCTGATCCCGCACGGCCGCAGCGTGTTCTCGGAAGACATCATGGCGGCGAGCCTCGACCACGCGCTGTGGTTCCACCGCCCGTTCCGCGCCGACGAGTGGCTGCTCTACGCCCAGGACAGCCCGAGCCTCGCCGACTCGCGCGGCTTTTCGCGCGGCCTGATCTTTGCCAGCGACGGCACGCTGGTCGCTTCGGTGGCGCAGGAGGGGCTGCTGCGGCAGCGCCGGCGCGCCAAGTCCTAGTTTCAAGTCCCAGCTTATCGACAGGATGCAAGGGCTGATTGCCTAGGCGGCTTCGCCTTGCTATGTTCACGTTTTGGTCCCGGGGGTATCGTCGTGGGAATGGGTGCGAGTACCTTGCCGCTGCTGATGGCGCTGAAACGGCGGGGATATATTCCGAACGGCTCCGCGGTGATCGAAATCGGCGCCCAGCAGCTCGACGAATCGTTCGTCGGCGCGACCGAGGACATTGCGGCGACCGGCCGCTCTTTCGGCGTCACCAGCTCACCGCCGTCGCTTGCCTGGAGCGGCCCGCGCAGCGACACCAATGTGCTGGCCGGCGCGCCGATGGCGCGCGAGTTCTGGACCTGGCTCGGGCTCAGCTATGCCTCGATCGATATCGACGGCTCGCCCGGCAGCATTCCGCTCGACCTGAACTATGACGATGTGCCGGCCGAGCTCATCGGCAAATACGATATGGTGACGAATTTCGGTACCACGGAGCACGTTGCCAATCAGCTGCAGTCTTTCAAAATCGCTCACGACTTGGCGACGTCGGGTGGCCTCATGCTGCACGTGCTGCCGGCGAGCGGCGGGCTGAACCACGGGCTGGTCTCCTACAATCCAAAATTCTTTTGGATGCTCGGCCGCAGCAACGGCTACAAGATCGCGTTCATGACGATGGGGCAGTCCGAGCGCGAATCCGGCTTGCCGCAAAACCTGCTGGAATTTCTGGCGCTGTACGAGCCCAATGCGGCAGACGACTTTGCCGCTTTCAGGATGCCGGTGACGTCGCTGGTCGTCGCGCTGCAAAAGGTCTTCGACACGCCATTTGTGGCGCCGCTCGACGTGCCGTCCGACGCGACGACCGAGCACGCAAACTTGCGCGCGCGGTACTGGTCGGTGCTCCAGCCGGACCTTTCCTTCCAAGCGCGCGAACGCGATCTGTTGGCGCGGATCAAGGAGGTTTACAACCGCGAGCAATTTTTGGTCGCGAAGGAAGCCGATCTCGAGAGACGCAAACGCGACGTCTACGAGCGCGAACAGTATGTCGCGGCAAACGAATGGACCAGATATATCATTTTTGCGCCGGTCAGGCTGTCGTACAGCGTGCGGCGATGGTTATACGCACACGCGCCGCCGTGGCTGGTCGCTTTGAAGCGCAGGATGTTTGGTGTGGCCAGTACGAAGCCTGGCACGCCGGCTGGCGACAAATGAATTATCTCAAGCGCGGAGCAAGCGGCCTTGATGGCCGATCAAGGCCGCCACCTGACCAGTCGGAGATTTATCTCCCTTTCGACCCCGTCTTAATTCCGGGACGCAATAGCGCTATGATCGAACCGCTTCACACCACGTGAACTGGGACGCCCAATGAAGCTCGTCATTGCGATCATCAAGCCGTTCAAGCTCGAAGACGTGCGCGACGCGCTGTTGGCCGTCGGCGTGCACGGCATGACCGTCACCGAGGTCAAGGGCTACGGCCGGCAGAAGGGCCACACCGAGATTTACCGCGGCTCCGAATATGCGGTGAATTTCCTGCCGAAGATCCGTGTCGAGGTCGCGGTCGCGGCCAACGAGGTCGAGCGAGTCGTCGAAGCCATCGGCAGCGCCGCCAAGACCGGGCAGATCGGCGACGGCAAAGTTTTTGTCACCTCGATCGACCAGGCCATCCGCATCCGCACCGGCGAGACCGACGCCGACGCGCTGTGATTAAACTTGCGGTGCTATACCGCAAAATCGCGTCGCCTGCTTTTTAGGCAAATCGACTAATTTCTGCCCGGAGGGTCGGGGCCGCGGCCTCGCGCGCTGCCGTGAAATCGGGCATCTTCCCGAAAAGCGATTATTTATCAAACCGTTAACGCCAGTCGCGGAGTTGGCACGGCGCTTGATTGCTTGCCGCCCGGTACCACCGCAAGGGGGCGATTTCCCGCGCGGTCGCAAATCGTCGTTGTAGCCGCCCGGGCGTCGCAGCACGCCGGAGCGACAGGGGATCACATCACATGAAAATCGTCATGGCCGTCATCAAGCCGTTCAAGCTCGACGAGGTCCGCGACGCTCTCACCAAGATCGGCGTTCAGGGACTGACCGTCACCGAGGTGAAGGGCTACGGGCGTCAAAAAGGCCACACCGAAATCTATCGCGGCGCCGAATACGCCGTGAGCTTCCTGCCGAAAATCAAGATCGAAATCGCCTGCGCGTCCGATCAGGTGGACCGGGTCATCGACACCATCACGGCGGCGGCAAAGACCGGTCAGATCGGCGACGGCAAGATCTTCGTCTTCGGGCTCGATCACGCGGTGCGCATCCGCACCGGCGAGACCGACGCCGCCGCGCTTTAAAAAACATTCGCGCCAACCGCGCCACCAATTCCACGGACAGGAGTGAAACTATGTCGTTGAAAAAATTCTCTCGCGCGAGGCTTTTGGCTTTCGCCGGAGCAGTACTGTTGGGGCTCGCGCTGAGCGCGCCGACGTTCCATTCGTCTTACGCCCAAGCGCCGGCAGCGACCGCGCCGGCACCGGACGCCGCAGCGCCCGCCGCGCCGGCAGCCGATGCCGGGCCGCCGGCCTGCGACGGCGTCAAGGTGACGGAAAACTGCACGCCGAATTCGGGCGACACCGCCTGGATGCTGACCTCGATGGCCATCGTGCTGATGATGACCATTCCGGGCCTGGCGCTGTTCTACGGCGGCATGGTGCGCAAGAAGAACGTCGGCGACACCGTGATGACGAGTTTTGCCATCACCTGCCTGATCAGCATTCTGTGGCTGTTCTTCACCTACAGCCTGGCGTTCCGCTCAGGCACGCCGTTCATCGGCGGGCTCGACCGCGCCTTCCTGCAGAACATGATCAGCAACACCTTCAACAGCTCAGGCGTAGCGCAAAACATCGGCACGCCCAATTCGCTGGCGCCGACGATTCCTGAATCCGTTTATTCGATGTTCCAGCTGACCTTCGCGATCATCACCGCGGCGCTGATCGCGGGTTCCTTCGCCGAGCGCATGAAATTCTCGGCCATGCTGTGGTTCATCGGGCTGTGGGCGATCTTCGTCTATTCGCCGGTGGCGCATTGGGTGTGGGGACCGGACGGCATCTTCAATTCGGGCAACGACAAGGCCTGGGTCAAAGTGCTCGATTTCGCCGGCGGCACCGTCGTGCACGTCAATTCCGGCACCGCCGGCCTGATGGCGGCGCTGATGCTGGGCAAGCGCAAGGAAAGCGGCCCGCCGCACAACATGGTTTTGACCATGATCGGCGCCTCGCTGCTGTGGGTCGGCTGGTTCGGCTTCAACGCCGGCTCGGCGGTGTCGGCCGGCATGCAGGCCGGCATGGCGATGCTGGTCACGCACATCGCGACCGCCACAGCCGGCTTCACCTGGATGCTCGTCGAGTGGTTCATGCGCGGCAAGCCGACGGTGATCGGCATCTGCTCGGGCGCGGTAGCCGGACTTGTTGCCATTACGCCGGCTTCCGGCTTCGTCGGCCCGATGGGCGCGTTCGCCATCGGCGTCGCCGCCGGCATCGTCTGCTACTGGGGCTGCACCGGGCTCAAGCACATGTTCGGCTACGACGACGCGCTCGATACGTTCGGCGTGCACGCGGTCGGCGGCGCCGCCGGCGCCATCCTCACCGGCGTATTCGCCGTCGCCGCCTACGGCGGCACCTCGGGCCTGATCGAAGGCAATGCCGGCCAGGTGCTCAACCAATGCATCGGCGTCGGCACCGTCTTCATCTACGACGTGATCGTGACCTTGATCATTCTGAAACTCGTCGATCTCGTGATCGGCTTGCGCGTCAGCGAAGAAGTCGAGCGCGACGGCCTCGATCTCGCTCTGCACGGGGAGACGGTGCAGTAGTTTTTGCTGACAACGGACGGGGGGGCGGATATCCCGGCATTGTCCCGATCGTCGAGAGGCCCTGGCGCAAGCCGGGCCTCTTTCTTTGTCTTCGTAGCCCGGATTGAACGAAGTGAAATCCGGGGCCGGCATTGTCGCCGCGCGATCGTTCCCGGATTTCGCTGCGCTCATTCCGGGCTACGCTTTCTTATCTCGTCCGCAACGTGCATTTGCACAAGTTGCGGGAAGCCCGCCGCAAAGTGTCGAGCCGTTCACAGGCGGTCGAAGCGACTGCGGCGACGGCGCGGCCTTCTTGCTCGTCGGCGGCGGACTGCTTTGAGCCGTGCCCCAGGCCATGCCCGATGAGACGCAAGGCGTGGGCGACGTCGACCGCCTGATCGAGCGCGTCCTCCATGTCGAGGCAAAGTTCGACCAGCTTCTCCTTGGACGGGCGCGTGCGCAGGGGTGTACCGGCACGCGCTTTTCGCGTGGGCATGGCAAAACTCCGGCGAATCCGGCATGGTCACAATGTTGCGTTATTGAAACCACGGACCTATCGAAACGTCAAGTCAAACTTGAAACATTGTATCGATGCATCCCGCCCAATGCCGCATGGCGAGAGCCGCTTTGAAATTGAGCGTCCGCGATCTGGCGAAACTCGCCCGAGTCGCGACCGGCACCATCGTACGTCTCGAAGCCGGCGAAACGCTTCAGCCCCGCACCATCGACGTCATCCGGCACGCCCTGGAAAAAGCCGGCGTCGCATTCACCAACGGCGATGAGCCCGGCGTGCGGCTCAAGAAGCGCTGAGCGAACGTAGCCCGGATGAGCGTAGCGATATCCGGGTCTGCCTCTCCAACCGAAACCCCGCATGTCGCTGCGCTCATGCGGGCTACTTGCTATTTGGGCTTCACGCCATATTTTCCCTCGCGCTCCCAGCCGAGAATCGCCCAATGCCCCGTGAAGTCGGCGCTGTCGCCACGCCCTTTGTCCTCGATCTCGTGGAGGACCGATAGCACGCGCTCGGGCATCAAACCTACAATCAACAAGTACGCTCCTGCCGAAGCGCGGACCCTGTCGTCAGGGTGGTCGAGAAGCCCGGCGAGGGCGACCCGGCCGGGACCGATCGCATCCAAGGCATTGGCGATTTCGTTCATGAGTCCCACGATCTTGTTCGAGCCGTCGGTATCTAACAACTCGTCATGCAGGACGTCTGCCAGTTTCGCAGCGAATACAAACCCACGAATAAGCGATTCGGCGCGTTCACTTTCGGCGGCTGTATCCTGACGTTTGAGCAGCGCAGTGATCGCCGCCAATCCCTTCGCCTTGAGGAGATCGAGCTCCTTGGTTATTTCGATTCCGGCGAGCAGGGCCTTAAACTGTGCCAAACGATCTTTCGATGAAATCGTCGCAAGATTATTATCCAGCCACGCGTCCAGTTTTGCTCCCAATTGGACGATGGCGTCATCAATTTCCACGGCAACCTCCGAACAATCCGCGTCGCCGAGCACGACGTTACTTTGGTAGCTATGACTTTTTGTGCATCCCCTCGCGCTCCCAGCCGAGGACTCCAAAATGCGCAGTGAAATGGGCTTCGTTGCCGTGCTCCTTCTCCTCGATGTCGCGAAGGATCGGGAGCACGCGATCGGGCATCGAATCTATTAGATAAACCCCGGCAAAAGCGCGCACCCTGTTGTCGGCGTTGTCGAGGAGCACGGCGAGGGCGGCCCGCCCAGAGCCGGTCGCCTCCAATGCATTGGCGATACCGATCATGAGACCAGATACTTTGTTGGCGCCGTTCGTGTCCATCAATTCGTCACTGAGTGTAGCTGCCAGCTTGGCCGCGAATGCAAAGGTCCGGACCAGCGATGCGACGCGTTCGTCTTCAGCGATTGCATCCTGGCGGTCTAGCAGCGTGGTGATCGCCGCCAATCCCTTCGCCTTCAGAAGATCGAGCTCTTTGGTTATTTCGACGCCGGCGAGAATGGCCTTAAACTGCGCCACGCGGTCCATCGATGAAATGGTCGCGAGATTGCCGTCCAGCCACGCGTCAAGTTTCGCTCCCAATTGGACGATTGCGTCATCGATTTCCATGGCAACCTCCTCCTGATCCGTATGTCCGGATATCTACTTCAGGATATGCAAATCCCGCAGAATCTTTAGACCTTCCTCTCGTTGGACGTCGTAGGGCTGAGTTTGCAGCCATTCATACTTGGTCATGTTTGTATTTTCCCATTGTCTGGAATAAACCGCATTGACCGCCTCGTGCAACAGCGTCGGGAGCGGGATGACATTGCCGGTGTTTTGCAATTGCTCCTGCGGGATTTTGGTGTTCGCGCCGCCTTGCGTGACGATGTGATGATACTGATTGCCGCTGCCCGCACCGCCAAACCGCTTGATTATAAATGCTATATTCGCCGCGTCCTTGATGAAATCGCCATAGCTCGAAAATTCCTCATAATTGCTACTCACTTGAAGTTCTTCGAGGCTGTATGGGCCGTGTTTTACAAACTCGATCGCTGCGTCGGCGTCGATCTTGAGCTTTTTGAGTTCGGCAATCGTGTTGGCCATATCGATCAAAGTTGCCGCATCGGCTGCGAATCCGATACCCGGCACCGCATCTACCAACAGCTCGGCCGCCAAGCGCAGGACCGCAAGCGCCTCGGTCCGCAACGCTTGTCGCGCTTCAATGCGCCGGATGCGCTCTTTGATGTCCTGTGCAATTACGGCGTCCGATCCGTCCTTCGGACGAAATCGGCCGCCGCGTCCGCCTTCCGTACCGGCTGGCCAACCGGGATGCTTAGGGTCGTCCGGACTTGCCTTGAAAATTTCGCGCGGATGCAAGGCAGAAATCCACACGCTGCCGCCGCCCTGGTTGCCCGCGTGCTTAATGCGGGCGTCGGCAGATTCTATCTCGTCGCGCGCGGCTTGATCGGGCAAGTCGGGGACACGCAGATGCACCGCGGCGATTCGTGCCAGGGCTTGATCGTTTGCATTCAAGGCGGCAGCGACCGTCTCAAGTCCGGGCATGAGCCGATCTAGGTTCAGCCTCGTCCGATAGGCGCGGCTGAGCAGATGTTCGAGTTCGTTTCGTTCGCGCACGACAAAGCGGCCGTCGCGATGCTCGATCAGCGCCGTGCGACCGAGCACCAGGCCCTGTTCGGTGCAGGCGAGGCCGAGATTGTCGTCACCGCTGTTTTCACTGAGACGCCAAATTCTGGGAATCATTTTCGTCCTATTATTTGCGATTTATAGGCTTTTACTCCTGTTATGTCAATTTAAAAGTGACCATCTCTTGACAATCGTCTCCGCTTGAGTTACACGGCCAAAATCCTGCTCACTTAAAGGACGCCTTCCGGAGGCAAGCCGTGAGGTGGAGCGGGTGCGGTGCTCGCGGGCGGATTTGCAGTCTGCTCCCGGGCGGCTTGGGCATCATGTCTCCCGGCATTATGACCGGGGTGGGAGGTGCTCCCTGGACTGGGACAGGCGAAGGCGGGTAACGCCCGTTCAGACCGCGTCCCAGGAAGCCTGGCCTGAAGCCGAGCCTTTGGGATGGAATAATTCCCTGAGGTGAGAGCCGTGGTGGAACGCCGTCAGGCGTGCGCGCTCCACAAGGGCGCGCGCCGCATCGCAAGATGCGGCGGTGGTTACCCTGCGTTTGCCGGCGTTCCGCCTCCTTTCTTCTTTTGTGAAGGAAGGGAAAAGCAAAGGGTGAAGGCGACGAATGGAGATGCGTTTCTCCACTTCGCGCTTTGCCGGGCATCAAGCTTAGACGCTGACGCGTCGCGAGAACGGGATCGCTCGTATCACCCTCCCCTGCAGGGGGAGGGTCGCGCACCGCAGGTGCGCGGGGTGGGGTGCGCGGCGCCGCAGGGAGTCGCAGCGCGCTAGCGCGCGCTTTCACCCCATCCCGCCACGCTTCGCGTGGCGACCTTCCCCCTCCAGGGGAAGGTGCTTTGTGGTGTCGCGCCGCCCCGATGGTTAATCGCGCCTTAACCTCGGGGCTCCTATGCTATGCGGGCGCTGCTGCGGGTGGCCCCGCTGTGATGATGTATCGTATGACCGGCGACACTCCCCCTCCGCAAATCAGCGCGAAAGCCTCGCGCGCCACCGGCTCGCGCTCGCCGTTCGTGCGGCTGCGCGAGTTGATCGACCGTTTTCCGCCGGGTCAGTCGGCGATCAGCCTGGCGGTCGGCGAGCCGCAGCATCCGATTCCGTCCTTCGTCGGCCCGATCATCGCCGCCCATGTCAACGAGTTCGGCCGCTATCCGGCCAACAAAGGCCTCGACGAGTTCGGCGTCGCGGTCGCCGGCTGGCTCGGCCGCCGCTACGACCTGCCGCGCCCGGTTGATCCGGCCAACGAAGTGCTGGTGCTCAACGGCACCCGCGAGGGACTTTTTCTTGCCGCGCTCGCCGCCAAGAACTGGGTGACGCCGCGCACCGGCAAGCCGGCCGTGCTCATTCCCAATCCGTTTTATGCGGCCTACGCGGCCGGCGCGATCGGCGCCGATTGCGAGCCGGTCTATCTGCCGACCACGCGCGCGACCGGCTTCCTGCCCGATCTCGATGCGCTCGACGATGAGCTCTTGGCGCGCACGGTGGCGTTCTACATCGCCTCGCCGGCCAATCCGCAGGGCGCTGTCGCCGACCGCGATTATCTGTTGCGCCTGACCGCGCTGGCGCGCCGCTTCGGCTTCCTGATTTTCTCCGACGAATGCTATTGCGAGATCTATAGCGACGCGCCGCCGGCCGGCATGCTCGAAGCGGCCGGCGCGGATTTCGCCAATGTCGCGGTGTTTCATTCGCTGTCGAAGCGCTCGAGCCTGCCGGGGCTGCGCATCGGCTTCGCCGCCGGCGACCGCTCGTTCATGCAGGCCTATCTGGAATTGCGCAACGTCGCGGCGCCCATGGTGCCGACGCCGATGCAGCATGTCGCCATCGCGGCCTATAACGACGAGAAGCACGTCGAGGAGAACCGGCGGCTCTATCGCGAGAAATTCGATCTCGCCGACCAGATCATCGGCGACCGCTACAGCTACGAGCGTCCGGCCGGCGGATTTTTTCTCTGGCTCGACGTCTCGGCGCAGGGCGGCAGCGAGGCGGCGGCGCTAAAACTTTGGCGCGAAGCCGGCTTGCGCGTGGTGCCCGGCCGGTATCTGGCGCGCGAGCAGGACGACGGCAGCAATCCCGGCACCGACTACATCCGTGTCGCCATGGTGCACAACAACGCAATCACCGCCGAGGCGCTGCATCGCCTCGTCGCGGTGCTTGGTTAAGCGAGCAAATGCGATGTCGATGATCGATCGCAGCCTCGACGGCATGGCCTCCTTGTCGGGCCAGCTCGGCGCCTTGCTGAAGCGGCGCTTGCGCGAGGTGAGCGGCATCGCACTGCTCAGCCTCGCCATGATGGCGGCGCTCGCGCTCGCCACCTGGTCGGTGCACGACCCGTCGCTGAGCCACGCCACCGATGCGCCGGTGCGCAATCTGCTCGGCCATCCCGGCGCCATCACCGCCGACTTGTTGATGCAACTGCTCGGCCTCGGTTCGCTGGTACTGCTGTTGCCGATCGCGATCTGGGGCTATCGCCTCCTCGGCCACCGGCCGCTCAGCCGCGAGAAGCTGCGCATGCTGCTGTGGCTGTTCGGCGCGGTGTTGGCGGCAGCGTTTGCGTCCTGCCTGCCGCGCAGCGCGCACTGGCCGTTGCCGTGCGGCCTCGGCGGCGTGATCGGCGACGCGGTCTTGCGGCTGCCGATGGTGCTGTTCGGCGTGCCCATGGCCGGCGCCAATCGTCTCGCCGCGACCATCGTGCTCGGCATCGCGGCGCTTATCGCCTTCGCGGGCGCGGCCGGCATCATCTGGCGCGACGCGGCGGACGACGATGACGACGATGAAGAAGACACCGCCGAAGCCGACGAGGGCGGCTGGATTTCGCTGGGCTGGCTGATCCACGAAGTCTTAAGCATCCGCGCCCGCATCGCGCGCTTGTTCCGCCGCCGCCCCGTAACGCAAACCGCGGCGCGTCCCGCGGCGCCGCGACGCGTCGAGCCACGCTTCGACGCGCCGCCAGTGCAATATGCCGGCGACGAAGCCAACGACATGGCCGAAGAGGCGGATGAGTCTGAGCCGCGCGCACCACGCAAACCCCGCGCGCCAAAACCGCGCCGCTCGAACGGCGGCTACACGCTGCCGGCGCTCGAACTGTTGACGCAGCCGAGCAAGATCGGCCGCTCTACCGTGAGCACCGAGACCTTGCAGGAAAACGCCACCGCGCTGGAAAGCGTGCTCGGCGATTTCGGCGTGCGCGGCGAGATCATCAATGCGCGGCCGGGTCCGGTGGTCACGCTGTACGAGCTCGAGCCGGCGCCCGGCATCAAATCGTCGCGCGTGATCAGCCTGGCCGACGACATCGCCCGCTCGATGAGCGCGCTGTCCGCGCGCGTCGCCGTGGTCTCCGGCCGCAACGCCATCGGCATCGAGCTGCCGAACCCGACCCGCGAAAAAGTCTATCTGCGCGAGCTTTTAGCTTCGCGCGAATATGGCGACACCACCCACCGGCTGCCGGTCTGCCTCGGCAAATCGATCGGCGGCGAATCCGTGCTGGTCGATCTTCAGCGCATGCCGCATCTGCTCATCGCCGGCACCACCGGCT
>Ga0210405_10004039_pt1 | contig 13960 bp, 12 predicted proteins | sample IncBWH11MmetaG_FD_155492 | JGI IMG/M metagenome (GOLD analysis project Ga0210405, IMG submission 155492) | Forest soil microbial communities from Barre Woods Harvard Forest LTER site, Petersham, Massachusetts, United States - Inc-BW-H-11-M | ecosystem: Environmental > Terrestrial > Soil >... | reverse complement strand
CGCGGCGCGTGTCGCGAGCCCCAGCACCAGACAACATCCGATCGTCACCTCGGCGCACGCTACGGCGGGCGCGAAGAACGCCACGTGAGGCAACACCACCGCGGAAAGGAACTCGCGGTAGAGCGGCACGCTGTGGGGGAGCCGGTCCTGGATCACGCCGGCCATCCACCCCGGCCAGGGGCGCCAGTTCTCCCCGACCTTGTTCAGGGCCGCCCGCAGGAACGCGGTGCCGAGGTACAGCCTGAGGGGCACGAGCGTCCAACGAGGTGCCCGATCCAGGGCGCGGACCGCAGCCATGTCGAGCCCGGTCACCACAGAGGAATTCCCGGATACCGGCGGGCCAAACGCGTGTCGACACCCCACACGCGTCCCCCGGCACCGAGCATGACGGTGACGAGGAGCATCATGGTCGCTGGTCTGGGCCCCGGGCTGACCAGGATGGCCAGCGAGTGAATTGGCAGGGCGAGGCCCACCGCGACCGCCAGTCCTACCAGCGCCGCGGCGCGGGTGACCGTGCCCGACAGCAGTGCGAGTCCGACGAGAAGCTTGAGGCCGGTGGTGGCGGGCGATTCCGGTGCGTGGAAGAAGGCGGCACCCGTGAACATGAGTCCCGCGTAGATCCGCATCACCGCGAAGGGCCAGCGAGGAACCGCACCAGAATCCATGAGCGCTTCCCTGGAGGGTGACCCGAAGAACCTAGGGTCGGCGGAGGGCGTCAGCTGGGTGCGGCAGGTGCGGGGTGGGTCAGGTTCCGGCCTCGCAGATCAGCCGACGGATGACTCGGCTCGACTTACCGCGGGGGGCCTTCGTCGAGGATCTGCCGGCGCAGCTGATCACGGAGGTGTTCCAGCAGCTCCGTCGAGTCCACCCCGCGCGACTGCGTCTCGCTCTTGACCCAGCTCAGCAAGGCCAGGCGCTGGGTGTGCGCCATGCCGTCGGTACCCAACGCGAGCGTGGTCCCGCACTGACAGGTGGCCAGCGCTTGCGATCCCAGTGGCTCCGGCGGCTCCCAATCTTCCAAGTCCGCGTCATACGACCTCGCCTGGCCACGGCGGTCCGTGTTCAGGATGTATTCCCGCAGAGTGGCGAATTGCCGGCCGCAGTTGTTACAGGTCTTCGGGAAGGAGGCTTCGAAGTGTCCACGGAGAATCTGCAGGACTTCGGTCTCGGTCATAGCACCCGGCGTGATCAGCCCGCCGCCCGCTCCAGGGCCGCCGTGAGCGTGTCGGGATCCCACGAGTCGTCGAAGCGGACGTCGTTCACGTAGAACGTGGGCGTCCCGTTCACGCCACTGCGGACCCCGCCCATGAAGTCGTCCCGGACCTTGTCCTTATACGCGTGAGCGGAGAGCTCGCGAGTGACGGTAGCGACATTGAGCCCCAGGTCGCCCGCGTATTCCAGCAGGTCCTCGTCCTGCAGCGCGAATTGCCGCTCGAACAGCCGATCGTGCATCTCCCAGAACTTCCCCTGCGCGCCCGCCGCCTCGGCCACTTCCGCCGCGTGCTCCGCATGCGGGTGCACGTTGGTCAACGGGAAGTTCCGGAACACGAAGCGCAGTTTGGAGCCCAGGCGGGCCCGCACTTCCTTGACGATGGGGTGCGCCCGGCGGCAGTGCGGACATTCGAAGTCGCCGTATTCGACCAGCGTCACCGGCGCGGTGGCCGACCCGAGCGCGTGGTCGGCGGCGGTGACGGGAACGGTGAGGAACGCGGTTTCGTGGCGCTTGCTCATGAGGTTGACTTTCCGGACCCGAGACCGTCGAGGGCCCGCAGAATGCCGTCCGCGCCCGGATTCACGCCCATCGGCGACACGTAACTCCACGACACGATTCCGGCGCGATCGATCACGAACAGAGCGCGTTCACAGGTCCCGCCCTCGGCGTGATAGACCCCATACGTCCTCGCGACGGCGCCTTTGGGCTCGAAGTCTGCCAGCAAGGGGAAGTGGAAGCCGCGCTGTTTGGCGAAGGCCAGGTGGGACCAGATGCCGTCCACCGAGAGGCCCAGGAGCTGGGCATCGAAGCGCTGGAATTCGGAAAGCAGTTCGTTGTACAGGGCCAGCTGGTCACTGCACACCGGGCTCCAGTCGGCCGGATAGAACGCGAGAATGACGGGACGGCCCTTGAATTCACGCAGCGAGACCGTCTGGTCGGGGGTGCTCGCCAGCGTGAAATCGGGAGCCGGGGCGCCGGGCGCCAGGGGACGGGTGGGCTTGTGGGGTGTCGGGGTCACGTCAGGAAAGTAGGGCGCCGGGTCGATGGCCCGCAACTCCGCCACGACCACGTCTTCAGCGCCTTAACGCCTCGTCGAAGTTCCTGATCAGGTACGCATCGGTCCGGTCATCCCGCTTGACCGCCACGACCCGCAGCCCGTCGTCGGACACGCTCCAGGTGACCGCCCCCTGGAGTGGCGCGTCACCCAGCCGCACCGCCCGGCTCGCGCCCGGTGGCACGCGGTACCAGCCGCGCGTGGTCGCGGTCTCGTCCACCATGTACTCCACGCCCCCGTCGGCGAGGAAGATGAACAGCGGGGTGGTCGCGCTTCGCAGGGCCGCCAGTCGAGCACTCGGCCCCCCATCGAGCGGAACGCGGGTGAGCCAGAAACTGTCGCTGGCGACGTCGTACGCAAAGGAAATGAAGGCTCGCCCGTCCGCCGTCGCCATCATGGGATAGGTCACCCGGCCGGTCATCGCCGGCACCGTCCAGGTGGTATCCGGTTTTCCCGGTCTTCGCACCAGTGCCGAGTGGGCTTCCTTGACGATGGCGCCAGAGCCGCCCCCGGGCATCGAGAAGACGAAGTTGTCGCGATCCGGCAAAGCGCCGTCTTCGGTGGCCCGGCCCGTCGCCACGCTGACGTCTACGAGGCGGGTATGCTCGGCGCTGTCGCGGACCGCCAACATGAGGCTCGAGGAGATCGGCCGGCTCCAATCCCAGTCGATGACTGTGCCTCGCGGTGCCGTGAACGGTCGCTCCCCGCCTCCCGCAAACGGCATGAAGGCGTCGCGCGGGGTCGAGCCTGCTTCTCCATTGCGCGTGAACAACCACACATTCGCTCCGTCCCGGGAGACAAAAGCCTGCAAGCCCGCCGTCGACGCCACCAGCCGACGCTCGTGAAACTCGAGGCGACCAGTCCGCGCGCGCTCGAGCGCGTACGCCGTCGTTTGAACCGACCCCTGCGCCAGAAGGGCCGTCCCGTCGCGCCGCACCTCCGTGAAGTCCGCGCCAGGTGGAAGCTGCAGCAGCGTATCACTCGTTCCGGAGAACCGGCCGGCCGGCGTGACCCGGCGACGGAGGACGCGGACCGGTCCGGGAGCGCCCGGGACACCGATGAACCCGGCGCCGGGCGAGAGGACCCACAGCAACGCATCCGCCTGTGGTGTCCAGTACGCGCCCGAAAAATCGCCGGCCCGCGGTTCAATCAGGGAGTCCGTGATGCGCCCGGCGCGATCCAGCAGGCGAATCGTCAGCACCTGGCCCATGCTGCAGACCGCGATGCGGTCGCCGCGAGGGGCGGGGAACCCGATATGAGGGCCGCCCGATCGACGCAGCGGTATGCTGTCCCGAACGACGCCGTCGCTGACGGTGAGCAGCCGCAGCCAGGCGGTGCTGTCCGCTGGAAAGAGCGCGAACGAGCTCAAGAGCGCCGTGTCCGTTGCGCCGATCGCGAACGCGATCCCCGGGCCGAGGTAGCGGGAAATGCCGCCCAGTGCGGAGACCGCGTAGGAGCCACTGCGTCCGCTGGTGTCGGCGCGGAAAGCGACGACGAATCGCCCACCGGCGGCCCATTGCGTCCGGTAGAACGTCCCGCCGCTCAAGAGGGTGACCGAGCCCGCTCCGCCCGTGTCCTGCACCACGAGCCGATCCGGGCAGCGTTTCGCCGTCTCGCCGCAGTCATGGGTCACGAAGGCGAGGCGCGTCCCATCGGGCGAGAGGGTCGGGTTCCGCGTATCTCCGTTCGTGGTGAGCTGCTCGAGCCGGGGTGTGAATGCCGCGCCGCCTCCGAACGGGCGTCTCACCGCCAGCCACGCCGCAGCGGCCAGGGTGACGAGGGCCGTGGCCGCGATCGTAACGCGGGCCCGTGCCGCTCGGGAGCCGGCTGCGGACGGAACGGTCTCCGGCCGCTCGAGGGCCTCGGCGAACGCGCGCGCGCTCCGGAAGCGGTCTGCAGGGGTCTTCGCCAGCGCCTGCGTGACCGCCGCCTCGACGCCGGCGGGCACGGTGTCGCGCAGGATGCGGAGCGGTGTCGGCCGCTCGGTCAGCAGTTTCGCGATCATCGCCTGCGCGGTCGGTCCGGTGATCGGTGGCTCACCGGCCAGCATCTCGTAGAGGACCGCGGCGAGCGAGTAGATGTCGCTCCGGCCATCCAGGTGGCGATCGCCGGTCGCCTGTTCCGGGCTCATGTACTGCGGGGTGCCCAGGCTGAGGCCGCTCTCCGTCAGCCGATTGCCGCCGGCTTCCTTCAGCGCCAGGGCGATGCCGAAGTCCGCCAGCATCGCTTCGCCTTCCTGGAGGAGGACGTTCTCGGGCTTGATGTCCCGGTGGACCACCCCCTGACGGTGGGCATAATCGAGCGCGCTCAGAACCTGTCTGGTGATAGCCAGTGATTCCGCCAGCCCCAGCTGGTGTTCGCGATCGAGCTTGGCCCGGAGCGATTCGCCCGGCACGTAGGGCAGGACGTAATAGAGGAAGCCGTCTGCGGCGCCGGAATCGATGAGCGTGAGGATGTGGGGGTGGTCGAGCCGGGCGGTGATCCGGATCTCGGCCAGAAAGCGCTCGCTGCCGAGCACGACGCCGAGCTCAGGTCGCAGGACCTTGAGGGCGACCAGACGGTCGTGTTTCACGTCGCGGGCGAGGTACACCGTCGCCATTCCGCCCGACCCCAGCTCCCGTTCGATTGCGTAGCGGTCGGCGACGGCGGCGGTGAGGCGGGCGTGATCGGTCATCGCCGACAAGATGGAGTGACGGGGTCGGGCCAGCCAGACCTCAGGGAGATGGAGAAGTAACGCTTGTGGGTTGCGGATTCGCCTCCCCGCGGCTTCATATAAGGTAGACCGCCATGTCCGCGACAAAACTTCCTCTTACATCTCCGCCTCTGGCGGGTGAAGCGCGGGCCCGGCTCCTCGCCCGGGTGGCCTTCGAGGCCGTCTGGGACCGGGATCTGGGGAGCGGCGCGGTCAGCTGGGATGGAAATCTCGAATCCATCTTCGGCTACCGCCGGGACGAGGTCGTCGACCACATCGACTGGTGGCGCGAGCGCGTTCATCCCGACGACCTCGCCCGCGTGGAGCAGGCCGCCGCGGAGGCGATCAGCGGCGATGCCCTGGCCTGGTCCAGCGAGTACCGGTTCCGGCGAAAGGACGGCTCGTGGGCCTGGGTCTCGTCCCGGTGTGCCGTCGAGCGCGACGCGTCGGGTCAGGCCCGACGGACGGTGAGTGCGTTGATCGACATCAGCCGCCTGAAGGAGACGGAATCGCGGCTGCGGCTGTTCACCGAGCAAATCCCCGTCCGGGCGTGCGCCACCGACCGCGACCTGCGGGTCGTGTGGGACCTGGGCTCGGCGTTTTCGACCAGCCCTTCAGCCGTCGGCCTGACGGTCCCCGAACTGTTCGCGCAATCTCCTGACCGGGATCGGGTTCTGGAGGGATGCCGCCGGGCGCTGCAGGGCGAGTCGACGGCACTCGAAATCGACGACGGGATCTCGGCCGCGCAACTGCGGCTCGACCCGTTCCGCGATCCCGCGGGGAACGTGATCGGTGTGGTCGGTCTGGCGTTCGACATCACGGGCCGGGTGCGCACGGCCGAGGAGATGCGAACCGGCCAACTCCTGTTGCGGCAGGTCCTCGAGACGCTGCCGGTGGGCGTCGTGGTGATGAACAAGGCCGGAGACATCGTGATCCACAACCCGGCGTCGGACGAGATCTGGCATGGCATGATCACGTCCGGTGAGGAGCGGTGGGCCCGCAGCAAGGGATTCTGGCACGACACCCGGGCGGCGATTCAACCGGGTGAATGGGCCTCGCACCGTGCCCTGGACGAGGGGCAGGCCAGCCGCGACGAGCTGATCGACATCGAGACCTTCGACGGTCAGCAGAAGATCATCGAGAACTACGCCGCTCCGATCCGCGACGCCAAAGGTGTCATCACGGGCGCCGTCGTGGTCAACGAGGACGTGACGGAGCGGGTCCGAGCCGAAGAAGGGTTGCGAAATATCGAGCGCCTTCTGGTTGATGCGGAGAAGCTGGGCCAGACCGGCAGTTGGGAGCAGGATCTGGTCACGGGAAAGATCTTCAACACGGAGGCCAACTCCCGCCTCTTCTTCGGTGACGACCGGAGCAAGGGCGCCCGGCTGGAGGACTACGCCGAGGCCGTCCACCCCGACGACCGCGACTGGGTGATGCTGCGGCGGAAGCAGCTGCTCGACGGCACCGGGTCCGGAGACATCGAATACCGCGTCATCAGGCCCGACGGGAGCGTGCGCTGGATCTTTGGCCGGGCCACGGTGGTGCGCGACGAGTCGGGACGGCCAACGCGCGTCTACGGAACGAACGCCGACGTCACCGAGCGCAGAGACGCGGGGGAGGAGCTGGAGCGACGGGCGCGGCAGCTGGAGACCCTGTCGCGCCGGCTGATCGAGGCGCAGGAAGCCGAGCGACGCGCCGTGGCCCGCGAGCTCCATGATGACTTCGGGCAGGTCCTCACCGCGCTCAAGATCAATCTCCAGCGCGATGGCCGCGACGACGCCGAGACCCTCGCCCTGGTCGATGGAGCGATCGCGCGGATGCGCGACCTGGCCCAGGATCTGCGTCCGCCGCTCCTCGACGAGCTGGGGCTCGAGGCGTCACTGGCGTGGTACGTGGAGCGGGAGGCCAAGCGCGCGGGGCTGGCCTTCCGGCTCAAGATCCCCCGCCTGGAACGGAGACCGCCGGTCGCGGTGGAAATGACCTGCTTCCGGGTCGCGCAAGAGGCGCTGACCAACGTCATCCGTCATGCCCACGCCCGGGTCGTCGACGTCGAAGTCAGCCAGACGACCAACGGCCTGGAGCTCGTCGTGCACGACGACGGCCAGGGGTTCGACGTCGCCGCGGCCCGGCGCCGCGCGGCCTACGGGGCCAGCCAGGGCCTCCTCAGCATGCAGGAGCGGGTCGCGCTCGCCGGCGGAGTACTCGAGATCGATTCGGCGGCCGGCCGCGGTACGTCCGTTCGCGCGCGCCTGCCGCTCCCGCCCCCCAGTGGATCCTAAACCCCTGCGGGTCCTGCTCGCCGACGACCACGCGCTGGTCCGCGCCGGGCTGCGCGCGCTCTTGAGTGAGCTGCCCGGCGTGGAGGTGGTCGCGGAGACCGGCGACGGCCGGGAGGCGCTCCGGCTGGTCCGCGAACGCAAGCCCGACATCGCCTTGATGGACATCTCGATGCCCGGGCTCAACGGGCTGGACGCGGCGGCCCGGATCACCCACGACCATCCGGCCACCCGCGTCATCATGGTGTCCATGCACGGTGACGACGAATCCGTCCGCCGGGCGCTCGTGGCCGGCGCGTCGGGCTACCTGTTGAAGAACGCGGATCGGAACGAGCTCGAGATGGCCCTGCGCGCGGTCGCACGGGGGGACAAATGGCTGAGCCCGTCTCTGACCACCCGAGTGGTGGCGGCGTTCACGCAGGAGGCCCGGGGCTCGGGGGAGGGGCCTCTGGCGGCGCTCACTCCCCGCCAGCGCGAGGTGCTGCAGCTCGTGGCCGAAGGGTGTTCGAACAAGGAGATCGCGGGCCGCCTGCAGGTCGCCCTGAAGACCGTCGAGACCCACCGCACCGAGCTCATGGAGCGCCTCGGCATTCACGGCGTCGCGGGCCTGGTCCGCTACGCCATCCAGGTCGGCCTGGTGCGCCCAGGGCCCTAGGTAGTCTTCCCCTCGGAACCCCGGTCTTTCCCCGACTTCGCCCGCCGCCACGCCCCATTAGGGTTTTCCCAATGGGAATCCGCATCCTCCTGGTCGAAGACACCACCGCCGATGCCGAGCTGGTGGGCTTGGCGCTTCGCAAGACCGGTCTCGAATTCACCATCCGGCAGGTCCTCAACCGTCGCGACTTCGAGCGCGCGCTGGACGAGTTCGACCCCGATCTGATCGTGTCCGACCATCACCTGCCGCAATTCAGCGGGGGGGTGGCATTGGAGCTGGCCGGGGCGCTGGCTCCGGATGTGCCCTTCATCCTGGTCACCGGCTCGCTCGACGAGGAGACGGCGGTCGACTACATGAAGGCCGGTGCGACGGACTACATCCTGAAAGATCGCCTCACGCGCCTGGGCCCCGCGGTGCTCGGTGCACTCGAGCGCAAACGCGTGGAGCGGCAGGCGCGCGACCGGGAAGCGTATTTCCAGCACCTCATCGAGCAGGCGATGGATATCATCGCGGTAGTCGACGAGGACGGCGCGGTCCGCTACGCGAGCCCCTCCGTGCTCCCGCTCCTGGGTCATGCGGCCGATGACCTCGTGGGGCGGAACCTGCTGGACCTGGTGCACGGCGACGATCGCGAGGCGACGCTCCGCATGATCCGGGAAGGCACGACCACGGGGAAGGGGAGTCGGCCGCTCGAGCTGCGGGTCCGCCGACCGGACGGGACCTACTGCACCCTCGAGGCCATCGCCCGGCATCTGCTGGACGACCCCACGGTGCGTGGGGTCGTGATCAACGCCCGGGATGTGACGGAGCGGCGGTCGCTCGAGCGCCAGCTCCTGCAGGCGCAGAAAATGGAGGCGGTGGGACGTCTGGCGGGAGGAGTCGCCCACGATTTCAACAACATGCTGACCGCCATTCTCGGCTACACCGGTCTCCTGCTGGAAGGGCTTCCCACGTTGTCCCCGTTGCGGCCCGATATCGAAGAGATTGAGAAGGCCGCCCAGCGCGCTGCGGGACTCACGCGTCAGTTGCTCGCCTTCAGCCGCAAGCAGCCACAGGAAGTACGTGTGCTCGACCTCAACGAGCAGGTCGCTGATATGCACAAGCTCCTGGGGCGCCTCCTCGGCGAGGACATCGAGGTCGTCACGAAGGTTGCGAAGGCGCTGGGACCGGTGCGGGCCGACGCCAGTCAGCTGGAGCAGGTGATCGTCAATCTGGCCGTCAATGCCCGCGACGCCATGCCGGAGGGCGGACGCCTTACCATCGAGACCGCCAACGTCGAGCTCGACGACTCGTACGTCCGTGAGCACGTGCCGGTCCAGCCCGGGCCGTATGTGATGCTGGCGGTGAGCGACACGGGAACCGGCATGTCCGCCGAAACACTGTCCCATGTGTTCGAGCCGTTCTTCACCACGAAGGAACCCGGCAAGGGAACGGGGTTGGGGCTCGCGACGGTGTACGGGATTGTGAAGCAGAGTGGCGGCTATGTGTGGTGCTACAGTGAGCCGGGACAGGGAACGACGTTCAAGGTGTACCTGCCGCGCGTCGATGCGCCACTCGACCGCCTCCCCGCTCGGGATGCCGCGCGCGCCACGCGCGGATCGGAGACCGTGCTGCTGGTGGAGGATGAGACCGCGTTGCGAACGCTCGTCCGTCGCATCCTCGAGAAGCACGGATATAAGGTGCTGGAAGCCTCGACGGCGGACGCGGCGTCCGGGCTCGCCCGCGACCACGCCGGGCCCATCCACCTGCTGTTGACCGACGTGGTGCTGCCCGGGGCCGGCGGCCGCCAGCTGGCCGATGAGCTGCTCGTGCTGCGGACGGAGCTGCGGGTGTTGTTCATGTCCGGGTACACCGAAGAGGTCATCGCGCACCGGGGCATGATCACGGCGAACACGGCGTTCATCCACAAGCCCTTCACCTCTGAGGGGCTGGTGGTGAAGGTGAGGACGGTGCTGGACACACGGCGTCCCTAGCTTTGCAGGACCTCACTGGCGACGCGGCGGGCGCTGGCGATCGCGCCGTGGACCGTCGCGTTCTGGCCATCCGATTGGGTGGCTTCCCCCGCAAAGAAGAGCGTCGCCTCGAGAGGCGCCCCTAACTCCGCCCCCGCACGGCTGCCGCCCACGGCGGCATAACTGTAGGCACCACGCGAGAACGGATCGGCCTGCCAGTCGTGACTGAATCCGCCCCGGAGTCCCTGCTGCACCAGTACCGGGTCCATCTTAAGGGTCTTGGCCAGGGCGTCGAGCGCCAGGCGGACGCGCTGCGCCTCGCTGAGCCCTGCGAGGGCCCGCGCATTGGGGCCCGCCGCCCAGCCCGTCACCACGGGAAAGGGCGGTGGGCTGCTGAGCCACCAAACCGGAAACGGGGGATCACCGGAGAACAGGAAACCATCGTTCGTCAGGCGGTCCTGGCTCGCCCACACCTCCTCCCGGAGGCACAAGCTCACCCGTGCGACCATTCCCATCTCCAGCGCCTGGAGCGCTTGTTCCTTGCCGGAGAGCGCCGGCGCAAAGTGGATGGCCCCGGCCTTGAGCACACCGATGGGCGCCGTGACGATCGCCCGCGGCGCCGTGAGCTCGGCGCCGTCCGCGGTCCGGATGAGGACGCGCTTCCGGCCCCATTCGACGGCCGTCACCACGACGTTGCGCCGCACGTCGCAGAGCCCGGGATTCATCCGCGCGAGGATGGCCGCCACGAGGTGGTCGTAGCCGTCGACAAACCGGAACTGCCGATCGCTCCCCGGCCGCTCGTCGGCGGCGGTGTCCTGGATCAGCGCCTGGACGCTCATGCGGGCGGGATCTGCGGCGTGGTATCCCTCCACCAGACCCAGGGCCCGCGCTTTGCTCGCCGGATCGATGTCGGCGCGGTCGACGAGGTGCTGAAAGGACTCGTCGGCATCGCCCACCGCGGCGAGCGCGAGCAGCTGGTCCATGGAGGCGAAAAAGTCCGGACGCGGCGTGCCACGGCCCAACTCCCGGAGCCGTAAGCCCGCCTCCTGAACGACCCCCATGGTGGCATTCGAGGCGCCGTGAACGAACTCGGCTCCGAGCTCCACGGGACCGTCCGGCGTATGATGCGTCAGGACGCGGCCGCCGAGGCGGTCCCGTGCCTCGAGCACCAGGACCCGCATGCCGGCGGCGGAGAGCTCCCGGGCCGCGGTGAGACCGGCGACACCGGCACCGATGACCATCACCTCCGGCCCGGCTGGAAACCCCCTAGATTCGCTGGAACTCTTGATAGGTCCTCCATGACCGACCTCGGTCAGGTACAGCAACTGAGCTCCTGCGACGGACCGACGTTTCGGGAGCTCCACGAAATCTACGCCGTGTCGATCCCCGCGCGGGAGCGGAAGCCCGAGGCGCGGATCTGCGCGATGGTGCGCGCGCCCGAGTACCAGGTTTGGGTGCTGCCGGGCGCCCGCCGCATCGAGGGCTTCAGCATCCTGTTCCTGCCGCCCGCCGAGCGCTTCGCCCTCCTCGAGTACATGGCGGTGGCGCCGGAACGGCGCAATGCCGGCGTGGGGAGCACGTTATTCCGTCAGACCACGGTGCGGGTACCGCCGCAACACCGCGGCGTCCCCATCTTGCTCGAGGTGGACGCAGACCGGGAAGCGAGCGCCGATCGTGAGCTGCGGGCGCGCCGGCAGCAGTTCTACCGGCGCCTGGGGTGCGTTCGCATCTCCGGCCTGCGCTACATCCTGCCGCTGCCCGGGGAAGGCCCGGCGCCCGAGATGGACCTGATGCTGTACTCGGCGGAACCATTGCGACACTTTCCCAAAGCCGAGCTGGAACGCTGGCTCAAGACGATCTATCGTGACGTGTACGGTTCCTCGCCCGACGATCCGCGGATCGCCCGTATGCTGGACGACGTCGCAGACCCGGTCCGGCTCGACTGAGGCCGAGAGGAGACGCTGGCGTGACGACCGAATGGGAGAAAATCGCCGTGATCGCCGACTCGGCGGCGGCCCTCGGCATCGTGTTCACCCTGTTCTATTCCGTCTGGAGCTTTCGGACGACGTTGCGCGACAGCTATTACGCCGAGCTGGATCGCGTCTACTTCGAGCTGCTGAAGCTCAGCCTGGAGCACCCCGAGCTCCTGGACTTCCCTACGGCGCCCGATCCCGGCAAGGCGCGGGAGTACGATGCGTACGCGTTCATGGTCTGGAACTTCGTCGAGACGGTGTACGACCGCTGCCAGGGGTGGACGAAACGGAAGCTGCGCGAGACGTGGTATCCGGTGATCGCCGCGGAGAATGCCCGGCACCGGGGCTGGTTCGACCGCCCCGACAACCGGCTCAAGTTCAAGGAGCCGTTTCGCCGGTTCATCGATGCGCAGTTTCCGGCGCCACCGTCGGGCGCGCATACGCAGGGGCCGCGTTAAACGCTGGACGATCGCGACGAACAAACCGCGTGGGTCCAGCGGCGCTGATCGCGCGCGAGCGGTACATTCACGACCGACTCCGACCAGCGGGACGGCGACGTGCGGATCAGCGACATGAACTGGATGCAGGTCGAAGCGTATCTCAAGCGCGATGACCGCGCGGTCCTCCCCATCGGCAGCACCGAGCAGCACAGTTTTCTCCGCCTGATCGTCGACTGCATCCTGCCCGAGCGCGTCGCCGCGGAGGCGGCCGAACCCCTCGGCATTCCGGTCTTCCCGGTTCTGTCGTACGGCGTGACGCCCTATTTCCGGGAGTTCCCCGGATCCATCTCGCTGCGGGTCGAGACCCACCTCGCCGTCGTCCGCGACATCCTCGACAGCATGGCCCACTCGGGCTTCAAACGGATCATGATCTGCAACGGACATGGCGGGAACGGCGCCGCGCAGCAGTTCTCGCAGGAATGGGCCGCCGATCATCCCGGGTGCCGCGTGATGTTTCACAACTGGTGGAATGCACCGAAGACCTGGGCCAAGGTCCAGACCATCGACAAGGTGGCGTCGCACGGCTCGTGGATGGAGAACTTCCCCTGGACCCGGATTCCCGGCGTCGAGCTGCCCAAGCACCAGCGCCCTATGGTAGACATGGAGAAGGTGCGCATGCTCGATCCCGTCGCCATGCGGGGCTACATCCCCGACGGCAACTACGGCGGCCTGTACCAGCGCTCCGACGAGGACGTGCTCGCCCTGTGGCAGGTGGCCGTCGAGGAGACCCGCGCGCTGCTGGATGGCCCGTGGGGCGGCGTCTGACCGCGAGACCCATGCGCGGTCTGGTCTGGGGCGCGGGCGCCATCGGCGGGACCCTGGGCGCGTACCTCGCGCGCGCCGGCCACGACGTCACGCTGGTCGATACCGTCGCCGATCACGTCGCCGCCATCAACGGTGCCGGCCTCCGCATCTCCGGGCCCATAGCGCAATTCACCGTGAAGCTGCCCGCCTTCACCCCCGCTGCGCTGCGCGGGACCTGGGACACCGTCATGCTCGCGACCAAGGCGCATCACACCGAGGCCGCGGTCCGCGCGTTGGTCCCGCATCTGACGCCCGCGGGCTGCGTCGTCTCCGTTCAGAACGGCCTCAACGAGCTGGCCATCGCCGACGTCATCGGCGAGGGGCGCACCGTGGGCGCGTTCGTGAACTTCGGCGCCGATTACCTGGAACCGGGCCTCCTCCTGTACGGCGGCCGCGGCACGGTGATGGTCGGTGAGGCGTTCGGCGCGGAGCGCGTGACCCCGCGGGTGCTCGCCATCCGGGACGTCTGGCGGGACTTTGACGACCGCGCCACCGCCACACCGAACATCTGGGGCTACCTGTGGGGCAAGGAGGCCTACGGCGCCATGCTCTTCGCGACGGCGCTGACCAACGAGTCCATCGCCGATTGCCTGGCGCGCCCCGAATACCGCGGACTCTTCATCGCGCTGGCCCGCGAGATGCTGGCCGTGGCGGAGGCACGGGGCGTCACACCCGAGGCGTTCGACGGCTTCGACCCCGCGGCGTATCTGCCCGGCGCCCCCGCCGGCGCGGCGGAGCGGTCCCTGGACGAGCTGGTCCGCCACAACCGGCGCTCGGCCAAGACCCACAGCGGCATCTGGCGCGATCTCGCGGTCCGCAAGCGGCCCACCGAAGTGGACGC
>Ga0210405_10004038_pt1 | contig 13960 bp, 6 predicted proteins | sample IncBWH11MmetaG_FD_155492 | JGI IMG/M metagenome (GOLD analysis project Ga0210405, IMG submission 155492) | Forest soil microbial communities from Barre Woods Harvard Forest LTER site, Petersham, Massachusetts, United States - Inc-BW-H-11-M | ecosystem: Environmental > Terrestrial > Soil >... | reverse complement strand
GTCAGGCGGACCAGCACGTCGACTCCCGGTCCGACGAATTTATTCTGCACCGTAGGGAACGAGTTCTTCACCGTGCCCCAGTTGGGGGTGGGAGTAATCGTGTCCCAGGAGTCATTGATATATCGGAAGGTGCCACGCAGACGGGGGGTGAAATTATGATCGATTCGAAAGAGTTCCTCTCGCCAGTGAGTGGGTTCGGAAATAACTGCGTCATAACAGGGCATGATCAGCTGCCCTGTGGTGTGATCGAACTGCCCAACCAGGCTTGAGTTGCAGCCGCTGAAGGAGTTGGGCAAAGGAATAAGATTCGAATTCAGAATGGCTACGCCGTTCGGGTCAAGCCCGGCGTGCGGATTGGAACTATTGGCCAGGTTATTGTAAAGAATGTTGCCGTTTACGGTGTTAGAGAATAGTAGACGATAGCCGGCCGTGGCCGTTCCGTTGGGGACGCCCGGACAGTCCGGGTACGAAGCGATCGGGAAAATATAATTTCCTGGCGAATTCAGGTTTACCAGTTTCTTAAGATCCTCGGGATCGTTCGGATTCGGACAAACATCGCTGAAGTTTCCGCTACGCTCCGCCAACGTTGGCACCGCTTGATTGAAGTTCGGCTGCAACTCGCTCGGTGACTTCTCGTAACGAAACTCCAGGGAGAAAAAGATGAATGTCTTGTCTTTGTTCAGGTTGTAATGGCCCGGGATCCACAGTGGCCCACCAATCGTTCCGCCGAAATCATTTCTGCGATAGAGCGGCGCCTCCTTGGTCTGGTCGAAATAGTTGCGGGCGTTCATGGCCTCGTTACGAAAAAACTCGTAAGCATTTCCGTGCCATTGGTTGCCGCCCGACTTCGTAGTCACTTGCACCGTGCCCGACGCAGTCCGTCCGTACTGCGCGCCGTAGTTGGAGGTCAACACCTTGACCTCCTGAATGGCGTCCAGGCTGGGATACACCATCAGCGTGCTTTCCGCACCGCTTAGACCTGCATTCAATACGTCGCTGCCGTCCACTTCAAAGGAGTTGTATTCCACGCGCCCGCCGTTCACGCTGTACTTTACGCTGCCCTGTACGCCGACTTTCGCTTCATCTTGCCCGGTCTGGTTACTCACGCCGGGGGTCAAAGTGATTAACTGGGTGAAGTTGCGGCCATTCAGTTGTAGGGTCGATACTTCTTTCTGCGTGACGGTTCCGGAAACTTCGGCGTTTTCCGTCTGGACTTGCGCCGCGCCTCCCGCCTCTACGTTCACTTCGGTCTTCTCTCCTCCCGGCTCCAGGCTCGCATCGAGAGGAACACTGTCGCCAGCTGCAAGCGTAACGCCCGGAGCTTGAAAACCTTTGAAATTAGGGGCGGAGACGGAAACATCGTATGTGCCGGGTGGTAAGCCACTCACCGCGTAGACACCTTGCCCGTTGCTGGTAGTGGTTTGTCTGAATCCTGCGGCGTTCGTGATGGTTACGGTAGCGCCGGCAAGAACGGCACCAGTCTGGTCCGTCACCGTACCGCTGATGGCGGCGCTCTTTCCGTCATGGATCACCGTAGCGGAGACGGCCGCCTGATTCTGCCCGGCACCGCCCGACGGCAAAACGACCGCCTTGGCGCCGGGTGGCGCCGAAGGTATAACGGGGGCGACGTTTAGTACTGCGGCGAGAGTATCGGCGTTCGTGGTTGCAACTGCTGTTTGGCTCGATTCTGAAGCAGGCTGAGCAGGAACGTTGGCTGCAGCGTTTTGCTCGGATGATTTTGCCTCGAGCGCCGCTGGTTGATTGCTGGCTGGTGGCGCGCTGAGTTCGGTCGCGGTTGCGGCGCTTGCTTTCTCAGATTCCAGCGTCGCGTCGAGCGGGATGCTGTCGCCAGCAGCTAACATCACACCGGGTGCCTGGAAGGCTTTAAATCCGGGCGCTGACGCGGAAACGTCATAAGTTCCAGGAGGTAATCCGCTCAGCGCGTAGTTGCCTTTTGCGTCCGCTACAACCGTTTGACGGAAGCCCGTATCGTTCGCCACCGAAACGCTGGCGCCCGGAATCGCGGTGCCCACCATGTCGGTAACCATTCCGCTCATTGAAGCGGGCTTCGCGCGTTTCTTAGCAGCGGCTGTAGTTGACTTGGCAGTTGCCCCACCCTTTGCAGGATTGCCTGTGGCGGCCGCGCTTGTTGTTGACGCGGTGTTTGGGACATTGCTTACTGCGGTCGCGCTGGTTGGTGGCTCGCCATTTGCAGCATTGCCTGCTGCTGCCGCACTCGTTGTTGCCGCACCTTTTGCGGCATTGCCTGTGGTGGCCACGCTTGTTGTTGGCGCGGTGTTTGCAGCATTGCTTGTCGCGGTCGCGCTGGTCGGTGGCGCGCCATTTGCAGCATTGCCTGGTGCTGCCGCAGCTGTTGTTACCGTGCCGTTTACAGCATTGGCTGTGGCTGCCGCTGTTGTTGCCGCACCTGCTGCTTCCGCGCCTGTCGTTGCTGTGCCCTTCGCAACATCGCTTGTCGCAGCGGCGCCTGTCGTTGTCGCGCCACTTACAACATTGCCTGCCGCCACCGCGTCTGTTGTTGTCGCGCCCTTTGGACCATTCCCAGCGGCCGCCTCAAGTATCGCCGACTTTCCGGGCTCCAGAACTACGTCAAGCGGAACCACGTCTCCATTCACCAAAGCAACATCCGAGACTTGAAAATCTTTGAAGCCCTTGGCCGCGACGGAAATTTTATACGTCCCACCCGCCAAGCCGCCCACCCAGTATCTGCCCTGTTTATCGGTAACCACTGGCTGGCTGATACCGGAAGCATTCGTGATCGAAACCGTAGCCCCAACGATAGCCTTGCCGGAGGGATTTGTTACCGTCCCACTGACTGAAGCAACGCTGTCGTCCGCCATCGACGCTGCAACCGCTCCGTCTCGTCCCGGGTTGCCATGCGCAGCAGGTAGTGCTGAAACATTGCCTGAGATACCGACGATAAGCGTCAAGAGACAGAAAAAGCTCCTGGGAAATCTCACGATTTCTAGACCCCTCCGGGCAAGCCAGTGTCTTCGCTTGTTGGAAACTGAAAGTACGACGAGTTGAGCAGTCAAACCTACAGTGGAATTGTGACAGTACGATTAAGATCAGGTTAAATTCCCGTGTCGGTCTTGGCTTCACTCTTGATGTAGGAGGGCCCTTTCAGATTTGTGACCCGGTGACTAATTCGGATAGCAGCGCCACTGGTTTCCGCTTGCTGCCGCCAAGAAATCGTCGCGGAGATTCTCGCAAATTTAACAATCGCGTCATGTGATTGTAACGCGCCCCCTAGATAGTTGCTTCGACGAATGCTGCCCGCGCGGCATTGGTCATTCCAACAAAATGTCTAACGAAACCTTTGGTGGGCTCCATTGCCTGACGCGCGATATGTCTGTATACGGCGATGGTGTGGCTCCCAACACCACTTCCACAGCTTTCCAACTTTTTCTTAGGAGACTAAGCAAATGACACGAATTAGATCCCTCTTCGCGGGCCTGGTAGTCACCGCGATCGCAGCCGTAGTTCCGGCCGCCAATGCACAGACGGTGCACGTTGCCGGCGTCGGTTCCTCGGCGCAATTTCTTGGCACCATGATCGGCATGAGCCAATTGGCCGCAAACAACCTGACCACCGGCAAGTGTCAATACCACTGGACCCGCAAGAGCGCTCTCCAAGCGCACGACAACCGCGACTCCCTTGGACGCATTCTCGACGAAACCGGCAACGTTGGCTTCGTCTGGATTGCCGATTGCAGCGATGGCACCGGCAACACCGGCGTCACGGACATCTGGATGGACGGTCAGTACGACTCGACCCTCGGCGTGCGTTTGTTCTCCGCCCAGCAGAAGGCTCCCACCGCTGGCCCGGGCGCGACTCTCTACCTGGTTTCATCGCTTCTAACGGGCGACGACAACCTGGTTAATCCCGCCAACCTCTGGGCTGACAACAAAGCAGATGTTGGCGCGCTCCCGGCCAATGTCGCCAACGTATTCGGCACTGCCGCTCCTGGCAACGTTCATGTCAACATGGGTCTCACGGATATCCGTCCGGAAGATGCCTTGGCTGCAACCACGCGTGCGAAGGCCGCTCTCAACACCACCACTTGGGCAGGCTTGGGCTATCAAGGGCCGACTGGGCAGATCGGCGCCCCGATTTACACCGCGCAAAGCGGCAGCTCATCAAACTTCACCCCGATTGGCTTTGCACTCTCTGGAGGCAACGACCCGATCAACGGCGGCGTAGCCGTACCTGCTTACACGACCATCCCAGTTGGCGCAGCGCCAATTGTGTTTGCTTACAACAACGGTGGAACCTTCAGTAGCACAGTTGCTAATCTGATCTCTGGCGTCAAGGGCGATGGCACGCCAGGCGGCCCCTACAAACTTGCCAATCTGTTCGACGGTACCACCAGCTGCGACGCCAGCAATGCTGCCTTCGGTGGGACAGGCTCATCGTCAACCACTATCACTCTTTTCCTGCGCGAGCCGCTCTCGGGCACCATGAACACCACCGAATATTCCCTCTTCCGCACCACCGGCAACACGTCGGATTCGCAGGAGAAGGGAATTGTCAATCCCACCCGCGCACCTTACAATCCGCTCAACCTCGCGTGCAACGGCAACGGTTCCCGTCAGCGCCGCATTGGTACCGGCCAAGTCCTCAGCGCCATCAACGGAACCACTGGCGGGTTGGGCTACTTCTTCTTTAGCTTCGCAAATTCGGCGACAGTCAATGGTTCGCTGGCGAACCAGTCACACTTCAACTACCTTACCGTCGATGGAGTTGACCCACTCGGTATCTCGGGAACAACCAACCAGGAACTGCCCTGGTGCAGCGCCACTACCTGCCCGGCGACCGCTTGGTGGACGGGCGGAGTCTCCTTCCCAACACTTCGGAATGGCACCTACAAGGCCTGGTCCTTGTATCGCTGGACCAACTATAACTCCAACACCGATCCCTTGGGACCGACTGGCTTGGCCGAGAGCATGCAAGACAATATCGACAGCACCGTGGCGGACTTTATTCCGTTCGTTACTTCGACCAACAGTGACGGACTCGAAGTCTACCGCTCGCATTTCACCCAATCCGCAAAGGCTTGCAGTTACACTGGCACGGGCGGAGCCCAGGAGTGCAACGGCAGCCAAAGTCCTACGGAAACGCTCACTAACGGCAACAGCCTGGGTGGCGGCCCTGAGCGGGGCGGCGACGAGGGTGGTGTGATCATTGGTTGGGATCACAGCACGGTTAGCCTCACCAAGGGCACTGGCACGCACGCAGGTCACACTCATGTGACCAAGACAGCGGGCCGGAACTTCGGCTTCTCCGGTATCGATAACACCCATCCGGCAGGCCAGCCGCTGTTGCTGGAAAACAAGACGGTCACCATCCAAGGAGTCAACTATACGGTTACCAGTGGCGCCGTTTCGGGCGAAGCACCGACCGCTGCTAGCCTGTATGTGAATGCTGTAATAACACCGGCCACCGGGCAGTCGTTCAGCGCATACATTGCCCCGACCGCCTGCGGCACCGACGGTTGCGACAATGGCGCGATCGGCAAGAAGCAGTAAATGTTTGAGTAGGCAGTGAAGATGAGGCAGGCTGGCTTCTCCCGGCGGCCTGCCTCAGTATTTTGCCTTTCGGGTAGAATGAGCGATTATTTCGAGGATTCATGGGAAAGATTTTTCGTGCGGGCACTGATTTTCGAATCGTGGTCTTCATCTTTGCGGCGATATTTTCAAGCCGTCTCGTGGGGCAAACGCAGGGAGTTGGTAAGCAAGGTTCGGCTGCTCAGTCCGACAGCAAACCTGTACCAAAACCGGGCGCAGATTTGTCCAGTGCGGACCTGACCCCGAAGATTATGGAGGATTTCTCCACCCCAGCGCTGACCTCCGCTACCGCGCTGGGAAGTGTTCAATCACTCGAGCTGCAAGTCGACGACGCCGATCCAATGTTTACGCGCGAAGTCGTGCGCGTGTTGTGGCGTCCCGGAGATCCGATCGATCTGTACATCGTGAAGCCGGCCGGGGTGAAGAAGCCGCCTGTGATTCTTTACCTCTTCGACTATCCCACGGAAACCGATCCTTATCACGACAGTAAATTTTGTCGTCTGCTGACAAAAGAGGGGTTTGTCGCGGTGGGTTTCGTGCCTGCCCTGACTGGGCAACGGTACCATGATCGTCCAATGAAGGAATGGTTTGTGAGTGAGCTTCGCGAATCGCTGGCCACTTCCGCGCACGATGTGCAAATGCTTCTCAACTATTTGGCGACGAGAGGTGATGTAGATATGGATCGCGTGGGGATGTTTGGCGATGGCTCGGGTGCGAGCATCGCAATTCTGGCGGCGGCCGCAGATCCTCGAGTCAAGACTCTGGATCTTGTCGATCCTTGGGGTGACTGGCCTGACTGGATTGCGAAGTCGACGCGAATTCCAGAGAAAGAACGCTCGGATTTCCTGAAGCCCGAATGGCTGGCGGGAGTGGCGCCTCTCGACCCGGTGAAGTGGCTGCCGGATCTTAAGACCCAGAAGGTCAGGATCCAATTTGTCAAGACGGTCGGGATTACGCCGTTCGAAGCACAGCAGAAGATGGAAGCCGCCGCTCCCGCGAATGCGCAGATCGTTCACTATGACGACTCGGCGGCCTTCGCCAGGTCGAACTCGGGTGGCAAAGGCTTTGACTGGATTAAACACCAGATGCAACCTGGCACCGTGCAGCAGTATCGCGCCGCTAGCGAGAAGAAGAACTCGCAACAGTAGGCTTTGCGACCCTGGTAGAGCTAAACTGCGGGACACTTAGGAGAATCGATGCGCATATCGGGAAGGGATGCTATTAGATCGAAGCCGGGACGGCTGGGAAAGGTTCTGGCGATCGCGGTAATGGCTGGGGCAATTTCTTTGCTGGAAGGTTGTGGAGCGGGGACGACCTCCTATGTGCCTCCGTCGCTGCAGGCCATTCAGATCAGTCCTTCGACTTCTTTGATCTTGCTTGCCGGAAGCCGTCAGCTCGCTGCAACCGGCATCTATAGTGACGGCAGCACGCAGGATCTCACTTCGCAGGTAACCTGGAGCACCTCTTCCGCTCCCAGCAGCACAAACTTCGTGTCGGTCAATGAGAAGGGAGTCGCCACCGGCATGGCTATCGGTTCGAGCGTCGTGCTGGCGACCATGGGACCGGTCGTGGGTACTCTCCAACTCACCGTCAACACCAACGGGTACGCATCAGGCACGACCGCCATTCTAAGTGTTTCCTTCAAGGGAACAGAAATTGATGCCGCTTATCTGCCGCAGTCACAAGGCTTGATTCAGGGAGTGTATACGGTGCAGGAGGTGAATCTCGATGCAGAGCAGTTCTCCAGCATGCTCCCCGTGCCGGTTGCGCTGCTGGCATCTATTCCCATGCCGGCTGGGTTTGTACCCAATGCAACCGCTGCCAGCCAAACCAGTGCGAAAGTGGCGGTGATCAGCTATAGCTCGCCGGATGTGCAGATAATTGATGCCAGCAACAGCTCAGGCGACCTCAACAATAACAACGTGATCGCCACCTTCACCGCGCCAGTGTCCAAGAAGGCGACGTTTGGCGGGATTACGTGCATCGTCTGCGCGGCCGCGGTTAATCCCTCGTCTGATCAGCTTGTGCTAAGTACGGCGCAAGGCTATTACACGATGGATCTCAATAGTGGTACATTTACAGCCCTGCCTTTCACGCCCACCGCTTTTCCAGCACAGAATTTCGCGATCAATCCAGTTGCGGCGGAACCGTATATCCTTAGCCCAACCTACGGACAGGATCCAAAAGTTTCTGGTGAAGTGCAGATTCTGAATCTGAGCACGAATGCGGTCACGACAAACACCAATTCTGGTCTGCCTGCTCCCAATAGTGCTGCCATAGACTTGTTCACGAATTACTCCTCGGTGGTCGATGCCAGCGCCAACGATCAAGCGCTGGTAAACCTCGCAGACCCGCAGCTTCCAATCTTCACGTTTGTGCAAGGTGTCAGTGTTTGTGCTGGCCAGCCTGTCCGCATGAACATGGCAGCCTTGGGAGTTAGCGTAGGCAGCGGTACAAACGCGGCCCACACCCTGTTTACCAGCCAGACCTCCGGCAATTGCGTTGGCTTCCAAATTTGGCCGAACTCGGTTTCCCAACTGGGTCCCGCACAGATCGTTTATGGTTACGGCACCATGCCCGCAAGCCCAGATGGGAAGCCGTTCGTGAACGGCACCGACCCGAACGCCATTGCGACTTTCACCAGCCTGGTTGATAAGAAGAATTATGGTGTGCTGTTGAATGCAAACCAGAATTGGATCGCCAAGATCAACTTCGCAACGGTTTTCAGTCTCGCAAACATCGGCGTCGGCAGTCCCACGCTACCGGTCGGCGAGCTCATTGGCCCGACCGTCCTGAACGCAGGAGTCGCAGGAAACTCGATAGTATTCTTGCCGACTCCGAGCACGATGGTCACACTGTCAGTGGCCAGCGTCAACTTTGGCAATCCCAACGTCGGAACATCCAGCACACCAGTTCCGATCACGTTGAGCAACATCAATACATCGAGCACCATCGGCGGAGGCCTGCTTAACATCTCTCAGATTGCGATCCAAGGGACCAACGCCGGCGACTTCACCTTCACGGACAATTGCATCTCTCCTGTGCAGCCTCAGACCAACTGTACGATCGACGTCACGTTCTCTCCCACGGCCACAGGGCAGCGTTCTGCGACCCTCAAGATTACCGACGACGGCGGGGCTAGTCCGCAGACGGTTCTGCTGTCCGGGACAGGAACGTAAATACAAAGACCATCGACGGCCGATGAGCGCGGAAAAGATCCTGGAGCTCAACACCGCGCATGTCCTGCCGCAGACACAGTAACTGAACTTACGCCATTAGGAAGGATAGCCCGCAACTTCGCGTGCTACAGAGTCAAAGTCACCGTGCCGCCATCGCCATCGACGCAAGGCGGCGTGCCGCCGGTGCCTTGGGGAATAATATGGTAGGTACCGGTAACTGAGGTTCCATCGAGCGTGCTTGTTCCAGTCACTTGGCCTATCTCTACGCCGCCGGAGTTCACCAGATTCATCACCACAGCGGTTCCACTGATCACACCCGCGATGTTCGCGTTGGTGAAGCAATAGCCCGTGATACTCAAATTCCCTGTGAGCGATGCGTAGCTGTTCCCGGTGTTTTGCCCTTGGGTGACTTGACCCGTTACGGGCAAGGCTTTGGCGAGCCGAGTCGATGTGAAGCTGCCCTGAAAATTCCCGCTCAATGGCTTCACCAGATTTGCCGTCCAGGTACCGGTTTCCTGCGTGTTTATTTGCGAAGCCTGGCATCCGGCACTCAGCGCGATGTAATTCCCGGTCATCGTCGACTGGTCGGAACCGACCGTGCCGGTAAGATTGACATTGAGTCCGGTAACACCTACGGCGAACGCAATACTCGTCCCACTCACGGAACCGGCGACGCTACCAACTCCAGAACATGGGATGTCGGTAAGAATCACGCCGCCTGTGACTATATTGTTATTCTGCAAAAGGAATCCGGATTGCGTTCTCTTCAAATTGGTTTTACTTTTTTGCAGGGTCATTTGCCAGTTGCCGGAGACTGATGCGGACGAGGAGCCCGTGTTGCTGGAGCCGCCACCACACGCGGACATGAGCAATGAAAATGCCAACGTCAAGATTAGTAGGATTCCGTACCGCATAAACTTCAGCCTCTTCAGGTGCGTTCCGAGCTATTCCCGCGTCCCACTCCATCGTCCAGTTAGGGGAAACGCACGACAGACTCAAGAAACGTCTTGATCACGCCTCTCGCTGCGACTCCCGCAAAGCAAGCTGACTAGCGTAGCCCCCCGGGCATTACGCGAAAGTTACTGGACGATTAATGTTTCGTGAATTTCACAGCCAGGCCAGACAATTTCGTGGTTCTTCTCGATCCAACACACTAAAATGAACGCTCCGCTAAGGGCGGCCCTATGAGCGCATCCCAAAAACAATCGTTGTTAGAAAACTTGATTGTCCTGGTGCTGATTTCCGTTCTTGCCGGCACGGCAGGAGGCCTGGCGGTGGGTTTTATCACAGGACGAGTCACCTCCGCTACCTCGGCCGCTCGTTGATGCATCCCGTAGATAACTCTCCCGGCAAAGCGTGTCCTTCACGGGGGAGAGAATTCACGGTATTTTCATTCCCAAGTGGTTCTTCTGTAACAAGCGTCGACGATACTCTTGGTTGATACCCCTACAGACTTCCTCGCTGCTTCTTCGGCGTCGTCGGGTTCGAACTCCATGGCAATGCAGTATGAAGTTCATCGTTGAGATTCCGGACTGCGAAGTCTTCGACGCTGCTGAGCAGCCCGAGGACTTGGCATGCGAGATCGCGGAGCTTATCGCGACTGAGATTTTCAGCTTCAGCACTGTGACTGTGATTCCACTGCAGCCGCCTGAGGGCACTCTTCCGACATTTCGGTCTTGATTCGAAATTCCTGGATCATCGCTAGAAAGAAAGATCTATCACTCCCTTCAGCCAGCGTTCTCAGATGTAATGTCCTCTTTCGAGTTAGCCCATGTGTGCGGAGACCTACCACGCGGGTGCGTTTTCCAACTTTTCAGTGGAGCATCTACGTTAGCGCAGAGCAGTTTCGGGGGAAGGCTAGTCAAGATGGCGTCGTTGGTTCGAATGAGTCCGGGACGCTTTCTCTGTAGGACACGAGGCCCGGCGGACAAGTGAGAGGAGTAAAAGTTCGACACGGTGCTTTCCGCTGGATTGGAACTGTTGTAACCAGATCATTGCGTAAATTGAGAATTGGCCGACCCCTCGGCGAAAGAGCGAGCGGTGTGAGTTACAATTTCCCTCTGCTCCCTCGCAAGGAGGTCTGATGCATCACCCAACGATCGAACATCAACGGCTGGAGGCGGACCGCCTGGGCAAAGCCGCGTGGAAGAAATGGGGTCCTTACTTGAGTGAGCGTCAGTGGGGCACGGTTCGTGAGGACTACAGCGACTCTGGCGATGCCTGGAACTATTTCACTCATGACATGGCTCGCTCACGCGCTTATCGCTGGGGAGAAGATGGAATAGCCGGGATTTGCGACGACAAACAGACATTGTGTTTCGCTCTCGCGTTCTGGAACACAAGAGATCCGATCCTGAAGGAGCGGCTGTTCGGACTCACGAATTCGGAAGGCAACCACGGCGAAGACTGCAAGGAATATTATTTTTATCTCGACAGCACGCCGACTCACTCCTACATGAAGTATCTCTACAAATACCCGCAGGGCGCTTTTCCCTATGACGACCTGGTGGAGACCAATGGGCAGCGCTCCCGGAACGAACCAGAGTACGAGCTGATTGATACAGGCATATTTGAGGAGGATCGCTACTTCGACATTTTCGTCGAGTATTGCAAGGAGGAACCAGAAGACATCTTGATTCGAGTCACAGCGATCAATCGCGGCGACTTCGCAGCGACGCTACACCTGCTGCCCCACCTCTGGTTTCGCAATACCTGGACCGATCCGAATGGGAACAGGACCTCATCGCCACCCCAGCTGCGAAGCGTCGATTCTGGGCACGCATGCTGCGTCGAAGCGTCCCATCCGATGCTTGGGAGTTTTTACTGGCACTTTGATCGGCAAAGCAGGCTACTGTTCACCGACAACGAGACAAACGCGGAAAGGATTTGGGGTCGTCCGAATTCCAATCCGTTCGTGAAAGACGCCTTCCATCGGTTCGTTATCGAAGGACGGCATGACTGTGTCAATCCTGCCAATCAAGGGACGAAAGCAGCAGCGCACTGCACAATAGAGATTGAACCGAAGGGTCAGTTCGTTCTCAAAATGAGGCTGAACCGGAGCCCGAGATGCGATGAAACCTCGTTCCACCAGCCTTTTGATACAAGCTTTGACAGGCTCAGGCGGGAGGCTGACGATTTCTACCGAACCATTTCTCCTGCCAATCTGAATGATGACGAACGCATGGTGATGCGCCAAGCCCTCGCTGGCATGCTTTGGTCCAAGCAATACTACTATTTTGATCTTGAGCGGTGGTTGAAAGAGCACGGAGTCAGAACCTCCGGGGATGCCGTGGGGATTCGAAATCGCGGCTGGATGCACATGGTGAATGATGATGTGATCTCTATGCCGGACAAATGGGAGTACCCGTGGTTTGCGGCGTGGGATCTGGCTTTCCACGCGGTCGCAATATCGACGGTGGACATGGAGTTTGCTAAGTCGCAGCTTCTGCTAATGGTTCACGAACTATATCAGCACCCTAACGGTCAGTTGCCAGCCTACGAGTGGAACTTCGGTGACGTGAAGCCCCCGGTGCACGCCTGGGCTGCGATTTTCATCTACCTAACCGAAAAGCAGCAAACCGGGAAAGGCGATACCAGATTCCTTAAGTTGGCATTTCAGAAACTTTTGATGAATTTCACGTGGTGGGTAAACCGGAAAGACCGCGACGGCCGGAACGTTTTCGAGGGTGGATTTTTGGGGCTCGACAACATTGGAGTCTTTGATAGGAGCGCACCCTTACCCACCGGCGGATTTCTGGAACAAGCTGACGGAACCGCATGGATGGCGTTCTTCTGTCAGTCGATGTTGCAGATTGCTCTCGAGTTGGCTCCCGAGGACTCGACTTACGAGGACATGGCGCAAAAGTTTATCGAACACTTCTTGCGCATCGCGGGCGCCATGGATCGCGTGGGAATCAATATGGACGATCTGTGGGACGAAGAAGATGGGTTCTTCTACGATTTGCTTCGACTGCCTGATGGCCGGGCGGAGAGAATCAGGGTGCGTTCTGTCGTTGGTCTGCTCCCACTTTGCGCTACGACCGTCATTTCCCCCGAACTCCTGCTCCGCTTCCCGAATCTCCTGGACAAGGTTGACCGGTTCTGCGAACGTCACTCCGACCTCATCGCCAACATCGCTCCTCCCAGAAAGCCCGGCCACGGCGGCCGGTTCTTGCTGTCGATTTTGAACGAGGACAAGCTGCGCCGTGTGCTCAGACGGATGCTCGATGAGGAAAGGTTCCTTGGCCCGCATGGCATCCGCGCCCTCTCTCGTTGGCATAAGGATCATCCTTACGTTCTCGCCGTGAACGGACGAGAGTATCGGGTCGAGTACATGCCTGCGGAGTCCAACAGTGGGATGTTCGGAGGAAATTCAAACTGGAGGGGGCCGGTTTGGATGCCGGTTAACGTGCTGATCGCGCGTGCGCTGATCTTGCTCTACCAATATTATGGAGATTCTTTCTTGATCGAATTCCCCACAGGCTCTGGAGTACAAATGAATCTGTTTCAGATAGGGCACGCCCTTTCCGATCGTTTGGTTGCTACTTTCTTGAAGGATGCCGACGGACACCGCCCGGTCTTCGGGGGATGCAGCAAGTTTCAGAACGATCCGTACTGGCGCGACTGCCTTCTGTTCTACGAGTACTTCCACGGAGACAATGGCGCCGGCATTGGCGCAAGTCACCAGACAGGGTGGACAGGCACGGTTGCCAAGCTCATTCAGCTCTTCGGATACTTACGGCCAGAAGACATTCTGTCGAGGGCCGATTTTCTGCGCGACAGCTCTCAGCAATGACTACAAGAGCAAATAAGTCGCCGGCTCAGGCCTCGATCGACGCCTGTCTAAACCTGGTCGATCGGCGAGCCCCGGGAATGACCTGCCAATGACCGCCGGGTTTCCGTACGCGCTGCGTCCAATCGGGCCCCGAGTTCGGCGAAAGCGGGTGTTGGGCCGTTCCAGCGCAACTGGTCCACGTCGTTGAACAGGACGATGTCAGTTCGGAGGGTGGCGAGCGTCCGAAAAAGCAGTGCGCGCTCCCGCTCACGCAAGAGAGTATCTGCGAGGGCGCTCGCGTTGGCGGCGTTCACTTGCCACTCGCGAGGGTCCGAAGGGATCGATTCGAGATGGACAAACTTGGCCAGGACGGCAGCCGACGACTTCGCGCCCCAGCCTTGCAGTCCCGGATAACCGTC
>Ga0210405_10004037_pt1 | contig 13965 bp, 17 predicted proteins | sample IncBWH11MmetaG_FD_155492 | JGI IMG/M metagenome (GOLD analysis project Ga0210405, IMG submission 155492) | Forest soil microbial communities from Barre Woods Harvard Forest LTER site, Petersham, Massachusetts, United States - Inc-BW-H-11-M | ecosystem: Environmental > Terrestrial > Soil >... | reverse complement strand
CCGCGTCCCCATGGTGGTGATGAGGGAATCTGCGTGCGAGTATCGGTCATGATTCCTACCCATAACGAAGCGCAAGCCATTGGCCGAGCGCTTGCCGATCTGCCTTCCGATCTCGTAACGGAGGTCATCGTTGTCGACAGCAATTCGACGGACGGAACGCCCGAACTCGCCCGAAAGATGGGGGCACAAGTCATCCAGGAGCCTCGCCGAGGATACGGGCGGGCTTGTCTGACGGGACTTGCGAATACGCAAAATCCCGATGTGGTTGTTTTCCTCGACGGGGACTACAGCGACCGCCCTGCGGAGTTGCCGATTATCTTGGCTCCGATCATCGAGGGACGCGCTGACATTACCCTCGGTTCGCGCTTGGGCGGCAAAAGCAACGCCGGTGCGCTACCGTGGCACCAAGCATTCGGCAATCGCCTCGCCGCCAGCCTGATCCGGCTTTTGTACGGCGTGAAGATAAGTGACCTCGGTCCATTTCGCGCGGGACGCGCAGAGGTGCTGCGCGCCCTGGCCCTCGAAGAGACTACCTACGGCTGGGCGGTGGAAATGATCGTGAAAGGGGCCACCGCGGGATTTCGGATCGAGGAAGTACCTGTGAGCTACCACCCGCGCATTGGAAAATCCAAAATTAGCGGGACGGTGAAGGGCACGATAGGTGCGGCGTGGTTCATCCTAAGCCGGATCGTGGGTTATTCTTTTCGACGTCGAAGGGCGGGAACGCCTCGGTCGGCTTAAGCCACGCTGGACCCATCTCTCATGGAATCCTCTAGCCAGACCACTGCGAGTTCTTCTCACCCAAACCGCACGTTAGTCATTATGGCGAAAGCCCCAAAGACCGGCATGGTCAAGACCCGTCTCACTCAGAGCCTGCCTTCTCCCGCAGTGACAGCGCTGTATCGCTGCCTTTTAGAGGACACCCTCGCGTTGGCAACTTCATTGACAAACGTGAAGGTCGCGGTGATGTGCCCCGAGTCGGATCAGGACGAATTGGCGCACCTATGTAATACCGTGCAGGTCGTGGCGCAAAAAGGCGAAGGCCTCGCAGCAGGACTCACCTCTGTTTTTCGACATTTCACTGCCGCCGGCCGGCAGCACGTCATCGCATTCAATAGCGACAGTCCACACCTCGCGCCGGCGGTTCTGGACAGCGCGTTCGAAATACTCGCTACGCATGACGTGGTTGTCGGGCCAACTCATGACGGAGGCTACTACCTGGTTGGCGCCAAGGCCGCTCACCCGGCGCTCTTTGAAAGCGCTGGCATGGGAACAGGGAACGCGCTGGACAGATTGCTGACGCGCACGAAGGCCCTCGAACTCTCAGCCGGGTTCACGGAACCCTGCTATGACATCGACGTCGCAAACGACTTGATTCTGCTGGCTCGGGAATTGCGGCTCGCTCCCGCGAAGGCGCCAAAGACTGCAGGCTGGTTCGGCGAATGGCAGCACGCAGTCGCGCAACTTCGTCATTGAAATGGGAGGCCTGTGAAACTCACACCCTCGCACAGGCTGTATGGACTCGGCGCCGTCTTGCTTGTGGCGCTGACGATCTGCTCACGCAACTTCAACCGCACGGGTGAACCGTCATTTTTCATTCCTCTGGCTGTTGCTGGCGTCGCGTACCTCTTAGCCTTCCGCGAGTTCTTATCCACGCCAGAGTTTCCGAAGCGCGTCATCGTCTTCGGTCTCGCCCTGTCGGCTCTGTGGCATTTTCAATTCCTACGAATGCCACCTGGCCTAGACGACGACATTCATCGGTATGTTTGGGACGGCCGTGTGCAACGGCTTGGCTATAACCCTTATATCGTGGTTCCGAGCGACCCGGCACTTGCCAGCTTGCACACATCTGAGACGCGTACGCTGAATAATCCAGAGGTGCCGAGCCCATATCCAGCAGGGGCGCAGCTATTCTTCCGCGCCGTAACCTCGATTCACGAGTCTATATTCGCTCTGAAAGTAGCATTTGTAGCTTGCGACTTCGCGATTGTGTTTGTGTTGCTCGATGTGTTGCGTCGTACCCGGCAGGGAGCGCACTGGGTTCTGGCTTATGCCTGGCACCCACTGCTAGCGATTGAGGTGGCGGGCAGCGGTCACGTCGATATTGTCGGCGTGCTGCTGCTCTTGGTCTCCGCGGCCTCGCTCCTGAGGCACTGGCGTGGGGTTGCAGCCGTGTCATTTGGGCTTGCTGTTGCGGTGAAATTTCTCCCGCTCGTGCTGCTGCCAATCTACTGGAAGCGGGTTCGGATGCGCGACGGCGCGCTAGTTGCATTCGTTCTCGGACTTCTATATGTACCATTTCTCAGCTACGGCCGGATTCCGATCGGCTCGCTCGGCTCCTACGTGCAGAGGTTCCGCTTTAATGATCCCGTTTTTGCAACGCTCGAGCGAGTGGCGGCTCCCCAGGTTGTGGCTGGGGTGGCAGTGCTTGTCGGATTTCTTACCGCGATCTGGATGAGGAGAAAGTCCGCGGAAGGGTCTTCGGTCGCGTTTGCTTGGCCTATGGCAGCGTCGCTTTTATTTGCGCCGGTTGTATATCCATGGTACCTGCTGTGGATGCTGCCGTTCCTAAGGTCGACCTCATCACTTCCCATCCTGGTCTGGACTTTGAGCATCCTTCCTACTTATTATGTGTGGCACCTGCGGACCGTTGGGCGCCCGTGGGTAGTTCCTGATTGGATTGTGATTCTGGAATACGGATCCGTGGTAGTCGCTGCTGCCATGATCGCTTTGCGTAAGACGCGATCGACCGCCCTCCAATGCTCAGCCGACTCGGCAGAGTGAACGCAGCTCTGCGCCACATGCGATTTATGCATCTAGGGCCCATTGCATAGCATCCAAGACGACGTTTGTTTCACTGAGGAGGACCTTCATGAAAAAGTTGCGCCGTTCCATGACGATCTACTGCGTGCTCTCAGGGGCACTGCTACTTGCGAGCACTTCGCGGGCCCAGACGCGCCCGCCTATTGTCGAACAGCTCGCCAAAACCTATGGCCTTGATTCGTATGGGCAAGTGGAAGCGATCCGCTATACGTTCAACATACAACTCCCAGCCTTCAAGCTGGATATGTCTCGCTCCTGGGAGTGGGAGCCCAAGACCGGAAAAGTCTCCTACGATGGAAAAGACAAGGACGGCAAGCCGGTCAAGGTTACCTATCTTCGCTCTCAGCTCAACATCGCGCCTGCCAACGTGAAAGATGAAATTGAGCCGGCCTTCGTCAACGACAATTATTGGGTGCTCTTCCCTCTCCACGTTTACTGGGACACTAGCGCGAATATAGTGGAGAAGGACAAGCAAAAATTGCCGATCGGAAATGGTACTGCAAGGCTTGTCTCGGTGAAATATCCTGCGGAGGTTGGTGGCTACACGCCAGGAGACACTTGGGATCTTTACGTCGGTTCGGATGGGCGAGTCGTGCAATTCATCTACCATCGCGGCGGACCCAAACCACCGAGCAACGTCACAACCACCTGGGCGGGCTATAAGAAGGCCGGTGGTCTGGTGTTCTCGACCGACCATCGGGGAACGGCGGACGGCAAGCCCGCTCGAATTTTCTTTACGAATGTGGCCGTCAAGGTAGCGGGTTCGGACACCTGGATCGACGCAAAATAGGAAACCTGCTCGGTCCGTCAATCGATGTCGATGTTCACGAATCAGAGTCTCGGGCAATCACCACGGTGGTGCAGGAGCTACCGAGTTTGGGCAGATCGCGATTTGCGGCCGTGCGGATCTCGAGCCGTGGGCGCTCGCCCCGAATGATCGGACAATAAAAATCCGGCTGCCGTAGCGCCCCTTGCAGCCGCCGGCGCCCTGCGCATCCTCCGTGACATGGTTCTCGAAACTCGCAAGTCCGGCACGCTTCTGGAAGTGTGCGTGCCTGGTCAAAGGGCGCAGAGTTCAGAATCTCGGCTCCCGACAAAATCAACTCTGACAGCGGCTCTCCGGAGCCGGGCCAATAAACGCAAGGCTGCGTTGTGGCGCGGGGCGTAACTCGCACCGTGCTGACGCCACATCCTCCTTCGAGTGGCGGTAGGCCGGCCATCGCCCGCACCAAGGGCTCGCCGATGGCGATTACATCGGTGGTCTCGAAAAGCTTGCGGAACCCTTGCCAGTATTCTTCGTACGTAAGTGCATACAGATCGGACCGCACTGCTTGATAGACGTTCACACGCAAGGGAGCGCCAAACCGTTTCGCGACTCGTGCGACCTCCGCCAGCCGCAAGTAGTTTGACTTCATCATGACCGCGATAATCGTCACGAGTACACCCAGACGCACACAACGCTCGGCCTGCTGATGAATCAGTTCCCAGTTACCTGGGCCGCGTTGGGCATCCTGTTCCACTTGGGTTGGGTAATCGAGAGAAAACTCGATGTCATGGAAGGCACGTAAGTCATGGTCTTCCAGAACGGCAACACTGTGACCATTGGAAGTGATGGTGAGCTTCACCGGTCGAGTTCGCAGGTAAGCCAATATAGTCTTGTAGTCGGGATGCACTCCGTTCTCGCCCGTTCCCAGATTCACGGAGCGAACCGGAAGGCATTCGATCACCGACTTGACCTGTTCTAACGAGAGACGGTCGGAGCGAGTGGGATCGCGGTAGCAGAAGGCGCACTTGAGGTTGCATTCGTTGGTGAGCCCAAGCCCGAGCGAAATGCCGCTGTCTGGCTTGAGCGCCTTCGGAAGGCTAGACGAAGGTGCCGGTTTGACGTTGCTCATGCGTCTCCCTCCGATCCAGGTGCTGCACGGCTTGCCAAACAGTGCATGTAACGAGCAACGCCAAAGAATTCCCGCCGTTTGCCGAGCTTGCACTCCAGAGCGAAGATTCGCTCATACTCTGCCGATCGAGAAATCTGTGCCGGCAGGTAATCCGCGATAACGCGCACTCCCCTCCGAGCGTTGATGGTGAGTGACGCATCTTTCAGGATCGCTTCGACAGCCTCCGGCGTGAACAAACGTACTCTGCCCCCGTATAGGGATTCTTGTCCCCACTCCGCCGTCAGGTTATCTTCCGCTGCGGCCAAATCGCCCGTTTGGAGAACCGCCTTGAGCACTTCACCTGCCTGATTGCGAACCAGGACGGACAGTATCGCCGACGAATCCCGCATGACACGCACGGCGCCATGCAAGACAGCGCCGGGGTCATCGACATATTCCAAAACGTTATGGCAAAGAACGATATCGAACGATGCCGTCGGCAAAATGTCCGCCAAGTGGGCGGCGTCACCGCGTTTAACCGTGATCTTGTCACTTACTCCCGCCTCGACGATCGTCCGTTGCGCCAGAGCTAGCATCGTCGTAGATGAATCGAGCAAGGTGACATGCATACCGAGTCGCGCCAGACGAGCGGCGGCAGTTCCTGTTCCGCACCCGAGATCGAGGGCGCGCAGCCAGTTGACCCCCGCCGATGCGGGCAGAAATTCCTGCAGGTTCCGAAAAGCCAGGTCGGCGCGTAGGCGGCCCTCGGGAGTCTCGAGGTAGGCGGCATATCGGCTCGCATCGTTTTCGAAGCGACTCTCGCTTTTGACGCCTGTCTTCATGCGACCCTCAAGCGAAGCCGTTCCCTGATCCCGTTATCGGTAAGAAGCAGAATCAAAGGGAAAAGTGTAACCAGGCAAACGTGGGAGGCTCTCCGCATTCTCTGGGCACACCATCCCTTTCCGCACACTAACACTTTCGTTGGCTTATTTGAAACACGCAACGCCCGATATCCAGGACCATCCCAAAACGACAGACTGGCAAAGCGAACTGCCCAACCTGGGGATTGGAAAGACGCCAGTTTTCAGCTTTGGGATTTCATCGGGGGCGTGGAAGCCCGCTGTAGCCCAAGAGCCCTGCCTCCAGTATTGTTATAGGGACGGAGTCGGGTGTACGTTATCCGTCAGCAGAGAGGTCAAAAAAATTCTGGTGCAGAGGTATTGGCCATGAACCGTCGCAATTTTCTGCAATCAGCGGGCATTGTGTCAGCCACCCTCGCATTCGCGAAGGCGGGGCGGTTGCTTTCACAGGTCACAACGGCCGACCGTTGCCGCACATTTCAAGTAACGACCCGTGTCGAAGTCCTGAAACCATCCGGGACGACACGCATATGGGTGCCGGCCGCGCTCATTAGTGAAACGCCCTTCCAGAAGACGCTCGCGAATACCTTCAACTCCGAGGGCGGTACCGCGAGGATGGTCGAGAGCAAGACCGACGCGCTCGGAATCATCGCCGCCGAATTTCCGGCCGGCGTAAGGCCGGTTCTCGCAGTGACGAGCCGGATCGCCACGAAGGATTGTACGGTCGACGTCACCGCGCGGGCCACAGGGCCGAAACAGAGCCGCGCTGAGCTGGAGTATTTCTTGCAGCCAACTAAGCTCCTGCCGACCGACGGTATCGTGAAAACAACAGCGAGCGAAATCACAAAGGGCGCGAAGACGGATGTTGAGAAGGCGCGGGCGATCTACGAGTGGATCGTTGACAACACATTTCGGAATCCGAAGACGCGCGGCTGCGGCGTCGGCGACATTCGCTTCATGCTGGAGTCCAAAGATCTGGGCGGCAAGTGCGCGGATCTCAACGCGCTCTACGTTGGCCTCGCCCGTGCGGCAGGCCTTCCAGCGCGGGACGTTTATGGCATCCGCGTCGCCAAGTCCGAAATGGGATACAAGAGCCTTGGGGCTTCGTCAGAGAATGTGACGAGAGCCCAGCATTGCCGCGCTGAGGTTCACCTTGGTGAGTACGGCTGGGTACCCGTTGACCCCGCAGACGTGCGGAAGGTCGTGCTGGAGGAACCGCCTGGAAATCGCTCCTTGGACGACAACCTGGTGAAGAATGCCCGCGCGCGGCTATTCGGGTCCTGGGAGATGAACTGGATAGCGTATAACTTCGCGCACGATGTCGCTCTGCCCGGGTCGAACGGCGCGCCAGTCGGTTTCCTCATGTATCCGCAGGCAGAAACGATCGAAGGCCGGCTCGACAGCCTCGATCCCGATAACTTCAAGTATGAAATCACGTCAAAGGAGACCACATCTACGAACGGGTGACGGAAACGGACCTAGAAGTGCACCTCGCTTCAGGCACATTCTGGGCGTAAGTTTCATCACTTTTTACTCTTATGTACTTTCGCTCGAGTCCCCGCAGGCGCCTTCCTCTTCAATTTGATCTGATTGTAATCAATGGCGGCACGGACGAGATTTTTTAGAGCACGCTCATTAATCTTATCACCCTCGAAGAGATCGATCGCTCGCCACGCGTTGCCCCCGAGGCCCGCGTTGAAGAGCTTGTCAGGATCCGGGAGGCTCGCCCCGTGGGAGAAGGTAAGCTTCACTTTATCTTTGTGGGCGTTGCCGACCGCGATCATTCCGTCGTGAGACCACACTGGGCTTCCCATCCACTTCCATTCCTCGATGATCTCCCGGTCGGCCTCAAGGATGGTCTTGCGGACGCTGGCGAGCGTCTTCCCGCGCCAGTCTGTGAGTCCTGCGATCAGCTGGTCAATACGTTCCGATGGATTCATTGGATCGTTATGCCTCCCATTCTTGCACGAGGCGCTCAACCTAGGCTATCTTTGAGTCCGCGGCGGCTTCGCTATGTTGAAAAGCTCTGCTCCCTCTTTCATCGTCGACGACTTGGGCGCTACGCTGGCGTTCTATCAATCCAAGCTGGGGTTCGACGTTCTTCATAAGGGTGGTGGTGACGGAGACGGAGACGACTTCTGGGCCATCCTGGTACGCGACCGAGCTATGCTCTTCTTCAAGGCCATCACACCCGAGATCCATCCACAGCCGAATTCTTCGCGGCACGAATGGGCTCGCTGGGACGCCTACATCGGCACCGATGATCCCGACTCGCTGTACACAGAGTTCCTAGGCAGGGAGGTGCCCATGCATCGGGAACTGGCCAATACGGGCGATGGACTCCGAGCCTTCGAGATCACCGACAACAGCGGATACGTGCTGTGTTTCGGGCGCCCCGTCAACAAATGACTGCATCGTAAGATCATCAACCCGGCCCTCCACCTGACCTGCTATGCCGCCGCGCCATGCACCGATCGAAGATCACAGGTGCGAGAACGAAGCTGTGCTACCCGCTGATCTCTTCGAAAAAAGCCGTCGAACGACGTGGCCTTTCCACATCCACAATCCTGAAATCAGTAATACGGGCAACAAGACACACCGAATGGACCAAGCGTAGTTGGGAGTATCCGTCGGCGAATCATAGATGTAACCGATGATTGGAATGCCAAAGATAATGTGAATCCATCGAAAAATCGAACGTTTGGTAGCTTCTTTCATGACTGATTCTCCTCCATTCATTCACTATTTTTGAGCCGCCTGAGGCGGCCAGTTGGGCGATTCAATACCGAACTGCTTGGCGTACTCCGCGTTCAGCCGCTGCCAGCCGCCGAACTTCATGGCCTCGGGGCCAACCATGCGGCCGATGGGAGTTCCGCCGAGAAGGCGATCCAGAACATCGAAACAAATGTGCCACCCGGCAGCACCCATGGCGATGAAGCGGTGACCGATGTTGGTCCACAAGGTCAGGCGCGTGCCGCCACCCAAGGCTTCGAGTTCCCACCGCATCTCGAAGCCACCCCACTTGTACTCAAGCACCTCAGGAGCGTCGGCTCGCGTCACGGTTGTTTCGGTCACACGCGGCGCGGGCGCACCCACCGTGGTGAGCTTCACGGTGGTTCCAACCGTGCCCAGGCTCCCGTCGGCGTCGAAGGGTGCCCACTCGCGCAGATGCGCCGGGTCGGTAAGCGCCTGCCAGACTTTCTCCGGAGAGTGACGCAATTCTCTGACGAGAATGAGCGTCCACTTCTCTCCGTCCTTCTGTATCTGCGCCCCGTAGGCCGGACCGGGTGTGTACTGCTCGGGGTTGGTCACGTTATTCTCCTTGGCTTTAATAGCGTGCCAGCTGGGTGAGCTGAATGAGGTTGCCGCAGGTGTCCTTCAGCATCGCAATGGTCGAGCCGGTCACGTCGGTCGGCGGCATCGTGAACTCTGCGCCACGGGCTTTGATCCGCTCGTAGTCGCCTTTGACGTCGTCCGTGAAGAACATGGCCGCGGGCTGGCCCTGCTGAAAAATCGCCTGCTGATACGCTCTGGCCGCGGGGTTGTCGTTCAGCGCCAGCTGCAGCTCAGTGCCGCCTGGCTCCTCGGGCGAGGCCACGGTCAGCCAGCGATACGGGCCCTGGCTGAAATCCGTCTTCTTGGCAAAGCCCAGTACCTCCGAATAGAAGCGCAGGGCCTTGTCCTGGTCGTCCACGTGTACGCTGGTCACTTTGATTTTCATTTCGTTTCTCCTTTGTCATGCTCGCGGTTTGCGCCGCGTCGTCTTCTGCTTGTCTTCCTTTTCGTTGGTGTTGCCATCGTTGGTGATGAACGTTCCATGCGGTCGAGGTGGCGTTCCAGAGCATCCACGTGCTCGGACCAGAACCGGCGGAACCGAGCCAGCCAGGCATCCACCTCCTGAAATGGTTCAGGTTTCAGCCGGTAGAGACGGCGCTGGGCGTCCACCGTGGATTCTACGAAACCGGCCTCGCGCAGCACGCGCAGATGCTTTGACACGGTCGGCTGCGGCATACGAAGTTGACGCTCGATCTCTCCAACCGACTGTTGGGACGAGACCAGCAGGCTCAATATCGCACGGCGGTTCGGCTCCGCAATGATTTCGAATACAGATTCCATGCTCTTCGTATACTCCACGGAGCATATACGTGTCAAGGCATATTTAGCGGCCACTTGGTCGCTCCTAGCTGCCACGTCCGCGGCGAATGCGATTCTTGTGATTTTGAAGTGGACACGAAGCGAGCAGGGATGCCGAAGAGCTTCGGCGGATTCAGCAGAACCGAAGACCGTCCAAAAGCATCCTGCATCAAGCGAAAATCCAGGCAACTGACCCGCTGCCTCGCAAAAACCTAACGAGCAGAAATCGTAGGAGTTGAGTACAATAGAACCTTGCTGGGAAATCTCGTGTACGCCCGGCTGCATCGAACGTAGAATCAAGTGGGGCAAATGCCGGTACCTATCTCACAGATGTGGACGGTCGCCACCTACGTCCTCAAGCAAAAGCTTGCTGGGCGCAAACGCTACCCCTTCGTCCTGATGCTTGAGCCGCTTTTCCGCTGCAATCTGGCGTGCGCCGGCTGCGGCAAGATTCAGTATCCCGCGCACATCCTCAAGAAGGAATTGAGCCCCGAAGAGTGCTTCCAGGCTGTCGACGAGTGCGGCACGCCGATGGTTTCCATCCCCGGCGGCGAACCGCTGATGCACCCTCAGATCGATAAAATCGTTGAGGGCCTGGTTGCCCGCAAGAAGTACATCTATCTCTGCACCAACGCGCTGCTCTTGAAAGAAAAGCTGGATCTCTTCAAGCCCAGCAAATATTTGACGTTTTCCGTTCACATGGACGGCCAGCGCGAACACCACGATTTCTCCGTTTGCCGCGAAGGCGGCTACGATCTGGCGGTCGATGGCATCAAGGAAGCGCTCAAGCGCGGCTTCCGCGTTACCACCAACACCACGCTCTTTGACGGCGCCGATCCCAACAGCGTCCGCCAGTTTTTCGACGAAATGATGGAGTTGGGCGTCGAAGGCATGATGCTTTCCCCCGGCTATTCCTACGATAAAGCCCCGGACCAAAAGCACTTCTTGGGCCGCGCGCGCACGCGCCGCACCTTCCGCGCCATCCTTTCCAACCGCAAAAAGAGCTGGCAATTCAACCAGTCTCCGCTTTTCCTCGAATTCCTGATGGGCAAAAAACAATATGCCTGCACGCCCTGGGGCATGCCCACCTACAACGTCTTCGGCTGGCAAAAACCTTGCTATTTGCTCCAGGACGGTTACGCCGACTCGTTCCAGGAGCTGCTGGAAACTACCGAGTGGCAAAATTACGGGACGGAATCCGGAAATCCCAAGTGCGCCAACTGCATGGTTCATAGCGGCTACGAAGCATCGGCGGTTGACCATACCTTCAGCGGTCTCCGCGGCCTTTTCGCCACGATAAAGGCCACCTTTTCCGGAAATTACGCCGACTCAGATGCCCTGGCCCTCCTCAACGAGCCTGCGAAACCCGTACACTCCTACAATCCGCTCGTTCAGATCGAAGCAAACAAGGGCCAATTCGAGGAGACAAGCGCTTGACCGGCCCACGCCACGCCGATCGCCCGAGCCACGCGGAAGGCGCAATCTCGAATCCCGATATACTTGAAGTGGCTCCTGGTACGATTCACGAAGCCGTCCAAGGGTGGGTCCCCGAGCTTGCCACCGAGGACGAGCTTCGCATCGCACTCGAAAAAGCCTTCGACTATCGGGGCGATGTCACGCTAACCACGAAAGATGGCAAGAAGATAGAAGGCTACATTTTTGATCGGGTTTCCGGCCCCACGCTTTCGAGTTCATTTGTGCGTGTGCTCCCGAAGGATTCCAATCAGAGACAGAAGATCGCGTATACCGATATTGCGGCGCTCGCCTTCACAGGCCGCGATCCCGCAGCCGGAAAAAGTTGGGAAGCCTGGGTCCGCAAATATTGGGAAAAGAAGGCCTCCGGAGAGCGTGGTTTCGGCTTGCAACCCGAGTCCTTGGAATAGCTTCCATTTGCCCTTTTGACGACCTCCGACTTCCCCTGGTCTACGTATAAACCTTTATTATTCAATAAGTTAAGCTATGCAACCCACCCACGCCGGGGCCTTCGCCAGCATGGACAAATGGCCCATTTTGTGGTAGTCTTTAAATAGCTTTTGTTGCTCTTGTATTACCTTTTGACCCGTCCAACGGGGCTGCAAGGATAATCTTGCGGCCTTTTTTGCGGGTTGGAGGCTGTCACGGCGCTCGGGATTTCTTGGGTTTTCTCTTACCTGCAGATAATCCGATCCCGGACCAGGAGAAGCAAAACAATTTCAATGCCGCAGACCCAGCCAATTCGGGAAAGCGCATGCGAGGGTAGTGGAAGTGAAGGAACAAGGAACAGTCAAGTGGTTCAATGCTTCGAAGGGTTACGGTTTTATCCAGCGCCAAACCGGGGAAGATGTTTTCGTACACTTCTCGGCGATTATGATGGACGGATACAAATCGCTCAACGAAGGTCAATCCGTGGAGTTTGAAGTGAAGAAAGGCCCCAAAGGCCTTCAGGCTGAGAACGTTACCGGCCTCTAGCCTGTGCATTGGGTGCCGCGTTTACAGGCCTTCGATTCGCTCGAGGGCGCGGCACCTCACGAGTTTCGAATCGAGTTCTACGACGCAAATGTGGTCAAGGAGGATGATGTGCAAGTGATGGCAGAAGGACAAACAGTCAAGCACGAAACATACGGCTTGGGCATCGTTACCGCTTCCGATCAGGAGCGTACCGCGATCGATTTCGACGATCACGGCCCCAAGTTGTTCGTTACCAGCATTATGGTGGCCGAACTCATCGGTGAAGCACCCGCCACGCCGCCGAAGACCAAGCGCCGCCGCAAGGCCTCCACGGCCGCAAAAGCCGCCAAAAAAGCCGCTGCCGCTACTGCCGCTGCTACTGCTGTTGCCGCCGCAGGCCGCGCGTAGTTCCTTTTCTCGCTCCGCCCTAGAAGTCCGCACTTCCCCTTCGCCAATCTGGCGCAGGGGTGTGTCTGTCTCGTTCAACAAAATTCTGACATCACGATCTTGCTCGTCCGTCTGACGCATTCGCGTCGTATCCCCGCAGAAGGTCTCGAATGGATACTGCATCTTCGCTAAGCAGTTTGGTCGGCTCTTGATCTTTGCTTGCGGGGCTACGGGGTAAATGAGTTCGCACACAAGTGTGCTGTATTGCACAGTGGTCCGGAGAGACCTGGACGATAATCTCGACCGTCATGGATAACGCAAACGTCCCGTTCCTTTCGTGGTTATTCCTGCGAGCGCAACATCTACCACTCTCCCCATCAGGGGAATGCGCCATGGTTACCCCCGATTCCATTTTGGGACGGAATCGTTACGTTGATATCAAAATAGTATTCGCGGAGCATTCCTGCTTTCAACCCGACAGGGACCTTGCTTGTTTCCACTACCCACGCGGCAGTGTGACGCCTGTCACGGGTTTTTGGAATTGGCCTTGCATTAGTTCTGCAAGTCCCAAGGTCTAGGGCTGAAGTGCGCAAACGGAGGGAATGGGGATGGGTGTTCACAGGAAGAGGCCCAGGATAGTTTTTCTCTTCGGTCTGGGTTTTGTTTTTCTTGCTGCGGCGCTCTCGTTTGGCGGACAGCCGCAAAGACAAACCTCCGCGAAGAAGACGGACCAAAAGGGCTATACACGCCCTACCGACCCTTCCCTCTACGTTGGTGCCGAGACCTGCAAAACTTGCCATGAGGACATGCCGGTCAAAGGATTCTTCAAAAGCTACGAGGATTCGCCGCATTACGTGACGATGTTGGACAAAAAGAAAGGTCCGGAATGGCATGGGTGCGAAGCTTGCCATGGTCCGGGAAAAGAACACGTCGAGGGAGGCGGAGACAAGACCAAGATTTTTACCTTCAAAAACGTTTCCGCTCAGGAGATCAGCGCGCGATGCCTTGACTGTCACCAGTACGGCGAGGAGCACGGGAATTTCGCGCGCTCCGTGCACCTACAGAATGGTGTGGGTTGCACGGACTGTCACGACCCGCACCATGCCAAAGAGAGCCAGTTCCTGCTGAAAGCTAAACAGCCGGATTTGTGCTATGGCTGCCACCTGGACAAGAAGCAGCAGTTCAACCGGCCGTTTCATCACCGGGTGAACGAAGGCTTGGTGAAATGCACTGATTGCCACAATCCGCATGGAGGCTTCCAGGCCCGCCAATTGCGCGCCACGGCATCGCAAGATTTGGTTTGTTTCACATGCCACACGGACAAAGCCGGACCGTATGTCTATGAACATGAAGTAGTCAAGATCGAAGGTTGTGCGGCATGCCACACACCTCACGGTTCTTCCAACCCGCGCCTGCTGATTCGTGCGCAGGTAAACCTTATGTGCCTGGAATGCCACGCT
>Ga0210405_10004036_pt1 | contig 13965 bp, 8 predicted proteins | sample IncBWH11MmetaG_FD_155492 | JGI IMG/M metagenome (GOLD analysis project Ga0210405, IMG submission 155492) | Forest soil microbial communities from Barre Woods Harvard Forest LTER site, Petersham, Massachusetts, United States - Inc-BW-H-11-M | ecosystem: Environmental > Terrestrial > Soil >... | reverse complement strand
GTCGTTGCCGTTGTATGCGGCCAACTATCTGCTCAACCAGGCCGACATCGGAATGGGGTGCGCGCTTGGAACCGGCGGCGGAATGGTCAAATCGCTGGTCGCGGCCTATGCGCCGGCCGACGTTCGCGACCACGTCCTTGCCAAGTTCGAGACCGGCGAGTGGGAGGGCGAGACCGCTCAGCTGCTCACCGAGCGCGCCGGCGGCTCCGATCTCGGCGCGCTCGAGACCACGGCTCAACGACACGGAGATGCCTGGCTGCTCACCGGATTCAAGTGGTTCGCCTCCAACTGCGACGGGCAGGTGTTCGTCGTGCTGGCCAAGCCCGAGGGTGCGCCGGATTCCGGCCGCGGCGTGGCGAACTTCCTGGTGTTGCGGACCCGCCGGGACGGCTCGCGCAACGGCATTCGCATCCGCCGCCTCAAGGACAAGCTGGGCACCAGGTCGGTGGCCTCCGGCGAGGTGGAGTTCGTCGACGCCGAGGCCTTCCTACTCTCTGGCGAGCCGAGCGGCGAGGCTCTTGAGGCCGGCCCGTCCGACGGCAAGGGGCTGGGCCGGATGATGGAACTGACCAACGCGGCCCGGCTGGGTATCGCACTGTTCGCCGTCGGCAACGCACGCCGTGCCCTGGTCGAATCGCTCTGCTACGCGCGGCAGCGCCGCGCATTCGGCGACGCGTTGCTCGACAAGCCGCTGGTGCGGCGCAAGCTCGCTGAGATGATCGTGGACGTCGAAGCCGCCCAGGCAATGGTTTTCGACGGCACCGGATTCGCCAATCACCGTCAGCCTCGCGCGGTGCGCCAACGCATCGCCGTGCCTGTGACGAAGCTCAAAGTGTGCCGGCTGGGCATCACCATGGCGTCGGACGCTATCGAGTTGCACGGCGGCAACGGATATATCGAAACCTGGCCGGTAGCTCGGTTACTTCGCGACGCGCAGGTCAACACTATTTGGGAAGGTCCTGATAATATCCTGTGTCTTGACGTGCGGCGGGGCATTGAGCGCGCCCATGCCCATCAGCCTTTGCTGGAGCGCCTCCACGACGCGGTAACGGTGTCCGACGACGACGAGACAACGCGCCTGATACGCTGCCGCGTCGACGATCTCGAAGCGGCGATCACGGCCTGGAGCAAGCTGGACGGCGCGGTTGCCGAGGCTCGGCTGTTCCCGCTGACGCGCTTCATCGGTGATGTGTACGCCGGAGCGTTGTTGACCGAGCAGGCCGCCTGGGAGCGGGCCACCCGCCAGACCGACCGCAAGGCCCTCGTCGCCCGGTTGTACGCATTGCGCCACCTCGCTGAACAGGGACGTCTTCGCGGCATCGACGCGGAGAGGGACGAGGCGATCGAACGGTTTGACGAATTGGTCGATGGTGCGTTGGTAATCGACTCTTAACAAACTTCCACAGGCCGTCTCGTCCAAGCGCGCGCGATTTGCAGAACGCCCCGTAGGCTTCCGGGCGATGTCAATATTTCGTAAGCGCAGTACGCGTCGGGGGAGTGTCAAGATTCCGTAAAGATGGTCCTGAAGGCCCGGTGAGCAGCGTTCTCGGCGCGCCGATCGACGCAACGCATCGTAGGCTGACGCGGGGTAAGTCAAGACTTCGTAAGAAATCCGCAAGACTGCGTAAGGAATGTGTTAATGGCACAGCCAGTTGTCGGACAGAGAATCTCGCCGTCTTTCTCTGACGTGTGTAAGAGGGCCTTCCTAGGAAGGCCGATGATCAACGACCAACTCCAGCACGAGCGTTTGTCCAACCCCGTCGCACTCGGCGTGCTCTCGCCAGACGCCATCTCCTCGACCGCCTACGGTTCTGAGCAGGTCATGATCGAACTGCTCCCGGCGGCCGGAATGGCCGCATTCGCATTGTTACTTCCCATCACCGGTGTCATCTTGCTGATCCTGGTGTTGGTGGCCGCGTCGTATCGCCAGGTGGTGATGGTCTACACCCGTTCCGGCGGTTCTTACGTGGTCGCACGGGAGAACTTCGGACCCAAGATCGCGCAGATCGCCGCGGCGTCGCTGTTGATCGATTATGTGGTCACCGTCGCGGTGCAGTGCGCGGCCGGCACGGTGGCTGTGGTGTCCGCGATACCCGTCTTGGGTCCCTACAGCTTGGAAATCACCATCGGCGTTGTCCTCGTCATGTGCTTCGCTAACCTGCGCGGATTGCGGGAAGCTGGAGCTCCTTTCGCGCTGCCGACCTATTTGTTTGTCGGCATGGTCTCGTTGACAATCGTCGTCGGGGTCATCCGGGAATTCTTCGGGGGCCTACCGCTCTACGACCCGGCGCACACCGATGGAGCGGTGGCGGTGCAACACGGCAGCGGTCTGATCATGGGCGCGACGATCCTCATCGTGCTGCGCGCATTCGCCAACGGCGGCTCGTCGCTGACCGGCGTCGAGGCGATTTCCAACACGGTCAACAGCTTCCGCAAGCCCGAAGGTGTCAATGCCCGCAAGGTCCTCACCGTCATGGCGTGCATTCTCGCTTTTTTGTTAGCCGGTGTCGCCTGGCTTGCGCACATCACCCACGCCTTTCCCTATGCCAATGGCTATCCGTCGATGCTGTCCGAGATTGCCCGCGCGGTTTTCGGCAACGGGGCGATCGGCAAGGCGCTGTACTTTCTCGTTCAGGCGGCGACAGCCCTGATCCTCTACACCGGTGGCAACACCAGCTTCAACGGCTTTCCCGCGCTCGCGAGCTTCGTTGCCGAGGACAGCTTCCTTCCCCGGCCGTTGATGAAACGGGGCCACCGGCTGGTGTTCTCCAACGGCATCATCACGCTGACCGTGCTGGCGGTGGCACTGCTGATCGGGACGGGCGGATCGCTGAACGCGCTGGTGCCGTTTTACGCGATCGGGGTGTTCACCGGCTTCTCGATGGCCGGCTACGGCATGACCAAACACTGGCTGACCCATCGTGGGCCCGGCTGGCGATCCAAGCTGGTGATCAACCTCTCCGCGGGCATCCTGTCCACGATCGTGGTGGCGATCTTCGCGATCGCCAAGTTCACCGAAGGGGCCTGGCTAGTCGTCATTGTCTTCCCGATTCTGGTCTTCGCGTTGATGCGTCTTAACCGGCAGTATCGCGCCGAGGCCTCGGTGTTGGAGACGTCACGCACCGAGCCTCCCGAGTTGGACAAGTATGACCGGCATCGGGTGTTCGTTTTCGTGGACAGCGTCGACCTCGCCGAGGTCGAGGCGATGCGCTACGCGAAAGGGCTGCACGCCGACGAGATGGTCGCGGTCCACTTCGTGTTAGACCCGGCTCATGCCGCGCGGTTGCAGCGGCGCTGGCAGCACTTCGGGCACCTCACCGAGTTGCGGTTGGTCGAGTGTGTGGATCGCAACTTGCTCCGGGCCACCCAAGAGCTGGTTTGCCAAGTCATGCGAGACCATCCGGACACCAAGGTGACGGTGCTGTTGCCGCGGCGAACGTATTCGGCGTTACTGGGCCGGCTGCTACATGATCGCACCGCCGACAAGATCGCCGGGGTGATCAGCCGGATCCCTGGTGTCAGCGCGCAAATCGTGGCCTACGACATCGCGTCTCGAATCACGCAAGCCCAAGCCACCCGGGCAGCCACACCTCCAGCTCGGCCGGACGTTGCGGATAGCCGGACAGACGTGCCCGAATCGCAAGGGGCCTACGCGAAATGATTTGCGCCGACACGTCGTCGACTAACCCGAGGGAGTGATACGTGGTGACAACATCGGAGCGTAGCTCGAGCATCTCGCCGACTTTCGTCGACGGGTGGAAGCGCATCGTTCTTGGCAAGCCGCTTACCAGCGAGCAGCTCGAATCGGAGAGATTGTCGAATCCTGTTGCACTGGGAGCGCTTTCGCCTGACGCGATCTCTTCGACCGCCTATGGTCCGGAGCAGGTCATGATCGAACTGCTGCCGCGGGCCGGGATGGCCTCGTTCGTGTTGTTGCTGCCGATCATCGGCGTCATCTTGTTCATCTTGTTGTTGGTGTCCGCGTCGTATCGCGGGGTTGTCATGACCTACGCCCGGGCCGGCGGCTCCTACATGGTGGCGCGGGATAATTTCGGGCCGCGGTGGGCGCAGATCGCCGCCGCGGCTTTGTTGATCGACTATGTGGTCACCGCCGCGGTGCAGCCGGCGGCCGGGACGGTGGCGTTGTGCTCGGCGATACCCACGTTGCACCCCTACCACTTGGAAATCACCATCGGGGTGCTGGTCCTCATCTGCGCTGCCAACCTGCGCGGATTGCGGCAGTCGGGCCGGCTCTTTGCGATCACGACGTACTCCTTTGTCGTCATGATCGCGTTGACGATCGTGGTCGGCATTGTTCGTGAAATCTTCTCGGGTTTACCGAAATACAACCCGGCACACATTGTTGGAGCCGTTCCCGTCCATCAGGGCGGCGGCTTGGTCATGGGTGCCACGGTTCTGGTGGTGCTGCGCGCGTTTGCCAATGGCGGCACGTCGCTGACCGGTGTCGAGGCGATTTCCAACACAGTCAACGTCTTTCGCGCGCCGCAGGGCTACAACGCCCGTCGGGTGCTGACCATCATGGCCCTCATTCTCGGGTTTTTGTTGGCCGGTGTGGCCTGGCTGGCCTACGTCACCCACGCCACCCCATATGTGGCTGAGTACCCGTCGATGCTGTCGGAGATCGCCCGGGCGGTATTCGGCCAGGGGCTGATCGGGAACATCCTCTACTTCCTGGTCCAGGCGTCCAGCGCGGCGATCCTGTTCACCGGTGCCAACACCGGCTTCAACGGGTTTCCCGCGTTGGCGAGTTTCGTTGCCGAGGACCGTTTTCTGCCGCGGCCGCTGACCAAGCGTGGTCATCGCTTGGTGTTCTCCAACGGCATCATCACGCTGACAGTGCTGGCGGCGGCGCTGCTGTTGGTGACCCGAGCCTCGGTCAACGCGTTGGTGCCGTTCTTCGCGATCGGCGTCTTCACGGCGTTCGCGATGGCCGGCTTCGGCATGAGCCGACACCATTTCACCCACCGCGACCACGGCTGGCGTCGCAAGGTGGCGGTCAACCTGTCCGCGGGCATCATGTCGGCGATCGTGGTGGGGATCTTTGTGGTGGCCAAGTTCACCGAAGGGGCCTGGCTGGTCGTTGTTGTCTTCCCGTTCCTGGTGTACGGCTTGATACGGCTGAACCAGCAATACAGCGCCGAGGCTTCGGTGCTGGAGATGTCGCGCACCGAGCGTCCCCAGTTGGCCAAGTACGCCCGACTGCGGGTGTTCGTCTTCGTGGATTCAGTCGACCTTGCCGAGGTCGAGGCGCTGCGCTACGGAAAGGGGCTGCACGCCGAAGAACTGACCGCGGTGCATTTCGTGGTCGACGCCGAACACGCCGCCCAGTTGCAGGAGCGCTGGCAGCACTTCGAACACGACACCCGGCTGCGGGTGATCGACTGCCCCGATCGCCATTTGAGTCGAGCCGCACAAGAGCTGGTCCTGCAGGTGAAGAAGCAACATCCGGACACCAAGGTGACGGTGCTGCTGCCGCGTCGAACATATTCAGCGATGCTGGGTCGGCTGCTGCATGACCGCACCGCCGACAAGATGGCCCGGGCTGTCAGCCGGATCCAGGGTGCGACCGCGATCATCGTGCCGTACGACGTCGAGTCCCGGATCGCGCGGGTGGACCCGGACGCGTTGGCCGCACGGGTTGCGCGAGAAACCGCCGAAAGAGCGACGGAGATTCTGCGGGCCGACGCCGACTAGCTTGCCGGCCGGGCACCCGATAGCCACGGTTCAGATTCGGAGATCATCGAACGACGGCTGCAGAATGCAGCTTAGACTTCGGGAAACGCTGAATCTCGGATAGGGAATGTGGGTGTGACAGCATCAGCTGAGGAAGAAGTACCGTTTTCTTTTTCGGATCTGTGCAAGCGAATCTTTCTCGGGAAACCGTTAATCACCGAGGAATTGTCCTCTGAGAGATTGTCGAATCCCGTTGCGCTGGGAGCACTTTCACCGGATGCGATCTCATCGACAGCCTACGGCCCCGAGCAGATTCTGACCGAGTTGCTGCCGCAGGCCGGGCTGGCCGCATTCGTCCTGTTGCTTCCCATCATGGGCGTCATCCTGTTGATCCTGGCGCTGGTGGCCGCGTCGTACCGGCAGGTAGTGATGGTCTACACCAAAGCCGGCGGCTCCTACATCGTGGCGCGAGACAACTTCGGGCCGCGGATAGCGCAGGTGGCTGCGGCGGCACTGTTGATCGATTACGTCGTGACGGTAGCGGTGCAGTCGGCCGCGGGCACCGTGGCGGTGGCGTCGGCGCTGCCTGCGCTAGGGCCATACAGCCTGGAGATCACGGTCGCTGTCGTGCTCCTGATTTGCTATGCGAACCTGCGCGGATTGCGCGAAGCGGGCCTGCCGTTTGCGATTGCAACCTACGCGTTCGTGATCATGGTCGGGCTGATGATCATTGTCGGCGTCGTCCGCCATATCGTCTGGGGCTTACCGCAATACGATCCCGGCCATGCCGCCGGCTCGGTGCCGGTCCATCAGGGCAGCGGTTTGGTCATGGGCGCGACGATTCTGGTGGTACTACGGGCATTCGCCAACGGCGGCTCGTCGCTGACCGGTGTGGAGGCCATCTCCAACACCGTCAACGTGTTCCGCAAGCCGCAGAGCACTAACGCGCAACGCGTCCTCACCGCAATGGCCTGCATTCTCGGCTTCTTGCTGGCCGGCGTCGGCTACCTCACCTATGCGACGCACGCGGCGCCATACCTCGACGAATACCCGTCGGTGCTCTCGCAGGTGGCCCGCACCGTCTTCGGCAACGGGTTAATCGGCAACGGCATGTACATCCTGGTCCAAGTGTCGACCGCGGCCATTTTGTATACCGGCGCCAATACCAGTTTCAACGGATTCCCCGCGCTGGCCAGTTTCGTCGCCGAAGACCGCTTCCTGCCGCGTCAGCTGATGATACGCGGTTACCGCCTGGTGTTCTCCAACGGCATCATCACGCTCACAGCGCTGTCGGTGGCGTTGCTGGTGGTCAGCGGCGGATCGGTCAACGCGCTGGTGCCGTTCTACGCGATCGGGGTGTTCACCGGCTTCTCGATGGCCGGTTACGGAATGTCCAAATACCATCTGACGCACCGCGAACCGGGCTGGCAATACAAGTTGGTGATCAACTTCTCCGCGGCGGTCTTGTCGACGGTCGTGGTGGGCATTTTCGCGATCGCGAAGTTCACCGAGGGCGCCTGGCTGGTCGTCGTCGTCTTCCCAGTGCTGGTTATCGCCCTGATACGCCTCAACCGCGAATACCGGGCCGAGGCCGCGATCCTCGAGGCCTTCCGCACCGACCGCCCGGAGTTGGTGAAGTATGCCCGACATCGCGTATTCGTCTTGGTCAATTCGCTTGACCTGGCAGTGATCGCTGCGCTGCGCTATGGAAGGGGCCTGCGCGCCGACGAGCTGATCGCGGTGCATTTCATGATCGACGCGCAACATGCTGCGGAATTGCGGAACCGTTGGGATCATTTCGATCTCGACACGCGGCTTCGGGTGGTGGACTGCCCGGACCGACAGATCATCCGAGCCCTCCATGCACTGGTGGTGAAGGCACAAAGCGAACATCCGAACACCAACGTGACGGTGCTGCTGCCACGCCGAACGTACGCGCCGATGCTGGGACGACTGCTCCATGACCGCACCGCGAACAAGATCTCCCGTGCTGTCAGCCGGATTCCGGACGCCGCCGCCACGATCGTGCCGTACGACGTGCAGTCCCGGATCCGCGAAGCGTTCCCGGACATCTTGGAAATGCGTATCGCGCGACGGGTCGAGAAGATCGAGAACCGGATCTGGCAGGCTGAAAACCGGACCGTGGAAGCCTACGAACACCCGGAACGTTCAGCAACGGTGATCCCGGTGGACAACGTGATCCCGGGACGCCGTGCCACTGTCGAAGGCCGAGTCAGCCAAATAGAAGACATCGCCAAACGTGGCCGAACGTTTCGGTGGATCCTGGTCGGCGACGAGAGCGGCGAGATCCGCGTCACGTTCCGGCCCGGGCAGGGCGACGACATCGAGCCGGGCCAGGTCCTGCGGCTCACTGGAAAGGCAAACCAGAGCGGCATCCACGAGGTATCGATGCTCGACCCGACATATCAGATCATCGAAACTCCCGAGGAGACCTAGACGCGCGGCGCCCTGCTGGGGTCCACTGGGTCGAGCACCTCCGACGGCTGAATTTCTCCTACCGGGCGACGTAGGGTGCAACCCGTGCGTATCCGCCCCGAAGTCTCGGACGCGCTGGCCGCCGGACGGCCAGTCGTCGCGCTGGAGAGCACGATCATCAGTCATGGCCTGCCACGTCCGGACAACCTGCGCGTCGCGCGCGAGATCGAGGAGGCGGTGCGCTCCGGCGGGGCGGTGCCGGCCACGATTGCGATCATCGGCGGCGAGCCGCACGTCGGTTTGGACGACGACGCGATGCGGCGCATCGCGGAGGGCACCGAGGTGGTCAAGGTCAGTGTCCGCGACGTCGCGGTGCTCGCGGCGCGGGCCGGGGACGGCGCGACGACGGTCGCCTCGACAGCGCACCTGGCGGCGGCCGCGGGCATCACCGTGTTCGCCACGGGCGGGCTGGGCGGCGTGCATCGCGGCGCGCGCGACAGCTGGGACGAGTCCGCGGATCTGACAACCCTCTCGCGCACCGGCGTTCTCGTGATCTGCGCCGGCGTGAAGTCGATCCTTGATGTGGCGGCCACTCTGGAGCGACTGGAGACCCTCAACGTCGCGGTCATCGGCTACCGCACCGACCGATTCCCCGGCTTCTACCTGGCCGATTCCGGCCACCCGGTGGATTGGCGGGTCGACACGCCGGCACAGGCCGCCGACGTGCTGCGGGCCAGACGCCGGCTGGGCACCGACGGGTACGGGCTGGTGCTGGCCAACCCCATCGCGCCGGCCGACGAGATGGACCGCGCGCTACACGACCGGGTGCTGGCCGCCGGCCTGGCTGCCGCCGAAACGATCGGTGTGCGCGGCAAAGACGTCACGCCGTTCCTGCTCGACTTCTTTCACCGCGAGACGCACGGCGCGTCGATTGCCGCCAACATCGCCCTGGTGCTTTCCAATGCCCGGTTGGCGGCAGAAGTCGCCGTGGCCTTCACCGGGTGAGGATGTAGTCGTCGTCCTGCGGCCGGGTCAGCACGCGGGTCAAGTGCTTGCGGTCGAATGGCCACAGATCGATGTGGTTATCGTCGGCGAAGTACCACGAGTTGCAACCGGTGTTCCATACGGTTGGGCCCATCGCCTCGGCGACGTTGTCGGCGAAGCGGCTGGTGGCCTCCTCGGTGACTTCGACGGTGGTGATCTCGCCGTCGCGGAATCGCCGCAGCCATTCGGTGATATAGCCGGCGGTCAAGTCGGCAACGTGTTGCAGCGACATCGATCCGGTGGGCGAGTTGGGCCCGAGAACCGGGTCATTTCTGTGGTGCACCCTATGCCTGCCGAAACCAGCGCGGCAAGAGTTACGGTCCGTCCCCGTCTTCGTCGTCCTGCAGAAGCTTCTCGGGGTGGTGGTAGGTGTTGGTCCGGGGTTGGCCGTGGTCGAGATGCGGTGGTGGGATCCATTCGGTGATGCGGTCGTGGCGCTTGCGGGTGGTCCACCCTTGTTCGGCGAGCTTGTGGTGCGGCCCGCAAGCCAGGGCCAAGCCGTTGACGTCGGTGGTGTGGGTTTTCGACCAGGCCGTGACGTGGTGGACTTCGGTGAGGTACCCCGGTATGTCGCAGCCCGGCGCCGTGCAGCCACGATCCTTGGCGTAGAGCACAATTCGCTGGGCCGGTGATGCGAGCCGTTTGGTGTGATACAGCGCGAGGGCACGGCCCTTGTCGAAGATGGCCAGATAGTGATGCGCTTGGGAGGCCAGTCGGATCACATCCGACATCGGCAGCAGGCTGCCCCCTCCGGTGAGTGCTGTCCCAGCGCCGGCTTCCAGTTCTTTAAGCGTCGTGGTGACGATGATTGAGGTCGGTAAGCCGTTGTGCTGGCCGAGCTTTCCACTGGACAGCGGGGATCGGAGTGCCGTATTAAGCGCGTCATGGCTGCGCTGGCCGGCGCTGCGGGTGTCATTGTCGATGGCTGCCTGCGATGGGGTGCCGCTGATGCATGGAGCGAGGTCGGCGGGGTTGCACATGCCGGGGGCGGCGAGTTTTGCGAGGACGGCGTCGAGGGTGGCGCGGGCGTCCGGGGTCAAATATCCCGTGATCGGAGACATGCCGTCGATGTCTTGTTTGCCGATGGTGATACCGCGCCGCCGAGCCCGGTCGTCATCGGTGAAATTGCCGTCGGGGTTGAGGCAGTCGGTGAGTTTGTCGGCGAGCTTGCTCAACTCGTCGGGGCGATGCTCACTGCCCAACCGGGCCAGCTGCGTCTCGGCCTTCTGGCGAGTCTCGACGTCGACGAAGTCCGGCAGCCGTTGCCAAAAACTGCGGATCACCACGACGTGGCCGGCTCCGATGCGGCCGGCTCGCTGCGCCTCGGCCGTGGCAGGCAGCACTGGCTCCAGGGATTCGCCGGTGATTGCGCGGCGTGGTCCGAGATCAGCGGCCTCCTGAATGCGCCGCGATGCTTCTCCGCGGGTGATGTGCAGCCGGTCGGCTAACGCGGAGGGCAGCTTGCCGCCCAACTCGGTCGCGTCGGCCTGCTCGCCGATCTGGTTGATCAACGGGTGCTCGACGGCTGGCAGCCTGCGGCGAATCCGCTCGCAGCGCTGCAACATTGCCAACCGTTCCGGGGTCGTCAGCGCATCAAAAGATAGCTGCAAGGCACGGTCGAGATCGGCGTCGAGCGCGTCGAACGCATCGACGATCTCTTTCTGACAACTCGAACGCATGTTCGAATGATAACGGAGCGGACCGACAAACTGCCGCAAGTATCCACAGGTAAAACTAAAGTGACACAAGTGGTTTCAGGACTGGCGGCACCCCACCCACCGGTGCCTGGACCGGCGGGTGATTAAGTGGTCGAGGTTGACGACGGAAGGACAGTCGTGAAGAAACTGGCAGCCGTGCTGGGTTCGCTGGCCGGGCTCGCGGTCACCGCCAATGGGTACCAGCCGCTGAGCAAGCGCGGCTTTCTGACGGTGTACGCGTTCGGCTTCGGGGTGTTCGCGTCGGAGCTGCCCTTGCAGCTGATCGCCGGCCAGTTTGCGGCGCTGTCCGCGATAACCCACAGACTCTCGCCACGGCTGCGGCGGTTCAGCTGGCTGGTGTCCGCGCTGTCGTGGTTGGGACTGTTGGGCCTCAACCGCCTCGGCCACCAGGCCAACCTGCCGCTCACCGCAGCGCTCGACGCCGGGTTGGGCATCGACCGTCGCACTCAGTCGGCCGATCTCTGGAAGCGGCCGGCGGGCGCGGGCACGGCTAAGAACCCCGGTGTGGTTCGCATGCTCCGGATCTACCGTGATTACGCACACGACACCGACATCAGTTACGGCGATCACGGTTCGCGGAATCACCTCGATATCTGGCGACGACCGGACCTGGAGCGTGACGGACGGGCGCCGGTGCTGTTGCAGGTCCCCGGCGGTGCCTGGATGGTCGGAAGCAAACGTCAACAGGCCTATCCGTTGATGAGCCATCTGGCTGAGCTCGGTTGGGTGTGCGTGGCGATCAACTACCGGCTCAGCCCTCGCTCCACCTGGCCCGATCACATCGTTGACGTCAAGCGCGCGCTGGCCTGGACGAAGGAGCACATCGCCGAGTACGGCGGCGACCCCAACTGGATCGCGATCACCGGCGGCTCGGCTGGCGGGCACCTGTCGGCATTGGCCGCCCTCACCGCGAACGATCCGCAGTTTCAGCCCGGCTTCGAGGAGGTCGACACCAGCGTGCGCGCAGCGGTCCCGTTCTACGGTGTCTACGACTTCACCCGGACCGACGATGCGATCCACCCGCTGACGGTGCCGACGCTGGCGAAGTACGTGTTCAAACTTGGGCGAGCCGATATATCTGAACCGTTTCGCACCGCCTCGCCGATCACGCATGTCTCTGCGGATGCACCACCGTTTTTCGTGCTGCACGGACGCAACGACTCGTTGATCCCGGTCGAACAGGCCCGCGCCTTCACCAAACGGCTCCGCGACGCCAGCCGCCAGCCGGTTGTCTACGCGGAAATGCCGTTCGCGCAACACGCCTTCGACATCTTCGGGTCGACACGCGCCGCCCACGCCGCGGTGGCCGTCGAGCAGTTCCTCGCCGAGGTTTATGAACGCACGACCGTGAGCTCTCGGGTTTAATCGCGCGGCTCCTCCCCGGGCCGCCCCGCCGCCCGCACCGTCGCCGGTTAGCCGGATCGCTCAGTAGCGCGTAGTCCCAGCGAAAGAAGCAGCCGCACATCGGGATTGGCCAGCGACGTCGACAGCAGCTTCTCGATCCGGCGAACCCGGTACCGCACGGTGTTGGGATGGACGTGCAGCTGCGCCGCCGCGGCAGCGACGTCACCGAAACTGTCCAAATAGACCCACAGTGTCTGTACCAACGCCGGGTCGCGGGCTTGCAGGTCACGCACCCGGGGGTCGACGAGCCGCTCGTCGGCCGCGACCATCGTGACGATCTCGTCGAGCAGCACGGTAGTGCGCGCCTCGGCCAGCGATGTCACCTCACCGAACGAATCCGGATGACGTTCAGCGCTATCCAGCACCCGATCGACCTCTACGCGCACTGCGGCCAGGCCGGCCAGTCCGGTCACCGGCGCGGCGACGACGGCCCGCAACTGCAGTCCCAGTTCAGTGCGCAATGCGGTGATGGTGCCGCGAATCCAGGAGGTGAGCGAGGACCGCTTCGCCGTATGTGGAAGTAGCACGTATACCCGCGAACCGCGCGATGCGACCTGTGCATCAGCCCGAAAAGCGTTGGCGCTCAATGCCAGCACGTCGGCCAGCCTGGCGTGGCGGTTTGGGGCGTGGAAACCGATCAGAGCGGCGTTGCCGTCGGCCACGATCCCAAGTTCTCGTGCAATGGTGTCCACATCGACCGATCCGCTGTCGGACAGGCCCAGTAGCTCCTGGGCCCGGAGCGCGTGCGTCGACGGCCTGGCGGCCAGCCGCGACATGACGCGGGCGGCCAGCACGGCGGCTCCGCGCAACACTTCCTCGGCGTCCTCCGCCAGCGGTTGGGAGCCTTGCTGCACCCAAATGGTGCCGGCGAAGACCGGCGCCCGGCGAGCGTCAAGCCCTGGCTGGCGAATACCAACCGCGAGGCGGGGCCGCAGACCCAACTCTGGGCGCTCGGCGACCCGGACCACGTCGCCGCCGGCCCGCAGGGCATTGAAGATTCCCCATTGGCCGATCCACTCCAGATGCTCCGGCGGTCCGGCCCGACCGAGGATCGACAGCCGCCGCAACTCGTCGGCCTCGTCGTTGGATGCCGAATAGGCCAACACATGCGACTGCTCATCCTCGATGCTGACCATGCCGTGGATACGGTCGGCCAGCGACTGCGCCAGGCCGAACAAGTCGGTGCCCGAGTCGTTGCGCGGATCGGCCCGATCGCCGTGGTGTTCGAGGACATGATCGACCAGTCGGTACAACCGCTCCCAGCGGGCCTGCGGATCCACGGCCACCACCGCCGTTCCGGCCGCGACGGCCCAGGCCACCAGGGCGTCGGAGGGGTTCTTGGCGAAGATGGCCACTGGCGCGCGATCGGCCGGGCCGGAGGCAAGCTTGTCCAGCCATTGCTGGCCCTCTTGGTCGGCGACGCCAAGCAGAAAGAACACGTCCGCCGAGTCCGCGCCACGGCCCAGGCCCAACCGCACGTCGTCGGAGTCGATCAATGCCGCCGAGGCTACCGGCAGGTCCAGTCCGCGGGGAGCCTCGACCAGGCTCACCACCGTCGTGTCCAGGGCCAATAGCAGCTGCCCCAGTCCGACACCCGCCTTTCGCATATTGTCCGATCCTACTGGAACTTCACCGTCACCTTGTCCGATCAGCTAAGCATGGGCGGGTC
>Ga0210405_10004034_pt1 | contig 13974 bp, 12 predicted proteins | sample IncBWH11MmetaG_FD_155492 | JGI IMG/M metagenome (GOLD analysis project Ga0210405, IMG submission 155492) | Forest soil microbial communities from Barre Woods Harvard Forest LTER site, Petersham, Massachusetts, United States - Inc-BW-H-11-M | ecosystem: Environmental > Terrestrial > Soil >... | reverse complement strand
TTTTCGATACCAAGATTGTTTACCCACCCATTGCCAGCCCGCGTAAAACCAACGTGGCGGCAATACAACGCCGGAATCATGCTTAACGCGCGAAATACAGTTTGCGATCTCGAGGCGTCACCATGAAGCATTTTAAATAACTTATTCTCCGCGCGGACCGTTTGCCACGGTGCGCCGCGATCGAGCATCAGCCGAAATTGGTCAGCTTCGCCTATCGTCGCCATCCAAGAAGGCGATGATCTCGCCCCGGCATTCGGGGATGCCAATGTTGAATGCCGATGCCTGGCCACCATTTTCCTTGCGGATATACCGGAGGCTCCGCTCGAATCGCTGCACAATTTGCGCAGTGCGGTCGGTTGAACCGTCGTCCACCACAATAATTTCTCTATCCGCGACGGGAAAGTCTTGCTCCAGAACACTGTGGATGGCCTTTTCAATGAAACGTTCGTGATTGTAAGTATCAATCAAAACGCTGATGGCCGGAACGTTTTTGGGTACAGCGCTGATGGGCGGCTTCGCCAAGGAATTTACCTTACCAGTGTCAATTTCAGCGCGGCCAACGGCCCACGCCGGTCGCTTCAACTCAAACAAGTGTACACACTTCCTCCAGGCGAAACGATATCGCCCATGCGCGAGTGTGCGCCCCCGCTGGCGAGAAGTGACAAGACCTCCGGCGGTCACGCGAGCTGCAGTGCTTCACCTTTCGAGTACTTATTTTTTTTTCTTCGAGCGTTGCCATCCCAATCGTTTTCGCCACGGCGCAGTGCGCTGCACCAAAGTTCGCCATAGCCACTGTTGAACGCGGTATTTCTGGGGGCGGTAATAAATGGGCCGGATTGAGCGGTCTTCGCGAAGCTCATGTGTGGCATTCAATAACGTGAAGGCATGCGGCACGCCGCCGTAGATATCGAGGTTGCGCTGCGCTTCCTCGCCGCCGTAAGCGCCGCGCTGTCCTCCAGCGATGTGACCGTACTCATGATTTTGATGGATGGCGCGAGCCACCTTCGTGATGTCAACCACCGGAGTGCCGTGAAGTAGCGCGTCTTTAATCAGCCATTGATCAAACCACGCGCGGCCAAGAGCCAGGGCAGGCACGTCAGAATATACGTCGCGAGTAAATACGAAAGCATCGATTGCAGTGTGATGGCCCGGGACACCCGAAGGCAGAAGTTCGAGCCGCAGAGGCTGATCCGTTTTGAAATCAAGACTTTTTCGAAGATCAATTTCCCACCGATGAGTGATGGCCAGAAATTGTGACATTTTCTGCTGAATAGCGGCGATGGAGTGCTGAAATTCTTGCAGCAGAATAATGTCGCAGTTTACGTAGCCGAGCACGCGTGAACTACTTACGGCTTTAGCGCGTTGCATGAGGTCGTTAAGCAACGGAGTGCCAAATTCGTTTCTGTGAATGTCCCGGAGATGGCCGATTTGCAATTCAGCGGCGATCTCCGCAGTACCTTTTTCTTCGCCGCAAAGAAAAATTTCCGGACGCGGATTAAGTTTGCTCCAACTGGTGATGGCGTTACGTTGAATTATCCCTATATGCCCGTCGAAGGGCTTCGGCATAGCGAGCAGGGTAAGCAGCGGACTGCTCATTGCCGGCGAATGACGGCCTGCCAATCATCGCCCAGCAGCCATCGAGTGGGATTATCTTCGAAGAGATAAATACTTAGGGGCTCTATTACGCAGGACCTCTGAGGCGCCGGAAACCCTCGCGGATAACCCACTTATTCTCCTGATCTGCGACCACCGGAGGCCAATCGGGTCCGGCCACCTGGTACAGACTTTTCAACGCCAGACGTTGCCAGATTCCGCGCACCTTGGGAATGTCTTTCACCGAACTGGAAACGCGCCGAAACGCTTTGACCGCTCCGGCCCACCTGATGAATTTTAACTCCCTCTCGATGATTTTGTCGCACCTTTCGTTATAACGCTCCATGTCCATCGTGCTGATCGCATCGGGATGGAAGCGGTACCCGCCAATGAGAGCGTCTACGGAGTAAAGACGGGCGTGACGGAAGAATCGCACTCAAAGGTCGAAATCGCCGACATCGCGATACGCGGCGTTCAATTCACCGCCAGCTTTGTCCCACAAACTTCTGCGCCAGAAAGTCGATTCTTGCTGAATGTATTTGTTGGCGCCGGCCAGGAACCGGTAGCGCGACCAGCTGGGCAGATTGCGAATATCTACGGTCATGCCGTTCGGGTTGAAGCGCGTGGGCCTTCCGGTCAGCCACTCCACCGCGTGCAACGACGCGAAAACGCTGCCAACCACAACTAAGCCGTTGGTATGCAAAAGATCGCTGGCATTCAGCCATCCCATGATATCCCCGGTAGAGTGAGTTGAGAGCGTCGTACACCCCTTTGTCGTGACGGCTCACCCACCAGTAAATGTGCTTTTCGTATTTGCGAATGATCTCCACGGTTCCGTCCGAAGACCCGCCATCCACGACGATATACTCGAGATTCGGATATCCCTGATAAACAATGGAGCGGATGGTTTCCTCAATGAAGCGGGCTCCGTCGCGCACCGGGGCTGTTTTTGTCCATGTAGGAAAAAAGTTAGGTTTGGCTCAGACGGCCGCTGCCGCGCGACTGGCGGTGAACCACTCTATGGTTTCTTTTAAACCGGTGTGCAACGAAGTCTTTGCGCGCCACCCAAATTCCTGCGCAGCTCGCGAAGTATCCAACGAACGCCGCGGCTGCCCATCAGGCTTGCTGTGATCCCATCGAACTGCGGCCCGCGCCCCAACCATGGTGCGGATCATCTCCAGTAAATCGCGCACGCTGATTTCTTGGCCCGATCCCAAGTTAACCAGATCAGGTTTCGAATATTTTTCAGCGGCAAGTACGATGGCTTCCGCGGCATCCTCTACGTACAAAAATTCTCGCGTGGCGTTACCCGTTCCCCAGGCCACAATTTCGGGAGCATCGGCTTGTTTTGCTTCAATGCATTTGCGAATCAAAGCCGGAATAACGTGCGAGCTTTCCAGATCGAAATTGTCGCGCGGCCCGTATAAATTTACCGGCGTCAAGTAAATGCCGTTAAAGCCATATTCTTCGCGGTATGCTTGCAACTGCACCAGCAACATTTTTTTGGCCAGGCCGTACGGCGCGTTGGTTTCTTCCGGATATCCATTCCAAAAGTCCTTTTCACGAAAAGGCACGGGAGTAAATTTGGGATAAGAGCAGATGGTTCCGGCGCACACAAACTTCTCGATGCCGGTGGTGCGCGCGGCTTCGATGACATTCAGACCCATAATTGCGTTGTCGTGAAAAAAGCGCCCGGGATATTTGCGGTTGGCGCCAATCCCCCCTACGACGGCCGCGAGATGAATCACAATGTCGGGACGAGTATCGGTATACAGCCGGAGGGCTTCGGTTTGAATCCGTAGATCGTGCTTGTCGCTGCGTGGAGCCACGACTTCTTTGGCTCCTGCGGCGTGCAGCTTATCCACCACGAAAGAACCAAGAAAGCCATGCCCCCCTGTAACTACAACGCGACGAGTCTCCCAAAAGCCCATGTGCCCTCAATTGCCGTTGATTTCTAAATGATGGGAACGGAATTTCTAGTGCGACGCCTGCCCTTGCAACGCTTGAGCCACCCGAGTGACGGAATTGTGCCAGCGATTCCACGACCCGATCTTTTCTTCCAGGATCGCCTTGCCGCGGCCAGGCGACTTCAACCCGAGAGCCTCGACGTCGGCATCCACCATAATGGCCACCAGGTCATGGAATTTAATGCGCGCTTCCCAACCCAGTGCAGCGCGGCATTTTGTAGTGTCGGCAATCAGAGCATCGACTTCCAAGGGACGAAAGTACCGTTCGGAAATCTTCACGTGCTTTTGCCATTCCAGTCCCGCGTAGGAGAAAGCCCCTTCCACAAATTCTTTTACCGAATGCGCTTCACCCGTGCCGATAACAAAATCATCTGCCGTATCGTGCTGCACGACCTGCCACATCGCTTCCACATATTCTGGCGCGTAACCCCAATCGCGGTGCGATTCCAGATTGCCGAGATACAAAGTATTTTCTTTGCCGGCCAGAATATTGGCGATCCCCCGCGTAATTTTTCGCGTAACGAAAGTTTCGCCTCGCCGGGGACTCTCATGATTGAAGAGGATGCCATTGGCGGCGTGCAAGCCGTAACCTTCGCGATAAATTTTGGTCATCCAATAGGCGTAAACCTTCGCCGCTGCGTAGGGACTGCGCGGTTGAAACACAGTGTTCTCGTTTTGCGGAGCGGGTGCCGAGCCAAACATTTCCGAGCTGGAGGCTTGATAGAAACGGGTCTTGCATCCGCTGCGGCGCACCGCCTCAAGCAATCTCATGGTGCCCAGCCCGGTGATATCGCCGGTATATTCAGGAACATCAAAACTCACGCGCACGTGACTCTGCGCCGCCAGATGGTAAAGCTCATCCGGGGCCAGGCTATAAATCAGGCTTAGAATCCACTCCGTGCTCGACAAATCCCCGTGATGCAAAAATAACCGCGCGTTGGGATCGTTGGGATCCTGATAAATGTGATCGATGCGCTGGGTATTAAAGGTGCTGGAGCGGCGGATGATGCCGTGTACTTCGTAGCCTTTTGAAAGCAACAGCTCGGCGAGATAGGAGCCGTCCTGACCGGTAATGCCGGTGATTAACGCGCGCTTCATATTCTCAAGGTCTCCTGAACGTCAGCAGCCTGGTGCTCGTCAGCTCCATGTATCCGCACAATTGTAGCCTGCGCTTCCGCTATTGTCGTGTACCCAGAAGAATGTACTCGGCCCGAAACTTTTATACTGGACGGCGAATATTCAATTTTCTCATGCGCGCCTGGAGCGTGGTGCGTTTCATGTCCAAGAGAGCGGCAGCTCCTTTCGGCCCCCCAATGCGCCATTGAGTTTGCTGCAGGGCCCGCAAGATATGCTCGCGTTCTGCTTGTTCAAGTGTAGGTATGGAAGCGGGAGCCGATACCTCGTCACTGTTGTTACCGCCATGGGCGGTACTGCTGCGAGGCGAAGAAATTGCCGTTGAAGGCGCCCCCGTCTCGTTTAATAGCTCGGAAATCGGGATACGCAATTCTTTACCCGGCGACAGCAACACGGCGCGCTCAATAAAATTTTCAAGTTCGCGTATATTTCCCGGCCAGGAGTAATTTGCCAGCGCGGTCATCGCGTCCGCCGGCACATACTCGACCACCTTATTTAATCTGCGGCTGAATTTTTGAACGAAATAGCGTACCAGCAGTGGAACATCTTCGCGCCGTTCTCGCAACGCCGGTATCTGGATGGGAAAAACATTCAAGCGGTAATAAAGATCGCTGCGAAAAGTGCGATCGGCGACTTGCTTGGCCAAATCCTGATTCGTCGCAGCCACCACCCGGACATCCACTTTTATGGTGCGGTTGCTTCCCAGCCGCTCGAACTCGTGTTCCTGCAAAACGCGCAGCAGCTTGGGCTGAAGCTCCATCGGCAGGTCGCCCACTTCATCAAGAAACAACGTGCCGTGATCTGCCAGTTCAAAACGCCCGATTTTCTGATTCAAGGCCCCGGTAAAAGCGCCGCGCTCGTGTCCAAAGAGTTCGGACTCCAGAAGCCCGCTGGGAATGGCCGCGCAATTTATCTTAACGAAGGTGCGCTCGCGGCGAGGACTGAGGTTGTGAATCGCGCGGGCGATCAACTCCTTGCCGGTGCCCGTCTCACCCAGAATCAGCGCGGCAGTATCGGTCGGAGCCACCACTTCTACCTGTGACAGCGCCCGCTTCAGCGATGGAGCATCGCCAATAATTTCCTCAAAATTAAATTCGCTGCGAATTTCTTCTTCCAGATACAGTTTTTCTTCGGCCAGCTTGTCTTTTAAAGCGTCAATTTCCTTGAACGCCAGCGCATTTTCCACCGCGATGGCAATTTGCGCTCCCACTTGTTGCAGCAGCGAAATTTCACGATCAGGAAAGGCTTCCAGACGGCGGCTAGCCACGTTCAGGGTCCCGAATGTCCGGCCCTGGGTGACCAGCGGAATGCAGCAAATTGTTTGTATCCCGTCTTTGCGAAGAATCTTCATTACTTCGCTGGGATAACGATCAAGCTCAGCGCCGCGCACACATACCGACTTGCCGGTGGCAATGGCCTCGCCGGACGGAGACATATCGCGAAGCACGGTGACTTCCGGCTTGATCAGTTCCTGGCGTCCGGGAAAGTCGAGAGCATAAATCTTCAGCAACCCGGTGAAGGGATCCAGCAGCGCAAGACTGGTGTAATCATGATGGATCACACGCTCGAGAGTCGAAACAATGCCACGAAAAACTTCCGGCAACTCGCGGGTGCTGACCAGCACATTGTTGACTTCCAGCAGCACCCGCAGGCGATCGCGCTCCTCGGCCAACTGCGCTTGATACGCTTGCGAAGTCTCCAGATTCAAGGCGTTGTCGACGGCCACCGCGACCTGGCTGGCCACCCGCTGCATGAACGCCAATTCCGAATCGGTTATTTTCTGGGGCAGCAGCGTGCCGAATCCGAGAGCGCCCACCCTCCGCTGCGCGGTGGTCAACGGAACCATAGCAATGGAATGCACCCCTGCTTCCCGCAGTTGCTGCAGGAACAGCGGGTAGCGGGTGTCTTCTTCGTTTACTACGAATGGCTGCTGCGACTGCCACACCCATCCGGCAGGATGTCCTTCGATGGGCATTTCTTTGCCTGCCACTTTGTCGGTGAAAATGCGTGACTCCAGAATGTGCAGCCGCATCACGTTGCGGATCGGGTCGTGCAGCACCAGCGTCAGGAAGTCGAACTCCACCACCCAGTGAAGTCGCTCGGAGAGCTCATGAAAGAGTGCGGACAAATCGCGCTGCTGCGCGATTGCCTCACTGACCTCCAGCAACGCCTCCAACTGGCGCCGGGAGTGGTCCAGAGGCTGTATTTGCGCGATTTCCGGGGGCGAAACAGCAGGGTCCGCCATAACAGTCAGGATAGCATCCGGTTGCGGGTGCCTCAACCGCCTGAATCCTTAGACGTTGGAGCGGAACGCGATTCTCGTATACTCGAATAAAGTGCCAGCGCGCTGAAAATTCAGGCGCGATAGTCGGGATGGCATCCACAACTTAAACCAAGTCGAAAAGGTGGACTAGCAGGAATGAATTCAGCGCTACAAGTAATGAAATTTGGCGGCACGTCCGTCGGTGACGCGACGTGTATTGCTCGCACCGCGCAAATCGTGGCTAAGGCCGCCGGGAAAAATCCCTGCGTCGTGGTGGTGTCGGCCATGAGCGGCGTCACCAATCGCCTCATTGAGACCGCAAGAAAAGCCGCCAACGGTGATGCGACCGAAGGAGTGCATCTTACCAACGTTTTGCGAAGTCAACACGCGGCCGCAGTGGAAGCCTTGATTGCGGAACCCAAAGAACGCCAAAGCGTGATGCAGAAACTCGATGGCGTGCTCGCTGAAGCCAGGCGCTTGTGCGACGGGACTGCGCTGTTGCGTGAATTGTCGCCCCGCACCCTGGATGAAGTCTCCAGCCTGGGCGAGCGCTTGTCCGCGCCGATCGTAGCTGCCGCGTTAGTTACGCTCGGTTTGCGCTCGGAATCTATAGACGCTACCGAGCTGATCGTTACGGACGCCTTTCATGGTGGGGCAGAGCCGCACATCGAGCTGACCCGCGACAAAGCCCAAGCACGGTTACGTCCATTACTTGCACAGGGCGTCGTGCCGGTCGTGACTGGTTTTATTGGCGCAACCTCTGAAGGAAAGTTGACCACCCTGGGCCGCGGCGGATCAGATTACTCCGCCACCATTCTGGGCGCGGCACTGGATGCCGGCGAGGTAGTGATCTGGACCGATGTCGATGGCGTGCTGACCGCTGACCCCAGGCTAGTACCCGAGGCCCGCACCATTCCAGTCATCTCTTACCGCGAGGCTGCGGAGCTGGCCTATTTTGGCGCGAAAGTACTCCATCCAAAAACCCTCAATCCCGTAATGGAGGCCGGCATCACCGTCTGGATTCGCAACAGCTTCGCTCCCGACAAGCCTGGAACAAAAATTACGCCTGAGGGCCGCAGCATCGGCGGTGGCGTGAAAGCCCTGACGGCTATTCGCGATGTCACGTTAATCGCTGTGGGCGGGCCGGGCATCGTGGGATTGCCCGATGTGGTGGGCCGCACCTTTTCAACCACCGCGGATTTGCGTGCCAACGTCCTCCTGATTTCCCAGTCGTCGTCGCAAAACGATATTTGCTTCATCGTTTCGGCCGGCGATGCAGAGCGCACTGTGGAGGCTCTTCGTAAGGAATTCGCGCACGACCTCGCGCATCACAAGGTCGAGCACGTCACCGTAGTCAATAACATCGCCATCGTGGCGGTTGTGGGAGAAAACATGCGCGGAACGCCGGGCGTGGCGGGACGTACATTCGCCGCCATGGGGCGGGAAAACATCAACCTTATCGCCATCGCGCAGGGTTCCTCGGAGAGCAATATCTCCTTCGTGATTGAAGATCAAGCCGTCAAGAAGGCCCTGATCGCCACTCACAAGGAGTTCAGCCTGGATGTCGCGGCGCCAGACTAAGAGTCCCAGGATAGAGCCGGGCATGCAGGGAATACCTTATGTCTAATCCACGAGTGTTTGACCTACACTCCGTCCAACAAAAAGGAATGAGGTGTCATCTAACTGGTATATGACGACGCTTTGCAACGCTTCTCACCGGAATCGATACTCGAATCATCAACCAAACCCATGCCTACCGTCCTGATCGTCGATGATTCCGATAGTGTGCGCATCGCCGTTCGTGCCTTGTTTGAAGCCGAGCCGGGATTCAGCGTGGTGGGTGAAGCCGTAAACGGGATGGACGCCATTCACCAGGCTGACGAATTGGCGCCCGATCTGATCGTGCTGGATTTATCCATGCCCATCATGAACGGGCTGGAAGCGGCTGAGTCGCTGAAATTGAACTCGCCGTCCACGCCCATTTTCATTCTTACCGCGCATGGCGGCCCGGAAGTGGATCGCGCCGCGCGCGCCGCGGGTGTGGACGCGGTGTTCTCCAAAGCAAGCGAGGATATGGACAAGATGATCGCCAGCGCACGAGCGACGTTTGACGGGAAAAAATCTAAGAAGCGTACCGCAAAAAGCAAACAAGCCACTTAGATTGGGCAAATACCCACCCGCTCTACAGTAATTTCGATCTCCCTTTACGCATTGCTCCTTATCGACTGTTTCAGTACCGGATGCTAAAACTCTAAATCGCACCGCATGGACCATCGCGTGCCTTTGAAATTTCAAGTCGAGGTGAGTTAAATGCTAGCGATTATCGCCGGGGTTCTCTTGATATTGTGGTTGTTGGGTTTCACTGCTTTTCACGTCACCAGCGGATTTATCCACATTCTGCTGATTCTTGCCGTAATTTCCATTTTGTTCCACTTCTTCCGCGGTAGAGCTGCCGTTTAGTTTCGGCCATACCATGCGGCTAAATTAGGGCGCGCTCAGCGCTCCTCGCGAGGAGCCGCCCTATTTTGTTGTCCAGTACTCATTTTCGATTCTTCCTTCTCGCGCCGGTTGCAATGATCCACCCGGTCCTCATCTTTCCTTGGCCGCTCCGTCCTTCGCTGAGTCCCGCCCTGCGCACGCTCATAATCCTGTACGTCGTGTTAATCTAATCCCAATTCAGGCCCGTAGCTCAGTTGGTTAGAGCGCGTCCTTGACACGGACGAGGTCTGGGGTTCGAGTCCCCACGGGCCTACCACGTCAAGTCGTCCCCTGATTTTCTGCCTGTGACTCCCTACCTGTGTTGTTCATTTGCAGCAGGTCCCACCGATTCCCGTAAATGTCTTGAAAGACCGCAACCGTGCCGTATGGCTCTTCGCGTGGGACCTCCTGAAAATTCACTCCGCGTTCCTTCATGGCGTGGTAGTCGCGCCAAAAGTCGTCTGTGTGCAGGAAAAGAAAGACGCGGCCTCCGGTTTGGTTCCCGACGCGGCTAGCCTGTTCATCAGTGACGGCCCGCGCCAAGAGCAAGCAGGTTCCTTGCGAACCGGGCGGAGCGACCAATACCCAACGTTTTTCCCCTTCAAGAAAAGTGTCTTCGATCAATTCGAAGCCTAGAACGTTGATGAAATAGGTCAATGCTTCGTCATAGTCACGAACGACGACAGCAACGTAGCCGACTTTCTGCGTCATGGATTTGAGGCGTTCTCTTCACAACTCAACCCAAGGGCTTCTCGAGTGACACTTGAAACCCTGGACTGAGGAGCTGCGCGGGGCCTTCCGCGGAAATGACCATATCGTCTTCACAGCGTAAACCGAATTCGCCGGGGATATAGATGCCGGGCTCATTGGAAAAAGTCATCCCAGGTTCAAGCACCGTCGTGCTGCCGCGCACCAGGTACGGATGCTCGTGGCCATCCAACCCGATGCCGTGACCGAGACGGTGCGTGAAGTATTTGTAACCGGGCCCGTATCCTGCGTTGGTGATCACCGAGCGGGCGGCGTCATCCACCGAGCCTGAAAGTTTTTTCGCGCGGGCTGCATCCAGTGCGGCGTCTTGAGCTTTGCGAACAATCTCGAATACCGTTTGAACTTTAGCTGACGGTTTTCCAAGCACGCCCGTGCGAGTAATGTCCGATTGATAGCCGTCCACGGTGCAGCCGCCATCGATGAGCACCACTTCTCCGTCCTTTAGTGATTGCGGCTGCTTGCTGCCGTGCGGCAACGCCGCCGCGGCGCCCAGCAAAACCAGCGCCTCGCCGTGCAGATTCATTTTTGCGAATCCTGAGATGACCAGATCGCTGATCACCTTTTCCGACATTCCTTCCTTGAGATTTGCAAAGACCTCGCGATAAACCTCGCAGGTAGCAGAGCAGGCCAGGCGCATCAGTTCCAGTTCGTGCGCAGATTTTTGCGCGCGACAGGCGATGGTTACAGGATCGGCCGAGACCGCTTCATACGCAGGCCCGGCTGCGTGGAAATGATCGTAAAAAGTGAACGGCAGCGTCTCTTCAATGCCCACGCGGCCGGAGCGCACTCCGCGGTCCGCAAGTCCGCCTGCGATGATTTTGGTAGGGCTTTCGTTTTCCTGCCAGACGCGCACTTCCATCGGATAGCGCAAAGATTCGCGCATCCGTCCTTCTTCAAACGCCGGGGAGACCAGAATTGGCTGGCCCGAGCGCGGCACAATCACGGCAAGAAGTCTTTCGCTCAGATGCCAGCGAATGCCTGTGAAGTAGTAAAGCGACGTGCCCGGCCCGATGAACAGCGCGTCGAATTTCGGATTCAGCTGGCCCATCAATTCCTGCGCGCGCAGCAGTCGCCCGTGGAATTCATCTGGCGTGATGGGATGTATGCGGTCACCCAGCGGCTGCAGTGAAGAAAAACTTGCAGGCGTCTGCGTATCGGCTATCGATCCCGGCGGCACAGCAAGTGTAATCGCCGAAGCAGCGGCGGTTGAGTACAGAAAATTACGTCGAGAGATTTCGTGTGTCACAGATTTTTTGGCTATGTGCATAGGGAAGGAAGGATGGTTGCGGACGGCTCCGATGTCAAGAATCTTGCTTGGTGTAAGCGGAAATGGCGCGTCGTCAACGGAATGTTAATTCGCACGCTCACGGCTATCGCGTCGAGCCTGTGCGATACTTTGCAAATGCCGACTGTGCTTGTGGCGATTGACGATGAATTAAAAAAGAAGTGCCCGCGCGTGGCGCTAGGCTGCGTTACGGCGACAGTCGAGGCCGGTGAGGCGCCCGCGGCGCTTTCTGAAGAATTAAAATCGCGCGAGGAACAGATTTTACGATTGCCGGAGCCGCGCGCGGTATTGGAATCTCCCGCAGTATTGACGACGCGCGCAGCCTACAAGGTGCTGGGAAAAGATCCCGCGCGTTACCGCGGCTCGGCGGAAGCTTTGCTGCGGCGCGTCATCGCCAACAAATGTTTGCCCCGGATTAATGCGGTGGTAGACGTGATCAACCTTGTTTCAGTGGAGAGTCGCCTTCCGGTTGGACTTTATGATTTAGCGGCGGTCAGTGGCGACATTGTGTTTCGAGCGGGGCGTGCAGGCGAGACTTACAAAGGCATCGGCAAATATGATTTAAATCTGGAAGGCCTTCCGCTGTTTGCCGACGCGATCGGCCCGCACGGCAGCGCCACCAGCGATTCGGAACGCACCATGGTTACGGAGTCCACCAAAAATATCATCGCGTTGATCGTCTCCTTTGGCGGCGCGGCGGATCTCCCGCGCTGGACGCAACGCATGTGTGAATTGCTTACCCTTTACGCCGCGGCACAGAATTGCGAGTCCAGCGTAATTTCCTGAAAATTTTCGCGCTCCTATTTCGAGACGGATTCCTCAACGCTTTGGCTCTGGTTTACGCGCGATTTGAAAAATCCGCGGGCAGCCAGTAGTTCAGCATTCATCACCGCCGCACCGGCCGCTCCGCGTACGAGATTGTGTGATAGCAGCGTAAGTTTCACATCGAGCAGCGGGCATTCGCGCACGCGACCGACAACGGCGGCCATGCCGGCTCCGGCGTCCACGTCACGGCGAGGCTGCGGACGATTTTCTTCGTCGAGCACGATGATGGGATGGCGCAACGCCGAAGGCAGCGCCGCGAGTTCGGCGTTCACTTCAAAAGTGCGCAGCGCTTCCTGCACTTCGCGTAGCGACGCAATTTTTTTTAGTCCGATGCTGACGCACTCAAGATGCCCATCCAGCACCGGCACGCGGTTGCAATGCGCGGTCAGGCCCACGCCGGCGTCCACGAAGCGCGAGCCATCCCATTTGCCGAGCAGCTTTTGCGGCTCGGTTTCCATTTTTTCTTCTTCGCCGCTGATAAACGGGATGACATTCCCTTGAATGTCCATAGTGGCCACGCCTGGATAACCCGCGCCAGACACCGCCTGCAGCGTGACCACAAAAACTTTCTCCAGTCCAAACGCGTCGGCCAGCGGCTTCAGCACCAGAACCAATCCCGCCGTTGAGCAATTAGGATTGGTAACGATGAACCCCCGCTCGTAACCGCATTTCTTTTGCTGCGTCGCAATGGCTTCCAGATGCGCGGCGTTTACTTCCGGAATCAGCAATGGAACATACGCATCCATGCGGTGGTTTTTGGCATTGCTCACCACCGGATAACCAGCCCGCGCAAAATCTTCTTCCGCGCCACCGGCGACCGAGGAATCCAGCGCCGAAAAGACAAAATCGCAATCCAGCGTAGGCTCCAGATCTTTCACCACCAGATCGCGAGCGTTTTCTGGGATCGGCCCGTCGAGATGCCAGCGCACCGCTTCGGCATATCGTTTACCCGAGGAGCGTTCCGATGCGGCCACCTCGGTGAGCTCGAACCACGGATGATCGGCTAGCAGCTTGATGATGCGCTGGCCGACCAGCCCGGTAGCGCCTAGCACTCCTGCACGCCATTTTTTATCCACCGGTTGCACGGAACGAAGGGGCAAGCTTTTATCCGCGACGTTCTCTCTCAGAGGCATATTGTCATTCGAGTGCTGCTGCGCACTATCGAGACTCATGTCACGGCTCCTAAATTTTCGCCGGAACGTTCTGGATGCGGGCTTAAAGAAAAAACCCACCGCCAGGGCTTCCGGCGGTGGGTTGGAAACTTTTGCTATTGATCTAGCGGTTTCTCCACTCGCCCGACGCGCAAATAGTCGGCGTCGTAGTCGACGTGACGGTGGTAATTCGCGCGATCCGCTTCGTAGCGATGGCTATCATAGCGGGGAGAGAATAACACGTCCCCCTATCGCGCTTAAAGCGCTTAGTGACGAGGGTGTATTCTAAAATTAATGAATAGCGTGCAATGGGCTGGTGTGGCACCGTTCGCGTAAAGAGTCATCTAATGTAGTGTGCTACCATCCAAAAGTTACGTTGTACGAAGGAGCTGCGATAGATGTCCGTGACTAAGTCTGGGCAAATGAATGCTTTGCGCAAAATGCGAGCCGGGGCGGGATTGTCATTTGAGTCCGCGCCGGTGCCCAAAATTGGCCCCACCGACGTCCTCG
>Ga0210405_10004033_pt1 | contig 13975 bp, 14 predicted proteins | sample IncBWH11MmetaG_FD_155492 | JGI IMG/M metagenome (GOLD analysis project Ga0210405, IMG submission 155492) | Forest soil microbial communities from Barre Woods Harvard Forest LTER site, Petersham, Massachusetts, United States - Inc-BW-H-11-M | ecosystem: Environmental > Terrestrial > Soil >... | reverse complement strand
GAGCTTTAGATTGATCGCGAGCGCCTGGGCATTGAGGGCGTGAGCTACGGCGGCCAACTGACCGACTGGCTCATCACGCAAACAAATGAATTCAAGGCTGCCGTGCCCATCGCCGGGATCGCCAACCTTGTCAGCTACAACTACATGACCTATTACAACCAGTATGAAGAAATGGAATTCGGCCAGTTCTTGCACCAGGGAAACTTGATGGACGTGGCGTGGGAACGTTCCGCTCTGAAACACGTCGCCGCCGCGCACACGCCCACGATGCTGATGCACGGCGAGAATGACAACGATGTGCCCATCGCTGAAGCCGAGCAGTTCTTCATCGCCTTGAAAGACGTGGGCACTGAGGCCGTTTTCGTGCGCTATCCCCGCGAAGGCCACGGACTCAGTGAAGTCAAACACAACATCGATTCCATCGACCGCTGCATCGCCTGGTATGAAAAGCATTTCCCCAAGCCCGGCGCGGAGGGCGTCACCAACGTCCAGCCCTAGCGGAGTCATTTCTCGGGTCTGTTTTGTTCGGCTGTCGGATCACCGGCAGCCAATTGGCGTGGCCAAATAAAAAGAGGCCGCGGTTTCCCGCGGCCATCTTCGCAAATTCCGAGGAATCGTGAAGTTGTTCTTAAGCCTTCGCTTCGCTTCCCGCAGTCGCCACCGCAGCCACTTCCTCGCGGTCCGCGCGCTTGATGCGGGCGGCCTTGCCCTTCAAATCGCGCAGGTAATACAGCCGCGCCCGGCGAACTTTTCCTTTGCCGACGACTTCAATCGAGCTGATCGTCGGTGAATGCAGCGGAAAAATGCGCTCGATGCCCACGCCAAAACTGACCCTGCGCACCGTAAACGTCGCGCTGGACGCCCGGCCCTTCTTGGAGATCACCACGCCTTCGAATGCCTGGAGGCGCTCCTTCACCTTCTCCCCTTCGCCTTCCTGCAAGCGCACGTTGACGCGCACCGTATCGCCCGCGCGGAACTCGGGAAGGTCTTTGCGCAATTGCGCTTCGTGTAGTTTTGCAATAACGGGATTCATGTTCCTGTTTCCTTTAAGACCCACTCTGGCGGGGCCAACTCTTCAGACGCAATCCATGATTATAAACAAATTGTCACATTTTTCCTAGCGGTTTCGGGCCGCCGATGGAGACTCCGCCGCTTTATAGCGGCGCGGTGGGCCGGCTATGGGATCCACTCGCCGACGACGCCAACGATGAATCCCGTTGAATGATGGCGTCCGCAAAGCGCTCCATCTCCTCGAACTGCGGGCTGAATTGCAATAGAACCAGGTCAACGCCAGCCGCTTCGAATTTAGTAAGACGTTCCGCGACCTGTTCAGGTGTGCCGACGAGCCCGGAGCGCAGTCCGCGATTCGAAACCGAATAATCTTCCAGCGAAACGCGTTGCTCCAGTTGCGTTCCCGCCAGCCATTGCTGGTAGTTTCCATAGCCGGCGGCGGATTGATGCACATCGGTGATGCGCCGCACTTCCTCCTGAGCTTCTTTTTCCGTTTCGCGCACAATCGCATATCCGGCGACGCCAAACTTGAGCGGCGGTAAATTGTGTTTCGCGCGGCGTTCCCGCAAATCCGCGATTTTCTCGCCGACACGCTCCGGCGGATCGCCGTGCATGAGATACGCATCGCACTTCTCAGCGATCAGCTCCTTCGCCGCTGGAGACTCACCGCCCGCATACAGCGTTGGCCGTGGCTTCGCCACCGGCTTGGGCTCGAGCACATTATCTTCAACGCGGTAATACTTCCCGGAATACGAAAAATGGTCCTGCTTCCACACGCCATCCAAAACGTCGAGCCACTCGCCGGTGCGCGCGTAGCGGTCGTCATGCTGTTCGAACGCCACGCCATACTTCCGCGCTTCGTCCGCCCACCACGAGGAAACCACGTTCAGCGTGAGCCGCCCGTTGCTGATCCGATCGATGTTAGCCGCCTGCTTCGCCAACAACGCGGGCAGATGGAACGTCGGCCGCACCGCCACCATGAGTTCGATTCGCTCCGTCACCGCCGCCAGCGCCGCCGCCGTGGACCACGCGTCCAGCGAGGGCGCTTCCACGCCTTTGATGTCGTTGAGATTCAACTCCGCGATCAGCGTAAGGTCAAATCCAATTTTCTCGCTGCGTTCTGCGAGCTTCTTCACGTACGCCCAGCTCGTCTCCATTTTTTCGTCTTCGACGTTGCGCAGCCAGCCACCAAACACGGGAAGCCAGTAGCCGTACCTCATCGCGATCCTCCACGCGCCGCAAGGTGTTCTCCGCGTTCCGCTTCATGGCGCCGCGCCTCCGCGATCAGGAAGTCCGCCAGCCGCGCATACGGATTGAAGCCAACCACTCGGACCGGATCAGCCACGAAATTCGAAAGTGCGTTCACATCGTAATAAAGCTGCCGTCCCGTGCGGTCATCGATGACATACTCGACCCCGCCAACTTCGACGCCAGCAAGCTTCATGATGCGTTCCACGTCTTCAATCACTTGTCGGGGCGCTTCGTAGCCTTCCACTTTCATCCCGCTCTTCGGCGCGTCCACCGGACACGCAATGCGCGTCAACTCTTCGCCCCGCGTATTCTGGCAGATGTCCGCGGGACACAAGTTGTAACTCTCGCCCGTGACGTGAATCCGGATCGCATACAAAAACTTCCCGCCAAGCACCTCGACACGCGTGATAATCCCGTCGCGTGCCGTAAACGCTTCCTGCACCAGCGCCGTGGAATCGATGCCGAAGTACAAGCGGTTCGCTTCCACCGCCGCGCGCAATTCTTCCGCCAAATTGAATCGTTCAATCCCAGCCCCGCTGCCGCCAATGTTTGGCTTGATAACCACGGGATACCCAATGGCTTCCGCTGCTGCAAGCGCCTGCGACGGGTGGTTGATGACGAGCGCTTTCGGATAAGGCAAACCCAGTTTTTCCAGGTTGGTCAGTTGCAGCGCTTTCGAAATCTCGTGACTGAAGCACCGGTAGCCGTTCACCACGCGCACGCCATTGCCTTCCAGGTGCGCCAAATAATTGAGCGTATAGAATATTCCGTGGCCCAGCCCGCGTTGCCATGCCGAAGGGCTCATACGATTGAAGAGCAGCGAGTACTCGCGTTCCGGCGAAGCCACATCGTAGTTGTGGTGCCGCGCATCAATCTTCAGCCACGGCACGCCGCGCTCATCCATCTGCTGAAATAGCGGCCGGAACCAGTCCGGATGCTCGTAGTAAATCGCAATGGGCTTTTCGAACTCAAACCTATTTCCATTCGTTTCCATGCTCATGCAGCCTCTCGAATCTCTTTCGAATCGCCTGCGCCGCTTTCCGTAAGCTTCCCTATATTCATCAACAGTTTACGCCTCATGGTTCAGAATACCGGACCTTGCAGGGTCTTATTCCACTTCCAATAGCGCACCCGCAACTTCCTGCTCCCGGCCGGCAACGTGCTAAACCAGATCAGGACGATTGCGTCTCGTTTTTTCCAGCGCCGCGGCGCGCCTCCAATTCGCCACTTCCGCGTGATTGCCCCCAATCAGCACCTCTGGCACGCTCCATCCGCGGTATTCCGCCGGCCGCGTGTAATGCGGAAAATCAAGAAGCCCGTGATTCACAACCGCTGGTTTGTGTTCCCTCCGGCCGAGCGCATTTGCGGTTTCCGGTTGTAGGGGCGGGGCTTGCCGCGCCCTTTCTCCAGGCGGCGTCGCTCCCTGCTCCACAACACTGAAAGACTCGTTCTGCGAAGATGCTTCGTTTCCAAGCGCGCCCGGAAGGAGACGCGTCACAGCGTCGACCACCATCATTGCCGGCAGCTCCCCTCCGCTCAGCACGAAATCGCCAACGGAGATTTCCTCCGTCGTCAAATGCTCCGCCACTCGCTCATCCACTCCTTCATATCTTCCGCAAATAAAAATAATCCGTTCCAATTGTGCATAACGCCGCGCCGCTTCCTGCCGGAACAATTTTCCCGCCGCGGACATCAAAACGATCGCCGTCTTTGGATCCGCTACATTCTGCTTCGTCGCGTCGCCAACGTCGTGTCCCAACAGCGCCTCCACTGCCTCAAACAACGGCTCCGGCTTCAGCACCATTCCCTCGCCCCCGCCGAACGGCCGGTCGTCCACCGTGCGATGACGATCCTTCGTGAACTCCCGCAAATCCTGCACGTTTACTTCGACGAGCCCTGTCTCCCACGCACGCCGGAGGATGCCATGCTCCAGCGGCCCCGCAAAAAACTCAGGAAATATCGTGATGAGATCGAATCGCATGCAAGACCAGTGTAACCAATGGAAGGACCAGCCGCCATTCGGACTTGCTACGCGTCCATTTTCGTTCCGGTTGCAAGACAAATTGCGAATGTTTACAATCCCACGGACTGGAACCTTTTCTGCCCTATTGGCCAGCTTGCGGGGCCTTTTCCAGTCTCGTAACCTCTTGCTATTGAAGCAGTTGTTTCCAGCCTAAGCGTCAAAGGCCCGGGCATTCCACTTGCCGCTCTTGCGCTTTGCTGGGAGGCTAATTTGATGAACTTCGCGGCTCGCCCAACTCGCTTCTCTTTGCTCTTGCCCTCGACCCTCGCGCTTCTTTGGCTGGCAGGTTGCGGCGGCTACGGCAGCAACGGTGGAGGTGGTGACGGAGGAGGGAATACTCCGTCAGCTCCCACGGGACTGACGGCGACAGCCGGTAACGCGCAGGTGACTCTCAACTGGAACGCGAGCTCCGGCGCGACGACCTATTACGTTAAGCGCTCCCTAACCAGCGGCGCCGAAACCCAAATCGCAACTCCTACCTCCACCAGCTTCACCGATACCGGCCTAACCAATGGCACGCAATACTTCTACGTCGTTTCCGCCTATAACTCGTACGGTCAGAGCCCCAATTCCGCCGAGGTCAACGCCACCCCCACCGCTCTGGCAACACCACCTGCCGCCCCTACCGGCTTGCAAGCCACCGCGGGGAATGCGCAGGTAAGCCTGAGTTGGAGCGCCAGCAATGGTGCAACCAGCTATCACGTCAAACGCTCCACAACGAACGGAAGCGGCTACGCGACAATCTCAATGCCCGCCACAACTGGTTACATTGATACCGGCCTCACGAATAGCACGACGTATTATTACGTCGTCACGGCAGCGAACACCGCCGGAGAGAGCGCCAACTCGAATCAGGCCTTAGCTACGCCCGCCAACACCGTCGCGGATGTAACGATTACCATCGATCCCACCAAGACCAAACCGATCTCCCCATACATTTACGGCATTAATTTCTACAACGGCATTTCCAACGCGCCGCCAGAGCTTACCTTCGACCGCGCAGGAGGTAACCGCTGGACCGCCTACAACTGGGAGAACAACTTCTCGAATGCGGGCAGCGACTATATCTATAACAATGACCTCTATCTGTGTAATACCGGGTGCAATGCCGCAATTCCAGCCGAGGCAGTCCGGACTTTCATTGCCGCGGACCAAAGCGCGGGCCTGGCCAGTCTGGTGACCTTCCAGCTCCAGGGCTTGGTTTCAGCAGACGGCAACGGCCCTGTCAGTACAGCCAATCCCCCTGATATGACGCGCTTCAAAACCGTGGTCGACAAAAAGAGCACCGTTTCCAGCGTTCCTTTCACCACAACACCGCCCACAACGGATGCCAATGTCTACATGGACGAGTTCGCTTGGGCCTTGGACCAGAAGCTACCAGGCATCTTCGGAACTAATCCTACGCACCCGACCTTTATCAGCCTCGACAACGAGCCGGAACTCTGGAATTCCACTCACTTGGAAGTTCAAGGCCAGACTCGCATCACGTCAGACGCCTACATCACCAAAACCACCAATCTTTCAAAAGCCCTGAAAGACCAGTTCCCCAATGTGATGATCTTTGGCCCGGTACATTATGGATTCCAGGGCATCTACAATTGGCAAGGGGAGCTGACCGCAACGCCCGGCGGGACAAACTGGTTTCCCGACAAGTACCTTCAGGCCTTGAAGACTGCTTCGACCGCCTACGGGAAACCACTGGTGGATGTCTACGATTTTCACTGGTACGCGGAGGTCTACGACAATACCTCCAGTCACAATCGGATCATTAATCTCAACGGCACAACCCTGACTGACGCCCAGGTCCAGTTGATCGTCCAGAGCCCCCGCAACCTATGGGACATCACATTCCACGACGACAACAACAGCAATCCGTGGATTTACCAGGAGCTCGGCAATACTCCCATCAACCTCTTGGGTCGTCTCCAAGCGAAGATTGATGCTGAAAACCCGGGCATGAAGATCGCTATCACCGAGTACGAAAACGGCGGTTTCAATCACATCGCCGGAACCATCGCGCAAGCCGATAACCTCGGAATTTTTGGAAGCGAAGGACTCTTCGCCGCCAACTTCTGGCCTCCGAACGGCACCTATTCCTACACGCTGGCGGGCTTCCGCGCATTCCGCAGCTTTGACGGCATTAACGCGAACTTTGGCGACACTTCGCTGCAAGCAACTTCGAGCGACGTGGCAAGTGTGGCCGTTTACGCCAGTTCAGACAGCACCACTCCCGGCCGCGTCGTCTTCGTCGCCATCAATCGTTCCAATGCCAACAAAGTGACCGCCATCAATGGCCAGGCACTTTCCGGCACAGCTCATCTTTACCAAATGACAGCCACGTCCGCTATGATGCAGGCCGTTGTCCAGCCCGTGTCTATAGGAACGATGCCCGTAAGCGGCTCGTCGCTGACCATCACGCTTCCCGCCTATAGCGTTACGACGATCGACGTTCAATAGCGCCCCAGGTCCATTACACACGGACGTCGCGGCTCAATCACTTCGCCGTGACTCGCTATTGAGGTCGCGAAGACCTTCAGGCAGCACCACATCGATCCGCCGCGCTTTTGTGTCGATTTTTGTGCAGATATCCACGGCCAGCGGAATCAGAATTTCATCGTGGGCTGTTTCCACTTCAAGCAGCGGCGTGCCGGAAATCTCTTCCCCCGGAAATTGCACATCGCGCACTGTCCCAAGAAGAGATGGCGCCTCGGCCAACGAACATGGCGAAGAAGACATCAGCGGAGTTGAGGCGGGATTTTCGAACACCGAGCAACCGACAAGGTCCGACACAAAATACTGTCCCGCAGGCAAAGCCACGCGCTGTTCGAACGGCAGCAGCACCTCGAGCCCGCGGAATTTCTCCGCTTCTGAGATGGAAGCAACGCCTTCAAAATGAAATACCGCCTGCCCGCGATGATTCTGGCTCAGCCAGCAGGATTTCAGCGCCAAGCGCCGCGGCTCATTCTTGCCGTCGGCAAGCCCCACAAAAATCTCCCGCAATTGCGTGAGCCGCTCCGGAAAATCGGTGAGGAGTTCAGCGGCGACTTCGCCTTTGTTGCCGCGCGCCCGCAGAATGCGCGCAACCAGGACCCAGCGTGGAGTTTCAGTGCTCAATGGAAAACAGGACCGTTCAGAGGTTCACGCCAGGCGCCGTCGCAAGGCAAATGGTCAATGGAAAGCATGACTGCAAAGCAATCAATCTTCAAGGATTTCCAGCGTGAATCGCTTGTGCAACTTCATCCCGCCCGCCCCCAGCAGCGTGCGCATCGCCTTCGCCGTCCGCCCTTGCCGCCCGATCACCTTGCCCAAATCTTCGGGATGCACCCTTAGCTCTAGCACCGTGACTTGCGATCCCTCCACGGACTTCACCTGCACTTCCTCGGGATGATCCACAAGGGCCTTGGCAATCGCTTCGACCAGATCCTTCATACGGCACCTGGGAATGGCGCCTCCGGTGAAACCGGCGAGGCGCAAATTTCAGGAAGGGACTGCGACTACGCAATCTTCTGCAAACGGAGAAAGCTGCGCACCGTGTCGCTGGGCTGCGCGCCCAGTCCCATCCAATACTTGATGCGCTCGGCGTCCAGCTTGATCTCCGCCGGCTTCTTCAGCGGATCGTACGTGCCCACCGCTTCCTTCACGCGGCCGTCCCGCGGCCGGGTCCTCTCAATCACCACCACGCGGTAAAAGGGCTTCTTCTTCTTCCCAATCCTTGACAACCGAATCGTTAACACTCAGTCAGTCCTCCTGAACCTTCCCATTCTAGCCTGCCGCCGCTCCCTGCGGCAATGGCAGAGTGTGAGTTCACGTCGGGGCCCTCTTGCCAGGCAGCACTTGGCAGGTTCCCCCCGCTTGACAACTGCCTTGGGATTCCCTAGTATTTCCCTAGCGCCACCATATATTTCCCCTAGGAGTTCCCTATGGCCACTCTCTACGTCGAAAACGTCCCCGAAGACCTCTACGAAGCCCTCCGCAAACGCGCCAAAAGCCAGCGCCGTTCCATCGCCGCCGAGGTGCTTTCACTGTTGGAGCAGAATATTCCCACGCAAAAATCGCTAAAAACCCGCCGCGAATTTCTCAGAAAACTTGAACAATTGCGGCATATGCCTTCCCCTGCGCCTGGTCCGTTTCCCTCCAGCGAGGAAATGATTCGTGAGGACCGCGAGCGGTGAACGTATTTGTTGTAGATGCCAGCGTCGCCGCCAAGTGGGTATTGCCCGGCGATGGGGAGTCCTTTCGCGGCCAAGCCTTGCGTCTTCTAAATCAGTGGCTCGATAGCAAGGTCCACCTGATTGTTCCGGATTTCTTCTGGGTCGAGATGACAAATGTCTTGTGGAAGGCCGTCCTTCGCGGCCGTTGCACCCAGGAGATAGCGTTTGCCGCCCTGGCAACACTCCTGGACTATGGGATCCCGACGGTTCCTTCCCTAAATCTCCTAAATCCGGCTCTCCAGACAGCAGTTTTGTACAGGCGCAGCGCTTACGACAGCATTTATGTTGTCCTCGCCATAGAAGCAAAGGCTCATTTGGTCACTGCAGACGAAAAACTGGCGAATGCCCTGGCCGTCCACTTCCCGGTCAAATGGCTCGGAGCGATTTAGAGCGCAGATTTTACTCGTACCTCAGGCACGCGATGGGATCGAGATTGGCCGCCAGATTTGCCGGGTAATAGCCGAAGAACAAGCCCACCCCGACGGAGATTGCAAAACCGATCGTCACCCACAGGTAAGACAGCGTCGCGGGAATCGAAGGCACTAGAGTCCGTACCGTCGCGGAGACCCCTGCGCCCACCAGGATCCCGATGGTGCCGCCAACCAAGGTGAGCGCCACCGCTTCCAGCAGGAATTGCAGCCGCACATCCGCGCGGCGCGCGCCGATGGCTTTGCGCACCCCAATTTCCTGGGTGCGCTCGGTCACGGAGATGAGCATGATGTTCATCACGCCAATCCCGCCCACCAGCAGTCCAATCGAACTGATCACCGTGGTCAGGATCACCAGCGCCCCGGTAAGCTGGTTCCACAAATGGCTGATGAAATCCGGGGAGCTCAGCTCGAAATCATTTTCTTTGCCCGCCGGGATTCGCCGCAACCGCCGCATCGCCTGGATGACTTCGCCTTGCGCCGTTTCGACGTTTACGTTCTCCGGAACCGTAAACGCCATGATCAGCTCTTTCGCCTCCGGGTACTCTTTTTTGAAGCAGCTCAGCGGGATGACCGCGAAGATATCCACGCCCGGGCCGACAAACAGCCCCTGGTCGTGCGCAAATACTCCGATGACATCATAGACGCTGCCGTTAATTCGTACCGTCTTGCCCAGGGCGTCGCTGTTGGGGAAAAGCGATTCGCTGATGGCCGCGCCGAGCACCACCACTGGGCGCGCATGCTCCTGGTCGAAGGCGCTGATGAATCGCCCGCGCTCGATGCTGAACAGCGGTATCGCGTCGATGTACTCCGGCTCGGCGCCGCGCACAATAACCTTCTCGACGCTATAGTGTCCGCTGCTGATGAGGTTTGAATCGCCGAAGAAAAAACCGCGCGTGCCGATCGTCGTCAGCGCCTGCACGTCCGGGGCGGCATCGCGGATGAAGCCCGCATAGTTGTACTCAAAATACTTGCGCGTTCGAATGCTTTCCGGCCAGCGCGAAGGGTCCGAGCCTGGCGGAAATCGCGAGACGAAGTAAGTGCGCGAGCCCAGGGCTTCCACTTTGTCCTGCACGAACTTGTTGAGTCCTTGGATGATCGCCGCCATGGAAATCACCGAAGACACTCCGATGACGATGCCGAGCACGGTCAACGCGGATCGCACCTTGGACGACCGCAGCGTCTCCATGGCCGCGAGGAAATTTTCCCGCGCTTGCGCCAGCGTCATGACTGCCATCAGTCGGACCTCAGCGCCACTACCGGGTCCAATTGCGATGCTCGCACCGCCGGATAGATCCCGAAAAATAGCCCCACTACCGAACTCATGATTACCCCGAGAACCGCGACCCACGTTCGGACCGAAGCCGGAAAAGGCGTATACGTGCGCAAAACCAGCGCCACCAGGAATCCCATCGAGATGCCCGCGATTCCCCCCGCGATGCATTGCATCACGCTTTCCGCCATGAACTGTTGCAGAACGTCCCGTTTGGTCGCCCCCACGGCGCGCCGCACCCCGATTTCCCTGCGTCGCAAAGTCACGCTCACCAGCATCACGTTCATGATCACGATCCCGCCGATTACCACGGAGATGGCGCTCACCATGATGAACACTGCAAAAAAAGCCGAGCTGATGCTGCGCCACAAGCTCATGTAACTTTCCTTGGTGCCGATGAAAAAATCAGCCTCCCTTTTTCCGCTGATGTGCCGCCGCGCGCGCAGCACCAGTTGCGCCTGGTCCTGGGCCTTTTCGAAATTCTCCGCGCTCGTCTTCACGTTGATGATCAAGCTGGTGGTGTTCGCGCCCTGGATGCGCAGGAAAACCGGCAACGGCGCCATCACGAAGTTGTCCTGGTCCTGCCCCAGGACGCTGCCGACCTTCTCCATTACGCCGATCACCATGAGCTCATCATTGCCCACGCGGAGCGTTTTCCCGATCGGGTCGACGCCAGGAAATAACTGCTGTAGCAGCGTGTCGCCGATCAGGCAAACGCCACTGTGATGTTCGGCTTCCGTGGGAGTGAAGTACCGGCCAAGCTCGACGGTGCGCGTGTCAATCTCCGCCATGTTCGCCGTTTGGCCGGAGAAGCTCACGTCCGGCACCTCTTTGTTGCCGTATCGCGCGCGCACCGTGGTGCTCGCCGTGGCGCCCACCTCTTCGCAGGCGCTGCATCCGGCGGCGACCGCGCGCATGTCGTCCATCTCGATCTTCTTGTACTTCAGCGCTTTGATGATGATATTGAAGTCCGTCACCGCGAAGGGGGTTCGCGCAATCTGGAAGACGTTGGTGCCCAGGTTGGCGATCTTCTGTTCGACGTAGAGGTTCGCGCCCTGCACGATGGTCATGACCGTGATCAGCGTGGCCACGCCCATCGTCAGCCCCAGCATGGTGAGCGACGCACGCAGTTTGTGCGCGCGCAGGGCGCTCCAGCACTGCGCTAAATTGTCCCGGACGGCAAGCATCGGCGCGGAAACACTCTTCCCATACTCTATCGAATCTTCCCGCGCGCGTGCTGCCAATTCGCGGGTGGCCGCCGGCGGTCACACTTGCCTGGACCGCATGGGCGTCGCGCGCGAGACGATGCCGAATCCTTCTCAAGGAGATTACGGCGGGAGGAGCGCGGAAATTACAGGGGCCGGTTCGTCATTCGGCATTCCGTCGCCGATCGATGTCCTGTTTCCGGAGGCCTTGGCAATTCAGGAGAGGCGGTTCAACCCGTTGAAGGCCGCTGCTTTGTAGCATTCCGCAAGCGTCGGATAATTAAACACCGTGTTCACGAAATACGTGATCTTGCCTTTCAACAGGAAGACCGCCTGCCCGATGTGCAAGAGTTCGGCGGCATCTTCGCCGAAGATGTGCACGCCGAGAAGCTCAAGCGTCTCGCGATGGAAGAGCAGTTTCAACCGGCCATCCGTGTGGCCGGTGATTTGTCCCCGGGCGATCTCGCGGTAGTAGGCGACACCAACTTCGTAGGGAACATCGGCGTCGGTAAGCTGTTCTTCGGTTTTCCCGATAAACGAAATCTGAGGGATCGTATAAATTCCGTAAGGATACCCCGCGGGATCCGTTTGCACATCCAGTTTGAAGGCCCGCGCGGCAGCGATGCGGCCTTGTTCCATGGACACGGAGGCCAGGCTCGGGAAGCCGATGACGTCCCCGACGGCAAAAATATGCGCTTGGGCGGTGCGGTAGTCCGCATCCACTTTGATGCGTCCGCGCTCGTCGGCTTCAATCCCCGCGGCGGACAGATTCAACGCTTCGACATTGCCCTGCCGCCCGACGGCGTAGAGCAGCGCGTCGCCAATGATGCGTTTCTTGCTCACCAGGTTCGCCGCGACTTTTCCATCCGGCAATTCCTCAACGCTATCGACCTCCTCGTTCATCCGCAGCGTGGCCCGCTGATCGCGCATGTTATAGGTCAGCGCCTCGACCATTTCCACGTCCGCGAATTCCAGCAGCCGCGGGCGCTTTTCCACGATGATGACGCGCACTCCGAGCGTCGCAAACATGCAGGCGTACTCCACCCCGATCACCCCGCCGCCCACCACGATCAGCGTTTTCGGAATCTGCGACATGCTGAGGATCTGGTCGCTGTTGATGATGTTCCGGCCGTTGATGGGCACCTTGGAATTCTTGGATGGCTTGGTCCCCGTTGCAATCACCACGTATTGCGCCTCGAATTCCGCGAAGCCGTTGCTGTTCTCGACGCGGATGTGGTGAGCATCCACAAATTTTGCGACGCCGTGGATGACCTCGACGCCGTTGCGCTTGAGCTGGTTCTGCGTGACTCCCACTTCGCTTTCCACCACGTGCTGGACGCGGAAGTTCAGGTCCGCCATGGTCACGTTTTCTTTTCCGCTGTGGTTCGATCCGTAGAAGTTCTTGTCGTAGAAGCCGGAGAGATGCAGCACCGCTTCGCGCATGGTTTTGCTGGGGATGGTGCCGATATTGATGCACACGCCGCCGATGGACGCCTGCTTCTCGATGACCCCGACTCGTTTTCCAGCTTTGGCGCCCTGGATGGCGGCGCGCTGCCCGCCGGGGCCGGAACCAATCACGATCAAGTCATACGGCTGCATGCAAAGAATCCTTCGGTGCCAAGTTGCGCGGGATGACGGCGGTTTCGACGGTCACGCGCGGAAGCATAGACGATTTTTTCGCCGCTCACGACAAGCCGGCGAGTTTGCCCAGGCCTTTCATTTTGGTGCGGGCGGCCATGGCGCCGTACTGCTTCATCATGGTGCGCATTTGGAGGTACTGCTTGAGGACGGTGTTGACGTCCTGGACGGTGGTGCCGCTGCCCTTGGCGATGCGTTTGCGGCGCTTGCCGTCGATGACGTTGTGGTCGCGGCGCTCTTGGTTGGTCATGGAATTGATGATGGCTTCCACGCGCGTGAGCTGGCCTTCGTCGACTTTCGCATCCTTCGGAAGATTCTGGAGTGGACCCATTTTGGGCAGCATGTCGACGATTTTTTCAAGCGGGCCCATCTTGCGGATTTGCTTGAGCTGATCGCGGAAATCCTCGAGCGTGAATTCTTCCTTGCGAAGCTTGTGCTCGAGATCGGCGGCGGCTTTTTTGTCGACGGTCTGCTCGACGCGCTCGATGAGCGACATGAGGTCGCCCATGCCGAGAACGCGGGAGACGATGCGCTCGGGATAAAAACCTTCGAGGGCGTCGTATTTTTCACCGAGTCCCACGAATTTTACGGGCGCGCCGGTAACTTTTCCGATGCTCAGCGCGGCCCCGCCGCGGGCGTCACCGTCCAGCTTGGTAAGAATCACGCCGGTGAGGCCGAGGCGCTTGTGAAATTCTCCGGCGGAGCGCACGGCGTCCTGGCCGATCATGGAATCGGCGATGAAAAGCATTTCGCTGGGCTGCAGTTCTTTCTTCAGCATGCTCAGCTCGTTCATCAAATCATCGTCGATATGCAGGCGGCCAGCGGTGTCCACGAGGACGACATCGCTGGCTGAAAGTTTTGCTTCCTTGATGGCGCCTTTGACGATTTCGAGCGGTTTGTCCGTGCCGACGCCGGGCCAGATGGCGGTTCCCACG
>Ga0210405_10004026_pt1 | contig 13986 bp, 8 predicted proteins | sample IncBWH11MmetaG_FD_155492 | JGI IMG/M metagenome (GOLD analysis project Ga0210405, IMG submission 155492) | Forest soil microbial communities from Barre Woods Harvard Forest LTER site, Petersham, Massachusetts, United States - Inc-BW-H-11-M | ecosystem: Environmental > Terrestrial > Soil >... | reverse complement strand
GCTCCGCATGATCTGGAGGAACGCTCGTCCGCCATCTGGTCCCAAGAGGAGCTGACCGTAAGCAGCGGACTCTGCTTTGTTGATGTTGCGCGAGCCGAACGTTCTATTGAGAACATAAAACATCGGAGTTCGCGCGGATTGAAGCCAAAGCCGCCCGACGACCGGCCAAGCAAAAGGCTCCATGACCCACGGCCGCCGGAATTGGTTTACATCAACGAGCGTATTGAGAACCGTGAGCGACTTGATCCTATCGGGAACGCGCCGGATGACATCAAAACCGATAGGTCCCCCTATGTCGTGAACCACTAAATGGAAATTTTCTATGCCAACCGCGTCGATGGCCTTGAGATACCACGTGGCGAAACCGCTCCAGCTGTAATCGAAATCGGCCGGCCGATCGGCAAGGCCCAATCCCGGCAAATCAAGGGTGACCCCCTCGAGCCCGCGGCTGGCTAACTCCGGTAGAAGCTTTCGATAGAGAAAGCCGGACGTGGGAACCCCATGAACACAAACAACGGTCTCTCCCCGGCCCATCCGCCACAAGACCGTGTTCGCCCCTTCGACCTCGAGAGCACGGCCCTGCCGCCTCCATTCCTCGATTAACCGAGTCGCGTTCATGGTTCCCTCCCGTCATGAGCGGGATGCCCAGGGCCATTTCGGGGCAGGCAGCCGACGCAGACGGAGCACCCGTGCTGGAATGGAATACTCGAAAGCTACCGTATCATCCCAAAGCCGTGCAGCAACACGCAGTCTCCGTAGAGGGTCACGGCCCTCAACTTATTTCGGAGCTCCCGAAGATGGCACGGCAGTCGATGCTTGCCCTGCCGGGAAGGCAGTCAGCAACCGGATCTTCCAAGCGCCTCCTTCACGAACCTCCACCGCGGTCCAACGGCCGTTCGCATCAAGAACGGAACCATTCTGGCTTCGACCGCTAATGTGAACTCCACCCATCGATATCGCGGCATCGGGTCCGAGAGGCGAAACACCCTCGAGAGCTATATCTTGATGATTGAACCCGGTTTTGAATGCATTTTGGTAATACTGTTCGACAGATTTCTCTGGGCCTGCAGGATTAACTAGCACCCCATCCTTTGTGTACAGACCTGCAATACCGGAAGCATTCTGTTTGTTGAAATTCTCGGCGTACGACGAGACCACCGACTCAATCTGGTGCCGCAAGGATCGATCGCTCTGCTGCGCCGATGCAGGCAGCGCGAGAACAATCACGACGATTGGCACAATCTGATATGCGCGCATTTAAGTCCCTCTTCCTGACTTTCGGCGTGACGCATCGAGCGCGTCCTGCGGTGACCTGGGAAATGGTATTTCCGTCGGCGAGAATGGTTAGAGCTATCTAAACGCCCCGCGTTACGAAACGATTTCACCACGCGGGAAATGCGTTGCAGCCGTAATTGGGCACGCGATACTGCAGGATTACCACGGGGACGCGATATCTGCCTTTGGCACTTAGCTGAAGTTGGTATTCTCGCGAGTGGCCGCTTTGCGCCAGAAAGCGGCCGTTCCTATTGATGCTGGAACGATGTCTTCGTATAGCATCACCGAGCGTACCTAGCGAAGACGGGGCAAGCACAAGGAGGCAAAGGCGGGCCACGAGGATCTTACGCTTCGTGCAGGATTGACCGCAGACGCCGCGCCAAGTCTGCTAGGCGAAACGGTTTGTCGATGATCGGAAACTCGTCTACCGCACCGTGTCGTTCCAACACATCCCTCGCATAACCAGAGGTCAGTAGAATTTTGATGTCTTTGCTGCGCCGCCTCGCCTCGCGGGCGAGCTCAACGCCGTTCATTCCGTTTGGCATCACGACATCGCTGAACAATAGTTCAAATTCCTGGCCACTCTCGAACAGCTGAATGGCCTCCGCTCCATTCCGGGCGCACACGACCCGATAGCCGAACGAGGTCAGCATTGCCGATGTGACTTTCAAAAGATCCTCATTGTCCTCGACCACGAGGATTCGCTCCGAGCCTCCCGGTACGGCCTGTGTCTGGACGGCTTCTACCTCGGCATCGGGCTTTTGTGTGGCTTTAGGCAAGTACACAGCGACCGCGGTGCCGACGCCAGGCGCGCTGTCGACAGTAATATACCCTCCGGATTGCCTGACAAAGCCATAGACCATACTGAGGCCGAGCCCGGTACCCTTGCCGACCTCCTTGGTTGTGAAGAATGGCTCAAAAACCCGATCCCGTACTTCAGGAGGCATCCCGCAGCCGGTGTCCATGACGGACACCTTTAAATATGATCCGGGCGAGCATCCGGCCACGGCTCCCCCATCCAATACGACGTTCCGCGTCTCGATTTCTAGTACGCCGCCATCCGGCATGGCATCGCGCCCGTTCAAGGCCAGATTGAGGAGTGCGGTCTCTAGCAGTGACGGGTCGACGTGGCACGGCCACAGTGACCCATCGGTCGTTAACTTGACCTCGCATGCGCCTCCGACCGCTTGGCGGATGAGCCCCTGGAATTCAGAAATCAGCTCGTTTGCGTTGACCAGTTTTGGGCTCAATCTCTGCCGCCGCGAAAAGGCCAGAAGCTGGGCCGTCAGGTTCGCTCCCCGATCGGCAGCACGCCGTGCGGCGGCGGCAAACTGACGGACCCTGCTATTATCCGCCGCTTCCTCGATGAGTTCGAGGTTCCCGGAGACCACCATCAGCAGGTTGTTGAAATCGTGCGCGATGCCGCCCGTGAGTTGGCCGACCGACTCCATCTTCTGGCTCTGGTGAAGCTGCTCCTCCATGAGGCGGCGCGCTTCCACGGCGTGCTTATGCTCGGTGATGTCTCGGAAGTAGACGGCGAGGCCTTGACTGGAGGGGAACGCGTTGAGCGAGTACCAGGTACCGCGACGAGGGCAGAGTATTTCGAACGAGCCCGGGCGCTGATCCGACATGACCTCCCGAAGTTGGCTGAAAATCTCCAAGTCGACATTGTCCAGAGGTATGTCCCTCAGGCCGACGCCGACAAGGTTACGTCCTTCGGCGATTTGCGCCGAGGCCCGTGCGTTGAGGTAGCTGATGCGCCAATCCCGATCGATGACGACCACGCTGTCGGTCGTACTCTCAAAGATCATCGTGATCCGCGCCGCGGCTTCCTCGGCTTTTTCCTTCGCCTCCGACAATTCATGTTCACGGTGCTCCAGTGCATCGGCCATCATGTTGAACGCGTTGGCGACCTGGGCGATTTCGGATTTATCGACGATGTCCACACGTCGGGCATATTCGCCGAGCCGCCATTGGTTCGCGGCGACGACCAATTGGCCAAGCGGGCGATGGATGAACCGACGGGCGCCCAATAATGTCAGGACCAGCACTAAAGAGGTGCTCAAGGCGATCATGAGGATGCCGCGTTGCGTGCGACTTTGGATCTCGGCGAATGCCTGCGCCTTGTCGATGCCAAAGCTGACGACAAGTCCCCCGGAATCAGCCCGCAAGGCCGAGTAGCCTTCGATCCGCTCCACGCCATCGATGTCGAGGATATCGACCGCGCCGCGGTCGTCCATTTTCAGGTATCTGTCACCGGGCATCTTGGTACCGACGAACCGCTCGTTATGGGGGTAGCGGGCGAGATAAATGCCGGTCCGGTCCGTGATGGCGAGCGCGGCTCCTTCCGGAACACCCTTTCGAGCGATGTAGTCGGCGAGCCAATCGAGGCCAAGGCCCGCCACAATGACGCCGCCCATGCGGCCATCGTCGCCGTAGAACGGCAACGCAAACTGAACGATGTTCCGGTCGGTTGCCAGACCTTTCGAGAATTCTCCGACCGTGAATTGGCCGGTCTTCTCAACGTTGGCAAAGTAGAGCCGCGCAGCGATGTTGATTGGCCGATGGTCGCTGTTCGTGTTGCAGAAGGACCGGCCATTCAAGTCGGTGACGAGAAACCTGATGAACGCCGGAAATCGCTGCTGTATCGCAGCCAGGTAAGCATCGCATGCCTGGCTGTCCCTCGCTTTTATCGACGGCAGTTCCGACATTGCGATCAGGACCTGACGAATTCCCTGGACGATCTGCTGCTGTTCTGCTGCGGCGAGCTTGGCCAGGCTGAGCGCCTGATTCTGCACTTCGACTTGGCGCGCGCGGCGCAGGTCGAATTCATTGTACACTTGGATCGCGATCGCAGGGAGTAACGCGACAGCCACCAACACGAACAGGCGCGATAAGAGGGTCACTTCTTAGCTGGCCCTGATCCTGTAACGTTCGCCCGTCCGGCTGCTGAAGGCGTCGCGATCGACGGCGAAGCGCTCACGGCAATGCGCCCGTCAATCATTCCGCCGGCCGTGATACGAGCCTCGGGCGGGCGCGGTTCTAAACTGATCTGTCCCATGTCAAAACTCTATGCCGTTGGCCGCAGAAGATGTAGGGGCTCGTGTTGCGGGTCGGTGCCAATAGCGAAAAACTTGGTTACGATCGTAACGCGTCTAGGATTTGAGACCGGCGGAAGGCTGATACCATAGCGTCGAAGGCCCAGCGCCGGTGCCTTCTCGCAGACAATGCCGCCGAACGCGCCAATAGGGCCCGAAGCTTCAGTTCATTAAAGACAACAAACTCTTTCGAGAGTATCGACCCAATGGCAACTCTCAGCAGGTCCGCATTCGGGGGACCATCCTCTGGCTACATTCGGGCACCGTTGCGCGGGCTAGGTCGGACTGGCGACGTCTGAGCCGATCGCCTTCAGTCCATCGAATATTCGCTGCTTCCAAAAAACAGCGCCCTGACGATCCGCCACCGCCAGGGCCCTCATGAAATAGCTCTCGATGTTGCATGTATGTCCGAGTTTACCCTTAAGCAGAATCTCAGCTTTCAACATGAGGAAACGCGCGTAGCTCCAGAATTCTTCAGATTGTTGGCAGCGATTCAAGGCTTCATCGATCGTTTCTGACGCCTCAACAAATCGCCCAGCCTCGAGTAGAGCGATGGCGAAATAGCCGAGGGACAGCGTCTGGAATGACCAGACATGCGTCTCGCGAAGACGTTCGACGACAGCTCGGAGGGTAACAACCGCCGCTTCATGCTCGCCTCGCCGGCTCAGGAGCGCTCCCGCCAGCGTATCGGCAACCATGCGCCAAAGATCTAGACCAGGCCGGGCCATGTAATCCATGAGCATGCCGACATACCGTTCTGCCGTGGTCGGTTCGGCGGCGTCAAGCATAATCCGGCATGTCGACATACCGAGGGCGTAGCAAATAGTCGGAGCATGCCCTGTCTTGCTGGCGCGGTCGACATTCGCGGCTGCCATTTCCACGGCTCTCTCCGGAAAGCCCTGGAGCATCAGGATCTGTGCGAGATCGCAAAAGGCCGCAACGCGCTCATCAAAGTGGCTGTGGACATTGAATCCGTAGCGACTTAGCCATACACCATTGCGTAGTGCTTTCTCGATAAGGGTGCGCGCCTCGCTGAACTCTCCAAGATAGAACAGGCTGCTCCCTATCATCCGCTCCCCAACCCCAATGTAGGCCGTTTCGCGCGCTGCCGTCGCAGTGTCGCGCAGGCGTTGGCCAGCCGTGAGACAGTCGCGAAAGCGCCCCCCCATCCAAGCGCTGCTAAGCTGGGCAAGAAGAACCTGCAGCTTCTGCCGTGGCGCATCAACTTGCCCTTCAAAGCTAGAAATCCGTCGCCAGGTTTCGGTGACGAGAGTACCTGTCCTATCCCGGTTCACCAGAGCGCCGGCGCGCGCCGCCTCCAACGCGATGAGCTGTTCCGGTGTAGGTTGAAGTCCAGGGAGAGCCAAAATATGGTCCACCCGCGCCAAGCACTCTTCGCCCAGGCCGAGATGACCCCAGAGCGGCAAAGCGGCAACCGTTAGCGTCAATGCCAACAGAGGGTCACCGGTTGGCGAACTCGACCAGTCCAGAGCAGCTCGGATCTGATCCAGTTCTGAACCGTAAGCGGAATCCCACTCAGTCGTCCAAACCAAATCAGTGCGCGCCTGGGCTGCCTCCAGCACGTCTTTGAAGTAAATGGCATGGCGCCTGGAGACAGCGTCGACATCGATACTCCCCATCAATTTATCCAAGGCGTAAGCGCGCGTCGTGTCCAGAAGACGGCGCATACCTCCGGCCCGTCCTAGACCCGCCGTCACAAGAGATTTTACTGCAAGGCTGGCGACTAGAGCCGTGACGTCAGCGGGTGCGATCCTATCGTCGCCAACGATCTGCCGGGCAGCTTCGAAGGTGAACGGGCCGCGGAACACGGACAGGCGCCGCAGAACGATCTGTTCTTCCGCCGACAGCGCGTCGAAGCTCCAATCCAAAGTGGCGGAGAGCGTGCGATGGCGGGAAAGACCCGTGTTACGCCCGGGCAGATGCAGACGGAAGTGATGGTCGAGCAATTCCGCAAGAACCGGCACGTCAAACGAGTCCACTCGACTTGCAGCGATTTCGATCGCGAGCGGAACTCCATCGAGGCGTCGGCAAATCTCGGTCACGACGGGCGCGTTTTCGTCTGTCATTTGGAAACTGGACTGGCTCGCGGTCGCTCGCTCAACGAAGAGTTCGATGGCCGGGAAGCTAAGCGCGGCGGTGGCGTCCAATCGAGCATCGACACGAGGAACAGGAAGGGAATCAAGGCGCCGAATCCGCTCGCCATCTGCGCGGAGCGGCTCGCGACTGGTGGCTAGAATGACCACGTTGGGTGCCGCCGCTAAGATCGCCTCGATCAGAGCCGCGATGGCGGCAACCATTCGTTCGCAACTGTCCAAGACGACCAGCATGCGGCGATTGCCGATAAAGGCTTCTATGTCCGACATGGGCTCGTCCGTCTCGGCTACGATGCCCAACTCGGCCCGGACCGCGCTCGCAAGGAGCGCGGCCTCCTCCGCCGTTGCTAGATCGACGAAGCCAGCATAATCTACGCGGCTTTCGTCCAGAGCCGAACGCGCCGCGCCCAAGGCGGCCGTGGTCTTCCCGATGCCGCCGGGTCCAACGATGGTGATGAGACGATGTCGATCGATATCCCCGACGAGGTCGGCGACGATATGATCGCGTCCGATAACCCTGGACAATTGCGACGGGAGGCCGCCGCGGCTCGAAGCGGGCTCGCCAAAGACCACAGGTTCGATGAAACGATAGCCTCTGCGCGCGACGGTCGCCACATACGGACGCTTGCTACCTGCCTCGCTCAATGCGCGCCGCAACGCGGCAATAGCAGAGCGTAAGCTGGATTCCTCGACATGGATAGAACCCCAAGCACGCGCAATCAGGGTCTCTCGCGCCACAACCTCGCCAGCGTTTTCGATGAGCGCAAGCAGGACGTTGTAGGCGGGGCCGCTCAAGCGGACTTGCTGACCACCGCAGAGAAGCATCTGACGAGATGGTATGAGATGAAAGGGGCCGAACGATGCCTCGCGGTCAGTGGCATCGCCATTCAGTCTTCTTCCGTCCACCACTGATGCCTCCTAACCTTTTCTGGCGGGAGCCTGGATGCGACCTCTCAGTTTAGCGCCAACTAACTGCCCTTCAATCGGGTCTTTTTGGTGCCTTGCGTTACCCTCGTAACAAAAGGGCGCGATTCTGTAATCTTAGCGCGGGGCGTGTAATCACTGGGCGCGGGGCGCGTAATCTCTGAGAATAGCCGATCCTTCACGACGCATTGCCTACGTCAGTCTGGGTCTTTCTCTTGCGGCGCAAAAATTCACAACATTCCACGCAATACACGGCCGGCCGCCTGTACAACGATTAGCGCCACTGATACGGGCGCGGCGGTCACGCATAGCCAGAGTGGTCACAGCGTCCGACCTAATCTCATGAGTGACTCGCGAGCCCGCATATGCGCCGAAGCTACCGAGACGAGCGCTTGGCGTTCGAGAGACCGGACCGGACAAAGAGCGACGAAAGTCCCGGCTCCGTGCGCATCCTGGTTGTCGATGACGATCCCATGCTGAGGGAGATGGTTGTCAACTATATCAATGAGAACAACATGCGCGCCGTCTCGGCCGCTGGACGGCAGGAGATGGTGCGTCACTTCGCCGAAAGTGAGCCGAATCTGGTGATCCTCGATCTTCGTCTCGGCGAGGAGGACGGGCTCGATCTGCTGCGCGAGATGCGCTCGCACTCCAACGTCCCCGTGATCATCGCGACCGGTCAACGCTCCGACGAAATTGATCGGATCGTGGGCCTCGAGCTGGGTGCGGACTACTACATCGTAAAACCATTCAGCCTCAGAGAATTGCTTGCACGCGTCCGTGCCGTGTTGCGGCGACAGGAAATGGGGCGGGTCGCGCGAGCCCACGATCCGGAGCGAGGTGGGTACAGGTTCGACGGCTGGCAGCTTGAGCGTCGTGGCCGAAGACTCGTCGATTCCAACGCTGCCCCGGTCTCGCTGAGTAAGGGTGAATACGCTTTGCTGCTTGCTTTCCTCGAAGCACCTCAGCGGCCCCTCACGCGCGAGCATTTGCTGCGAGCCACCCGAGTCCATGAAGATATCTTCGATCGGAGCATCGATGTCCAGATCTTGCGGCTGCGGCGTAAACTGGAGATCGATCCGAGTGCGCCACGCGCAATCCAGACGGAGCGCGGCGTCGGCTACGTCTTCGCGCTGCCGGTCGAACCGTTTTGAAGAGCGGACTATCAATGATGAAAGTCTGGCGCCGCAACTGCAGTCGTAACTGAATTGTTCGAGGCAGAGATAATCCCGTAACAGATAGGTATCAGATTGGTCCCGTCACCGGGCTGGGAGAATCTCTTGTTGTCGAAAAAGCAATCATCGGTCTACCAGAACAAAAGCAGCAGCCAGCACTGCGCTCTGAGGGGTAGCGACGCGAACTTTGAGCTAATCGACAACAAGCTCGCCGCGGATCAGAAATTCGCGCGGACTGGTCAACGTGTGTTCGGTTTCGTAAAGCTCGCTGCCGCGGCAAGGGACACGGTCATTTCCGAAATCCTCCGCAACGTCGCGACGCGGCTTACATCCTATAAGTACCCTGAGGGTCTCAGGGTACTCGACGAATTGCCCCGCAACGCGCTGAGTAAGATCGATCGCAATATGTTGCAGACCATGGCGCCCAGGGTTGACAAGGCGCGCCGTCCGCGAATCCGGGCTGCGCCCTCGCAGGCAAACCGAAGTGCGGTTGCTGTACGATCTCGCGAGGGCGTCAATGCCTTTCCGGTCGGTCTCGAAGTGCCGCAATTGCTGCTCGCCCAGGCCAACGAGGTGATCGAATGACGGCATGGTTTGCTGCGGTGTATGAGCGTTGTTGGCACTTTTCGGACACGCTGCTTTACCGAACGTCTGCTCTGCGCCAGAAACAGTCATTCGGGCTTTGGCCATGTAATGCCATCAGGGTCGCGGCGTAACAGCGCACTTGCTCAAGTGCCTGACGAAGAGATTCGAACTCCTGTACCCCAGATTCGTAGTCCGGGTCGGGCCATCGAAATCATTGAGGTCTGTTACCGCAAGAACTGCTGACTTCTGGAAATCCCTCAGAAAATCCAGCCTCGCTGCGATAGGCGCGTTACTGTACCGTAAGCACCGCCCTCTAATCCAGGATATGTTCGATCCGTGCCACGGGCCTGAATTGATTTCGGACAAATTCCCAACCCACGCGATTTTGCTTGTGGTTAGGAATTGGGCGGGCTCGTTCGGCCTGCCAATGATTTCAATCATCGCTGCTGTGCCTATGGCGCGCCCGAACGGGATTGAGTGGCCCGAGATTAGCGTCCCCGAAATCCCCTTGATACCGTTCCGAGGATTGTTTCCCGCATGCGGGCGCTATCTGCAACATTGCTGGATGACGAACCGAACAACGTGGCCACTAGTTGCTTACGCTGCGAAAATGTCGGCCGAAGGCGCAATCCAACGCCAGATTTTGAGCAACTTGTTACTTCCGCTTCGATCCACCCCAGCGCATCAAGATAAAGCTGAACGCCTTGATTTGACAGGCGCGTCGGCAAGGCTCGGGCGAACGACATCTGCGCACTGGATGTTGAGAGCCTGGTAACATGCCCCGAGATAACGTTATCGTCCGATGCGAGTTGGGCCACTTCATCGACCGCGAACAATGCATCCGCGCGGGGTAGCTCGAAGCAGACCAGAAACGCGATAAACGCGATGAGCATTGCGATTCCGGCCCAGATCAAGTTGAAGAAATCGATGGCGGAAATCTCACTCGCCGCATATGGCGAGACAAACGCCCATACTATGCTCGCGGCAGAGCTTAGCGAGATCAATCCGAAGACGGACGCAAGCTTCCAGTGCACGCGCGGTACAGATCGGTCGCCACCCTTGTCTGTAACCTTGAACGGTCGGCCAAACGGCTTAATGATAGCGCTGAGAAGCGTGGTAGAAATCGCAAAGGCCGTCACCGCATGGGTTGCTTCCATAAAGAAGGGAAGCGTACGCGACCTCGAAATCCAGCCCATATAGATGATCTGGCAAAGCAAGGCCGGTACGCCGTATCGCAGGAAGGAAAGATAGTCCGCCTCAAAGGCGGGTATCCCCGCAAACCAATAAATGGGGGGAGCAACCAGCAGCAACACGATGAATGGCTTACACAGCCAATTCAACACACCATGCAGATAGTGCCATCTTTGGACGAAGGTAAATCCCGAGCCAAACAACGGCCCTTCGCGGAGCAAAGCCACCTGAATGGTTCCAAGGCACCAGCGTGCCCTTTGCGTGATGTATTCAGGTATTCCCTCGGCCGATAATCCAATGCTGAGTCTCTCGTTCAGCCACCAGGTTTGGTAACCCCTCGCCAGCATTGCGTAAGTCAGATTGATATCTTCGGAGATCGCTTGGCTCGGAAATCCGCCTATCTCGGCCAGACGATCGCGGCGAACGACAAAGGACGTGCCGACGCAGAACGCACATCCCCACGCATCCTTGGCCGGCTGAAACACATCGAAAAAGAAGCGCTGGTCGTCGACCCAACTCTGCGCGGCCAGCAGATTGTGTTGGATCGGATCAGGATTGTAATAGAACTGCGGTGTCTGAACCACGGCGACCTCGGGATTAGCCAGCAATCCGACCGTGCGCTTGAGGAAATCGCGACGGGGAGCGAAGTCCGCATCCAGCACCAGAATGACCGGCGCCTTGGTCTCATTTGCGGTGACCGCGAGACCGTTGTTCAGATTTCCCGCCTTGGCGTGCCTGTTGTTGTCCCGGGTGACATAGTGCGCACCGGTCGCCGCACAGTACTCGCGGAGCCATCCTCGCCTGGTATCGTCCAGGACCCAGACCGTGAAATCCGGATAATCCAATGCGAGAGCCGTCAGAATCGATCTCTCGAGAATCTCGAGCGGTTCGTCATAGGTGCAAATAAAGACGTCGACCGGAGGGAAAATACCTTCGCGTTCGATTCTGCCTTGCGCAGCGTCGGCCTGGGCGGACCGATCGACATTGCGAAAGAGAATGACGATCGACATCATCGTGTAAACGATGGCGAGTGCTTCGAAGGCAAAGAAGAAATACTGCCATAGGTTCTGCGCGGAAATTGCGAATGCCGGAAGCGTATCGTGCCAGCGCCACACGACGTAAATGATCAGCAGGGCGCCCGCGGTCGAGCCGAACAAGATCCGGTCGCGAGCCAATTGCGGATCAAGCAGCCGCTTCAGCACAAACAATCCGATCAACAGCCCAAGGTCGATCGACAAGATTGATGATTCGTCCGCAGCGGTTTCGAACATCACTCGACCCTTCTACCGGTAAACGGATTCCACGCCAGCGCCGCCAGCGTGGCCCATGCGGTCGCTCCCAGATGAGGGCGCCTGAAGTAGAAAAAATCCGCTTCGGTCTTCGTCGGGTCGATCGAAAGCCCGGTTGACACACGCGCCTCTCGGGTCGCGTTAAGAAAGCCGGATGGTGCCCGATCGGCCTCCAGCGTCCTGAGCGATTGCGCGCTCCGGCGGGGATCTGCGGCAATCCGATACGCCAACGACGCCTGCGCAGTTCCTTCGACCCAGAGGCCGTCCCGGTCGCCGTTGAAGTCGAAGCCATCCTTCACAGCCAGGTGTGTCATCGCAAAGTTCAGGGCCGATCGCCATTGTGCCGGCGCATCGGGGATTGCCATCCACGGCCAGAGCTGCACGTCCAAGGCGAGCATCCCGCTATCCGCCAAGCTACCGTCAGGTTTGGTTCCCACCAGGAAATGATCTTTGTCGAAGGCTCTTTCGAGAAATTGCCGGCCCTGAGACGCCGCATCTGCATATTTTTGCTCGCCTGTCAGGCGGAATAACCAGGCGGCAGCCGCGCAGACATCGACATTATGCTCGGTCGATATCCAGGTGAGCGGCACCTGCTGCGGGTCGTAACCGTGGAATCCTCCACGGAACCCGCTGCCGGTAGAGACGTTCGCCATCACCCAGTCGATCAGGCGCTCGGCGTCGAGCAAGAACGACTCCTGCTTCGTTGCTTGGTGCAATGTCAGGAGCGCCAAGGCTGCCCAAGCGACGTTGCCTGTTGAGGTGCCATCCTGTGCTGCGTCTTCGGCCCAAATCTTCTGTTTGTCGTCCCACCACCCTGGCAATGCCGGAGCCCCGTCGCCCGCAGGCCCAGAGCGATAAGCATTGCGAACGCGGCCGTCCGAAAAGCTCCGATCGTTGCGAGCCGCGCGGCTCAACGCATTGCCGATCAGGGTTGCGCTGGTGACGTCTCCGCAGGCAACCAAGGCGATCACGGCGAGCGCGTTATCGTACACAAAAGCTGTCGAGGCCAGGCCTGCGGGCAAGCGGCTCTCGTCGCCGGGCTCGTAACTGCGGACAAAAACCGCGTTAGCGCCGGCAGCCTGCGATTTGACTGCGCCGGTCAACGGAGCGCAATAACCTGCCCGCTCAGGTTCTGCTGCTCTGCTTGCCGCCACGGAACCGATCATCATCGCGACGCAGAGAATGTTCATAAGCGATCGCTTCATCGAGCGACGACAGCATCCGTCCGCGACGTCCAATCCTTCGGATCGGGCGGCTGACGCAGCGATCGCGGGGCGGAGCGGAAGGCCGCTGCCAGCATCGCGAATCCCGTTTCGCGTGTCCTATCGTTATGATCGTCGACTCGCTGAAGGGGAGGTATCCTGTTGCTCCACGACGTGATGAGCGTCTCGACCCAACGCCAGGTAACCGACATGGAAGGAACGATACCGTCATCCTTGGTGACGGTGACCCACTGACCGATATCACATGACGTCGGCTGTTCGTGCTGGGCTGCGACTTCGGGACGGACCGCGCCATCCCCCCGGTCGTCAGGCGTGATGATCGCATACAATTCCCGCCGCTCGGTCTGCGGGAAAGGAACGGCGAAGCGGTCGTCGATCTTGTCGCTCGTCTTGGGCAACACGGCCGTCACGATGCCCGCCCCGAAAGAAGCGCCATCAACGCGCACGCGGGTCCCTGCCTTCATGCTGTGACCTTGCCGATACGAGAAGATCGCGACCACGAAGCGCTTGTCGCAATCGACCAGCGACGCCACGGAGTCGCCTGCATTCACATGCCGGCCTGGCGCAGCACCCACGCTCAGGATTTGGCCAGCGCTGGTAGCCCGCACCTTGGCTTCAGCCAAAGTCTCCAACCTCTTCACTTCCGCGCTTATGAGATGCTCGTGGTCGTCCAGGATTGCCGACATCTCCTTTGCTTCGACCTCCATTCTCTTCTCATCAAGGTCGATGTCCCGCCGTTTTTGAACAAGGGTGCTGAGTGCGATGAGATCATCTCCCACATAAATGCCCTTTTCCAACGCATCGAGCTGCGCCATCTTCTGATTGAGCTTGGCGTTTTCGGCGTCCGCGTTATGAAGCGCGGCTGAATACTGGTGGGTGGTTGGCTTGAGCATATAAATGCTCGCGGCATCGCGTGAAACCATATCGGACTGCCGATCGACCAGTGCCTTCTTTTCTGCGCTCAAAGAATCCGATTCCGCCACCCGCGCGTGCAGTTCCGTGATCTGCGACTGAAGTTGCGCCTTGAGTTGTTCAGTCTCGGCCGCGATCTCGGAATCGAGCAATTTCAGATAGGCGCGGTCGGTCTCCTTTTTTGCTTGCGCGGACGTCAA
>Ga0210405_10004025_pt1 | contig 13987 bp, 11 predicted proteins | sample IncBWH11MmetaG_FD_155492 | JGI IMG/M metagenome (GOLD analysis project Ga0210405, IMG submission 155492) | Forest soil microbial communities from Barre Woods Harvard Forest LTER site, Petersham, Massachusetts, United States - Inc-BW-H-11-M | ecosystem: Environmental > Terrestrial > Soil >... | reverse complement strand
CCGGTCTGACCGCGGAGGACGTGGCGAAGCTTCTATTGGAGGAAGCTGGGGTTGCAGGAATTGCAGGAGCGGCGTTTGGTCCGGGCGGGAAGAACTACTTACGATTCTCGCTCGTCAGCGCACTGCACCTGCTGGAAGAGGCGCTGGAGCGGATGCAACGCGTGTCCTCACGGTGGCGAGCAGCGGTGGCGCGGTAGCGCTGGCAATACTGCTCGTTAGTCTGCGGAGACGTACAAGGATTGGTGGTTTAGGAAGGCGTGTTCACCGAGGAGAAAGCGCTAGAACTTGCGCATATGTACCTGCATGATAACGCAACAAAGCTTTACGGAGCCAAACCATGAGCACCAAGTCGGAAATGAAATACATTTCCTGGAAGAACGTAGAACGCGAGCAGCTGAATCCACAGATCGACCGGGAAATGGTGGTCGGCGACAAAATCATGCTGGCGCGCGTGCTCATGAAGAAAGGCGCTCACGTGCCGCTGCATCATCATCACAACGAGCAAGTGACGTACATTCTGGAAGGCGCCCTGAAATTCGCTATTGATGGCAAAGAGATCGTAGTGCGAGCAGGCGAGGTGCTTTGCATTCCACCGCACATGCCTCACGAAGCCTGGGCGATGGAGGATACGGTCGATCTCGACGTCTTTAATCCGCCGCGAGAAGACTGGCTAAACAAGACCGACAATTACCTGAGGCACGGACGCTAAAAGCTGGTGCTTCCTCAGACCTGCCTAGTGGGGCAACCCTCCCTGCCCCGTTTTTCTTAGTACCGGATAGCGAAAGAACGTAGACAAAGGCCCTTGGTCTTGTTTACCGTAGCAAGAGTGGCTGATTCCAGGCGTGGGATCAAACCTCTGAGGGGAAAATTATGAAGAGGCAACTCGTTGTTTTCGTGTTGATGCTTGGGGCGACGTGCGCCGCTCGTGCACAGGAGGCTGTCGCAGACAGCCAGACTGCGAACCGCAACGTGGCGGCAGACTTTTCCGCCGCGCCCGCCGCTAGCGTATCCTTCTTTCAGTTTCAGCCGGCCACTGCCGTTGCCCTTTCTCCAACTCCCGGTTTCGCCCCGGCACTGGCTCTTGCATTGCCGCCCGCGCCAGCAGCGCCCGAGGCCTCCCCGCCGCCAGCCCCCGATCCTAAGTTTATCTATGGCGGGCGGGACGATTTCCGTTGGCAGGTTGCGATTGGCGCCGATTGGATAAGATTCAGATCCTCGATCTTCAATGCAAGCGCCGTCGGCATCAATAGCTCGGTGACTTATTTCACCAATGAGTCCTTCGGAATCGAAGGAGCCGTCTCCACCGGTTTCGCTCCTCAAATCTACAACAACGAGCACGTGAAACTCCTGGTTTACGGCGCGGGGCCTAAAATTGCCTGGCGAGAAAAGAAATGGGAACCATGGCTGCATGCCATCTTTGGCGGAAGCCATGAGCAGCCGCAGACAGCGGGCCACAGCAGGAACTCGTACGCGATCGAAGCGGGAGGCGGAGCGGATTATCGTATCAATCCGCGCTTTTCAGGGCGCTTGGAAGGCGATTGGGTGCACACGGGTTTTTTCGGCCAATCTCAGAACAATTTTCAGCTTATGGGCGGCATAGTTTTCCACTTCTAACGAATAACCAAGCGCCGAGGCAGCGGCTAAGAAAATCCGTGGTTTGTGCAGGGTGCCTTTATCTCTCCGCTTACGGCAGAGAGCTGATAGTCATCGCCGCCGATTCCGTCCCAATCCTTCACATTGAACGAAGCGCCTGATGGTGCGCGATGAACGTTGATGCCGCTGAAAGTAAGCGGAGTCTCACGATAGTTGGTGATCTCCACCGTGAGCTAACGCAGCACCGTGCCGTAGTATACGTTGCGTCCGCCCCGCAAATCGCGGCCGTAAGATAGGACGACAGTAACACTCCCAAGAATCCGAATCTTGCACTGCGCTCCCGTGTCCCACAGCCAGCGCTGCGAGCCAAACAGTCCGGAAGAATCCGCCACCGCGCCGTTATCCAGAAACGGGCCGAGCTTTACGTTGAAAAACGCGCCCCGGTAGATATTCTTGTCCAACTCCCAATTAGCCAGGAAATAGCGGCGTCCCAGTGGAGCTGCCCCCTTGCGGCCGTCCAGCGTGCCCGGTTGTCCGCGAAGCCAAAGGTCGTTGTCGCGTTCGAGGCCAAGCTGGAAGAGTTCGTCCAGAGGCACTTTTCCGGCCGTAGCTCCGGCGCGGACCTGGCCCCGCATTTCGTAGTCGTCGCCCGCGGCACGGGGAAGCCAGTGCGCGCGTAGCGCTCCTCGTGCCGTTGCGATAGGTCCGAGAGCGTCATTAAAACCGCGTCCCACGCGTGCTTCCGCCGAAGAATCCAATGTGAAACGATGTTCTGGAACGCGTAGGAGCGACCGCTCCATGCCCAGCCAATACGCAAAAGAATTGCTATCGGCGAAGAAGGGCTGTTCAGCTGATGAGGTATGCCCTTCGAGATTGCGAAAGGATCGATGAACAAATCCAAGTCCAGTACTCCAACTCCAGCGCCCATTCACAACTGAGCGTAGCTCAACACCGCCAGCCACGCGCCGCATGTTCAAATCCGTAAGCGGTGCGCCCGCAGCGAAAAAAGTCTGCGAAAGATTCCAGTTTTCATTGCGCGAATCGAAATAGACTCGGGCCCGCCGGGCAGGGTCGTGAAAAACTGGGGCAGAAAGCTCTCCGGAGTAGCGGCGCTTCTGAGAATCCCAGCGCGCCAAGGACGTGAAATTAACTGCTTGGTGGTCCCAGTTATAAAACTCGGGGTACACAGTCTCATACGGAAGCCCGCTCAGGAGCGAGACGATTCCTTCTAATTTCGAGTCGCCCCATCCGTTACGCTCATCCAAATGCAGCGTTGCGTCGTAATCTCCGGACTTCGATGCAGCAAGCTCGACTCGCTGGTGCCGAAAGACGCCAAGATTGCTGAGCCTCGCTTGCGTGTCCTCAAGAGCATCGCGGGTCAGCACCTGCGGGGCACTAAACGTGACTGCGCGCGCCAAGAGTTGGTGGCGCAATTTGGGTGCAGGGACGAAGTCAACCGCCCGCAAGCGTGGCTTGTCCATTGCATTCCAATACTTCAGCGCCGCTTCGAGATTGCCTTCGAGCAAATAAAGAGTGCCGAGGAATTCACGCGTGTAAGCGTCATGAGGATCGAGACGTAAGGCACCTTTCAGGTCACGCTTCGCTGCCCGAAGATCTTTTTGCTTATAGGCAACGCCCGCAAGCTCCACCAGGAAGCGCGCGTCACCTGGTGATTTGCGCTGGCCGGCTTCGAATGCATCTCTGGCGTCCTTCCATCGCTCTAGGTGGGCGAATGCGAGGCCTGCAAGAAAGTCCAAGTCTGGAGGTTGTTCAGCGGACCCTTGTGCGACTCTTGCGGCCTCCTCCCATCGGCTTGCGTCAAACGCAGTGCGGGCAGCCGCAAGACGGGCCAAGTCTGAGACGGAATCCTGCGCTTGGACCGAAACATCCGGTGCCCCCAGCAGCCCGATCAAGAACACAAATTGCGCAATCACCCTTTTGCTTCGGGCACGGCGAGGAGCATCCAATTGCCGGCAGCCTGCCATTCTTTCTCGAATTCTGCGCGTTCCACGCGGAGGAGTTTGCCGCGAGCTGGATCGTTCAGGAAGACCGCTTCATGTTCCCAGTCGATGCCAGTCACCACTACGTAGTGTAACGGCGTCTTCTTGCTGCCTGGTTGCATGCTGATGATTAGGGGCCGGCCCTGCGACAAATGTTGGCGCAGATCGCTCCACGCACCGCTGATCGCGAACACGCGAAAGCCCGACTCCGTAAGATACCGCTGCATATCGGATGCGAAGATTCCCCGAGCCTTGCGCGAGTAAAGTTTCTGTTGGATGGAGCCGGCGTCGGCGCGGCCGGCAGAGATTGCCGTGCCATGCGCGCCCCAATACTGCAAAAGCATCGAGAGAGACGCCGAGCCGCAGCCTTCCTCGGTTTGCTTTACAAAAGGCACATCGAGCCACACACCCGCACTTTCCAGGGACGCCGCTGGAACGGCGCTTCCCAGGAAGAGGGCTAGCAAAGAACCGAGGGCGAGACGCTTGATGCGCGTAGGGCCACGTCTCCTGATGAATGATTCAGCGAACTGCGAGTGCAATGATAAGGACAGCCACGATAATCAAGATGATCCACAAAAGATCTCGGTCGGAGAGACGTCCGGCGGCAAAATCCTTTTGTGCCTGGCGCGATTTTTCAGCCAGTTTCGCGAGATCCTCATCGCTTAATTGGCTGACGGCCTTATCGACCTTTTGCAAGTCCAGGTTGGCGGATTTCAGCGCTTTCTGGCCATTTTCGGAGGAAAGAAGGTTCCTAACGGCAGATTCATCCGCATGCCGCACTTCAGACGGCCGGGCCGCGTCTTTCTTCAACTCGTCCAGCGTCACCACATGCTGTTTTTCCTGCCCCTGGCTATACGACGGATTCCCAGCCAGACAAAGTAGTGTGGAAATTACCAGGGCCCGCGAACACCACGTCGCGTAAATTCGCATGCATCCTCCTTTGAATTAGCTGGGGTATCTCCAGTTTACGAAGTACGTGGCAACGTGGCAAGGCAGGTTAAGAGATTTCGCCGGACGACAACCAATTGAGCGGTGGAAAGGATGGATTACTTGGCAGGCAATGCGGATTGATATTTCGTTACGTCGACTTGCCGCCAATCGCCGCGTTCGATGCCTTCGCGAATCTGCGCTCCCGTTTTGCCTTTGTGCGATTGCTCATAAGCATAGAAATCTTCGCGCTCGCAAATCCCGCACTCCGCCGCGTGTTTGCTCACATAGCAGTCCAGCAGACTGCCGTGGCCTTGACTGCGGTCGCAGTGGCAATAGCAGGGCTGCTGATAGAGAATTTTCTTGATGTGGGCCGCGACGCTGTAGGCATTCTGAGCGACAGGGTCGCTGAAGAGCGAAGGATCTAGGGTTGCCGGCAGTTGTCCCGCTGGCACAGAGTTGTGAAAAGCGGGAACGGGTTCGGCGCTTGGCTCCTGTGAGAAAGTGCCCGTGGATCGCGACGACGCATATTGTGGAATCAGCGCCAGACCGATCGCCGCAACCACGAGAATGATTCCCCCAAAGACCCTTTGTGTTACCTGCATGTCCGGCCCCCCCTGACTAAACTGGCAAGCATCCCAACGCTCATTGCACACGCCATTTGCTGGTTATTACTTTACGGCGCTCGCTCGCTAAATTCCACTCCCGGTTTTTTGCCAAGCCCTCCGTAGCGTCGCGTCAGGGCAGCCGCAAGACTCCAATGCGAATCACTTCCAGCCGCGTCACGTCCATCACCTTGTCGTTGTTCATGTTGTCGATCTGGCTGTTCGCAATGAAGTAGAAGTCGGACCCTCGGATTGCCCCAGTCGTCGGCAAGACACAAAAATTGCTCCGATTCTCAAGCACGGTTGTGCGCGTCACGCGTAGGCCATCGCTCGAAAGATGAAATGCTGCGATGCGAGGCGATCCAATGCCGTTCTGAATACCAATCAAGCTGCCGTTATGCCAGTAGAGACCATCGATGCCCGCCAGCGTGCTTTTTGGACCCGGATCGACGTCCTGGCTTTCTCCGCTTGCCAAGTCCACGGTGACGACACCCAAGCTATCCGCTACATACAGCCTGCGGTCATCCTCGCTAAGAGTAATTCCGTTGGGGTAAAAGAGCGTGCGATGGACTGGCAGAGCTTTAAAGGTTTTTGCAGCCGGATCGAACCGAAACACCTTGTTAGCCGGGCTGTCTGTTGTAATCACTTCGCCGTTCTTGCGAATGACGAGATCGTTAAAACCATGCTTCGCCGAATCCTCGGGTTTGAAGCGTCCTAACAACTTTCCTGCGGCATCAAAATGCAGGAGTTCCGTCTGACCACTGTCCGTGAAAGAATCGGCCCACACCGTGCCGTCGTTCGGGTTCAGTCTGATGCCCAGCACCGGCAAGAGTCCGAAACGATCCGTCGGCACGAAATCCGAAACGTTGCCATCGCGGCCGATCTCCACAATCTTCCTGCGATTTAGACTGCTCAAATAAAAGACATTCCGCCGCGCATCATAAGCCAAGCCTTCCGGGACCAAGTCTTTCTCCATCGTGCGAAACGCTTCGTGCGCCTTCGCGATCACCGGGAAATCACGGCGTACACTGTCGGTCAATGTAGTGAATTCTTTCGAGCCTCTTAACTCTAGGAATGCTGGCTCGCCTGAGGGATCGAAGCCCTCCTGCAACGCGACACATTCTTTCAAGAAGGCTAACGCCTCGCGCGTCTCTCGCAGATGCTGTTTCGCCGCGGCTAGAAAATAAAGCGCTGCGCCGCGGTCCGGCAGCGTCGGCTGCAGCTTCTGCACGGCGGCAATTTGCTCGCGAATTTCCTGAGCGTCCGTGGGCTCGGCGGGCGCGCCTTTAATCTCTTCTTGATCCTGGGAACGCGCGAACGGCGCGACTGAAAAAACTGCCATGAGGCACAGAATTGTGAGAAACGATGACGAATACGACCGGGGAAGATTCATTGCATTTGCGCTCGCACACTCATATTCCGTGCGTCAAAACCGAAAGTTAGAGCTGTCCTGCATCGAGAGCGCGTTCAGTCGAATGATAATGCGGCGGCGAAGACTAAACGAGTACGGGCCGTGCCGGAGTATACGCAGCACTAGAAGAAGAATACGCTCCAGCAGTGGGCCGGTTGGCAACATGGCGCAGACGGAGGTTACGCTGGACGCGGCCGCCCCAGGCACGCACAAACGCATAATTCAATCCGCCGCCGATCACCGAGCTGGCGAGTGGAATCAAGCGCCCGACCCACTTTTCCGCAGTTTCTTGCCCAAGCTTAACGGCTAGCCGTTCGGCGATGCGCGGGGCTAGTCTCTCGAGAATCTGCTTCTCCGCAAGGTCTTTGCCGTAATCAACGCCGGTAGCCGCAGCGGCAGCCATCCACAACTCCAGCCGTTCGCTCTGACCACTCTGCTCGAACCCGTAGAGTAGGCAGAGTCTCTGGATAAGGCGGATCGTCAGGATTGTAAGTAGGCCAGCGTCTGGAATGATCGTAATCATCCCCCCCAGGCCAAATCCGGCCCCTTCGAGGAGCGCAAGCCGTTCCGTGTCTCTAATCAATGTCTTAGCGATGGCATCCAGCCGTACCAACGGCACCAGGTGCATGCGGCGGAAATCCATTACCTCAAGTCCATGTTTCTTCTTGAGTTGCCGACGGAACTCTTCCCGGTCGATCTCGATCGAGCGCAGCCCTTTCAGGAGGCCAAATCGCGCAAGCCGCCCGAAGGCCCCTCCCGACACCGAATTGTGTAACCCTGCCATGCCTTTAAGCATCCTACGGCGGTTAGAAGCGGCTGGCAACCCCTCTGTCGTACCAGTTTCTCTATACTGAGGCATACCCTTTGGGACAGGGAGTTGCATAAGTAGAGGCAATAAGCCCCGCGTACTACTTGACGCGGGAAATCTTTTCTGTAAACTGCATTTTTCTCCATGGCGACCTTGCCACAAATCGTTCCCTCGGAAATCGTTCACGACTTCGATTTCCCGCAGCGCGAAGCGGCTTTTTTCTATGGCCTCTTCCTGCGCGGCCATTCCGCGGAAAAACTCCGCCGAGACATCGAAGTGCCCGCCTTGGTTCTCGCTAAGTGGCACAAAGAAGCCGAGCGGGAGCCTGAGCTACGCGATATTTTCACCCGCATGGTGGAATATCGCAGGCACGTCCTGGCAATCTTCGATACCTTGGTCGGCTCGGACGTTCACAATCACCGCGTGCAGTAAGCGCCCTCCAAATCCAGTCTCGGGTTCCACCTCTGCTGATTTGTTCGCGATACTTCTCCCGTACCAAACTCTTTTTAGAGAAACCTGTCCTAAAGTTCAGGTCAAAAATTGTCAGGCAACCCCAGACAAACTTCGCGGTTCTAACGAAAATCGGGGACAAGTGCCACAAAATGCAGGAGATTCGTCGGTTGACGGGCAGCTTGTCCGGGGGTAGAATTCAGTCGTCCTAGAAGTTGAGGTGTGCTAATGCCACGGGTAATCCGTACCCTGATTGCTACTGCATTCTCGTTTGCCATCCTTATTCCAGATGTTTCGGCTCAACAGGCCCAGGATTCTACTAGTCCTCCGCCTCCCCAGACGCTCACCAAAGAGCAACGCAAAGAACAGAAACAGAAAGCACGCAAGACCCTCAAAGAACTCGATAGCCAATACAGGCAGTGGCTCAATGAGGACGTGATCTACATCATTTCGCCGGAAGAGCGGAATGCCTTTCTTCAGCTCGACACGAATGAAGAGCGCGAACAGTTCATCGAGCAGTTCTGGCTACGTCGCAGCAGCAATCCCGACCTTCCGGATAACGATTTTAAAGAAGAGCACTATCGACGCATCGCTTACGCCAATGAACATTATGCTTCCGGTATTCCTGGATGGAAAACCGATCGCGGCCGCATGTACATCATGTGGGGTCCAGCTGATGAGGTAGATTCCCACCCCTCCGGCGGCACCTACGACCGGCCGATGGAAGAGGGCGGCGGTTCGACAACCACCTATCCTTGGGAAACATGGCGCTGGCGTTATTTGGAAGGAATCGGTGAGAACATCATCCTGGAGTTCGTCGACCCGAGCGGCTCTGGTGAGTATCACCTAACCATGGACCCCTCCGAAAAGGACGCACTACTTCACGTGCCCGGCGCCGGCTTGAGCTTACTTGAATCGATGGGCATGGCCTCCAAGACCGACCGTTTCACGCGTTCCGACGGCACCAACCTCCCGACCGCGATGGGTGGAACCCCGGCCAGTATGGATGAATTCAATCGCCTGGAACTCTACGCCAAAGTGCAGAAGCCACCCGAGGTCAAGTTTAAAGACCTTGAAGCGATCGTTACCGCGCGCATTGTCCGCGACCAACTCAAGTTCACCTGGCGCACGGATTTCATGAAGGTAACGAACGACACAGTGTTGGTTCCCATTACTATCCAGGTTTCTAACGGCCAGCTCAACTTCCAATCGAAGGACGGCATCCACTCGGCCACGATGAACGTTTTTGGGCGCGTCAGCACGTTGACTGGCCGCGTGGTTCAGACGTTTGAAGATCCAGTTTCCAAGGATTTTCCCGACTCCTTGTTCCAGCAATCGCTTAAATTGCAGTCGATCTATCAAAAAGCCGTGCCTCTCCGTCCCGGACTCTACCGGCTGGATCTAGTCATTAAGGATGTCCAGAGCGGAAACGTCGGCGTCGTGAACACCAGGCTTGCTGTTCCGCGATACGCGGATGAAAAGCTGGATGCGAGCACGCTTATTCTCGCGGATCAACTCGAGCATGTTCCTGCTAAGCAGATTGGCACCGGCCAGTTCGTTTTGGGTTCAACCAAAGTGAGGCCACGCCTCAATAGCGACTTCACCACCAGCGATCGCATGGGAATTTATCTCCAGGTCTACAACCTCAAGCCCGACGACAAAACACACAAGTCCAGCGCCACCTTCCAATTCACCGTGAAGAAAGGCGCCGAGCAAGTGCTCCAATTCAAGGAAACGTCGGAAGAAATGAAGCAGACCGGGGACCAAGTGACCATCGAAAGATGGCTGCCGCTCGCATCGCTTGCTCCCGGCAAATACACGATCGAAATTAATGCCAACGACGGTATTTCCAATCAGTCTATTTCCAAGACCGCGGATTTTACGGTCAGGGGGCCGCTGGAGCCGACCAAGGCAGCCGCCAACACGGTTCCGGGGAGGTAAGGAGCAGTGAATAAAGGACAGGTCCGAGTCATGGGGGCTCTCGTCCTGGCCGTAACGTTCTCACTCGTGGGAACGAATCCGGCAGTGGCGCAGTTGAAGTCTGTTCAGGGGATCCTCTCGGGAGTCGTTCGAGATACGGCTGGCACCCCTCAAATGGGCGCCAGCGTGGAAGTGATCCCCGAATCGGCTGCAGGTGCGTCCGCGTCAGGCATCGGCTTTTTCACCAACACGCAGGGAGTTTTCCGCGGCGAGCGGCTCGCTCCTGGCTTCTATACGGTGCGTGTTACACTCGCGGGCTTTCTCCCTACGCTTGAAAAGCACGTTCGCGTCACAGCCAATCTCACGACTCTTGTCCGCATCCAGCTGGAATCCATGTTCGCCTCCCTGGAGCAGTTGCGGCGCGCTCCGTCCTCTGCGGCCACCGAATCGGATGATTGGAAGTGGGTCCTCCGCTCTGCGACTTCTGTACGGCCGGTACTTCAGTGGGTCGATCCGGATCCGCTTGGCACTGCCACTGTGGACGCAGAGTCCGTTCCCGCAGAGCCGTCACGAGGACGACTGGAAATCACGGATGGCGCCCGGAGGCCCGGCTCCGTTTCCAATCTACCCAACGCCCCCGCTACCGCATTTGCTTATGATCAGCAGCTTGGTTCTGCGAGCAGGCTACTGCTCGCTGGCATTATGAGTTATGACGGCGAGGCCCCCGCTGGCGGAATCGCCACAGTCTGGCTGCCCAGCGGCTCGCTCGGCGCTGGGCCACATACCGCCCTGGTGCTGCGTGAATCGAAGCTGGGAGATATGGGTCCCACTTTCCGCGGTGTCCGCATCGATCAAGGCGGTTCCATGGCCTTTGGAACCCGTGCCGTCCTTGAATATGGCGGCGAATATGTCTTAGTCGGCCTCGGCCGCTCCGCCAGTTCTTTGCGGCCGCGCATGCAGCTCGACGCGCGCATCACTGACGATTGGCACGGGTCCCTGATCTTTGCATCCATGCCAACAGGACCGGAGCCACTTGAGGCGCTCGACGGAGAGGCCGCAAATACCTTGGCGGCTGCCTTAAACGAACTCGATGCTTTTCCGGTGCTCATGTGGAGGGCAGGACGTCCCGTGTTGGAGAGCGGTTTTCACGAGGAGATCGCTGCGGAACGCAAGCTGGGACCGCGCGGCAAACTGCAGGTTGCGGCTTTTCACGAAGACAACAGCCACGTAGCGGTCTTCGGCCGAGGCAACAATCTCCCCGTCGCTGACTTTTTCCAGGACGTCTATTCCAACGGATTCTCTTATGACGGTGGCTCTTCCAGCAGTTGGGGCACCCGCGCAGCGTACCGGGAGAAGCTGGGCAACGACGTCGAACTGACCGCACTTTATGCTTTCGCCGGCGCATTAACTCCTTCCAGCGCGGCGGCCGGACCCCTCCGTGAGCTGTTCCGCACCGCAGGGCGCCATTCAGCTGGCGCTAAAGTTTCCGGAAGAGTACCGCGCCTCGGCACGAGGGTCACAGCAGGCTACCAATGGATCAGCGGGACCACGCTCACGCGGGTCGATAGCTTTGGCGAAGCGCTTTTCGATATGGAGCCTTATTTCCATGTTGGAGTGCACCAGCGCCTCCCCAAGTTTGGCCCCGGTCGCTGGGAGGCCAACGCGGAATGCGACAACCTCCTCGCACAAGGCTACGTCACCCTTAACACACAAGACGGTCGTGTGACCCTGATGCCCGCTTTCCGCACGTTCCGGGGCGGTCTTAGTCTGCAATTCTAAGAGCAAATTGGGCTTTAGAAAGCTGTATGAGTCCTTCCAGAAAGCGGATTATCGACCAGTCTCCAACCCCTGGATTCTGTAAGTTGTTGAAATATAAAGCCGTTTCTGCAGGCGTATACTTCCAAAGAATGGACATTCGTTTGCACCTAAGGTTTTCTGGCAGGGTGTCGCCCTGCCTGGGTCAGCTATGAAGCAGAACCTCAGAGTCAGCGTCGGGGCCGTTGCGCTAGCGCTTGCTACGCTGGCAGCCATGATTTTTGCCTGGCTGAACTTCGTCCAGAGGTCCGAATTCGAGACCCCCGACGACGGGGTCGTGTGGCTGGACACCACGCAAGGCATTCAAGCCCAGCAAGTGGCTCCCAATTCCCCGGCGGCCCGCGCCGGTGTGCGCGCGGGGGACCATCTCTTGGCCATTAATGGCACTCCCGTCAAGCGGCAGGTGCAGGTAACCAAGCGCTTGTGGCGCGCTGGCCTTTGGACGCAGGTCCGTTACAAACTGGCCAGGAATAGCGAGGAGTTTGAGACTCCGCTCGTCACCGCTCCTGCCGAGAAGCCCACGTCCATTGAGAATTATGCGCGCGTCGTTGGCCTGATCTATCTTTTCATCGGCCTTTTCATTTTTGTGCGCCGCTGGAACGCCCCGCGCGCCGTACACTTCTATATTTTCTGCCTCGTGTCTTTCATTTTCTTCTCGTTCCACTACAGCGGGAAGCTGGATACGTTCGACTATGAGGTTTATTGGGTCAAAATCCTGGCGCAAGTTCTCATGCCAGCCTTACTGCTGCACTTTGCCTTGGTCTTTCCTGAGCGCACCCAAGGGGCCGGTCGCTCCTTATCCAAGCTCAGTTTCGTCTATCTCCCCCCGCTCGCCATTCTGATAGTGCATGTCTGCACTGCGCTGGGAGCGCTCGGCTGGGTTCCTTGGCTCGGCTCGCGGATCATACTCGATAAAATCGCCTACAGTTATCTCGGCGCCTGCTTCCTGGCTGCTGGAGTAGTTTTTTATCGAAATTATCGCGGCGCTCCAGCGGGCGTCTTGCGGCAGCAGTTGAAATGGCTGACCGCCGGGACCTTTGTCGGCACTTTTCCGTTTGTCGCTTTCTACATAGTGCCGTACGCCTTCGACGCAGCTTCCAAGCCTTGGATGAAATTCTCGACCATCAGCCTGCTCTTCATCCCGCTATGCTTCGCTTACGCCATCATTCGTTACCGCTTGATGGATGTGGACATCATCTTCAAGCGCGGCCTCGCGTATACCGCAGCAACTGCCGCCATCGCCACGATTTACTTTTTCTTCGTCGCATTAATCCCGCAGATTTTTCATGCACAGGCGAACGGGCCCGTGGGCGGCATCATCGCCATCGTTATCGCAGCCCTCCTTTTTCAGCCTTTCCGCGAATGGATTCAGGCCCGCCTCGATCGTTTCTTCTATCGCGACCGCTTGGACTATCGCCGCACTCTGATCGAGTTTGGCCGGACGCTTACCAACGAAGTGCGGCTCGAGCCTATGCTCGGCTCCGTGATGGACCGCGTTTCGCAAACATTGCTCGTCGACCGGCTGGCGATTTTTGTCGAGGACGTCTCGAATCCCGGTCATCTCCGTCTGGCTCGCTCGATGGGCGTGCGTCTTGCAGAGCCTCTCGATCTGAGTTTCCTCGGCCCGGCCCGGCCCGAGTTCGCGCGAGGGGCGCTCTTTTTCGAGTCGCCCCGCGCCGCGCGAGATGTCAGCGGATCCGTGCATCGCACACTCGAGCAGCTCGACCTCAATTACTACGTTCCCTGCCGCATCCGTGAACATACCGTTGCTGTCCTGGGCCTTGGCAAGACCGTCGACGGCGACTATCTCTCCAGCGATGACGTCGAGCTAGTAGAAACGATTGCAGGCTACGTGGCCGTGGCTCTCGACAACGCCCAGCTCTACACGTCGCTCGAACAAAAAGCCCTCGAGATCGCACGCCTCAAAGATTTCAGCGAAAACATTGTGGAATCCTTGAATGTTGGCGTCCTCGCCGTCGATTTGGAAGGCATCGTCGAATCCTGGAACACGCGCATGGAGCAACTCTTCGGGGTGGCCCGCCAGGAGGCCGTTGGACGCCAGCTTCGCTCCCTGCTGCCTGTAGAACTTGCAGAGGAAATTGCCGCACGCGGCGACGCGGAGCAAATCACCGGCATCTACAAACAACGTCTCCACCATCAAGGCAAAGCGCTCACCTTAAACGTCTCCATCACTCCGCTAGTTAGCAAGTCCGCCGAGCGTATCGGACGCCTCCTTCTCTTCGACGACGTCACGCAGCGCGAGCGCATGGAAGAGCAAATGTCGCAAACCGAGAAGCTTACTTCGCTTGGTCTCTTGGCTGCTGGCGTCGCACATGAAGTAAATACACCCCTGGCGGTGATCTCCAACTACATCCAGATGCTGGCAAAACAGATGCCGGATGGCGATCCGCGCCAATCGATCATCGAGAAAATCGTCAAGCAAACATTCCGCGCCAGC
>Ga0210405_10004023_pt1 | contig 14000 bp, 16 predicted proteins | sample IncBWH11MmetaG_FD_155492 | JGI IMG/M metagenome (GOLD analysis project Ga0210405, IMG submission 155492) | Forest soil microbial communities from Barre Woods Harvard Forest LTER site, Petersham, Massachusetts, United States - Inc-BW-H-11-M | ecosystem: Environmental > Terrestrial > Soil >... | reverse complement strand
TGAAGCTTGTAACAAGTAAGAGCAACAAAAATAACAAATAGTAGACGAACCGCTATTAAGTCCACGGATGGACCTCCTCGGAACCCACGTGCCTAAACTTCAAGTGAAGTTCCGCACCGGCCGCCCAACCGCCGAATGTATTGCGGCCAGTGATCTATATGCGGAGCCTATGAATGAAACGGCTATGAAACTGCGCTCCGCTTTCTGTGCCTCAAACCTGTCCAAAAATCAGACAAAGGCAATCCTACAAATATTCCAGTGGAAGTATATACCCGCTGGGAAGCGCGCGAGATTACGCAGGTCACAGCCCAGGTTGATAAGCAAACTGATGGGAACGGTCGGGGCGGGCTGCTGATAGACTTTTGGGATATGAAAGCTATTGTCATCAGTCGGTTAGGTGGACCGGAAGTACTCGAGGTACGAGATGTTCCTGATCCCGTGGCGGGTCCGGCGCAAGAACTGGTCCGGGTGCAGGCTGGCGGGTTGAACTTCGCCGATTTTATGACCGCGCAAGGCGGATATCCGGGAACGCCGAAACCGCCCTTGATCGCCGGCCGTGAATTTTGTGGCGCAAGGGAGAGCGATGGGCGACTGGTGATGGGCTACACACAGTGGGCAGCGTTTGCTGAGCGCGTCGCGGCCGGGGCCGAGTTGTTGTGGCCGGTCCCGGCGAACTGGACCGCAGAGGAGGGAGCGGCTTTCCCAGTGAACTACTTCACGGCGTATTTTGCCTACTGGAAGGCGGGACTCATCGACCCGGCGAAACCAGATGCTGGTGCTGTTTCCCGAGTTCTGATTCACGCAGTCGCTGGAGGTGTGGGAACGGCGGCGGTGCAGATCGGAAAGCTGCTCGGCGTGGAAATGTATGGGACATCTTCTTCTGATGAGAAGCTTGCGCGGGTGAAGGGACTCGGCTTGCAGCACGGCATCAACTACAAACAGCACGATTACGAAGAAGTGATCAAAGGTCTGACTCGCGGCGACGGTGTAGACGTAGTGTTTGAAATGTTGGGCGGCGAACACACGACCAAAAGCGTGCGATGCCTTGGAGACTTCGGCCGCGTGATCGTATATGGAACTGCAACCGGTCGAAAATCGAACCTGGATACGCGGCTGCTTTATGCGAAGGGCGCAAGCGTGCACGGACTCTGGTTGACATATCTATCAGCTAAGCTGGAGTTGATGAATAAAGCCTGGCAACAACTCTCTGAGTGGATGTCGCAAGGCCACCTGCATCCCGTGATCGGGCACGTGTTACCGATGGAGCGTGCCACCGAGGCATACCGATTACTGGGCGAGGGAAAAAACTTCGGGAAAGTGATTCTCGAGATCAGGTAGGCTCAAACCTCCGAACACAGATCCGCTGTTCGCTTCCGGACGCGACGAATCCATTAGCGGACACCTCACGTCATCGCACGGTGTACTTCTCACTTGTAATCAGCACATTCGTGTTGAGTGTGTTGGAAAGCCGCGTGCAATGGTCATTTCAGATGTGAGCTTTGTGAAAGTTCGTGAACTTTCGTAACAAAATGCGCGTAGTGATAGATAACAAATGTTGTGCAAGTCACAAGCCAGCTCAAATTGCTAACGACGCTGCTGATGAAGCGTCCAAGTGAATAATTGCGGATTGTAGCGCAAGGGAACTAACGGGCATCTAAGAACGTATTAGACACAGTGAGGATGGAAGTCGGGCGACTAACCAGCCGAGCCGACTTTCAGGAAGCAATTTCAGGGGTTAAGGGACTGGTTCACTCTCGGTTTGGCGGCCCAGGTGAACGCAATCCCTGCAGTAGAGAGTCCGCGGTCTTGCGGCCACGCGCTTTCTCCTTAACCCCGCGGCAGCATTGTAAGTCTTTCGCGAGAAAACGCAAGTTTTTCGTGCAAGACGAGTCCAGGCCGCCCAGAAACGATTCTCGACGTTTATCGGGAAAGAAAAAGGAGTGTCATGAAATTTCAAAGTATCTCCAAGAGTTTGCTGGTGGGACTGGCTCTGCTGCTGGCGACAAGCGCGTTCGCAGCTGCTGCCAACAAGGGTTCGATGCAGCTACTGGATCCGGTTACCGTGAGCGGAAAGCAATTGCCCGCGGGCGATTACTCGGTGCAGTGGGATGGCAGCGGTCCGAACGTTGAGGTCAACATTATGAAGGGAAAGAAGGTCGTGGCCACAACCCCGGCGCGGCTGATTGACCTGAGTCAAAAACCAGCCAGAGACGCTGCCGTGGTGAAGAATAACGACGATGGCAGCAGGTCCCTGGCTGAAATTCACTTTGGTGGGAAGGCGTATGGCCTGGCAATCGGTGCCGAGTCAACCAGCATGGACGGTAGCGGCAGCAGCAAGTAGAGCTGCTGATCTAGCGCGCGAAACGGGGAGCTTCAAAGCTCCCCGTTTGTTCTGGTAATCGCGAATCGCGGACGCCCTGCTCAGCGCTATTTTGCTGAAGCCAACACATCATCGAAGTAGTTGACCAGGCGCGCCGCGGTTTTTGCTTGGTGCCTTTCAGCGCAATCTTTTGTCCCAGCGTTTCTATTTAGTTCTTTCCGAGCGTTGCCTTCAAGTTCACTTCCGAGTCGGCGAATACCGAGATGTCTTTGGTCCAAGCCTTGTATCCATCCTGCGAGACTTTCACCGTGTGCTTGCCCGGGGAAAGCTTTAGCACGGCCGGGGAATTGCCCACGAAGTTGTCGTCCACATAAACGTCGGCTCCATCGGGTGCCGAACTCACAGTAACTGAACCTTTCCCTGAAGATGAGACGGCGCTAACCGGTACTATTGATGGCCCCGTGGTCATCGACGGTTCTGCGGGAACCGCTTTTGGATCGGGTACGGCGATTGATTTCTCGGCAGACTTGACCGCCGATCTTTGCTTGGGGTCACCCGCCAGTTCGTCCGCCACTTGCTCATAAAATTTGTCCGTCATGCGGCTGCCGGCACCCCAGGAGAAACCCTTCTTGGTTTGAACGTTGATGATGAGCGTGGCCTTGTTGTCCCCCTCGGGTTCGACGGCTGCATTCGCCACGAACCCTTCGGAGGTAACCGAGCGGCCGGTTTCGAAGGTGAACATGAGGGTCTTCTCGTCGACATAAGTCACGACGTGCCGTTCGCGGGCGGTACGCAGGGCGGCATTAAACACCTGGTCTGCGGAGTTGTTGTAGAACTTCTTCTTAGGCTCCGCGTGAGCGAAGATCGGCAGCAAAACGATAGCGGCGATGACGGCAAAGCGTGACGCGACCGTAACTTTCATGACTTGCCTCCAAAACAATCCGTGATGTCGGGGAGAAGCGTCTATTCTTGCATCGCCGGGAGGCACGGGATAGTTACGGTCGTCGGTGTCCGAAAAGGGTGTCTTAGGTAGGCCGAGTCCTGGCAGGCTGCGGTGCTTTGCGCCGCCCAGGCGGACGAGGGCGTCCGCCCCTACGGGGTTTTCAGTACTTGGGCATCCTGGGATCGACGCGATCCGCCCACGCCAGTATTCCGCCAGCCAGGTTGTGCACCTTCTTGAAGCCTGCCTGTTGGAGGAAGGCCACTGCTTTGGCGCTCCGCACGCCGGAGCGGCAGTGGGCCACGATCTCGCGGCTGGAATCGAGTTCGTGCACGCGCTTGGGCAGATCACCCAGCGGGATCAAGTGCCCGTTGATGTGGCAGATTTGATACTCATGAGGCTCACGCACGTCGAGCACGAAAAGATCCTCGCCCGCATCCAGACGCCGCTTGAGCTCTTCGACTTGTATTTCGGAAATACCTGCTTCCACTGGTTTCTCCTGGCTCTTTTCTTCACCGCGAATTCCACAAAACTCGTTGTAGTCTATCAGTTTTGTGATGGTGCGATGCGTCCCGCAGGCTGGGCAGTCAGGATTCTTGCGCAGCTTAAGTTCTCGGAACTTCATCCCGAGAGCGTCCACGAGCAGCAGCCGCCCGATTAGTGGGTCACCCTTGCCCAGAATCAGCTTGATGACTTCGGTCGCCTGAATCACACCGACCAGTCCGGGCAGAATGCCCAGCACTCCACCTTCGGCGCAGGACGGAACCAGACCAGGCGGCGGCGGCTCGGAATACAAACACCGGTAGCATGGGCCATCCTTCGTAGCGAAAACACTCGCTTGTCCTTCGAAGCGGAAAATCGAGCCGTACACATTGGGCTTGCCGGTAAGCACGCAGGCATCGTTTACCAGATAGCGGGTGGGGAAATTGTCGGTGCCATCGGCAATGATGTCGAACTCGCGAAACAGTTCGAGCGCATTCTCGCTGCTCAGCTTGGTCTCAAACTTGCGAATATTCAGAAACGGGTTGATTGCCTTCAGCTTCTCAGCGGCAGAATCGAGTTTCCTGCGCCCCACGTCAGCCGTAGTGTGGATGATCTGCCGCTGCAAGTTCGTGTAATCCACGACATCAAAGTCCACGATCCCTAGTGTGCCGACGCCGGCTGCGCCCAAGTAAAGCGCCAGTGGCGAACCCAGCCCCCCGGCTCCGATACACAGCACGCGCGCGGCTTTGAGCTTCTGCTGACCCTCCATGCCCACCTCTGGCATGATCAGGTGGCGCGAGTAGCGCAGGATTTCGTCATTGGTAAGAGCGGCGGCTTCGGGCTTCGCTTCCGTCGGCTTGACTTCGGTAATGGTGGCCATAAAACCTCGGTTCAGAATTGCTGATTTTAGCGATTACGAAATGGACGACTAGAAACGGAACGGACAACAACAGCAGGCGCTTTGGCGAGGCATTCGGGGATTGGTCCATCCGCAATTCATCACAGTTCACCGGCCTCCGGCAATCGAAGGCACAATCGAAATAGTATCACTGTCTTTGATTGCAGTGGCTTCTTTTTGCAGGTAGCGGACGTCTTCATCATTCAGGTAAACATTCACAAAAGAACGGAGTTTGCCGTCGTCGGTGTACAGGTGACGGCGCAGGTCAGGATGCTTGGAAACCAGTCCGGACAAGGCTTCGGCGACGGTTCCGGCCTTCACCTCGACCGTCGGCTGCTTGCCGGCGTATTGACGCAGAGGAGTGGGTATGTGGATTTTCGTCATGCACTTAAATGATGCCGAAACGGAGCCTCGGGATTCAGTTCGTCCGAGACGTTGCAAGCAACGTCCGTACAGATATATTTGACGCAATCCTGTACAAGCGATGCTCGCTACGTTTCTGCTTGTTCCACGTCGATCTTCTCGTCCACTAACTTCTTGTCATTCTCATCGCTACCCGCCAGCTCAAACGAATTCGTCAGCGCTGCTTTCCCTTTCTCTACGCTGGTGATCACGTAAGAGCAACCCAGCCAGTGCGCTTCGGCATGATCGGTCGGCGACCACCGTGCCGGATGGTCGGGATGCGAATGATAGAACCCAACAATGTCCTCGCCGCGCTCCCGGCCTTCCCGCTGGATGCGAACCAGTTCGCGTGGGTCGATGTGATAGCGGTTCTGGGGGGAGTCTGTACGCGTGTTGCCGCAACGGGCAATTGAAGTGACCCGGCGAGCGTCCCCGTTCATTTCGCCGAGCAACACGCCGCAGCATTCGTGGGGATAGGTCTCCTCGCCATGCTGCCGTAGAGCTTCGTACTCCTTGCGTCCAATTCTCAACATAGCGAATTCAGTTTCACCACGGAGCCACGGAGGCACGGAGAAGTCAAGTAAGGAAATCCCAATCGCAGATGCAAACCAACCGAGCCTCAGGCGCTAGAATTCTGAACCTGGGTTTTTCTTCTCTGTGACTCCGTGTCTCCGTGGTTGATCTCACTCCTGCCAGAATCTCTCGCTAAGATACTTATCGCCCGAGTCGCACAGAATGGTCACGAAAACCGCACGCTCATTTTTCTTCAGCTGCCGCGCCAGCTGCAGGCAGCCGACCACTGCCGCGGCCGCCGATATTCCCACCAGTAATCCTTCCTCGCGGGCCAGACGCTTGGCCATGGCGTAAGCGTCTTCTGTAGAAATGCCAAAGTCCGCGTCAGCCAGCGAAGCATCGTAAATTTTTGGAACGATCGCGCTGGCCATGTGTTTGGTGCCTTCGATTCCGTGGAATGCCGAATCTGGCTGCAAAGAAATACAACGAACCCGCGGATTCAATTCCCTCAGCCGCCGCGTCGTCCCAACGAAAGTTCCACCCGTCCCGAGCATCGCCACGAAGTGGGTGATCCGTCCCTCCGTCTGTTGCCAGATTTCGTTGGCTGTGCCATGGTAGTGAGCTTGCCAGTTGGCATCGTTGGAGTACTGGTCGGCGTAGTAATACAGATCGGGGTGCTTGGCGGCGAGTTCGCGTGCCATGCGGATGGCACCGTCGGAACCATCGGCAGAGTCGGTATAAATAATGTTGGCGCCGTACGCGTGCAGAATGCGCTTGCGTTCGACCGATACGTTCTCCGGCATGCACAGCGTCACCGGAAAACCCTGCGCGGCGCCGATCATGGCATAAGCGATGCCCGTGTTTCCGCTGGTTGAATCCAATAGAATTTTACCGGATGTTAACTTGCCACTAGCCCGGGCTTGCGCCACGATGTTGGAAGCGGCTCGGTCTTTGATCGAGCCTCCGGGATTGAGCCACTCCGCTTTGCCGAGAATCTCGACTCCGGGCAGCTCGCTGCCGATACGTGCGAGCCTGAGCAAAGGAGTATTGCCGATGCGATCGATAGTATGCTGGCCCAAAGTGAGGTTGGCGAACGCGTCGTCACCGTCTGCATGTGTCGAAGAACCAGACACTTCCGCGAGGTTTGGAGACAGGCGCTGCATAAATTTAAGACTCGAAGGCCGTGACCTACGTAATGTTCCTCACAGGCGAAACTAATCGCGAGGAACGGTTCATTAGATTATAAGAGAGATTGATCGGTTCCACCGAAGATGCGGGCACCGTACCTTTTTCAAGGATCCGCATCTAACCTAAGCGAGAACGAAGGACGAAATGGCATCAAAGGTAGAACAACGGACTTATGAAGAGGCGCTGGCCTGGCTCCGGGACCACGGCTTTGATTTGCTCGAAGCCCCGGGCACGCAAGCGCGCGTGTTCCTGAAGAAGTACAACGTATCCGCCGCCATCCAGAAAAACGGCGACGAAGGCGTAAAGATCTTCGCCTATCCCGGCTACCTGATAGGCAGCGAGATTTCTAAGCTGGTCAACAAGGGATACCAGCAGTTTCTCAAGACCGCCAAGACCGAGGTCCCTGCAACCGCGGACCATCTGAAAGCCTTGCAACAGTTCACGGAAGAATTAAAGGAAGGCTTGGGCCTGCCTACGCTATACAACGAGTCGCTCGGCACGGTCAGCGAATCGTATCATTACGACCGCGTGGAGAATCGCGACAAGCCCACCGCCGCACGCCCTAAGCGTCCCCTGGGAAAAAGCCGGAGTCATGGCCGCCGCTGCGAAAAAGGGCCGCGCTTAAGAGTAACCTTGAATCGCAGTGACTGAATCGCCAGAATCACGAATGCTCTTTCGTGATTCGTCATCTGGCTTTATGCTGTCTAGGACGTCGCCCTTGACCGCGCGAGTTCTTTCCGGAAGTCATGATTCCAATTCGTCTCTATGAAATGATCTTGGGTGGAGCATGCGCCTTGGTGGCCGCGTATCTACTGCTCCGTCGCAAGCCCAAAGGCCCGGATGAAGTGGAACGCGAGCGGCGGGTATGGCTCGACCGCGTGGGCCGCATTACCGACGGCACCGTCATCGATGTTCAGGAGATGCAGCCCGAGGGGCGCAAGCCTGCCACGTTCCTGATCTTTCAGTACGACGTAGCCGGCGTATCCTACGAAGCCTCGCAGGACGTCACCTATTTGCGGCAACTCATCAATCTCCACTCCTGCCGCCTCGGACTGCCTACGTCAGTGCGCTACGATCCCCAGAACCCGGGGAATTCGATTGTGGTTTCGGAGCGTTGGATGGGGTTGAGGCAATAGAGAGGTCGTTCGTCGTTGGTCCCTGGTCGTTAGCCAAAAACCAAATGCAAGCTGAGTGGATTCCTGCCGTTCTCGTACTTGCCAACGACCAAAGACAAACGACCAACGAGTTTCTAGCTTCCCGCGGCGAATCCGCCGCTATGAGCCAGAGTGAGCCGCAGGAACTTATGGGGATTCACTGGAGTGTCATTAATGCGGACTTCGTAGTGCAGGTGTGGACCGGTGCTGCGACCGCTCAGCCCTACATAGCCAATTGTGTCGCCCCGCCGCACAAACTGTCCGGGAACGACCGCATAGCTGGCAAGATGGCCGTAGCGGGTGGTGATTCCGTGGCCATGGTCAAGCGCGATCGCCCGTCCATATCCACCCATGAAGTCGGCGAAAGTCACTACGCCATCGGCCGGAGCCACGACCGGCTGCCCGTAGGAAGCCGAGATGTCGATTCCACTATGGAACGCACCCTCACCGTTGAACGGATCAGTTCGCTCTCCGAAAGATCCCGTCACCGGACCTTCCACCGGCCAAAGGTTGGGAGCGGAATTGGCTCGGAGCCAGTCCGCTGTCGTCACATTGCGCGTCAGGCCGAGAGAGATTCCAGTCGCGGCGGCGCCGCTTAGAGCTGTGTCTTTCAGGGCATAAAGCCGATCGAGGGAAGAACTAACTTGGGCGTCCTGAATGTGGTCCGAAGCCTCTGATACCAGAGTCGGCTCCGACTTCAAACCGTAGAGAGAAGAAACTTCGCTAGCCAAAGAACCCAGCGACGCGACCTGAATATCTCTTTCCTGCGCGACCTGCTCCAGCCGGGAATAGCGGTTTTTCAGCTCGTCCTTCTGGGTTCGCAGCTCATTAAAGCGGGAGACCTTCAAAAGCATTCGCATGTAGGAACTGGCAATTCCGGTCAGGCTCAGGACCCCGATCGCCGCCCCCACAACTAATACGTACAAATAGTGGACTGGGATGGGTATCTTACGGAGTTGCCCATCGTCGCCACGTGCTACGAAAAGTATGTAAAAACGTTTACGCAATATTTCCCCTTCGTTAAGTAATCGGATCGACTATCGCGGCAGGTTCGCCGCGTAGATCCTATTGCCCGATCCCTACTGCGATCCGACCTTTCCCCTTCGGGAATAAGGTCAGTAAATCGCTCCGTCTACCGGAACCAGGGTCAGGCCCGAAATCTCTGTGCCTGCAATCCTAACCGCATGCGGCACTTAGCTCGGCCAGAGTTTTTGGAAGCAGCTTCGCAACGGTACCAAAGTAGATTCGTCCTGTCAACGACTCAGGGGGTTACGAAAGGCAGGTTGATTCCGCGGTACCTCGGCGGGTTACCGGCGGTAAACTTCTGTAGTGTAAGGAACATCCCGCGTGGTCTAAGGGTTGCGCCAGCAACGCCCCCAGTCGGAGGCATTTTATTGGATGGATCGGAGGCGGCAGTGGTTGCCTTTATTCTCAATCTCAGCAGTCACCCCACATTTTCGTCCCGCTCGAGCCTTTCTGCTTGTATATGATTGAGCCATCTTGCCTCTCGCCGAAAAACTGCTGATCTCGCGCATCCGAAGTCGCGCGACTCGGAGAAGAGGGATTGCAGCGGGCATCGGGGATGACTGTGCCATCCTGCAAATCCCCGATGGTCACCAGGCGCTGGTTACTACTGATTTCAGCCTGGAAGGGATTCACTTCCGGCGCGAGTGGCATCCCCCCGAAGTCGTCGGGCATCGCTGCCTGGCCCGCGGCCTTAGCGATATCGCTGCCATGGGAGGCACGCCCGTCGCTGCATTCTTATCGCTCGCCCTGCCTCAAAACCTGCGCCAGCCCTGGGTTGACCGGTTCATCAAAGGCTTGCTCAGGCTGGCTGACCGATTCAACGTGACCCTCGCGGGTGGAGATACAGCACAAAGTCCCGGCGGGATTCTCGCCGACATGGTTGTCATCGGATCGGTCCCAAAAGGGAAGGCAATCCGGCGCTCAGGTGCTCGCCCCGGAGACAGAATTTACGTGACCGGTGCGCTTGGAGGCGCCGCCTCCGCGCTGAAGTGTCTATTCGCCGGCAAGAAACTTAGGCAGGCTGATTTCCCCCGTCACTTCAATCCCGTCCCCCGAATCGAGGTTGGCCAGTTTCTGCTCGAAAAAGGTCTTGCCTCGGCCATGATCGATCTCAGCGACGGCCTCTCCACCGACCTCGGGCATATCTGCGAAGAGAGCGGTGTTGGCGCGGAGATCCAGGCCCCGGCTATACCGTGCGCCAGCGTCGGGAAGCCAACTCACCAAGTCGATCTGCAACTTGCCCTGCATGGCGGGGACGACTACGAACTGCTTTTCACGGGGCCTCGTGGCAAGCAAGTCCCCCCCCGAATCGCGGGTGTCGACATCACCCAAATTGGCCACGTCACGCGCCAAAAGCACATCATCCTCATGAATGACCAAGGCGTGGGATCAGAACTCCATCCGCAAGGCTGGGAACACTTCAAGCATTGACCCTGAAGCCTGAAGCCTGAAGCCTGAGGCCCGAGGCCCGAGGCCTGAGTCCACATGTGACTTTCGTGCTACCCAATCGTGATCTTCTTCTATCGCTGGTCGCTCGACCGGTCTAGAGTGTTCTTATGTTCCGTCGACTTTCCATTCTCCCCGCTGCGTTGTGCCTCTTAAGCGTCACGCTGAGCGCCCAACCAGCCTCCGTGCCTCCGGTGGCCAAGCCCGCCGTCGACAACGCCTTCGTCCAGAAACAATTCGGATCGACTTGTTCCCTCATCGGAATCGAGCCGCTCATCGCCGATCTTGACAGCGACGGCATTGAAGATATCGTCATCCCGGCCCGCTGCACCAATCCAATGATGGACCAGGTCGAAGATAGCTTCGTTGTCGTCGATCCCTACAACAGCTTCTTTGGTTACGGCAATCCCAAGATCACCACGCAATTTTCCTCGGACGATCCGGAACATCGCGGGTACTCTCTGTTGGTGATTCATGGAGCCGGCGCGGAGGCCTGGCACTCGGCCAGTCCCAAAGCGAAGTTCATCATCATAAATCTGCCCTTCAAGCAGGTCGTCGTGAAGAAATTGGCGATTAAGAAAAAGAGGATGATCATGGGAATCTTCGCCGAAGAGACCGGTGGCGATCAGGCGACCTCCGTAGTTTTCTGGGATGGCAGGAAATATAAGTACCAGCCACTCGGTTCCAGCATGGAGTAGTCGCAGTTCAATGGAGGACGGGCGTCCCGCCCGGCGCGGTAAAGATCCATCATCAACCTCCACGTAATTCCTGGTTCCCCGCAACCCGCTATAATTCTCCCGCCATGAACCTCGAACAGAAACTTTCTGAACTGAAGAAGCGCGACCACCTGGCCGAAGACGGCGGCGGCGAGCGGCGCCGTGAAAAACAGCACAAGGAAGGCAAAATGTCGGCTCGGGAGCGCATTGAATTCCTGCTCGACGAAGCCACATTTGAAGAGACCGACAAACTAGTCACCCATCGCTGCAACGACTTCGGCATGGCCGAGCAAAAATTCTACGGCGACGGCTTCATTACGGGATACGGCCGCATCGAAGGCCGCCTGGTGTTTGTCTTCGCCCAGGATTTCACAGTCTTCGGAGGATCGCTCTCCGAGGCCAACGCGGCCAAGATCGTGAAGGTCATGGATCTCGCCGCCAAGATGGGAGCGCCAGTCATCGGCCTCAACGACTCCGGCGGCGCCCGCATTCAGGAAGGTGTAATGTCGCTGGCGGGCTACGCCGACATCTTCTTAAGAAATACGCTGTATAGCGGAGTCGTTCCCCAGATTTCCGCCATCATGGGCCCGTGCGCCGGAGGCGCAGTCTACTCGCCCGCGATTACCGATTTCATTCTGATGGTCGACAAAACCTCCTACATGTTCATCACGGGACCCGACGTAATCAAGACGGTGACCCACGAGGAAGTCACCAAAGATCAACTAGGCGGCGCGGAAACTCACAACGAAACTTCAGGGGTGGCCCACTTTAAAGCTCACGACGACGCCGAGTGCCTGTCCATGGTGCGAGAGTTGCTCAGCTTCATGCCTTCGAATAATCTCGACGACCCGCCACGCAAGCCCTGCACCGATCCTATCGATCGCGCCGATGCGGCGCTGGACAAAATTGTCCCTGACCAATCAAACCTGCCCTACGACATCAAGGACGTAATCCACGCCGTAGTGGACGACGGCTATTTTTTCGAAGTCCAGGAGCACTACGCAAAAAACATCGTTATAGGATTCGCACGCCTGAACGGAAAGCCGGTCGGGATCGTAGCCAACCAGCCAGCGTTTCTTGCCGGCACTCTGGACATCAGCGCCTCGATCAAAGGCGCCCGCTTCGTGCGCTTCTGCGACTGCTTCAACATCCCGCTGGTGACCTTTGAAGACGTTCCCGGATTCCTCCCTGGAACCAATCAGGAATACGGAGGCATCATCAAACACGGTGCCAAGCTGCTATTTGCCTTCGCCGAAGCCACGGTCCCAAAGGTGACCGTCATAACCCGCAAAGCCTACGGTGGAGCCTATTGCGTCATGGCTTCGAAACACATTCGCACCGACGTAAACTATGCTTGGCCCACGGCAGAGATCGCAGTCATGGGCCCGGAAGGCGCGGTGGACATCGTCTACAAGCGCGAACTGGAGAACGCCGCGAACCGAGTAGAGGCGCGCCAAAAAAAGATCGAAGAACTTCGCGAGCGTTTCGCCAATCCCTACGTAGCCGCTGACCGCGGCTTCGTCGACGCAGTCATCCAACCCCGCGAAACCCGCAAGAAACTAATCCAAGCCCTGGAGATGCTGGAAACCAAGCGTGACAAGAACCCCCCGAAAAAGCACGGCAACATCCCACTGTAAAGTCCATCCGGAAAAATATTGGACGCCGGGCTTCTTGCCCATCCAAACGGCGCGGGACGCCCGGCCTCCATTCAAGGTCACTCGCTCGGCGACAACGGGAGCATCGATCCGTGCCGGACGTGCAGTATGTAAACCGATTGGTCGAGCACAACGAAGAGGAAACGATAGGTGCCTCGGTTGCCTGAACCGAAAAAAAGTTCGCGGATCGGTTGGTCAAATGAAGCGCTCTCGGGAGCCAGTGGGCAACGCTCGGGGCGCTGCGCGAGGCTTTTCACACTCTGACGCGCCCGCCGAATCCAGTCGCGGGCCGCATGGGGCGCCTGTCCGCGGATGTAGTGACAAGCGGTCCTGAGATCACCCTCAGCCGCAGGAGTGACGATGACGCGATAGGTCATTTACCGGATCGCGTTTCCCGTTCCAAGTCGTCAAACACCTCATCGGCCGTCCGTCCGACCCCTTTTCGCGCCTGCGCAAGACCTCGACGAATGCTTGCCACCGCGTCCAGTTGACCGGCGACCTCCTGATAAGCTGCAGCATCCAGCAGCACCGCCTCAGGTTTACCCTTCACAGTAAGCACCAGCGGACGCCCGGTTTTCTTCATCTGCTTCATCAGCCCCGACGAGTTGCGCTTGAACGTGGTCAGCGAATGAATGTCCTGTGTCACATCGATCATGATGCGATTGTAGCATCAATTAAGCACCTTATTCGATGCTGTCAATGAACGAACTCATGTAGAGCGGAACACTCCTGTCCGCTGCCTCGAGGTGGCACTGAACCTACAAAGTGTGCAGATAAGCCAGCAGATCGTTGATTTGTTGCTGACTGAGGACCTGGGCGTAGGCGGGCATTTTGTTCCGCCCCATACGAACGATGTCGGTGACCCGATCGTCATTGGCGGGCATTCCGCTCATCGGCAGGTATTGCCGCTGGAACACGCCTTTCATGCTAGGCCCCTGCCGTCCACGCGAAGAGTAAGGCGCATGGCACCGGTCGCAATAGTTGTCATAGATCCGGCGCCCCGCGACCTGCTGCGGATTGAGTCCAAGTTCCGCATCGCTCTTGCGCCGTTGCACGTCGCAACCAGTCAGCACCACGATGGAGAACAGGAAACAAACAGCAAACAGTTTCAGATTCCTAGTTCTGATCTCTCGCTTGAAAAGATGAATGCGAAATTGCTCCATTTGTCCGTCGAAACCCGAAATTAAACCGCTACAATAATAAAGCAAAGCCATGCCCAGCGCGGGAACCGACGTGACGCCAAAACGAGTGACGGTAAA
>Ga0210405_10004022_pt1 | contig 14006 bp, 5 predicted proteins | sample IncBWH11MmetaG_FD_155492 | JGI IMG/M metagenome (GOLD analysis project Ga0210405, IMG submission 155492) | Forest soil microbial communities from Barre Woods Harvard Forest LTER site, Petersham, Massachusetts, United States - Inc-BW-H-11-M | ecosystem: Environmental > Terrestrial > Soil >... | reverse complement strand
GACCGTGGCCGCCCCAAGAACCGCGACCGTGGCCGCCCCAGGAACCACCACCATGGCCGCCCCAGGAACCACCACCATGGCCGCCCCAGGAACCACCACCGTGGCCGCCCCAGGAACCACCACCGTGTCCGCCCCCGCCGCCAGAACCTCCATGAGCCACCGCACCGGGAACTGATGCGAATAATCCGGCAGCCACAATACCGGCAAGAAGAAACTGCATCTTCATAACAGCAAGCCTCTTTTTTTACTTGTACTATCGCCGATTTGGTGCAGTCCGCCATAGAATTCATCGAAAGCTGCTGCGACGATCAGTAGCGCGGTTTTGAGGCCGCGCTATTTGCGGTTGCCACGGACTTCGTAAATGCCATAGTAGGTTTCGCTGAGTCCTTTGCTGTGAGTAAATTGGGGGTATAGCTCAGTTGGTAGAGCGTCTCGTTCGCAATGAGAAGGCCAGGGGTTCGAATCCCCTTACCTCCAATTACTTCAGTAAGAGTAATTTACAAAAATAAGATCGCCGTCTCACAACACTAACTCTCAACAGATTTGCACAGATTTCCCAATGTTTGAGAGTGTGTTTTTGTTGCACGACTAATCAAAATCTTAGTGTTTGCTTGAGCTCGTGGCAAACCCTGAGAACATTGTACAAGTGGTCCAGCGGGCCGGCGAAAATTATCTGGATACCTGCGAGCTCGAGCCGGACGCGATCCGGCCGGCGACCAGTGTTGCCGTGAGTTTCAGAATGACGCTCCCGGAATTTTTCGCGGCGGAACAGGAAGGCACTCTGCCAAGCCAAGAAGACCTCCGAAGGGAGGATGACTCCGGCCGCACCAGATTCATACTAGCGGTTGCCGAAGCCGATCTGGGATATTGCTTGCGTCGCAGCGTCGGGCGAAATTCTACGAGGCTTTTGACGGGCAGCCGCCGACAGCGTCAACCAAGTGTGAAATAGCACTGAATGAACGCATGGCCTGATGTCGCGCCGGTGTAACCAGTTTGCGGGTAGGTGATGTAGTGTCGGCGCTCGATGATGGCGTGGTCGAAGAAATGCAGGAATAGGAAGTATGGCTGCGTCGTAAAGCAGGGCACGAACACACCGCCGGGTCGGAGAAGCGCCATCATAGGCGGGACCACTGCGTTCCAGAAGGCTGGATCGTTGCGCGTCTCGGCCGGCAAATAGGGGTCGAAGAAGATGCCATCGACGCTAGCTCGCGGCAGCGTTGGCAGCATGGCGAAGAAGTCGCCATGGGTGATCTTCAGAGCCGGAGGCAGGGTGGGGTTTTTGGCGAGAAAGTGGTCGATAACTGGCTGGTGCAGCTCGATAACGGTATGGCGTCGCGTGGTTGGCCGACTGCCGATGTGCAGTGCCGATAGTCCGAGGCCCAAGCCCACCTCCATGAACTCGGTGCCATGGCAACAGAGGATATCGCCGCTGCGGCGCATAAGGTCCGCCTCCCAGCCCTGCATGGCCTGCCCACCGTCGATCAGAAGTGTTGTCTCGTTGACACTTTCCACGAACTCGACGGTGGCATTCATGCCAATCCCCCCGCGTCGTCGAGGTGTAGAAGCTCCCGCAGCGGCTGGTCGAGCACCGGCAGCCCGTCCGCCCCGATCCGGGCGCGATAGCGGTCACGAGGAACGCGCGCGATGGTCTGGGGCGTCGTTCCGTTTGTCAGCGGCATCTTTGCGAGTGCGAGAGCGAAACTCGCGACGGTCGGTGCGTCGAAGACCGCACCAACGGAAAGTTCGACGCTGAGGATGGAACGAATTCGCGACACCGCTTGCATGGCCAGCAACGAATGTCCGCCCAACTCGAAGAAGTCGTCGTACACCCCGACGCGCTCGCGGCCAAGCAGTCCCGCCCAAATCCCGGCGATGGTGTGCTCTGCCGGCGTCCGCGGGGCTACGTAGTTCAAGTCATCACAGATCGGCGATGGTAGAGCGCGTCGGTCAATCTTGCCGTTGGGGGTGACAGGCAACGACTCCAGAATTTCGAACCTCACTGGCACCATGTAGCTGGGGAGTCGAGTCCGCAGTTGCGTACGGAGGGAGTCGATCCCCGCCAGTGGAGACGAGAGGACGACATACGCGACCAGGCGGTCGCCACGTGCCGCGACCGCTGCGGCACGCACGCTGGGGTGATCTTGCAGATGGCTTTCGATCTCGCTTGGTTCGATCCGGAATCCGCGGATCTTTACCTGCTGGTCGAGCCGGCCGAGAAAGTCCAGTGTGCCGTCGGGGTGGCGCCGCACCCGATCACCGGTACGGAACATCCGCAGGCCGCGATACTTCACAAAACGCTCCGTGGTGAGTTCCGGTTGGCGAAGGTAGCCGCGGGCAAGTCCGGCTCCACCAATCCACAACTCGCCCGGCACCCCGACCGGCAGCGGTTGTCCGTGCCGGTCGACGACCAGCGCCTGAACATTGTCGATCGGACGACCGATCGGCGGCCGCGATTCCGACGTGCCCGGCTGAACTACACACGCTGTGGCGACCACGGTGGCCTCGGTGGGTCCGTAATGGTTGAGAAGATTGAATGGCAACCCGGGCTCGGGGGAGCGGTGCAGTCGATCTCCGCCGGTCAACAGGAACCGCAATGCGAGGCCCGGCGGCATCGGCTCTGTCAGCACCGCCTCCGCGAGCGGCGTCACCAGGAAAGTCATCGTGATTCGTTCGGCGGCAACCCACGCAAGGATGTCGGAAGGGGATTGGGTGGCGGGGGGTAGGACGCGGAGGCTCGCACCGACGGTCAGGTATGGCCAGAGTTCCCATACCGACGCGTCGAAGGCCGGACTCGCGATCAACGTTGCGCGGTCTCTGGCCGTCACCTGGTATTCGCGGATATGCCAGGCGATCAGATTGGAGAGCGAGCCATGTTCGACCAGAACACCCCTGGGCGTACCGGTGGAGCCCGACGTGTAGATGGCGTAGGCGAGCCTTTTGGGGTCTGTGGGCACCGCCGGCGAGTCAGCCCGGGAGGGACCGAATTGGTGCGGATTGTCCAGAACGAGTAGTGGCCGGGCGTCGGTTATGATTTGCCTGCGCCGCACTGGGGGATCGTTGGGGTCGAGGGGCAGGTAGGCGGCGCCTGCCTTCCAGATCCCGAGCAGGGCGATAGCCAGGTCCGCGCCGCGGGCCAGGGAGACGGCGACCAGTGTCTCCGGACCCGCACCGTGAGCGAGGAGGTTGTGGGCAACACCGTTGGCGGCGTGGACAAGTCCGCGGTAGGTCAACGTGTCGATCGCCAGGGCATCGGGGGTGCGGGCGGCTTGTGCGTCGATCAACTCGACGACGCCCACCGACGGGACCGGCGTCGGGGTGGCATCAAGCTTCTCGAGTTGCCGCCGTTCACATGGTGTCAGCATCTGGACGCGGCTCAGCGGCGCATCGGGATCACTGACTAACGCCTCGAGTAATACCGCCAGATGCTCAGCGAGTCGCTTAACCGACGACCGATCGAACAACTCGCTGCTGTACTCGATGTCTCCTTTCAATTCCGCGCCGGCGCCGCTCAAATGTACGATGAGGTCGAACGCTGATGTACCCGTGCTAACGTGAGGGTGCTCGGTGTTGTTGCCTCGGACCTTTTCGGATGACAAGTCGACGAGGTGTAGGACGACCTGATGCAAAGGGTTACGACTGATGTCGCGTTCGGGTTGGAGATCTTCGACGAGTTTTTCGAATGGCAGATCCTGGTGGGCGTACGCCCGCATCGCACGATCCCGGGTCCTGGTCAGTAGTTCCCGAAAGCAGGGGTCGCCACGAAGATCACACCGCAATACAATGGTGTTGATAAAGAATCCGATAACTCCTTCCGTTTCACTTCGGGTTCGACCCGCCACGGGGGACCCGATGACGATCTCGTCCTGACCGCTGTAGCGGCCCAGCAAGACCGAGAAACCGGCCAGCATCGCCATGAACAAAGTGGCGCCCTGCTCCCTCGACAATACCCGCAGCCTCACCACCACATTCGGTGGGATCTGCACCGGGATCGTCCCGCCGCGGAAGGACTGCACCACCGGACGCGGCCGGTCGGTGACAAGATCCAGCGACGGCAGACCTGCCAATTCCGCCCGCCAGAAATCCAGCAGCTCCGATAAACGAGAACCGGACAGCTCCGCGCGTTGCCACGCTGCGTAATCCCTGTACCGGATGGGCAAAGGAGGCAACTTCGCGTGGATCCCACGCACTCGCGCCTTGTATAGCGCCGACAATTCCTGCAGAAAAATTCCCATCGACCAACCGTCGGTGACGATGTGATGCACGCACGCCACTACCTGCCCCGTATCGACGGCCACGCAAACCCGCACCATCGGTCCGTGCTCCAGATCGAATGGACGGCGGACGAACTCGGTTGTCGGGACGCCCAGCTCGACCACCACAGCTGCGTGGACATTTACGCGCTGGAAGGGTTGCCCGTCCACCGCTTCGAATGTTGTTCGCAAGCTCTCGTGTCGTGCCACTAATGCATCGATCGCCCCCTGCAAGGCAGCCACGTCCACCGGCGACGGCAGTGACAAACTGCTAACTGTGTTGTAGACCGAGCTGGCTGGATCCAACTGAGCCATGAACCACAACCGCTGCTGGCCGAAGGAAACGGTCGCCAAATCGGCCCGGGCCGTGTGCGATGCCGCCCCTCCTTCATCCTGGCGTTCACGCAACAACCGCTCCACCACAGCGCGTCGCGCCGGGGACAGCGCCTGCAGCCGCCGCGCGAGGGGACTGGGGTCATCGGAGGGGGTATTCATGGGAGTTCTTGGGAGAGGTGAGCGGCGAGGCTGTGGATGGTGGGCCAGCGGAACAACTCGAGTATGGAGATGTCCCGATTAAGGCGCTTCGTGAGTCGGACCTGAACCCGGATAAGGAGCAACGAACGGCCTCCGAGGTCGAAGAAATTGTCGTGGACACCGACGTCGGCGACTCCCAGAACTTCCTGCCACACACTGGCGATTTGACGTTCAAGATTTCCGACCGGTGTTCGGCTGCTGCGGATCGGCGCGTTCGGGGCGGGCAGGGAACGCTTATCGATTTTGCCGTTGGCGGTTCGCGGGAAGGCAGAGAGTGTCTCAATGCGGCCCGGGATCATCGCGGCGGGTACCCGGGCGCGGAGGTATTCGTGTAGCGAGCCAGGGGCCGCGTCGCCGGTGACGTAGGCGACGAGTTGGCCGTCGCGCAGGATCACCGCCGCGGCTTTCACCTGGGGATGGGCGGTAAGATAGCTCTCAAGCTCACCCGGTTCGATACGCAGCCCTCCGAGCTTGATCTGCTCGTCGAGTCGACCGAGGAACTCGAGGGCGCCATCGGCTCGACGTCGCACCCGGTCTCCAGTGCGGTAGAAGCGTCGCCCGTTTCGATGGACGAAGCGTTCGGCGGTGAGCTCTGGCTTTCGCAGATATCCGCGAGCCAGGCCTGCTCCGCTCAGCAACAGCTCGCCAGGGACGTCAATCGGCACCGGTTCGCCGTTCCGGTCTGCAACCACCGCCTGAACATTAATGATCGGAAGACCGAGCACAACCGTCTCGTCCTCGATCCGGTGCACCAGTGAAGTGATGGTTGCTTCCGACACGCCATACGCTTGCAGGAGGGAGGCTCGATCACCGACTTGCCGGCGCCACGAAGCGACGTGCGTTGCATCGACTCGTTCGCTGCCGATGATGACGAGTCGAAGGCTTGTCGGAACGCTTGCGGATCCACTACCCATCGCCTCCACCCACTCGTGCCAGTAGCTGCTCGGCAAATTCACCACCGTGACCCCGTCATTCTCGATCTGAGCAAGAAAGTCGCTAACGGACGGGACCCGGTCACCCGAGCGTGGAATGACGGTCCCCCCCACGATCAGCGTGGGGAAGATCTCCTCGAGCGCGACATCGAAGATCGGTGAGGCGAATTGAAGAACACGATCGGTGCCGCGCAGATGCGCTTCACGCGCGAAAGCGACGCAGTGATTGGTCAACGAGTGGTGCTCGACGAGGACCGCTTTAGGGGTGCCGCTGGAGCCAGAGGTGTAGATTGCGTAAGCGAGGGAAGCCGGATTGCCGGGTGGGATTGGGAGATCTGGGCGGGGAGGGGGTAAACTATCAGCCTGCGTCAGGACAAGCAGAGGAGAGGCGTCGGCAATTATCTGGTTTCGGCGAGCTGGGGGGTCCTCCGGATCGAGTGGCAGATATCCGGCGCCCGCTTTCAGGATTCCCAATATCACGATCACCAGTGTCGGTCCGCGGGGCATGGAGACGCCGACCAGAGTATCGTGGCCCACGCCGCAGGAGAGTAGATACTGGGCAACACCGTTGGCGGCTTGGACGAGTTCGCGATAGTTCAGAGTGCCGACTGCGGGGGAGTCAGGGGTGCGAACGGACTGTGCGTCAATCAGTTCATGGACGCACTGACTCGGTACCGGCGCCGTGGTGGCGTTAAAAGCGTCGAGTTGTTCATGTTCGCTGACGCTCATCAAGGGCACCTGGTGGGCCGGTGCGTCGGGGTCGGCGATCAGGCCCTCGAGCAGAATCCCAAGATGCCTTACCAATCGCTCCACGCTGGCTTGGTCGAACAGCTCCCTCGAGTACTCGACGCTTCCACTCAGTTCCTTCGGTCCTTCCCAGAGATCGAGCGAGAGATCGAAAACCGACGTTTCTTTCTCGACGATGGTCGAAATGATCGAAGCCGCTGCCGATGTCGTCTTCTCGAGCTGAAACATGATCGGCGCCGCTACCGATGTCGTCTTCTCGAGCTGAAACATGACCTGGTGGAGCGGGTTACGACTTAGGTCGCGTTCAGGTTGGAGATCTTCGACGAGTTTCTCGAAGGGCAGGTCTTGATGGGCATACGCGCGAACCGCGGTCTGTCTTGTCCGGGCCAGGAGTTCCCTAAAGCTGGGTTCGCCGCGCAGGTCGCACCGCAACACAATCGTGTTGACGAAAAAACCGATCAGTCCTTCCAGTTCACTCCGGGTCCGGCCGGCGACCGGCGATCCCACCGCGACACAATCCTGTCCGCTGTAGCGACCCAATAATAGAGAAAAAGCCGCCAGCAACGCCATGAACAACGTGGCTCCCTGCTCCTGCGCCAGGATCCGCAATCCCGCGGTCACCTCCTCCGGAATGTGCACTGATACGCTGCCACCCCGAAAACTGGGCACTAGCGGTCGCGGACGATCCGTCGGCAGGTCTAAAGTCGGTGAACCCGCCAACTCGGCGCGCCAGAACTCTAAAAGCATCCGCAATCGGGTACCGGACAGCTCCCGCCGCTGCCAGGCGGCGTAGTCGGCATACGAAACTGGCAATGGCGGCAATCTCGCCAGCTCGCCTCGCGTGCGAGCCGCGTATAACGCCCAAAACTCCCGCAGGAAAATCCTCATTGACCAGCTGTCGGTGATAATGTGGTGCATACACACCATTAGTAGTCTCCGCTGGGGCATCGCCCCTACCCGCAGCAGCGGTCCACGCTCCAGGTCGAATAGTCGCTGCGCAAACGCCGCCGGTGGGGCATCGACTTCTACAACCACTCTGAGGTCCGAGTTGATCCGAGCGTAGGGCTCTCCGTCGGTCGCGACAAACGTGGTCCGCAAGCTGTCGTGACGCTCTACCATCGCGTCGACTGCCCACTGTAACGCGTCCAGATCCACCCGATCCGGGAGCGAAACGGTTGTCACCGTGTTGTACACCGAGCTGGCCGGGTCCAACTGCGCCATAAACCACAACCGCTGCTGACCGAACGAGAGCGCCATCAACCCGTCCCGTACTCCATGCGGCACTGCTCGCTGTTCCCCGAGCAAGCGCTCAACCACTGCCCGCCGTTCCGGCGTAAGCGCAGCAAAGCGCGCGGCCAGCGCGTCATTCTCGGGATGAGGGGGAGCGGGCATAGTCAAATCTTCCTCAAGCGCCAGATTCCGTAGAGCAAGCGGCCGGAACGTAGGCTGTTGTAGTTTTCCGAGCCGGGAACGGCTAGGAAGTTGCCGAGTGTCTCGGGAGCGTTCCCAACGGCGAAGGCCTGCGCGTTTATTTGAGCGAGCTCATCGCAAGAGCGTACCACGTTCGATGTGATGTCGCGGGCAAGTTCAACCCGGAACCCAAGTCCGGTGAGCAACTCAAGCCGCGAGGCCACGTCGTCGGCGGGCATGGTGTCAGCGTACAGGAAGACTCCTCCTGGTTTGAGAACCCGAAGCACTTCGGCGTAGAAAGCGACTACATTCGGATAGCTGTGGGAGGACTCGATATTCACCACCGCGTCGAAGCCTCCGGCGGGGAACGGCAGGTGCTCGGCATCACCGCAGACGAACCTGGCCTCCGGAAAGTCGTGCGTCCGTCGACAGAATTCGATGGCGACCGGTGAGAGGTCAACGCCGACGATCTCACTAGGAGAGAAGAATCGGTGTAGTACCGCGATCGTTCCGCCGCGACCGCAGCCCACGTCAAGTAGGCGTTGACCCGCAAGCTGGCAGTCGCCAACAACCTCTAGGACAAGCTGGGCACCATTGCGGTTCAACTCCCTGCCGGAGAGCCGGTGGACGGCTCGCTCGCTCCGTCCATCGGCGACGTACCCATAGTTGAGGAAGAAGGCGTACTCCCCAGCGATACCCGCCTCGAGTTGTCCGTTGACCGCGTCGTAGAAACGTTGGATCGCCAACTTCGCGGATCCGTCCGTTGCCCGGCCCCTGTTCAACTCTTGAACGATTTCGCCGGTCAGCAGCCGCTCTGGTGACTGGGGCGGCGGTGGCTCGGAGGTTTTAACCAACAAGGCTGCGATTTCTTCATCGGACAGGCTCTCCACTTGGTCGAGAATTTCGGCCAGCCCTTCAACGGGTGTAGCCACGGTGAGCGCGTTGCTGATCGAGCCCGCGAGGCGAGCGACGGTCGGTGCTTCGAAGAGCGCATGCACCGAGACCTCCACGCGAAAAGTGTCGCGCAGGCGTGAGGCAGCCTGAATAGCGAGCAGGGAGTGTCCACCGAGTGCGAAAAAGTTGTCGTGCCGACCGATACGATCGATTCCAAGAAGCGATTGCCAGACTTGAGCCACGAAACGTTCGACATCGTTGATCGGCGACTCATAGTCGCTGTCGAGGACGGGGCGTTCATGTGTTGCCGCGATTGGCGCCTCTTGCGCGGCAGAGGGTTCGGCTCGCACCGAATTTAACCGGACCCATTGGTCAATTCTGTTGTTGAGGTCACCTGTCGAGACCGCCAATTGCACCGGAAAAACGGAATCCCCTAACGAAAGCAGTCGCCGGAATACCCCCATACCCTCTTCCCGACTCAGCGCGAGCCGTCCCGTGGTTGAATTGCCGCTGAAGTCCCAGCCATCCCAGTTGATGCTCATGCAGTTTACGCCACCCCGTGCCAGGGCGGCCGCATATGCATCCATGAAGGCGTTGGCAGCGGCGTAGGCGACAAACCCGAGGCCACCGAGCAACGCGGACAGTGATGAGATGAGCACGCAGAAATCGAGATGCTCGTCCGCAAGAGCGGTGTCGAGTGCCCGCAACCCATCGACCTTCGGTCTGAAGTGCCGCTCGCATGCGGTTACCGTCATCTCCTTGATCGGACCAAAAGCGTTGGATTCCGTGGCTCCCGCAGCATGAATGACGCCGTGCAGCGGCCCGAATTCGGCGCGCGCCTGATCGATGACGGCCCGCAACTGCGTGCTGTCGCACACGTCCGCGCTCGCTGGTAATACTCGCGCACCTAGCCGCTCAAGCTCCTGGATTCGGGCTAATTTACGGCTCACCGGGTCTTGGTGACCGTGTGTGGAGATCCAGGCCGTCCAATGGCGGCGCGCCGGAATGTCAGAGCGTCCGACCAGTACGAGGTTCGCGCGAACCGCCCGGGCGATGGTCTCAGCGAGAGCCAGGCCGACATCACCAAGGCCGCCAGTCAATAGGTACGTTCCGCCATCGCGCAAAATGCTCGTCTGAGGCACCGCCGATGCGAGCTTCTCAAATCCCTGCAACCATCGGTGTCCACCACGATATGCCACGACGGGTTCGTTGCTTCCTGCGGTCAGCTCGGTTACGAGCGTTGCTGCGTCTTTGTTGACCGCAAGATCAACGTTCCGGCAGCGGATGTGGGGCCACTCCTGCGGGATGACTTTGCAGGGCCCAAGTAATAAGGCCGCGTCCGGTTGAAGCGGCTCGCTCCCGGTTACGTCGTAAAGGCGGCAGGATACCGCCACTATTTCGAGTGATTCGGCTCGGCCGACACCCATCAAAGATTGAGAGAGGAAGAGCAGGCTATAGAAGCTTGTATGTCCACCTCTCGTGAGGCTCCACAGGTACACGATCCGCTCGGGCATGAGCCCGTCCGCCTGGAGTGTCTCGGCGAGCTTTCGGTAATCCGAGTATTCATCTGGATCGAGGCGGAACGCGTGGGTATCGACGCGTTCGAATTCGCCGCCGGGCGCAACAAGCACGACCTGCTCGCCGCGGTCGGCTAATAGCCGAGCGACGGTCGCATCATCCTGCGCCTCATCAAAGACGAGCCATGGCCCCTGCGGCGTGTCCCGGGACGTGAGCGGCGCAGCCCTTCGCCAGGTCGGTACCCAGACCCAATCGTCAGGTGAATCGGCCTTGACAACGGGAGATGAAGCCGGGACCGCACTAGCCGTGCGGTGAGGTTTCTCGTCGATCCAATAGCGCTTCCGCTCGAAAGGGTAAGTTGGCAGCGGGACACGGCGCCGTCTGACGCGCCCGTGAAAGCCGCTCCAATCGATGTCGACACCGGCCAGGAACAGCTGCCCTAGCGCAGCGATCAGGTGCCGCTCGTCGTCGCTCCGATCCATCGCATGTGGCAGGCTGGTCACAATTGTGCGTCCGGAGGCCGCCGGGTGCGAGATTGCTAGGCCCGTGAGGGTCTGCCCGGGGCCCACCTCGAGCAGGATGCGATCGGGGTCCTCCAGCAGCGTGCTGAGTCCGTCGCCAAAACGTACAGTGCCGCGCAGGTGGTCGGTCCAGTACGAGGGATCGGTCGCCTCACCTCCCGTGATCCAGCCGCCGCGCAGGTTGGAGACCCACGGGATAACCGGCTCGTGGCGGGGAACCGCACCGAGGCGGTCAGCAAACGGCTTGAGGATCGGATCCATCATGGCCGAATGGAAGGCGTGTGAGGTGTGCAACCGCGAGCCCTGTAGTCCAAACCTGCCGAGTTTGCATTCCAACGCGTGTATGGCAGGCTCGGGACCGGAGACGACGCACTGAGCCGGAGCGTTGACTGCGGCGAGCGAGAGGGCTTTGCTGAGCAGGGGGAGCAGCGCCGATTCCCCCAGCGGCACCGCTAGCATAACGCCGGGCGGCATCTCCTGCACGAGTCGGCCCCGCTCCGCAACCAGGACTAGGCCGTCCTCGAACGAGAAGGTTCCGGACAAGCAGGCCGCTACGTACTCCCCAACGCTGTGGCCGATCAGAGCATCGGGTTGCACGCCCCACTGCATCCATACTTGAGCGAGCGCGTACTCGATCGCGAACAGGGCCGGTTGAGCGACAGCGGTCTGGCGTAGCAACTCTTGCGCGCGATCGGTCTCGGCTTCGGCGGGGAAGACGATCTGTCGGAGGTCCAAGCCGAGTGCGGAATGAAGCAGTTGAGCCACACGGTCCAACTCAGCACGGAAGAGCGGCTCTGCGGCATACACTCGGGCCGCCATGTGCAGATGCTGGGCGCCTTGGCCTGGGAACAGGAAGGCAACCGGTGGGGAGGATGCGGCAGCCAAGCCGGTGGGCGTTCGACCCTTCAGAGCCGCAACGGCCTCCGCGCGATCCGTCGCAATTAGCGCCCGTCGATGCGCTAACGCTACGCGCCCGGACTGGAGCGTGTGCGCGACGTCGGCCAGTTCAAGTTCGGGGTGAGCGTGCAGGTATCGCGCCAAGTTGTCGGTCACTGCGTCAAGCGCGGCGGAAGTCCGACCGGAGAGCACAACCAGCTGATGTTCGCGGCCCGCATCAACCGGTGCGGGCGGCGGTTTCTGCTCAATAACGACATGTGCATTGGTGCCCCCGATCCCAAACGAGCTAACACCCGCCCGACGTGTCCCGTGCCATTCGCGCAGCTCCTGATTGACGAAGAAGGGACTGGTAGCGAGGTTCAGCGCAGGGTTGGCTTCGCGAAAGTGCAGGGTCGGCGGGATTTGGCCATGCTCGACGGCAAGCACGGCCTTGATCAAGCCCGTTACTCCCGAAGCGGCGTCGAGGTGGCCGACGTTGGTTTTCACCGATCCGAGCGCGCAGTAGCCGCACCGGTCGGTGCCCATGCGGAAGACCTCGGTCAATGCCGCCACCTCGATCGGGTCTCCGAGCGGCGTACCCGTGCCGTGAGCCTCGACATAGCCGATCTGATCGGGGCTGATGCCCGCCATGGCATGCGCCCGGGTGATCACCTCGGCTTGGCCGTCCACGCTCGGTGCGGTATACCCAACCTTCCGCGAGCCGTCGTTGTTGATGGCAGCGCCAGTGATTACCGCATGCACCCGGTCGCCGACGGCGAGTGCATCGTCGAGTCGTCGGAGCACTACAACGCCGCAGCCGTTCCCCCCGACAGCGCCGTGAGCGTTTACATCGAAAGCGTGGCAGTGACCGTCCGGGGAGAGGATGCCGCCATCTGTGTAGAGGTAGCCTGTGCACTGCGGAACGACGATTGAGACTCCTCCGGCGAGCGCCATGTCACACTGCCTGGTGAGCAGGCTTTGGCAGGCGAGGACCACGGCGACGAGCGAGCTTGAGCAGGTGGTTTGAACCGTCACAGCCGGGCCGTGCAGGTCGAGCTTGTAGGCAACGCGAGTCGTCAGGTGGTCCTTCTCGTTACCGATCGAGAGCTGGAAGTGTCCTAGCAGCCCAGCAAGTTCGGGATCGGTTTTTAATCGTTCCTGGTAGGTGCTCGAACCGGTTCCTGCGTAGACCCCGATCAGGCCGTCGTAGCCGAACGGGTTGTACCCGGCGTGCTCGAGGCTCTCCCAGGCGCATTCGAGGAAAATGCGGTGCTGCGGATCGATCATCTCGGCTTCCCGCGGGTTATAGCCGAACAGCCCTGCGTCGAAGAGCTCAATCCCCTCTATCGCACCGCCCGCGTTGACGAATCTCGGGTGGTCGATTAATGATGGGGGAATGCCGGCAGCGGCTAGCTGGTCCGCGGAAAAACGGGCGATCGATTCGATCCCGTGGCGGAGGTTCTCCCAGAAAGCGTCGACACCGGGAGCACCGGGAAAACGTCCGCTCATTCCGATAACCGCGATACCGCCGCTCATGTGGCCTCCTGCGCGAGATGGGTGGCGAGGGCGTGGATGGTAGGCTGGCGGAAGAGTTCGAGCACCGAGACTCGCCGTTTGAGGCGCTCGGTAAGTCGGGCCTGGATCCGAACCAGGAGCAGAGAGCGGCCCCCGAGATCGAAGAAGTTGTCGTGGACACCGACGTCGGTGACTCCCAGAACCTCTTCCCACACACCGGCGATCTGACGCTCCAGATTTCCGACCGCTTTCCGGCTCTGCCGGATCGGTGCGCTGGGGGCCGGTAGCAAGTGCCTGTCGATTTTGCCGTTCGCCGTTCGTGGAAAGATACGAAGGGTTTCGATCCGCGCCGGGATCATCGCAGCAGGCACACGGGCGCGGAGGTGTTCGCGTAACGAGTCGGGGGCCGCGTCTCCGGTGACGTATGCAACCAGCTGACCGTCGCGCAGGATCACCGCCGCAGCTTTTACTTGGGGGTGGGTAGTCAAGTGGCTCTCGACCTCGCCAAGTTCGATACGCACCCCGCCGAGCTTGATCTGCTGGTCGAATCGACCCAGGAACTCGAGAGCGCCATCGGCTCGGCGGCGCACCCGGTCGCCGGAGCGATAGAAGCGCCGCCCGTGTCGATCGACGAAGCGCTCGGCGGTAAGCTCTGGCCTTCGCAGATACCCACGAGCCAGACCTGCTCCGGTCAGCCACAGCTCGCCGGGCGCCCCGATTGGCGACGGTTCGCCGTTCCTGTCGACGATCACGGCCTGAACGTTTGCGATCGGTCGGCCAATGGTAACGTCTTCCCCACAGACAATGAG
>Ga0210405_10004020_pt1 | contig 14010 bp, 9 predicted proteins | sample IncBWH11MmetaG_FD_155492 | JGI IMG/M metagenome (GOLD analysis project Ga0210405, IMG submission 155492) | Forest soil microbial communities from Barre Woods Harvard Forest LTER site, Petersham, Massachusetts, United States - Inc-BW-H-11-M | ecosystem: Environmental > Terrestrial > Soil >... | reverse complement strand
TGCGAGCGTTTCGTATGTGAAAGGTATTCATAACGTGAAAGCTGGAGCCGTGTACCAGCAGACGTTTCTCACCGAGAACGACAGCCTGGGAATCGTAGACCCCACGTTCCTTCCTTCGCTGACCGATGCAAACGGGAATCCCTGCTACAACGCGGTCACTGGCACGGGGGTCGGCGCCCCTTGTTCCAATCTGCTTCCGTACGATCTGACGCGGGGTGGCAGCGTGTATGGTTTTCATGGACACACCGATGTCAAAGAGCTGTCGATATACGCGCAGGACGCGATTACCAAGGGAAACTGGTCTCTGAACCTCGGGCTGCGCGGGGACTTCTACAATGGCCTGGTTACGCATCGGGAAGCCGAGCCGCGGGTTGGGGTGGCGTACAAGATCAAAGGGAGCAACACGGTTCTTCGCACCTCGTATGCGCGCGTTCTGGAGACGCCTTTCAACGAAAATCTTGTGCTTGCCAGTTCCGGCTGCGCAAACGCAGTCTTGAATCCGCTGCTGGGGTGCGCAGCGGCGGGCCTGAATCCGCTAAGTCCCGGTTGGCGAAATGAGTTCCACGCCGGCATTCAGCAAGCCGTGGGAAAGTACCTGGTATTTTCGGGTGAATACATATGGAAGTACACGCATAACGCGTACGACTTCAGCATCCTTGGCGCCACGCCGATCACATTCCCCATCGAGTGGCACAATTCGAAGATTCCCGGTTTTGCGGGACGTGTGAGCGTGCCGGATTTCCACGGCTTTTCGGCGCTGGTAGTTTTCTCGAGCGTGTCGGCGCGCTTCTTTCTGCCGCAGTTGGGAGGAGCGGGCGCCGTACCGTCCGCACCCGGTGGCGTGTTCCGCATTGATCACGATGAGAAGTTCAACCAGACTACTCACCTGCAATATCAGCCCTGGAAACGCGGGCCATGGGTCGGATTCAACTGGCGGTATGACAGCGGGCTGGTCGCCGGGTCAGTGCCGTTTGCGGCATCGAGCGATCCCGCGAATCCCAACTTCCAAGTCAACCTGAGCGGACTTACGGCAGATCAGCAATTTCAGGCAGGACTGATATGCAATGGACAGCGCGCCACCCCAACAGCTCCGCTGCCCGCGACTTGTCCGGGGTCTCAATTCTCGTCGAACCTGGTGAGCATTCCTGCGCCGGGAACGGAGAACGACGACAAGAATCCTCCCCGAATTGCTCCACGGCATGTGTTTGACCTGGCAGTCGGGCATGACAATTTGTTCCACGGCGACAAGTACAAAGTGAGCTTGCAGGTAACGGCCATCAACTTCATGAATACTTACGCGCTTTACAATTTTCTTTCCACCTTCAGCGGTACGCATTACGTTACTCCAAGAGCTGTGACGGCGGAGATCGGCTTCCACTTCTAGCGCGAAAGGAAGCCTCCGGTGCGGAGCGGAGGCGTGGCGACGGATCGATGAACATTCGAATTGTTGGGCAGAGCTTCTCCAGATATTACTGTTGGAGTCGTACACAGTGAAGAAGGTGGTATTGCAAAAAAAGCAGTACTTATTTGTATGTCACTGTGGGGCAACCGACAGCCCTGAAGGGCCGTGCCGTGCAGAATCCGACCGGGAGCTGTGCATTTGCGAACTAGAAATACGCGTTTCGCAAATCGTGAATCCTGTCAATTACAATACGTCCTTTAGCCGCTGCGCTTTGATCTCGACCCTTATGCGCTCCAGGCAACTTCGAGTGTTCGCCCCGGTAGCGCTGTTTTTTCTCGTATTCGTGGGGGGGTGCAGTGGGCAAAACACAGCGCTGATCAGCCTCGATCAGGCCATCGATCTCGCGCTGGCGCACAACCATTCCATCAAAGCCACGCGCACTCAGATTCTTCAAAACCAGGCCCAGGAGATCACCGCGAACCTGCGCCCCAATCCAAGTCTTGGCGCCGATACCCAGTTCGTCCCATTCTTCAGTCCGCAGGATTTTTCCGGGGACAATCTCAACACCGTTCAGCAGTTCGACGTTGGAATCAGCTACCTCTTCGAACGGGGTCACAAACGGCAACGGCGGCTGCAGGCTGCTCGCGATCAGACCGCTGTAACGCGTGCGCAGGTCACCGACGCTGAACGAACCTTGGCGTTGAACGTTGGCCAGCAATTTGTCAGCGTGTTACTGGCGGAGTCCACTCTTCAATTCGCGCAGGAAGATCTAAAGGATTTCCAACAAACGGTGGACATCAGCGAGGCACAGCTCAAGGCGGGCTACATCGGTGAAGGCGACTATCTGAAGATCAAGCTGCAGCTTCTGCAATTTCAGACCGATGTGTCCTCTGCCCGGTTGGCGAAGGTGCAGGCGCTGGTGGGACTGCGTGAGTTCCTGGGCTATGACGCGGTGCCGGCAAATTTCGATGTCATTGGTGATCTGGCCTATCAACCTCTCAAGGTGGCCCTGGAAGATCTTCAGACGAAGGCGCTGCGCGAGCGCCCCGACTTTCGGGCCGCGGCATTGGGCGTAACCGCCGCGCGGAGCCAGATCTTGCTAGCCAAAGCAAACGCCAAAGTCGATGTAACCGGCACTTATGATTTCACCCACGTCTCCGGCGAGAACACCGCTTCCATTTTCGCCAATTTTGAGTTGCCCATCTTCAATCGCAACCAAGGAGAAATCGCGCGCACCGGTTACGCGCTCACCCAGGCCCAGGAACAGCAGCAGGCGGCGAGTGATACAGTTCTCTCCGACGTTGCCAACGCCTACGAGGCGGTCAAGAGCAACGACGAGGTGGTTGAACTCTATACCTCTGGTTACCTCAAGCAGGCGCAGGATTCGCGCGAAATCAGCGCGTATGCCTACAAACGTGGCGCCGCCAGCCTGCTGGATTTTCTCGATGCCGAGCGCAGCTACCGGTCGGTTCAACTGGCCTATCGCCAGGCCCTGTCCTCTTATATGAATGCTCTGGAGCAGCTGAAAGCAGCGGTCGGAACGAGGAACCTGCCATGAACATCGTCAGAGGCCGGAAAACGCAAACGGCAGTGCTGGCCAGCATGGTTCTTATGATCCTGTCGCTTTCCTCGTGCGACGGGTCGAAGTCTAATGCCGCAGCCCACTCTCGCGGCGCGAACAATTCAGACGATGCGGAACTGTTCACCATTCCGCAAGACCAGATGTCGCACGTTCAGGTGCTGACGGTGCAGCCCACGACGCTGAATCGATCGCTGCGTCTGACGGGGGCCGTGGCTTTCAACGGTTTTCGCACGACGCCGGTCATCACCCAAGTGAGCGGGCCGGTCAGCCGGGTCGTGGTCGCTCCCGGGCAGAAAGTCGCGCAGGGCACGCCGATGTTGTACGTGGCGAGTCCGGACTACTCGCAACTGCGCACTAACTATTTGAAGGCCAAGGACGCTTATGCCCTGGCGGAAAAGGCGTACGCCCGCGCCCAGGACTTGTATCAGCATCAGGCGATTGCCGAGCAGAATCTGGAGCAGGCACATTCGGCCGAGGTGCAAGCCGGCGGCGACCTGGTGGCTGCTCAGGCGGCTCTGAAGGTCATGGGGGTCAGCGATCCGGACGCCTTGGTGCAGGCTCCGCCTTCGTTCGAAGTGCCGGTAAAAGCGCCCATTGCGGGTGTCGTAGTCGAGCAGGACGTTGCCGCGGGGCAGCTGCTTCAAACCGGCGCGACGCAGTGTTTCATGGTCTCCGACGTCAGCACCGTGTGGGTCTTAGTGAATATCTATCAGAAGGACCTGCCCTACGTGCGAGTAGGAGATCAGGTCGCGATCCAAACCGATACCTATCCCGAGACTTTCCATGGGCGGATCGCCTATGTGGCAGCGTCCCTGGATCCGGCCACGCGCACGCTGCAGGCGCGCATCGAAACGAACAATCCTGGCGAAAAACTGAAGAAAGATATGTACGTGGTGGCCACGGTAAGCGCGGGCACTATTTCCAACGCGATCGCGCTCCCGGATTCAGCGGTCCTGCGCGACAACGAAAACCAGCCGTTTGTTTACGCAGCGGCATCTGCGAACCGGTTTGGCAGACGCTCGGTGACACTTGGAGACAGTATGAACGGGCAGACGCAGATTACCAGCGGATTGAACGCTGGAGACCGCGTTATCGGAAACGGCAGCTTGTTCCTGCAGTTTGCGAACTCGTTGCAACGCTAGCCGTGATCGGACCACTCTTGAAAAACGCTTTCAAAACTCTGGTGAAAATCGCATCCAGCAGGACTGAATGATCCACCGAATCGTCCAAGCGGCACTGCGGCAAAGATTCCTGGTGCTGATGCTGACTGGCTTCATCACGGTCGGCGGAATCCTTTCCTTCCAGCGTATGCCGGTGGACGCGTATCCGGACCTGTCGCCTCCGCAGGTCGAAATCATCACCCAGTGGCCCGACCATGCCGCGGAAGAAGTCGAGCGGTTGGTCACACTGCCCTTGGAGCTCCAGATGAACGGCGTCCCGCACATGATGGTGATGCGGTCGATCTCGCTCTACGGGCTGTCGGATCTCCGCCTGACCTTCGAGGAGGACACCAATGACTATTTTGCGCGACAGATTGTTTTTGAACGGCTCGCTCAAGCCACGCTGCCGACGGGCGTAACTCCGAGCATGGCGCCCCTGTTCAGCCCGAGCGGTCTGGTGTATCGCTACGTGCTGGAGAGTCCCGACCGCAGCCCCCAGGAACTGAAGACGATTGAAGACTGGGTGATTGAGCGGGGTTATCGCTCAGTTCACGGTGTAGCTGACGATTCCGGCTTCGGCGGAACCGTGATGCAGTACCAGGTGCTGCTCGATCCGGCGCGCATCTATGGCTATCACCTCACCATTCCTCAGGTGACAACTGCCTTGGCGGCCAACAACGCGAATGCGGGCGGGGGATTCTATTCGCAGGGTGGGCAGTTCTACTACGTGCGCGGCATCGGGTTGGTGCGGAATACAGACGACATCGGCAACATCGTGGTTGGGGCCAACAAGGGTGTGCCCATCCGAGTGCGGGATGTGGGAGACGTGACGATCGGGCATGCGCCACGCCTCGGCGAATTCGGCTTCCAGAAGAATGACGATGCCGTTGAGGGCGTGATTCTCATGCTCCGTGGGGAGCAGACGCAGAACGTCCTCAAGGGAGTGGAAGCCAAAACTGAGGAACTGAACCGCCAGGTCCTGCCGCCCGACGTCAAGATTCATCCTTACTACGACCGCAGTGAATTGGTCGACCTGACGACAGACACGGTAGAGGCGAACCTGCTTCGCGGCATGGTCCTGGTCCTGATCGTCCTCATTTTCTTCCTGGTCAGCTTTCGTGCTGCGGTCATTGTTGCCCTCACCATACCGCTGTCGCTTCTGTTTGCCTTCATCGTGCTGCATGCGCACGACGTTGCCGCAAACCTGCTTTCCATCGGCGCGATTGATTTTGGCATCGTCATCGATGGGACGGTGGTGATGATCGAAAACATCTATCGCGAGCTCGCGCTGCGGGAGGGACAAGAGTACAACCTGAACGAAGTCATTCTTGCAGCGGCCAAGGATGTGGATCGACCGATTTTTTATTCGGTGGCCGTCATCCTGGCCGGGTACCTGCCGATTTACGCGCTCAGCGGCCCCTCGGGAAAGCTATTCCATCCCATGGCCGAGACCATGTCATTTGCGCTGGTGGGCGCACTCATTCTCACTCTTACTCTGATCCCCGTGCTCGCCTCCTACTGGTTCAAGAAAGGCGTGCATGAGAAACCGAATCGTGCCTTCGAGTGGATGAAGCGGAAATACGCGGTCCAGTTGGATTGGGCGCTGGACCGGCCAAAAACCACCATTGCGATCGCAGCTCTGATCTTCGGAGCGACGCTGCTGCTGGTGCCCTTCATTGGCGGCGAGTTCATGCCGCATCTCGACGAAGGTGCTCTCTGGGTGCGCGCGACGATGCCCTATACCATTTCTTTTGAGGAGGCCAGCCAGATTGCCCCACAGATACGGGACATTCTGATGTCGTATCCGCAGGTCACCGTGGTGGGTTCGGAGTTAGGACGTCCCGACGATGGCACGGATCCCACGGGCTTTTTTAACTGCGAGTTCTATGTTGGACTGAAGCCTTACAAGGACAAGGCCTGGCACGGGGAGATCACTGAGAAGAATGAGCTGATCGAATCGATCAACAAGAAATTGACGGCCTTTCCCGGGATCATTTTCAACTATACCCAGCCCGCGGAAGATGCGGTCGACGAAGCACTGACCGGCCTTAAGAGCTCGCTGGCGGTCAAAATCTACGGCGACGACCTCAACGTTCTGCAGGACAAAGCCATACAGATCAAGAACACGCTGTCTCGCGTGCCTGGCTTCACCGAACTCACAGTGGTGCGGGAATTGGGTCAGCCGAGCCTGCTGGTCGATGTCGATCGAGCCAAGATCGCTCGCTACGGGATCAACGTTGCGGATGTGGAGGCTGTGATCTCGGCAGCCGTGGGAGGGCAGGCAGTCACCCAAGTCATTCAAGGGGAGAAGCTGTTCGATCTGCTGGTGCGCATGCAACCCCAATTCCGCAGCAGCGCGAATGAGATCGGAAATCTGCTCGTGGGCACACCCGACGGGCAACAGATCCCACTCAGCCAACTCGCCAATATCAGCCAGGGAAACGGAGCGTCTTTCATCTACCGCGAAAACAACTCACGTTACATCGGAGTCCAGTACAGCATCGAGCACCGTGATTTAGAGAGAGCGGTGAGAGATGGCCAGAACGCAGTCAAGAAGGCTGTGTCGCTGCCGCAGGGATACCGAATGGAATGGGGTGGAGAATACAGCCAGTTTCTGGAGGCCAGATCCCAGATGTACTTTATCGGTCCTTTGGCCGTTGTGCTGATTTTCATGATCCTGTTTGCGCTATACGGAAATTTCAAATTTCCGGTCACGATTGCCTTGGGCGTAATCATAACGGAGCCTGTGGGTGCGCTGGTGGCGCTGAAGGTGACGCACACTCCGTTCAGCGTTTCGTCGGTGCTGGGCCTGCTGGCGCTGCTCGGGGTCTCGGTGGAGACTGCCGTGATTTTGGTCTCCTACATCAATAAATTGCGCGCGGAAGGGATGGGGATTCGGGCTGCGACTCGCGAAGCTTCGCTATTGCGACTCCGGCCAATCATGATGACGGCACTGGTGGCTTGTCTGGGATTGCTGCCGGCGGCCCTCTCCACCGGCATTGGATCGGATACACAAAAGCCGTTCGCGATCGTCATCGTCGCGGGCCTCATCTCTCGCCTGTTCATCGGATTCTTCGTCAATCCCGTGTTGTACGAAATGGTTGCCCGCGACGGCGATGTGCTCCAGGTCTAACCAAAACCACAGCACAGCGCAGCGAAAACAACGATTCTTCCGTGCAGCAGCTTTGCATGGAGGCACCTCAAGAGCGTGGAACACCGTTCAATTCGTTCGGCTCGCCAGTAAGAATCGCTTCGTAAATGATTGTAAAAGGGGAGCGCCCACGGCGAGGGAGCGGTCCGGCATTGATAGAATTAGAACATTGTTTCTTTACTCGATGGGAGATGCAGCAGCACTGGGGGACATTTGTCGATCAAGTTTTCCGCAAGAATTGTTGTGTGCTTGCTGGTTACGAGCTTAGCTTCTTCGCTTTCAGCCCAACAGACCACGCCGCCGAATTCGGATTCCTCGGCAACTGCGGAGCCACAGTCTCCCGCAGCCGACAAGCCATCAGCTTCGACGCAACAGTCTTCAGATAAGAGTAAGACCACGAGCCAGAGCGCCGGCCCGGGCACATCCAACGACCGGCTGTTCTTCACGCTGCCGAACTTCCTGACGCTTGAGAATGTAGGGAAGGTTCCGCCGTTGACGTCGAAACAAAAATTCGCGGTTGTCGTCCGCGGCAGTTTTGATTATGTTCAATATCCCTGGTACGCCTTTCTGTCGGGCATCAGCCAGGCCGAGAACAGCGAACCGGGCTACGGGCAAGGCTGGGAAGGATACGGCAAGCGGTTTGGAGCAGCCTTCGCCGACGGCACCATTGAAAATTTTATGACCGGCGCAATTCTGCCCTCCGTGCTGCATCAGGACCCGCGTTACTTCCAGTCGGGCCATGGAAGCTTCACTCACCGGACCTTCTACGCCCTGAGCCGGAACCTGATTACGCGTGTAGATTCGGGGAAGAATGAATTCAACTATTCTGAAGTCGTGGGCGGTGCGATATCGGCGGCCATCTCCACCTACAGCTATCATCCCAAGGGCAAATACGTGACTACGACGACGCCGGGCGTTTTGCGATACATCCCGTCGGACCGCACTCTGTCGAATACCGCCAAGGTGTGGGCGACGCAGTACGGCTATGATTCGCTGACGCTCGTTGTGAAAGAGTTCTGGCCCGACATCCGCCGAAAGATCAGGAAAACGCCCAAGAGCGAACCGGGCATCAGCATTCAACAAGAGCAGAAGTAAACGAAACAGAAGTCACGCAGTCCTCACTCGAAAAGCACGCTACATGGTGCGTTTCGCCTCGAGAGGACGGTCGATCACTAGCCCGGGGTGCAAGCGGCGGAAGCTCTCGGTGACGTGACAATTCCAGCACACCAGTTGATGTGTGGAAAAGAATCTAGGCAGGTCCTGCGGACTCACGTCTTTCCATTCTGAGGTCTTGAAATCAGGCCCCAGGAGCGCGGGAGGGTGATCGACATGATGCAAGGGCCCGATCGGCTCGCGGCAGAACACGCAACTCTTCCCTTCATACCACTTCGCCACGATATTCCACACCAAGCAGCTCTGCGGGTCGGCATCCACTTGCGACAGGCAGTCCTGCCCACAGGTCTGCCGCTCCGGCCATCGGGAACACTCGGTCAGCCGAAGGGTCGGCTCGTTGAGGAATGCTCCTAATGCTGCTTCTCCAGCGGCGACGTCCACGGCTTCAAACTCGTGCGTTTCAGGGCATGTCACCAGACGTTTGCCGCTGAATTTGAAATAGGCGCGCACTCCTGGCACCGCGCGAAACACAAACAACGTGACTGCCAGCACAAGAACAGCGATGATGATGGTGAGCACCGTCACGGTCATAAAGCACCCCCCGGGCCTGCGGTGAGTCCGTCGCGCCACGCGAGGCGGACCCCCTTCAATTCAGTCTGTGCGGAGTGGTGCCAATTGACGGTGCTGGGGATCACCGCAAGTAGTGACCGCGATCACGCGTAAATTGCAAAGAGTTTTGGAGCGTTCGGCACGAAGAGAGCGCGCGATTTACTTTCGCTTCTTTTTTGATTTTTTCGCCGGTGCTTTGGCGGCATGGTTCTTTACGGGCTTCGATGCCGGCTTTGCCGCAGGCTTGGGCGGAGCAGCTTTTGGCTTGTCGGTCTTGGCTTTTTCCGGTGCTTTGGGTTCGGGCTTCGCAGGTGCAGGTGGCGGTGGCGCCGGTGCCGCTTTACCCTTCTTCCCTTTCGTGGCAGGCGGGGCAGCTCCCGCCTGAGCCGCAGGTTGCGCTGCAACTTTAGCCGCCCGTCCCCGCCGTGCGGGCGGAGGTGGAGGCGGCGGAGGCGGAGCAAACGGTTTCAAGAATTTCAGCGTCTCGGTGCGCGAACGCAGCTTGCCATCAAGCAGCAGCATAAAAACATCGTTGGCCAGCTTGGGATAAATCGGGAGTTGTGGCGTGATCAACAACTCCGTCATTTCGGGCAACGGAATCTTCTGCTGCACCTGCCGCCACTTGGTCAGATAATTCTTGATTTTCTGATCAACCGATTGCTGCTTCGCGGTGACCGCCAGGAACAGCACCATCTCCGGACGCGCGGAAGAAAGCAGTTGCCAGGTGCGTGAAGGTGTCGCTGCTTCCTTGCCCATCAACCGCTTGGCCAATTCCTTGGCGTGATCTTCAATGTCGCGCCAGGCTTCGACCAGATCCTTGCGTGGGATCACCTTCTGAATGTCGCTGATGTCTTTGTCCGAGAAGTGTGACGTAAGGAAGTACATCACCGCCGGTCCGGCATCTGGCGTGTAGCCCAGATCGACCATATGCTGCCGCGTCTTCATCAGCGCGGTGATGCCGTTGATATCGACCTTGGCCGAGGTCCACTTGTCGTGCAGAATCTCGAGCCAGCCTTCCTTTTCGAGCATTTTCACGACATGAAGGGGATCGTCTTCGTGCGCTAGCGCGGCGATCTCGTGCCCGATCGAAGACTTCAAAATATGGTCGATGTACTTCCCTTCTTTGGCGGCATCGTAGCGGGCCTGGGTGCGCTCTTCGAGCGGCCAGTGGAAGCGCGCCGCAAATCGGGTAGCGCGTATCAGCCGCGAGGGATCTTCCAGAAACGAATAGTTATGCAGAATGCGAATCAGCTTGGCTTCGATGTCGGCCACGCCGTTGAAGGGATCGAGCAGCAGCCCGCGAGAGCCTTCGTTAAGCGACAGCGCCATGGCGTTGACGGTGAAGTCGCGGCGGCGCAAGTCGTCGTGGATCGTCGAGGGCATCACGAGGGGAGGTTTGCCGGTCTTCTCGTACCTCTCCGTACGCGCCATACTGACTTCAGCGCGGGCATTGCCGGGCAGCGCGAGAAAGATGGTGCGGTTATCCTCTTCGACGGCGGTAATCTTGGCGCCCGCCTTCTCGAAGTCCTTCTGCAGTTTGAGGGGATTGCCCTGGACAGTGAAATCGAGGTCGCGGATGGTGAATCCGCTGATGATGTCGCGGATGGCCCCGCCCGTCAGGTAGAGATTCATCCCCGCCGCGCGGACTACGTCTTGCACGAGGCCAACGCCCTTTAACTGGTCCGGGGTCAGCCGGAGTTCCATCGTGTAAATGTAATCAGCCATTGGCTTTCAAGCGGCTATCACGCCCTTGGCCAACGCGATTCGATGCGCGAATCGCCCTGGGGGAGGGCTCGATTTGCCGATATTTCCACAGCATTTCCACAGGCCGGGCCATACCGCCCAGTCCGACCTTGCGCCACCCGCACGCAAGTGGCCTGATACCAAGTACTTATACAGAATGGAGACTCACTGGCAAACTCAAGAAAATAACACAACGTTTATATTTTGGCTACTGCCAAGAGGGATTCCGGGAGTTTGCGGGAAAAAGGTGCGAGAATCGGGAAGGCAGGGGCCAGGGATTAGTGGTCAGGGCCCAGCAATTTTGCTGCCCCCTAATCCCTGCCCCCTGACCCCTGTCTTTCATGCCTTCAACACACAAGAAAGTGATCGTCCGCAAGATGGACCGCGACTCCGTCTCGGGATACGTCTCGCCGACGCGAATCGTCACTGACGGCAAGGTGGAGGTTCTGAACACTTCCGGAACGGTGATTGCGGTCGATCTGCGCGAGATCAAGGGCGTCTACTTCGTTCGCGAATTCGGAGAAGCAGAGTCCCTCACCCGCAAGACTTTCACTTCCCGTCCCCGAGCCGAGGGATTGTGGGTGCGGCTGCGCTTCAAAGACAGCGAAGTACTGGAAGGCTTAATGCCTGCCGACTTGCTCCAGAGCACGCCGGAGGGATATCTCGTCAATCCTCCCGACCAGCGCTCGAACACGCAGCGCATCTTTGTTCCGCGCACGGCGTTGGAATCGCTGACGGTGCTGGCGGTGATCGGGACCGCCCGACGACAGCGCCGAGCCGCGGAGGATCAGCGGCAGGTGCCGATGTTCGAGGAGTAGCATTTTTCTCAACAAGAGCAATCCTCACCCCTGATTCCGCAGACGATGGCCATCACAACCATCAAGGGGATCAAGAGCGGCGCGAGTATCCACAGGAGTACGGGCGTGCCTCCCGCATCGCTGCGAGCCGTCTTGGTGTTTTTTGCTTCCCTGTCGTGATCGACGACCGTAACGGGCGGCTGCACTTTGATCTGCTGGGGCGGAAGAACTTCCATGTCGTTGATCGATTGCAGAGTCACTTTGGCGCGCAGCAGATGTTCGCCCGGTGCAACCGTTTCCTGTTTCTCGGAAACCTGGAGACTCTTCTCCTGTGCCCACGCTATCGACGGCACCAGCAATAATGCCAAGACGCCGCGCCACATAATGCCTCCTTGCTTTCTAAACGAGGCATTGTTCGCAGCTTTCCTGCATAGAGACAATGCACGCACGGTCAAGAAAAGATCATGCTTGAAACGATTGATTCGGTTGCCGTTGAAGGCACAAATCCGCAGCGCTGAAGTACGAGTCAGCGATTAAGATGGGACGTTCAGCGGGACGGCAAGTGGTTCGGAAAAATGGCGCAGGTCGTTGTCTCACTTTTTTTGGGATCGATGGCGACCGAGGCTCGTCAAAGCGATTGGGATGCGGGAGCGCCGCGTGAATCAAAGTGCTACCGCCACACCTGAAAAAAGGGAGTTCCGGCTCGTCTCCGTGTCGTCCCTGGATAGATCGCTTCTATGGGCGAGTGTTCTGCTAGGTGTCGTGCACAGCTGGATGAGCCGTTGGGCGATGAATCCCGACGGCATGTCGTATCTCGATCTGGGAGATTCGTTTTTTCAACGCGACTGGGCCCATGCCGTGAATGCATGGTGGAGTCCGCTGTATCCGTGGTTGGTTGGCAACGTGGTTGGGATTCTCAAGCCGTCGATGAAGTGGAGTTCCCTCTGGTTCACGCCGTCAATTTCGGAATTTTCCTAGTGGCGCTGCTGGCATTCCGTTATCTGCTGTACACGCTTCTCGTACATTCGCGAGAATCCGCCATTGGCTTGGGTAATGCCTTGCCGGATTGGGCCTTGGTTCTGCTGGGATACTCAATTTTCTGGTGGATCGCGCTGGAGGTGCAATCGCTTTACAGCGTCGGGCCAGACCCTCTGGTGGTCGCCTGCTTCTGTCTGGTGATGGCGATGCTGCTGCGCCTCGAAGCCGGGGCGAGGTTAATGCAGTTCGTACTAATCGGAGCGGTTCTTGGCACTTCGTACTGGGTGAAAACAGTCATGTTTCCGCTCGGCCTGGTGGTTCTGGCCGTAGCGTATCTGTGGCGGTGATCGACTCCGGGATGGGCGCGCGGCATCGATCTTGCCGCGCTGATCTTCTGGTGTATATGCGCACCCTTGATCTTCCTGCTCTCGGTGCAGAAGGGGCGTTTCACGTTTGGTGACTCCGGCAGGAGCAACTACGCATGGTTTGTGGCTCCGCGAACCTCTCCCAGAAACTGGCAAGGAGAAGAGCCGGGCAGTGGAACGCCTGTCCATCCGACGCGGCAACTGCTGAAATCCCCGCCTGTGTTCGAGTTCGACGGACCGGTGGTGGGAACATATCCTCCGTGGACTGACCCCACGTATTGGAACAAAGGATTGAAGGTGCATTTTGATTTGAAACGTCAGTTCGAGGTGCTGCGGTCGACCGTTCCGGCTGAAGCCAATCTGTGGCTTCTCAAGCGCCCCGAGCTGGTGCTGTGCGTACTGATACTTTGCGCGCTCGGGGGATCTCTGTGGGTAGCAGCTCTGCGGGAATTATGGGTATTTATCGCCTTGCCGGCTGTCGGTATGGCGTTCTACCTGCCGCTCGTGGTGAATGACCGTTACCCTGGCGGCTTCGTTCTCGTACTGTTTCTCGTGTGGCTCCAGCGCGGTGCGGTTTCGAATGGAAGATGAACGAGTCGTCCGAATCGTTGTGGCGGCCACCTTCTTCATGATGGCGCTGGCAACAGCGCAATACACTATTCGTGTCGTGAATCACAACATCCCGGTCGGAGAAGGTCCGAGCTCAACCGAGGAGGACTTGATCGTGGCGGAGCGACTCAGAGACTTAGGGATGACACCGGGAACGAAAGTCGCGGTCATTGGTGATGGAGAGGGTGCTTATTGGGCAAGGTTGGCGCGTGTGCGGATCGTTGCCGAGATCATGGATAGGAATGGCGGTTCGGTCCAGTTCTGGCGCTCTGCGGAATCGGTGCAGCAGCAAGTGTACGACTTATTTCAAAGTGCGCACGCAAAGATCGTGGTCGCATCCTGCGTATCTTCGTGCCCGCCAGACCGAAGGGTTGGAAGGAAATTCCGGGGACATCCTACTGCGTGTGTAACCTCGAGGCGCAACGCTTTTCGAGCAACAACCTTCCGTGAAGAGTTACCAACCCTCCGTGGTTGCCAGGTCAAAGGCTTTCACCACGGAGG
>Ga0210405_10004019_pt1 | contig 14014 bp, 13 predicted proteins | sample IncBWH11MmetaG_FD_155492 | JGI IMG/M metagenome (GOLD analysis project Ga0210405, IMG submission 155492) | Forest soil microbial communities from Barre Woods Harvard Forest LTER site, Petersham, Massachusetts, United States - Inc-BW-H-11-M | ecosystem: Environmental > Terrestrial > Soil >... | reverse complement strand
ATCGATATCGAGGTAACCCCGTTGTCGCCGGCCTGCGGTGCAGAAATAAGCGGGGTCGATCTGTCCAAGCCGCTGTCCGAGCACGAAGTGGCGGCCATCAAGGACGCTTGGGGCAAGCATCTGGTGCTGGTGTTCCGCGGCCAGAAAGTCTCGCAGGACGACCAGTTGCGCTTTGCCTCCTATTTCGGCGATCTCGGCACCCGCAAGAAGGCGCCGGAGGCGCTGCGCGCCCGTACCGAGGGCGTCCAGCAGGACAACGAGAAGGTGCTCCTTGTCAGCAACATCAAAGTGGACGGCAAGCCGATAGGCGCCTTCGGCGAGGGCGAGTTCTGGTTCCACATCGATTCCGGCTACACGCCGCGGCCGTACAAATACACATTCCTCTATGCGCTCGAACTGCCGTCGCGCGGCGGCAATACGATGTTCTCGAATATGTACAAGGCCTATGAGGCGGTGCCGCCGGCGCTGAAGGAAAAGCTCAAGGGCAAGACGGCGCTGCACATCCACGAATATAATCGCGCCAAGCAGGCCAACTCGTCCGGCGACATCAGCGGCGTTCCGCATCACGCGCACCCGATTTTCATCACCCATCCCGACACCGGACGCAAAACGCTGTTCGTCGACCGGCTGATGACCACGCGCATCGAAGGCGTCAGCCAGGGCGAGAGCGACGCCATCCTCGATCAGCTCTATGAGATCGGCGAGCGCCGCGAGTTCATCTTCGAGCACGTCTGGCGGCTCGGCGACTTTTTGATGTGGGACAACCGCTGCACCATCCACGCCCGCACCGATTTTCCGAAAGAAGAGCGCCGGCTGCTGCGCCGCTGTACCGTCGAAGGCGAGCCGCTGTTCGAGTGAAGGAAACAACCATGTCAAATCTTGCCGCGCAACGTTTGCCGGTGTTCGAAAAATTCATCGGCGATTTACGCGCGGTGTGGGCGGCGGAAGCCGAGGACCAGCGCCGCATGGAGAAGGCGAAGCCGCTCTTGGAACGGCTGGTGATGGACCCGACGCTCAAGGCGCATTCGGTGAACTGGCCGTCGACCGAAGGCCGCAAGAATCTCCTGCTCTATGTCGATCCGGATTATGCCTTCGTCGTCAACGGCGTGGTGCGCATGCCCGGCCGCACCGGCAGCGTGCACGATCACGCCGACGCCTGGGTGCTCTATGGCGTGCTCGACGGCACCGAGAGCCTCGAGCGTTTCGAGCGCGTCGACGACGGCAGCCGGCCGGGCCATGCCGAGGTGAAGCTCGCCTCGGTGACCACCGGCTCCCAAGGCAAGGTCGATCTGGTGGCGCCGCGCGCCATTCACGCCGAGCAGGGCGGCCCGACCCGCTCGGTGGCAATCATCGTGCGCAGCCAAAAGCTCGGCGAAGGCACGGTGCTGCAGCACCAGTACGATCGCACGACCAACACGGTGGTCGAACGTTACGGCCCGACGCAAATTCCCTACGACCTCGCCGGTTGACCAGTCGCTAGCCCTGCATCCCAAACAGCCGCGCCGCGTTGCCGCCGAGGATCGCGATCTTGTCTTCGTCGCTCAGCGTGCCGGTCGCGAAAATATGGTCGACCGGATGCTCCTCCCACGGGATCGGACAATCGGTGCCGATCATGATCTGGCTCGAGCCGACCTGCGCGACCAGGTGCCGGAGCGCTTCCGGCGTGAACACCAGCGCGTCGAAATACAGTTGGTTGAGATATTCGCTCGGCTGCTTCCGCAGCTTGATCTCGGGATTGCAGTTCGGCGGCGCGACGAAGCAGGCGTGATCGTCGCGCGCCGCATAGGACGGCAGATAGCCGCCGCCGTGGGCGGCGATGATCTTCAAGCCGGGAAAGCGGTCGAGCGTGCCTTCGAAGATCAGATGTTGCAGCGCGATCGTCGTCGCCAGCGGATTGCCGACGGTGTTGGCGAGCCAGCCGTTGCCTTTGAGACGCTTGCTTAGTTCCGGCGTCCCCAACGGATGGATGAACAGCACCGCGCCGAGCTCTTCGGCCTTGGCCCACACCGGATGAAATTTCGGGTCGGAAAAATCCTCGTCCAGCACGCTGGCGCCGATCGCCGCCCCGCGCAGTCCCTGCTTTTTCATTGCGATATCGAGCTGCTGCACGGCCAGGTCCGGATATTGCAGTGCCAGCGACGCGTAGGCGGCAAAGCGATCCGGATGCGAGGCGCACAATTCGGCAAGCTTCTCGTTCTGTATCGCGACGATCTTGGCGGCAGTGTCGCGGTCCTTGCGGTACCAGAACGGATTGATCGACAGCACCTCCATGTCGATCGCCATGGCATCCATGGTCTTGAGACGCTCTTCGATGACGATGAATTGCTCCTGGTCGCCCTTGACCAAGGACGGCGTGACGGTCGCCTCGCCGCCCATCAGCGCGACGGCCTCGTGGAAGCGGCAATGGGCGTGCACGTCGATGGTTTTGATCCGCTTGCCGTTGACCGTCACCGGCAGATGCGGCCGCTCCTGAGCGCGCGCCGCATCGAGCAGACCGCAACTGCAAAATGCGAGACCTGAGGCAGCCGTGCCTTTGAGAAAATTCCGCCGTGTCGCCATGAGGGCTTTTCCTTCGAACGATGCCGACGCGCTATTTGGCTTCACTGTTGAGGTTGTCGATGCCCACCGCATCGACGAATTTGGTCCAGCGCGCGATGTCGTCGGCGATGAATTTTCCGACATCGGCCGGTGCATAATCCGGCGGTGGTTCCATGCCGGCGGCGATGAGCTTTTGCTGCAAATCCGGCTGCGCCACCGCGCGGCGTATCTCTTGGTTCAGCTTGGCGACGATGTCGGGCGGCGTGCCGGCTCGCACGATGAAGCCGCCCCAGCCCGGCATCTCGAATGTCGGATAGCCGGCCTCGATCATGGTCGGCAAATCCGGCAGCAGCAGCGAACGCCGCGCCGTACTGACCGCCAGCCCGCGCAACGCGCCGGAATTGATCTGCGGCTTGGCGTTGGTCGCAACGCCGAAAAACATCTGCGTGACGTTGCCGACGGTCGCCATCATGCCGGAATTCACGTCGCGGTAGGGGACGTGGGTGATGGTGGTGCCGGCGACCTTGTTGAGATATTCGCAGGCCAAATGCGGCACGGTGCCGATGCCGGCCGAGGCGCAATTGAGCTTGCCGGGATTTTGCTTCGCATAAGCCACCAATTCCGCGACCGACTTCGCAGGCACGCTTGGATTGGCGACCAGCGCGTAGGAAATGAGCCCGGCAAGCGCGACCGGCGCGAACTCCTTCGCCAGATCGTAGGTCGCGACTTTCATCGCGGTGTTGAGCGTATAGGTCGGCGTCGCGAACAGCATCGTGTAGCCGTCCGCCGGCGCGGCCAGCACGTCGTTGACGGCAAGCTTGCCGCCGGCGCCCGGCCGCGGCTCGACCACCACCGGCTGTCCCCATGCGTCCTTGAGATGTTCGGCGACGATGCGGGAAAAAACGTCGGGGCTCGGACCGACGATGATCTTGATGGCGTGGTTCGGGAAGTCCCGCGCCTGCGCCGCCGCGCCATCGAGCGAGAGCGCCGTCAACGCCACGCCGACCAGCCACGTCGCGCCGCGGAAAACCGGCAAGAGCTTCCTCCCTGGCCGCGGCGTCTTGTGCGCCGGCGCGGCAACCATGATAGAGGACCGCCGGTGGATGACAATGCGGTCCGATCTATTCTAGTTTTCACGTTGCACACGTGGCCGGGAGGACGGATGACGGACGAAGCGAAACCCATTCGGCGCGTGGTGACCGGTCACGATGCGCAGGGGCGCTCATGCGTGCTGTATGACAGCGCCGCGCCCAACGTGAATCCCGGCGCGATCAGCCGCGGCACATGCATGACCGATATCTGGGTCTATAAGGAGGCGCCCGCGATCATCTCGGGCAGCCGCGACGACGGCAATCTGCCGTTTCATTTCGAGCCGCCCGCGGCCGGCGGCCATCTGCGTGTGGTGCAATCGAACGGCAAGCCGGCAGACTACGATCCGGCCAAGGATCCGGCTTTTAAGCCGCTGACGCCGACGCGGCTGCGCGCCGACGGCGTCTGGGATCGCGGCGGGCAGAATTTCTTCAGCTCGCCCGTGCACAAATCGGCGACCGTCGACTACGGCATTGTGCTTGAAGGCGAGCGCACGCTGCTGCTCGATCGCGGCAATATCACGATGCGGGCCGGCGACGTGGTGGTGCAGCTCGGCAACTGGCATGGCTGGACCAATCTCAACGGCGGCAGCCTGATGGCTTTCGTCATGATGGGCGCGAGTTTCGACCGCGAACCGAAGGCCTGACGGCGATGAGCAATGCCATCAAGCCGGTGCGGCGCATCGTCACGATCGACGATGAAGACGGCAAGTCGGTCGCGATTGCGGATGGCCCGCCACCCGACGTGCAGACCGACCCCGCGCGGCCGGGCTTCGCGTCGGCGCGCATTTGGGTCACCGACGCGTCGCCGGCACAGATCGGCCCGTATCGCGATGCGACTCTGGCTTATCCCCGCGCGCTTGAACCGCCACCGGGAGGTTCGGTGTGCCGGGTCGTCACATTGCCGCCGGATGGGACATTTCGCGGCAAAGTCGGGCGAGCGGAAGTCGCGGCATTTTTTCATGCCATGGGCTCGCCGGCCGCATCCACCTATTCGCCCGCCGCGCCAGATCCTTACATGCAGAAAACGCAGACGCTCGATTTCTGTCTTGTGCTAGAAGGCGAGATCACCCTGGTGCTCGACACCGAAGAGGTCCACCTCAAAGCGGGCGACACCGTTGTTCAGCGCGGCACCAATCACGCCTGGAGCAATCGCTCGAACAAGCCGTGCCGAATCGCGATTTCGTCGCACGACGCCGGGCTCTGACCTAAGATTCTTGCATCCCGATAGGAGACGCCTGCCATGGAACCTTTGCCGAAAGGCGCCAATTTCGTTCGCGCCAAAACCTTGTGGGAGATCGGCCTGCACATCGCCGGCAATCCGGCGACGCCGTACGGCGGCAATCGCGACATGGTCATTACGGTCGGCAGCGGCTCGGGGGAAGCGTTCCGGCCATGGCTGCGGCTCGCATCCGGCTCGGCCATTCTGGCCGAGGAAGTGGCAAAGGGCGGGCTCGAAGCCGCCTTCGTCAATCCGTCGGCGCTGCTCACACAGGCCTATCGAGGGGTCGGTTTGTTTCGCACGGCGCTGCCGGTGCGGATCATCGCCTCTTATCCGAGCTGGGATCGTTTCGGCTTCATGGTGCACCCGCGCACGGGCATTCGTTCGCTGAACGACATCAAGGCGAAGCAGTATCCGCTGCGCCTGTCGGTCCGCGAAGACCCGACGCACTCGACCCTGGTCCTGATCGAGCAGGCTTTTGCGCTCCATGGCCTAAAACTTCAGGACATCGAGGCCTGGGGCGGGCGCATCATCACGTGTGGCGGGCCGTCCGACGTGCGCCGCCTTGAGCCGCTGGCGCGCGGCGAGATCGACGCGGTGTTCGATGAGGGCATCAAGGTGTGGCTGAACGAGGCATTGGCGGCCGGCCTGGTCCCGCTCGAGGTCGAGCCTGCCGAGTTCGATGCGCTGGGGCAATTGGGATGGCGGCGGGTTGTGCTGCCCAAGGCGCGATTCCCTGGCTTGGCGCGGGATTTCGATACGTTCGATTTCAGCGGCTGGCCGATCTACACCAGCGCGTCGTTGCCGGAGCAGATGGCCTACGACATCTGCGGCGCGCTCGCCGCGCGCGAGGCGGAGGTGCCGTGGGAGAAGAACACCGGCGGCTCCGCGCTGCACGCGGTCAGCGAGACCGAGTCGACGCCGATGGACGTGCCGCTCCACCCAGGCGCCGAGCGCTGGTATCGCGAGCATAAATGAAATGAACGTCCGCTAGCCGATCGGGCCAAGGGCATTGCGCAGCGGCTCGCTGGGAATCGCCAGCAAGCCGGTGAACGGCTGGCTCAGCTCCAGGATCAAGAAGATCGCGCCTGACGCCGACAGCGCAAACAACGCCAGGAAGCTGAACACCGTGACGTTGAGTGCGGCGAACAGGCTGAAGCTCGCGAATATGATGATGAGCCAGAACGCCAGGATGGCGATGAAGGGCGCCGGAATGGCGCTGTCGGATTCTGCGAACAGCAACAGGCGGGTTTGCGCCAGATCGGTGCTGATCTGTGCCGCCCGGCTCTGCAGCGAGCGCTGCAGGTCGTTCTTCGGCGACAGCGCTTGAATGGCGACATAGACGCTTTCGGCCTCGGTGCTTCTGGCAAACGGCCGTGTCGCATCTGCCGGCTTTTCGTGCCAGATCCGATCGACCAGCGGGCTCAGCACGCTTCGCATCTCGCCACGGATGGGCTGCGCCTCCGCGCCATATTGCTCCAGCAAAGCGTCGAGCAGGATGATATCGGCGGTGATTTGTTTGACTTGACCGCTCTGGGTGTCGAACGAACCCTTGGCCGCCGCAATCAGCAAACCGAGCACCAGCGCGGCGATGGTTGCGATCAGCCCGACGCCAAGCCGCACGACGTCTTGGGAATCCTTGCTGAGATGATGCTGCGGCAACGTGGTGCGCAGCAGGGCGCCGAGCACGATACCGCCGAGCGTCAACGCAAATATCAGGCAAGACAGAACGGCGGCGCTCATGGTTCATCTCCGAAGCCGGCAAATGCCGCGCTCGTAAATTTTCCGAACGGCCTCACGGACAACGCACATAAGGCTTCAGATCGGTGAAGGACTTGCCGATCGAGACCCGGTCGCCGCCTTCGGGCCGCAGAATCACATTGACGACGTCGGCCCTGGCTTTTTGCGCATCACCCTCGCACTGGGCGTGAACGGCATAGTTCGGCCCGCGCGAGCCCGCGGTCTCCACGATCCAACCCACGCTGCACTTGCCGTCGGCGGTGCTGTAGCCGGTCGCCGCAATCGTAATGCTGGACTTGTCCTTCGCGGTGCAGAGCGCGGCGCTCGGCGCCCAGGTTCCGATCAGCACGCTGGGGAACGTGGTGTGGCGCACCTCATCGGCGCCGGCGCGTTGCGATTGCAACGCCACAATGGCCGAGATCGCCGCCAGTATCGCAGAGCCGGTCCGCATCATTGTGTGCTCCGATTTGAACATGAGCGGCGTCGATCGGCGATCTTCAGATGACTTCCTCGGTCTTGTCGTCGGTCTCGCCGTAGCGCCGCAGCGTCGCCGGCCTGGTGCCGGCGTAAAGCTTTTCGAGGCCGGTGGCGATCTTGGCGTTCTCGCGCTCGAACAGCGAATTGCCGGCGAGATCGCTCTCGACCAGGAACGGGCCGAATTTTTCCACGTCGAGCACCCAGACCGCTTGCGCGAGGCCGAGCTTCTCAAGCCGATAGACGCCGGAGATGCGCTTGGTACCGCCGCAGACTGTCTAGTTCACCACTGCTGGCTCAGCAATTCAACCACGCCGACGGTGATTTTTGCGGCCGCTAATGCTGCTTTGGACTGCTCAGCCTTCTCTTTTTTGGGTTTTTTGCCTTGCTTCTTCTTGTCGCCTTGCGCCCGGTCTGAAATACCGCGGATGACCATACAGGGAATGTCGTTATGCATGGCGATGAGCGCCACAGCATAGCCTTCCGTCTCCACCGCTAGCCCGCCTGCAAATTCTCGGTGGATCTCATGCTTGACCTTTATGCCGTCCTTGATCCCGGTTCCGGTGACGATCAATCCCTCGTGATACATTTTTTCGAACAGCTTTGTTCCGAACTGCTTTTGGCCCGCCTCATGAGCCAACGCGAATAGCGTAGGATCGGTTGGAACGCTCAACCAATTATCACCATGAAACGGTACTTTGGCGTTCACAATTTCGGTGCGGACTTTGTCGTAAATGCGAAATGGAGCGAGTGACGTTGCCGCCACGACTTGGCCTTTGTCAGGACCTTTAAAATAGATTTTCTTGTTTCTTGACTTTTTCTTGTTCCTTGAATTTTTCTTGCTTCTTGACTTAACGAACGATCCCAGTGAACCGGCAATTCCAAACATGATCAGCCATTTCACCTTGTGCTGCTTGATCAAAGTGTGAGTCGCTTCGGTGACGTCAATCAGCGCCTTGCCCTGGCATATCACCGCCCGGTAGTCGGCGTGCTCAACGAACATTGTCGCGTCGCCACTCTCCGATATTTTAGCCTTTGCTTTGCAAAATGCCTTTCTGGCTGCTTTGGCTTCATGATCGATGGCAACGACAATGCCCACCGTGTTGGTGCGGACTTGCGCCTGCAACAGCGCGTCGATCATGGCGCCGATTTGCAACTTCTGGCCGGGCTGCACCCAGGGCCAAAGGGCCTCCAACACATTGAGCGGGCCTTTGACGTTCTCACCCAAGATTCCTTGGCCGAGCGGGCGATCGGTAGCCTCGAACCTAAATAACCTTTTCAACGATTCGTCGATTAACGCCTTATTTGAGAGCTTAAGCGCACCTTGAAGAACGCGCGCCAAGGCGTAAACCCTGTCCGCGATGGCCGGCGTCACCTCCGGCTTAAGTGCAGAAAGATCGGCGATCGCTTGCGCCTGCGGAGCTGTGGCTTCTGTCAGAAACTCAGCGACGACTTGGCCGTAATGCCACAGTATTTGATAGGGAGGCACTTCCTTGCCGCGATAACACCCATTCTCAATCGGCTCCAGTGCTTGCTCGCGTAGTTTTTCTAGAATTTCGACGACATTGCCGTTGAAACGATCCTTAAATCTGTCGAGCAATCGGTACGCCACCACCGCCGTTGCCGGTCCATACCACTCTGCTCCACTTTCCGGCGCCGTCAGCCCGCCGTCGATCTTTGCCTCGACGCTTTCATAAAAAGATTTCAGGTGCCCGTCGATAACCGCATCATCGGTGACAGTCGAACCATCGATGACAGTGTTGGGAAAACACGATTGGACCTCAATAAGCGATTCGATGACAATTGCCCAATCCCAAAAGTCATCGCCGTAGTGGGGAGGCGTGTCGTTGCGCTTCTCGCGAAGTTTACGGCACGTGTCCAAAATTCGGAATTTCATGCGGTCGAGAACCTGTCGACGGTCAAGATGAGGGTCCGACAAGCAGCGACAGGCGAGACGGATTGTATGGGCGTTGGTGACTTGGCGAAATTGGGCGGAGTACTGTGGAATGGCTCTCAAATACTCAAGCGTGTCGAGCAGGCAACGTCCGGCGAGTGCTGATTTCTCTTTGTCGCGGAACGCGAGATTTTTTGCGGGATCAATCTCCACAAGACTGGAGATTAGGAGCAAATCGGGCGTTCGCAACAGCATCTTTTCGCCTCTCGGAAAAAAGGAGACATGCGTCGGCGTCTAGACTAGAAGTTTTAAACGATATATACTAACAGTTGTGATGGCAAGAGGCAGGTTTCAATCCCAAGATTGAGAATTTAAAGCTGTTTGTTATCAGGGGCAGGCAAGGTATGGCTGCGAAAAGGAAAATCGAGCCCGCTTCATTCGATATCGTCATCGTGTCGGTCCCCGGCTTTGCCCATGGATGGGTACCGCTCAACATCGCGCGTATCACCGGATTTCTTAAACAGGAAGGATTTGCCGCGCGCAATCTTTCTCTATGCGCGCAGTTTTCCGAGCTCATATCGCGAAAATATCGGAATCTTACCTCCATCGACAAAGAAATTGGCGAGTTCGGCTATTCCTGGCATGAGCTTTATTTTTCCGCGAAATTGTTTTCCCACGCGTCACCGCGCGAGTTGATCGAACAATGCCTCATCGACCTGGAACTGAATCGGGACATCTATCATACGCCATTGGACTTTAGATCAACCGAGCGAACGAGCCCGGGCCAAGCGGCCATACGGCGGAAATCACGTCGCATTCTCAAGTATTGTAGCATCATGGAACGCTTTCTGCGGCGGCAGATCGCGCCCATTGTCAAGCATACTCCGGCAATCGTCGGCTTCTCTTGCGTGGACACCCAGTTCCTGACGAGCCTGTTCCTCGCCAGAGAGCTAAAAAAGCGACGTCCACAAATCCGGACCGTATTCGGCGGTCCGATGTTTCAGCCCTATAATGCGGAGACGATCCGCAGCTCTTTCGACGACATCGATGATGTGGTGGTCGGCGAAGGCGAGGAGGCTCTCGCCAAAATGCTCGCCGGGACGCTCGACGATCCCGGCGAAAAGGCCATTATCAAACTCGCCGCGCCATTTTCAGCCGACAAAATCGGCCGAGGAGAATTCCAGCTAAAATCATTTCCAAGGCCCGACTACGATGATGTTCCAAGGCGCATCGTCAAGCAGTTTTCACTCACCACTTATATGGGAAAGGGATGTTCCCATTGGCGATGCTCGTTTTGCGGCATAAGCGAACGGGGCCAGCAGGTACGTTCCGCCGACGCCGTCTTCAACGAGATTCGCGAGTTGATAAGCCGCTACAAGACCAACGATATTAATTTTGGCGATTGGGAGATCAATGGCGATCCTGAGCGCTTGGCAGAACTCTGCGACAAGCTTATTGCCGCGGGCATTCGACTGAAGGCATGGACGGAAATCAACGCCCGGAATACCTCACCGACTTTGTATCGCAAAATGCGTCAGGCCGGAATCAAAAAGGTCCAAATCGGCGTCGAATCGTTCAGCCTCGCCACGCTCCTGAGAATCAAGAAGCCCGCCACGGTGATCGACAACGTCAAGGCGCTCAAATGGGGTGCCGAGGCGGGCATGGGTGAGGTGTTCTTCAATATTCTATGCAATCATCCGGGAGCCGGTCCTGCGGAAGCGGAAGAGAATTATCACGTTCTGCGAAAAATCGCGCACCTGCTCCGGCCTCCGATGTGTTTCGTACTCAACGACATGGAGCTGTATCAAACAAGCGCCATGTATGCTCAAGCCGCACAATACGATATTCACGAAGTTTCGAACTTTGAATATTATGAAAGGTGCTACCCAGTTCAGAAGTTGCCGGCCGCGATACCAATGTTCAATCTGAAGTATCGGCAGCATCCGGTTTCGCCGGAATGGCGCCGGGTTCATGACTTCCTCGAAAAGCTTCGGCGCAACCCGGTAACCTGTTCAATGCGATCTTTTGCCGGCAAGACGTATATCCACGATTCCCGCCGGGCGAGGCCGGCGCGGTATGAACTTACGGAAGCGGAGGCCGTGATTCTTCGCCATATCGGCCAAGCTGTCACCAAGATCGAACACATCCCTCTGGTTACGGGCATTTCATCGGGGTTGTGTCAGCAATCGCTAAGGCGACTTGATTCTTTGAATCTCGTGATGACAGAGCGGGGCAGGGTGCTCGGTCTGCCGCTCGACCGCTCGGCTGCCGCGAGGATCGAAAAACGCAGGGTCGCTCAAGACATCGCAGCCTAACACAGTCCAGCGAGGAACATTTGCGCCCAGTCCGCCCCTTTGCATTGGAACGATTTTTTGCCAAGTATGAGTTCCAGGTCAAATATCCGGCAAGCGCTTCCGATTGCGAAACCTTCTCGTTGACCGAGCTGCTCGCATTGGCCGACGACGAGACACGATGCCGATGGATCAATTTGCAGCTCGGATATACCGAAACTGCCGGGCATCCGGCTCTTCGAGATGCCGTTGCGGCGCTCCACGAATCTGCCGGTCGCGCGGACGTTCTGATTATGGCGCCCGAGGAAGCGATCTTTGTGGCGATGCACGCGCTGCTGTCCCCGGGCGATCACGTCATCGGTCTCGCGCCCGCTTACCAATCTCTTCTCGACGTTCCCGCCATTATCGGATGTGACGTATCCGCGTGGCATCTTGTGCCTCAAAACGGCGCCTGGACGATCAATTTCGAATCACTGGCCGCGCTTTGCGAGCCAAAAACGAAGGCGCTGATAGTCAACTTTCCGCACAATCCCACGGGCTTTCATCCAACGCGTGCGACGTTCGATAAAATTCTGGACTTCGCACGGCAAAGAAATCTTTGGGTGTTCTCGGACGAGATCTACCGCTTCACGGAGTTGGACGCCAATCTCCGCCTTCCCGCCGTTTGCGACGTATACGAGCGAGGTATTTCATTCGGCGGCCTGTCCAAGGCTTTCGGACTGCCGGGCCTTCGAATCGGATGGATCGTGTCGCACCAGTCTACCTTTCTGCGCGATTGCGTCGAATGGAGGGATTACACCACCATCTGCAATTCAGCTCCTTCGGAGATTTTGGCAGTAGCCGCGCTCAAAGCCAAGCAGCACATCTTGGATCGCCAGGTTGGCCTGCTCGCCCAAAATTACAAACTGGCTCAAGCTTTCTTTAGTGAATATCCAGATTTGTTCTTCTGGAGGCCGCCAACAGCTGGTCCGGTTTGCGTTGTCGAATGGCGCGGCCCGTACCCATTTTCCGAATTGTTTGGTCGCCTATTGGAGCGCAGTGTTCTAATGGCCCCGGGTCAATTGTTCGGCTGCGGAAAAAATGACTTCCGGCTTGGCCTCGGACGCCGTTCGTTCCCGGACACGCTCGACCAGATACGCGAGGCGATCCGACTCGATCTCAGATGACTTCCTCGGTCTTGTCGTCGGTCTCGCCGTAGCGGCGCAGCGTCGCCGGCCTGGTGCCGGCGTAAAGCTGGTCGAGGCCGGGGGCGATCTTGGCGTTCTCGCGCTCGAACAGCGAATTGCCGGCAAGATCGCTCTCGACCAGGAACGGGCCGAACTTTTCCACGTCGAGCACCCAGACCGCTTGCGCGAGGCCGAGCTCCTCGAGCCAGTAGACGCCGGCGACGCGCTTGATGCCGCGGCCGAGCAGCGCACCGGTGCCGTAGCCGACCGTGGTCAGATAAACCGCGTTGTTGGGCACGAAATGCTCACGATAGGTCGCCGACGTCATGCCGCCTTTGCCGATGATGATGTTGCAGCCGGAGATTTTGAACCAGCCGCCGAGCCATTGGGCGAAACGAAACGACGCCGTCGCGGTGACCGCGCCGACGGTATGGCTGCCGTCGGCATTGATCGACGCTGCCGGCGAACAATGGAAATTGGTGATGCCGAGCGCGGCTTTGTCCGCCGGCATGCCGACGCCGTCCGCGATGGCGCGCTTGTAGACACCCTCGCGTGCCGTGAAGACGCGACCGGTGAGATAGGCAACCGAGCCGATTTCCAGCTTGCGCAAATCCTCGGTTCGCGCCGGCAAATCAATGTGAACGGTCTTGAGGTCAGCCATCGTTTCATGTCCTCGGCGCATCACTCCCTCTCCCCGCAGGGGAGAGGGTGGGGTGAGGGGGTTCGGACGATTCAGAAAAGTACTCAGCCGTCCGAACCCCCTCATCCTGTCCTTCTCCCCTCTGGGGAGAAGGAACGCAGCGTATCGTCCGCCATCTTCCTGCGGCGTCTATTCTGCGGCTTCCGCCGCCTGCTGGCCCCATTCGACCGTTTCGCGCCGCATATAATCGGTGAACCACATCGGGTCGGTGCGGAAGGTCGCCTTGCCGTCGGCCGAAATACGCGAGCACGCGCGTCGAGAGGAAAGACAAAACATGTGCACCGACATCGGCATGCCGCCGGTATGGCAATAGCCGACTTCGATGTGGCAATCGATCACCATGGACGAGCCGACGAAGCCCATGGCGCCCATGCCGATATTGTTGCCGAGTTCCTTGAACTCCTCCTCCAGCGCCGCGATTTTCGGGTCTGGATTGCGCGAGCCGACGACGCGCAGACACGACGCCTGCTTGCCGAGCACCATGGAAGTGTCCTTCGAGCCGCCAAGACCGACGCCGACAATAGCGGGCTGGCAGGCCAGCCCGCGCTTGCCGAAGCCGATCAAAGTATCGAGAAAAAAGCGCTTGATGCCTTCGATGCCGTCACCGGGAAACAGCATGCGATAGTCCGAACCGAACAGGCCGCCTTTGTGCACGGTGGTGAGCTCAATCCAGTCGGCGTCGGGATGAAACGCATATTCGATCTCGGGCGCGCCGATGCCGACATTGTTGTTGTGGTCGGTGCGCCACAGCGGATGCACCCGGTTCGGCCGCAGCGGCACGGTGGTGGTAGCGCGCGCGGTGGCGCGGCGCAGCGCCGCTTCCAGCGCCACCGGGCCGCCTTCGATGCGCGCGTCGTTGCCGATCTTGACGTACCAGCGCGGCAGCCCGGTGTCGCCGCAC
>Ga0210405_10004018_pt1 | contig 14020 bp, 12 predicted proteins | sample IncBWH11MmetaG_FD_155492 | JGI IMG/M metagenome (GOLD analysis project Ga0210405, IMG submission 155492) | Forest soil microbial communities from Barre Woods Harvard Forest LTER site, Petersham, Massachusetts, United States - Inc-BW-H-11-M | ecosystem: Environmental > Terrestrial > Soil >... | reverse complement strand
GACGCTTTGCAATTGGCACGGACCAGTGCGTACCGCTGCTGGCCGGTTTGCGATAACCGTGGAGTGATCGGAGTGCTGAGCAAGCGAAGGCTCGAACGGGCCGCCGAGGAGCGCGGCGGGGCCACGACGCTCTCTGATCTTGTGAATCCGGAGCTGTTTCCGCATCTTCACGCTGACCAATCGCTTCATCTGGCCTTGGAGCGACTCGGGGATTCCCGATGCGAAGTCTTGCCAGTAGTAAGCAGGGCCGACGTGCACAAGCTCGAAGGAGTCGTAGTTCTGCGTGATGTGCTGGATTCGTACGGCATTGGCGCTGAAGACCAGAAGTGACCTCAGCCGGGAACTTCTGTTCGAAGACGCTTCGAGAAAACCACAAAAGGCAGGCTCGGATGTGAAGCGATCTTGAAGTGACTCGCGGGAGGATTGGAAAGCCGACGACAGAGAAGTTGGAAAAAGAGATGCGGCGCAAGTTCTTGAGCACAACGACTCGGATTCCGGGATTGTATACCGGGTTGGATAGCGCGCTGAGATGGAAATGAAGTCGCTTGGCGACGAAGTTCCTTGGGGTATAGGATGGCGGCGGCTGTTGAGGGAGGGAATGATGGCTCGGAAAAACAGGTTGACGCGTGTGGCAGTGGGAATCGGGGAGGCGATTGGTAGAGCGGATCGCAAAGCGCATCAGGTGGCCAAGGCGGGCGTGGTGGCCAAGAAGGAGCTCGAGGCCATCGGCAAGCAGGTGGATGCGTTGAAGAAGCAGTTGCAGAAGACGACGAGGCGCATGAAGAAGGCGCTGCGGTAAGGGATTGCCAGGACCTTGGCACGGGGTTGTGTCGGCGGATGCTTTGTCTGCTGACTTTACTATTGGCCTCGGGAGAGTTTTTGGGCACGCGGGAAGCGAATTGCGTCAGGCAACTGCCTCCTGAGAGGCGCGCTCCGCCTTCGAGTGAGAGCTTTCCTTCTGCTCAATCCGTAAAGGCAAAACTCGGTCCGGTAGAACAAGATTGGATCTGCTCTCGCAGATCGGCAAGAATGTTGAGGCGGCACCCTCCTAGACCTCGAGGTGTGGACCATTTTGGAGCTGTTCCAAACCGAGACTCTCGACCTGTCCTGGTACACAGTTAATTCTCACCATCGCTTGTTATGACATTGCCGGAAGGCGAAGAGCCTGAAACCCTGCGCCTTACGCCATTTCCTGGGCAAAAAGCAGCAAGGTGTTTGGTGGACTTCGTGCACTAACGACTGGGAAGGACCAGCGGCCCACGCAGATAATCAGGCTCCGTCTCTACTAATAAGGTATCTCGAAACGTGGACGTCCATGGTGATCAGTGCTCGGACATAAAACTAGAAATTTTGGAGAGCCGGGTATCGCCGAGACCAAGGCTATTCGTAAGAATTTCCAAAGGATTGAACGACGGGAGTGGTGGCTGTGGGCAGCAGCGATTGTCATTACCCTTCTCCTGACGATTGCCCTGGCTTCCTTTCTGCTCCCCAACGCTGCAGTTCATGAAGATTTCTATTCGCTGAGTCTGGTGCCACAAGCAGTTAGAGGGCTGTTGGGATTAGTTTTTCTCTTCGACCTCTACACGATCTATCAGCACCTTTTGATCCACCGGATCCGTCGTGAGTTAGTCGAGAGGGAAGAGCTGTTTCATCTTATCAGCCAAAACGCTGCAGACATGATCGCGGTCGTCGATATGGAGGGGAGACGAATTTTCAACAGTCTCTCTTATGAAAAGGTAATTGGATATTCGCCTGAAGAATTACAAAGCTCGTCGGCTTTCGAGCAGATTCACCCCGATGATCGCGAGTATGTCAAGAAGGCGGCTGAGGACGCAAAGCATTCGGGGATTGGAACCACACTGGAGTACCGCTTCCGGCACAAAGACGGGACATGGCTGGTGCTGGAATCCACTTCGAGCGTCATTCGGAATGCGAAGGGCGAGCCGGAAAAACTTGTGATCGTGAATCGCAACATCACAGAACGCAAGAGAGCAGAGTCAGATTTTCGCTCGGTCGTCGAAGATGCACCGTATGGAATTTATCGCGCGAGTGTCACCGGCCGATTCCTGCAGGTCAACCCAGCGCTCCAGAAAATGCTGGGTTATGAACATGAGCGGGAGCTCTTGAGCAGAGATGTGGCAAAGGACATCTTCCGGCACAACGGCGAATACCAACGGCTGACCGAACTGCTTAACGGGACCAAGGAGATCAAAGACATCGAGATGGAGTGGAATAGGTACGATGGCACGTCGATCACAGTGCGGTGTTCGGGACACAGTATCCACGATGAAAACGGTTTCCCTACGCATTTTGAAGTGTTCGCGGAGGACGTTACGGAAAAACGAGTGCTGGAGCGGCAGCTGAGGATGGCGCAAAAGATGGAAGCGATTGGACGGCTCTCGGGAGGGATCGCTCACGACTTCAACAATCTTCTCGGCGTAATCATAGGGTATAGCAGAGTACTGAAGAAGGCGTTGGGCGCGGGCAATGCCCTGTGCGAGCATGCCCTGGAAATCGAAAAGGCGGGAGAGCGCGCCGCCTCCTTGACCAAGCAGTTGCTAGCCTTCAGCCGGCAGCAAGTGTTGACGCCAACCATTCTCGATCTCAATGCGCTTACCTCCGACATGGAAGGAATGCTTCCGAGGTTGCTGGGTGAAGACGTTAAGGTGTCGCTGGAGCTGGATCCTGAGCTTGGCAGCGTAAAGGCGGATCAGAGTCAGATCGAACAGATCATCATGAATCTGGCTGTCAACGCGCGGGACGCAATGCCGAACGGCGGGCAGCTGAAGATTCGGACCGCCAACTTCGAGATTGACCAGACGTACACGCGGAACCATGCCGGCTCCAAAACTGGCAAGTACGTGCTTCTGGCCGTTGCCGACACAGGAACGGGAATGAACGCGGAAACACTGACGCATATGTTTGAGCCATTCTTCACAACCAAAGAACGAGGCAAGGGCACCGGACTTGGACTTGCGACTGTTTACGGCATCGTGAAACAGAGCAATGGATACATTTGGGTGGACAGCGCGCCAGGAAAGGGCACGTCCTTTGAAATTTATCTTCCGCGACATGCAGGGCAGCCGGCAGGGGAACAGAAGTTGGATTCGGAAGAGCGGTTGCGAGGCTCGGAATGCATTCTTTTGGTTGAAGATGCTGAACCGCTGAGAAGGCTTGCAAAGACCTTTCTTGAAACAGGGGGATTCAGGGTCTTTTCGGCGGGGAGCGGCGAAGAAGCTCTGGAAGTGGCAGCAGGCTTCGGGGGAGTTTTTGATCTTCTCTTGACCGATGTCGTGATGCCCGGCATAAACGGCCGCGTTCTGGCAGAACAATTGTTGCCGCGCCAGCCGGGAATGAAGGTGCTCTACATGTCGGGCTACACCGACAGCTTTATTGCAGGACACGGGGTACTCGAGCCTGGAACTCACCTGCTACACAAGCCGTTCACGGACGAGGTTCTTATTCGAAAGGTCCGCCAGGTGCTCGATGGTGGAAAAGAGCCACCGCCCACTAGGGATTTCGTCGCCGAATCTTCGGGTAGCAATATTCGGGCCGGTCAATAGGAGGATACAAAATTATGGGAAAGGTGTTGGTCGTGGACGACGATGAGGCGCTACGCCGCCTGATGCACCTTGAGTTGGGCGACGTCTACGAAATCATTGATTCGGGAGAGCCGGAGCACGGTTTGGCCCTCGCCCTCGAACATAAACCCGACGCCATCGTGCTCGATCTGCGGATGCCCAAATATTCTGGCTATGAGCTGCTTCAGACATTTACATCGTTCAGCCACACACAAAAAATTCCCGTGATTATCGTGAGCGGTGAAGCCGGGGCACAAACGAAAGAACATTGCAAGCAGCTTGGCGCCGCCGGCTATTTCGAAAAGCCGATTGATTTCGATGGGCTGCGGCAATGCCTTAAGGAAGTTGGCAACAAACACCAGCGTATCCCGCGAAGCGAAGTGCGCGTACGGTTATGCGTCGCCCTGAAGCTGAAAGGTACGGACTGTCGAGGCGAGAAGGTCGAAGCGGTTGGAACAACTGAGAACGTAAGCCTCAGCGGCTTTCTATGTCGCTGCACTGCGGAACTTCCTATGAATTCCACCCTGGATGTGTACCTCTCGAGCTATGCGGACGAGTACGTCGGTAAGGCCAGGATTGTTCATTCAGGCTCGAATGCCAAATCGACTTGGCACTATGGGTGCCACTTCATTGAGAAGGTCGGGCCGTGGGTGCTGCAAGAGTGAGGGAAGCGTTTTGTGGGCAAAACTGACCAATTTCCTCTCCTGGAAAACAAAAGCAAGATGGCGGAGGTTCCTACCGATCATCAATCTGCGGCACGCGTTCTTGCCGTCGACGACGAAGCTGCTGCCAGCAGACTTCTCTCCCTCATCCTGGCCGCGCCTGCTTTCCAATGCACCACTGCCAGTAATGGCGAAGAAGCCCTGGTAGCTCTGCAACGCGAACACTTCGATGCGGTCATTTCCGACCTCCACATGCCGGGCATGAGTGGTATGGAGCTCCTCACCGAGGTACGCCGCTGCCATCCGCACGTAGCGTTTTTGGTCACCACTGGTGTGGATGATGTGGACGTGGGCGTGCAGGCGATGCGCTGCGGCGCGGACGACTATCTCGTTAAACCTCTGCGAGACACCGCCGTTTTGGCAAGCCTGGAGAGCGCGCTGCATAAGCGGCAGCTCGAACAACAGATCGAACACTATCGTCAACACCTCGAAGAAATGGTGGCGGAGCGCACCGGACAATTGCAAAGCGCCCTGCAGCGAATCGAGCGTAGTTACGAAGACACACTGCAAGCGCTTGGTGCCGCAATCGATCTCCGCGACGATGAAACAGCCGGCCATTCAAAGCGTGTTTGCCGCTATTCGCTCGAAATTGCCAGAGCGATGGGCTGGCCGGACAAACAACTGGAGAGTCTTGCCAGAGGAGCGTACCTACACGATATCGGAAAGCTAGGAGTCCCCGATGGCATTCTGCTCAAACCGGGACCGCTCACCGAGGACGAGCGGAAATTGATGCAAAGGCATGTGCAGATCGGATTCGATGTCGTGAAGGACATCCCCTTTCTCGCCGACACCGCTGAAATCATTCTCATGCACCACGAGCGCTACGACGGGGGAGGCTATCCACGCGGCCTCAAGGGCGAAGAGATTCTTCCGGGCGCGCGAATCTTTGCGGTAGGGGACACTCTCGATGCCATCACCTCGGACAGACCCTATCGGCGTGCTTGTTCGTTCCAGTTCGCGCGAGAAACGATCCGCAGCCTATCCGGTAGTCAATTCGATCCGCAAGTCGTGGACGCCTTCCTGAAGATCCCCGAAAACATTTGGCCGACGATCGCAAGGAATCAGAGACAAATTGCTGCGCTTTCACCAATTTACGCGCGAGCGGTACCATTCGTCGTTTTAGCCTTGGTGTAATCCCCTGACCGCGAGTGAAGTCCGTGCTGACACGATCAAAAGAGAGACGACAATCGGCGGTCTCACTCTGAATTAGCGCCACCACGCCCGCTTCACAATGCTATCGGGCGCGTGCGATCACCAGCGTCAGGTCGTCTTCTTGCTCGCCTAACCTGAATTGCTCCACCGCGTCCTCTACGTTTCGCACCATGTGCGTGGCCTCAAAGTCCCGATACTTGCGCAACGTTTTCAAGAGACGCGCTTCGCCGAATTCTTCTCTATTATCACCCGTTGTCTCCGTGACCCCGTCGGTATACATACTCAAAACATCTCCAACTTCCAACTGAACGGTGACTACGGAGCACTCCCAATCCGAGAACAGCCCAAGCACCGTGGCCGTCGCGTTAAGTCTTTCAACCGCACCTCCCTTGCGGAGCAGTACCGGAGGGTTATGCCCACAATTGACGTAATGCAATGTTCGCGTGGCATCGCTGTAGCGCCCGAAAAACAGCGTGGCATATCGTTGATCCGCAGTGTGCTTGTAGAGATGGAGGTTCAGCGAGGCGAGTAATTGGGGAAGATCATTCGAGGCAGTGCCGCACTGGCTGTGGAGGCTTCCATGCAAACTTGCCATAAGCAGGGCGGCCGGGATGCCCTTTCCTGAAACATCCGCCAGCACGAACCCTACCTCTCCCGGACCTAGATCGAGAAAATCGTAGTAATCTCCTCCTACCATGCGTGCCTGGATGCAGTGTCCGGCGTAATCGAGAGTTCTTAACGGCGGTTTCTCCTGAGGCAGCAGCCCGCACTGTACCACGCGAGCGTGGTTCAACAATTCATCGTTCTCCAGTTGTCCCAGGCTCAATTTCCAGATGTCCACATCTGGTGCCAAACACTCAAGGCCCGCCTGTCCGGCGGTAGCAGTGCCCTGTTTGCCGGCCCAAACCACGCGGAAGCGTGCTCTTCGATTGCCGCATTCGACCTTGAGAACTTCGCCGAGTTCGAGCGGTTCTTCCAGGCCGGCAAGTCGCGCTCCCGAGCTGGAAATATCCGCAGTATGTGCCGACTGAAGCTTCTGACTTGCGGCGGACCGGTATAAATATACGGGTAGCTCTATTCGCACTCGCTCGTCTTTTCGCTGGTGATAACAAGCCAGCGCCGCGTTGATCGCCTCGGTCAGGACCGATTCGTCGCAAGGCTTCATAAGCAAGCGGAAAATGCCGCCTTCGTTGACCGCGTTTACTGCGCCATTAAGATCCACACGCCCCGTTAATAACAACGTAATTGTGTTTGGGGCGAGTTGGCGCACGCGCTTCAGGAATCGCACTCCATCCATGCCAGGCATTTTCATATCGGAAATGACGATCGCAAAGGGACCAAGATTGCGGAGCATCGCTAAGCCGTCTTCACCACCAACGGCCGTCGAAATGTTGAATTCGCCTTTCAGCATTTGCCTGTAGAGTCCTAAGGCAGCCGGTTCATCGTCCACGAACAGAATCTTCTGATTCACAAGACGGGGCAAGCAATCGAGACGCCAAAGGGACGGTTGGTAAGCTACTGAAAAGACAACGAATTCGGAACAGGCTAGAATTTTGGGCGTTCTAAATTGAAACATTGGCTAGGTCGGATACTTGTTCCTAACCATCGCTACGGACGAGGAGCGAACCCCCACCGCAGCTAGGAGCGTACTTTCCGCACTAGAACTTCGAGCGCGCAAACCCCTTTCTGGATAGCCTTCGAGTAGCAAAATCGTCCACAACCTCGCCTTTCGCCTGTGTTATTGCCCTCAAGGATTGAGATAAGGTCTCGGTCTGATGGGATTGCTTCTTTTTCCGGTCGGACTTGACGCGTGGGCTTCAAACAACGTGCTCTGTATCAGATTGGAACATGGCGGTAGGCTCGGAGCACATGCCCGGTCGCATTCTATCCCCACCTCCTTACGATGCGTGTAAGGTACAGCTCCTAATGGTGGTACTCCTAGGCACTTCCCCATCATCGGACATGGCCGAGCCCCTAACTGGCAAGCAAATTGAAGGATGATCTTGGGTTTCGAAAAGAAGTAGCGATACAAGTGGGGCTCGGTTTCGAGCTTCTGTTCAAAAATATCGAAGTTGGACCGAATCGACCGAGAATTGAAACGGAGCGGGTTTCTGAAATGGTTGCATGTGTTTGATTCAAGAGAGATAAGTGGCGCGCCCGGGGAGACTCGAACTCCCGACCCTCTGCTTAGAAGGCAGACGCTCTATCCAACTGAGCTACGGGCGCATCCTCAACTTTGATTCTAAAACATGTTATGTTTCGGCGGAACACTGTTTTGAGAAGTGGCGGGTTCTTCAAAAACACCTGAGCGCGTTTGTCGTCCGCGTTCACCGTTGGTAAGAAGGCTTGATTCACGCGGGAAGCGTCGGTGCGGGCCGGCCAACCGTGGCCGGTCGCTCGGCGAGCGCAGAATTTTCTGGATGGAACGCAGCAAAAGCTTCACACTAAGCCGCGCAAAATGGATCGTGCGACACTCGCCGCGGCGCCCTCTGCATGACGCGAACGCTTCTGATTGATACCGACACAGCTTCCGATGACGCCGTCGCGCTGATCATGGCGTTGCGCTCGCGCGAGGTTCAAGTTGCGGCGATAACGGTGGTCGCAGGCAACGTTCCTGTCGCACAGGCTACCAGCAATGCTTTGTTCACGGCGGAATTATGCGGTTCGGACGTACCGGTTTATTCCGGCGCGGAGGCTCCGCTGCGGCGAAAGCTACTGACCGCCGACTGGTTCCACGGTTTCGACGGCCTTGGCGATCACGGGTACAAGCCTGCCAAGCGACGTGCCGAACCTGGCGATGCCGTGGACGCACTGATTCACACGGTGCTCGAAAATCCCGGCATTGAGATCGTCACGCTCGGCCCGCTGACGAATTTGGCTCTGGCCCTGCTGCGCGAACCGAAACTCGCGACTTTGGTGAAGCGCTGTGTGGTGATGGGCGGCGCGCCCTGCTGCGAGGGCAACGTAACCCCGGCGGCAGAATTCAACATTTGGGTGGATCCGGAAGCCGCGGGCATGGTGTTCTGCTCTGGGCTGCCCCTGGAGATGGTGGGCTGGCAGTTGTGCCGCGGGGAAGCGGTCGTCAATCCACACGATATCGAACGCGTCCTTGCATTGAAGAACCCGCTCGCGGAGTTCGCAATACGCTGTAACAGCACGGCCGTGGAAGCTTTTTTCAAGCAAACCGGGCAACGGGGCATGTCGCTGCCGGATCCTGTGGCGATGGGCATTGCGCTGAATCCCGCGCTTTGCACCTCTTCCAGCGAGCACTACGTCGAGATCGAAACCTCCAGCGAGCTTACGCGCGGCATGACCGTTGTCGATCGCCTGGACGTCGCTACCGACTCTCGGAATAGAGACGTCTGGGCGCATACTGTCGAACGCGAGCGCAAAGTCCACGTATGCTGGGGCCTCGATATCCCGAAATGGAAGAATCTCTTGTTTTCCGCGCTCGCATGATGCCTTCTTCCCGCAACGCGATCGGCGCTGACCGCACATGAGCGAGCAAACCGGCATCTTTGACCCGAGCTGCTCCTTCTGCAAGATTGCGCGCCAAGACGACGCCTTTCGCGTTTTCGAGGACGAGCAAACCATTGCCTTTCTCGACCATCGGCCATTGTTTCCTGGCCATTGCCTGCTTATTCCACGCCGCCACTTCGCAACCATCCAGGACTTGCCGGATTCTCTTATCGCGTCGCTATTCGGCAACGTGCGAATGCTTTCCGCCGCAGTCGAGTTGGGCATGCACGCGGAGGGGACGTTCATCGCCGCCAACAATCGCGTCAGCCAGAGCGTGCCGCATTTTCACGTGCACATCGTTCCTCGCAACAAAGGTGACGGACTAAAGGGCTTCTTCTGGCCGCGCCGCAAGTACAAAAGCTCCGAAGAGATCGATGGAGTATTGCGCGCGCTGCGTTCGGCGATTTCGCAGGTTCGGCCGATGCGAGGCGGCTAGCGAAACAGGCGACCTCACCTCGGATCGTTGCTGGCGCTCGCGCTCGATTCTTGATGTAATCTTTTGGCTTTCAGCGCAAGCGCAAACCCTGACTCTGCAAAGGAACCAAGCCACATGGCCGATCGCGTTCTTGTTACTGGAGGAGCCGGGTACATCGGCAGCGTCGTCACCGCGCAGCTCCTGGCCAAGGGCTGCGATGTCATCGTCTGCGACAATCTCTCGCACGGCAGCAAGAAAGCCGTTCCCGCAGGGGCGAAGCTGATCGTTGCGGACACCGCGGACCGCACTGCACTGGATCTCATTTTTCAGGAGCACCGCATTGATGCCGTGATGCACTTCGCCGCATTCATCGAGGCCGGCGAATCCATGCAGTTTCCCGAGAAATACTTTCGCAACAACACCGTTAACTCCCTCACGCTGCTGGAAGCGATGCTGGCCCACAAAGTGCCGCGATTGGTGTTTTCCTCCACCGCGGCGCTCTACGGCACGCCCGATCGCACGCCCATTGAAGAAACCGACCCCCTGCGCCCCACCAACGCCTACGGGGAATCGAAATTGCTGGTCGAGCAAATGCTCGCTTGGTTTAACCGCATTCACGGCTTACGCTACGCCTGTCTCCGCTATTTCAACGCCGCGGGAGCCGCGGGCGATTTGGGAGAGGACCATGTGCCGGAGTCGCACTTGATTCCTCTCACGTTGCAAGTCGCTCTCGGAATGCGTGAATACATCTCCATCTTCGGCACCGACTATCCCACCCCGGATGGCACCTGCGTCCGCGATTACATTCACGTGAGCGATCTGGCCAGCGCGCATATCCTGGTGTTCGAGGCTTTGCACAAACGCGACAAGCTCATCTACAATCTCGGCACCGGCCGGGGCTATAGCGTTCGCGAAGTGCTCGAAGCTGTGCGCCGCGTAACCGGGCATCCGATCCCCGCGCGCGAAGTGGCGCGGCGTCCCGGCGACCCAGCCGTGTTGGTGGCGAGCTCGGGCAGCATCCAGCGCGATTTGCAGTGGCAACCGCGATTTCCGACGCTTGAGTCGATCGTCCGCAGTGCATGGGAATGGAGGCGCGTGCACCCCGATGGCTACGCTTCCTAGTTGTTCCGTGTAATCATCGGAGGCATCTCCAGTCGGAACGAATCGAAGGAGGACTCATGACGCACCGCATGCCACGACGCGAATTTCTCGGCGCAGTGAGCGCCGTAGCGGCAGCATCGGCATTTCCCTGCGGCACGCTTTTCGCAGGCGAACGCCTTTACCCTCCCATGGATCTATCGCCCTTTGACACGCCCATCACGCCTGCGCCTTCCGAAATCCATTTCGGTTATGCAGCGATCACCTGGGGCGGCAACGATCGCCAAGCCGTCGACGACATTGCCGCTGTCGGTTTTCGCGGCATACAGTTGCGCGCCAACAGCATCGCGGAGTTTGGCGGTCCCGCTGCGGTGCGCGATTTGCTTGGCCAGCACGAGTTAAAGTTCGTGGCGCTTTCCAGCGGCGATTTGCTCAGCGAGCCCGCGGCCGCAAAAAAGAGCATTGCCGAGCACGCGGCGCATGCTAAATTCTTGCACGACGCGGGCGGGCTCTATCTCCAGATTCTCGACAATCGCCCCAAGGGCCGCCCTGCGACCCCGGTGGACTTCAAACAGTTGGCCAAAGCTCTCACCGAGCTTGGCAAGCGCACCGCTGACCTCGGAATTCCGCTGGGATATCACAATCATATGGGTTCGCTTGGTGAACGCCCCGAAGAACTCGATCAGATCATGAGTCTGTCGGATCCGCGGTACGTTAAATTAGAATTGGATATCGCGCACTATTTCCAAGGCGGCGGCGATCCCGTGAAAGCCATCGAGACGTTCAGCGATCGCTTGCTCTTTCTGCATATCAAAGACGTCGAGCGCCTTCCTGAAGGTAAAGATCCCCAGCATTCCTATCGTTGGGTCGAGCTCGGGCATGGACTCGTGGACGTCCCCGCCGTCTTCGAAGCTCTGCGCAAAGTAAATTTCCGCGGCTGGGCGATCGTCGAACTCGACGGAGTACCCGATAACGCCCATAGTCCTAAAGAAGCCGCCGCGGCGAACAAACAGTATCTCCAGGAAAAACTGGGGCTGACCGTATGAGCTCTCCATTTCGCATTGCCGTCATCAACGATGAGCTCGGCCAGGATTTCGGCCGCGCCTGCGAAGTCGCTTCCCGCGAATTTGGCATGCAGTGGATGGAGCTCCGTGGGATGTGGAACAAGAATATTCTCAAACTCGACGCCGCCGAAGTCGCCGAAGCTCGCCGCATCCTGGAAAAATACAAGCTGCGCGTGACCGACATCGCCAGCCCACTCTTCAAGGTGGACTGGCCCGGTGCGCCCAAATCGAGGTTCAGCCCCAAGGGAGCGCAATTCAACGCCGACTTCACCTACGACCAACAAGGCGAAGTCCTCGAACGCAGTATCGCCCTGGCAAAAGCCTTTCAGACGGAGCGAGTGCGTTGCTTCGATTTCTGGCGCCTGGAAGATCCCGCGCCATACCGCGCGGCAATCAATTCGAAATTGCTCGAGGCGGCCAACGTGGCAGGCAAGCAGGGGATTATCCTGATCCTCGAAAACGAATTTGCCTGCAACACGGCGACTGGCGCCGAAGCGGCGCAGCTTCTCGCCGACGTCGCCTCACCTTCCTTCATGCTCAATTGGGATCCGGGGAACGCCGCGGCGCGCGGCGAAACGCCATACCCTGACGGCTACAATCTCCTGCCGAAAAACCGCATCGGGCATTGCCATTGTAAAGACATCAAGGCAATCGCCAAACCTACAGATGCCAAGGAGCCTGGCTGGGCCGCTATGGGAGCGGGTGTAATCGATTGGGTCGGCCAGTTCGCGGCGCTTAAGCGCGACGGCTACCACTACGCCGTCAGCCTCGAGACCCACTGGCGCGGCGCGGCTACCGCCGAGGAATCCTCGCGTCAGAGTTGGGCTGGAATGAAAGAGCAGTTGCGAAAAGCCGGCGCACTCGCTTAGGAAGGCCTTAAGCGGTCGACAACTCTTTCATCAGCGTCTTGCCCTTCCGGAACCACGGCCGGGCTCCACTCTCTGCATGTAGCGCGGTAACGTTCGCTTCTTGGCGAGAAGCTTTTGTGTCCACTCGCGTGCTTCGTCGCGGCGATTCTCCAAGCGCAGAAAGTTCGCATAATTGTAGAGCGTTTCGGGAGTCGTCGAAAACTGGGTCGCTTCGGCAAAATACGGCGCGGCACGTTCGAGCTGCCCGGTGCGCGCATAGGCATCCGCCAGCAAGCCGGCGGCGCGGTAGTAGTCGAACTTGGCGTCAGTTCTCACTACATGCTCAAGATCGGGAATAGCGCGGGTAAGATCGCCAAGCCCCAGACTGCATTTCGCGCGGTCATAAAACGCGTGGGGCGAATCGGCGCGCGCCGCGATCGCCTTGTCAAATGCATCGCGCGCCTTGGCGTACTGCTTCTGTTCCAGGCAGAGCTCACCTAACTCTTCGTAATTTCCGGCGGAAGGATTATCGATGATTTGCGTTTCGAGCGCCTGGATGCGGGATCTGCGCCCGAATCCCTGGAACACACCGCGAAGGAGCCCTGCGTCGGGCAGCACCTCCATAACGATATAGACGCTGGCCCCTAGAAAACCTCCAAAAAAAATGATGTATAGCCAATAGTTGTCCGGACGGCGGCGAACAAAATGGACTACCGCCACGATCTGCACCAAGAAGCCCCAGGGATAAAAAAGATGCCAAAGTCCGAACATAGTCACCACGCAGTTAATAGAATCTATTGTTGGCGAGCTGGAATCAAACAGAACGTTGCGGCTATATTCATAGAAGGTTACGCCCTGCCGGGATTCTCAGGCGCTGGTAACATGTAGATTGTGAATCCGCTGCAAACTCTCGGCCTCGCGCTTGGCGCCGGATTTTCTTCCGGCCTGAATCTCTACGCGACCATCGCGACCCTCGGCCTTCTTCAGCGCTACGGCGTCATCCATTTGCCGGCCTCGCTGCAGGTGCTTTCGCACCCATGGGTCCTCGGCCTCGCGCTCGCGCTCTACGCGATTGAATTTCTCGCCGACAAAATTCCCTATGTCGACACCATCTGGGATGCCGTCCACACCTTGATCCGTCCGCCCGCCGCCGCGCTTCTCGCGTATAGCGCCACCGTCGCCGCTCCTCCGGAGTGGCGCTGGGGCGCGGCGCTGCTTGCCGGCGGCGTCGCGTTGACCTCTCACGGCACAAAAGCAAGCGCCCGCGCCGCCGTCAACACTAGCCCGGAGCCTTTCAGCAATTGGGTGCTCAGTTTCGGGGAGGATGCACTTGCCGTCTGGCTCACCTGGATGGCCACCGTTCATCCTGTGGCGACCATCGTCGTCGTCGCGCTTCTAATCGTGCTGGCAGGATTCCTTCTCTTCCACCTTTTCCGATTCTTGCGCCGCTCGCTGCAGCGACTGCTCGCCTGACGTAGCGGCCGGCTACTTCATCCACTGACCCAGCCAATCAAAAAACGTCTTGTACCAAAACTGCGCGTTCTGCGGCTTCAGAATCCAATGCCCCTCATCCGGAAAAATCATCAGCTTCGAGGGCACACCCTGTCGCTGCAGCGCATTG
>Ga0210405_10004017_pt1 | contig 14022 bp, 16 predicted proteins | sample IncBWH11MmetaG_FD_155492 | JGI IMG/M metagenome (GOLD analysis project Ga0210405, IMG submission 155492) | Forest soil microbial communities from Barre Woods Harvard Forest LTER site, Petersham, Massachusetts, United States - Inc-BW-H-11-M | ecosystem: Environmental > Terrestrial > Soil >... | reverse complement strand
ACTCAGCGAGTCGCGGTTCGCGCGGATGACAATCATTTTGATTTCGACAGCCCGGCTGTCAGGTCGCGCGAGGGCGTGAGGGGCGGTTAGCTCAGTTGGTTAGAGCGCCTCGACAGCCGACAGTTTGCCCTCCAGTGCCACCCATTTTCTTTTCTGCAACTTAGCTCAGGGCTATCGCGGAAGTTTTCCCCGCATTTACCCCTGTTTTCCACTTGCTGTGCACTGGCTGTGCACTAAGCTGCTGAAACTTCTAAATCAACAGAGCAAGAAAGAAAGCAGCACCAAGAAAAGAGTGATCTAAACTAATCTAAACTATGAAAATCGACAAAAGAGGACAAGGCATTCGACGAAGAATCGACCAAGCGATCCGGGATCTGGAAAAAGAAGGTCGGCTCGTGAAAACTGGGGAGTCCCGTCCCAACCGGCAAGGCATTCTTGAACCGGTCTATGTGACGCGTGAAATTTACGAGCAAATGAAGATGAACTGTCGAATCCGAGGGGTGCCAGAGCCAAGAGCCAAACATTGAAGGCGCCTCGGCTTGGGGTCCGACACTAACAGGGGAATCATGCACAGCCCTGCGACTCAGGGATCAGCTGGGCAAGAAACTTTACGGCTCCATGCGAAGAGACGGTGACCGACAAGGGCTATCACAGCGGCGCGGTGGTGAAGCGGATGAAAGCGTATGGCGTACGCACCTACATTCCGGAGAAGAAACAAAAGGGACGGCGGAACTGGGCGGGCAAGCCGGCCGAGCAGCAAGCGGTGTACGCGAACCGGCGGCGGGTGCGGGGCGAGTACGGCAAGAGTTTACTGCGGCGGCGCGGTGAGTTGGTGGAGCGTAGCTTCGCGCACTGTTACGAGACGGGCGGGATGCGGCGCTGCCATCTGCGCGGACAGGAAAACATTCTGAAGCGGCAGTTAGTTCATGTCGGCGCGTTCAATCTAAGCCTGATCCTGCGCCAACTACTGGGCGCGGGCACGCCGCGGGAGTGGAAGAATCGGTTCGGCAGGCTTGTTTTGACCCTTTACTTCCTCTTCACCTGTCGGAATCAGAAGCTTCGCAGAAGCCGAACCTCTGCGTCCGTTGCCAAGTGCTTCGTAAGATCGCGTACCCGACTACGTCGCCCGACTTGCAGAAAATCCGCTACTTGCACCCCGGGCTAAGAGCGCCTAACAAAACCCAAGTCGGCGGTGGCAGGCCAGTCTGTCCCGCAACGTGGATACAAAACCACTGTTCTTGGCCCCAACACAATCCCGTTGTAGCTTAGCCACTTTCCTGTTGACTTAGCCTTTTCCGCGGGAGGATAATTCGCACCGGCTTGGGGGACCCAGCCGCTCTCCAACATCTCGCGTTGTTCAGCGACCTACCTTCGTTCTCCTAAGCTAATCGAACCCCAAAAGCAAGTGGTACCCATCGACCCCGGAAAAAGGTGTTTGTCCGATGGAATCAAGATGTCACGGTCGGGCACCTCCACGCCACGAATGGCGCGGCTCAAGGAAATGCCAGAGTCGAAGCGAGACGCTAAGTTAATTCCGCTCAGGGCAGGTGAGTGCACCCTCGCACGCGAAAGCCACAAGAGGAGACCATGAAATCTAGGTCATTGATGCTTATTGCTTTAGTGGTGCTAGTCGTTCTGGCTACTGCCGCACATGCTCAGTATTCCGTGCTCTACAACTTCGGAAGCAAAAGCGGAGATCCATGCCAGCCTTTATATTCAGGGATCATAGCGCAGGGCCGGGACGGTAACCTGTACAGCACTGCACCCCTCTGCGCGAATGGTTTGGGTGCTGTATTCAAAATTACGTTGCCCGCAGGGGCGCTCACGGTCCTGTACAACTTTGATCAGACGCATGGTAGCACTCCCCAAGGCGGCCTGACGCTCGGTAGGGATGGTTACTTTTATGGAACCACCCAGAGTTACGGCAAAGCATGTTGTGGCACTGTCTTCAAAATAACGCCGGGTGGCAGTCTAACTGTGCTCCACAATTTCGCCGACACCGGCAGCGATGGAGCATCTCCTTACGCGCCACCGATCCAAGCTATTGATGGGAATTTCTATGGAACGACAGTTGCCGGTGGAATCGCAAACGCAGGCACGATATACAAAATCTCGGGCACAACATTCACCCTGCTGCACCAGTTTGACAACACAGATGGTACCTTCCCTTACGCTCCTTTGGTTCAAGCCACTGATGGGAACTTCTATGGGACGGCATTTCAAGGCGGCACCAGTAATGCCGGTGTGGTCTTTAGGCTTATTCCTGCCACTCGAAAGCTGACCGTTCTTTACAACTTTGATGGCACGCACGGTGCTGGACCCGCTGGCCCTCTAGTTCAGGCCACCGACGGGAATTTCTATGGGACGACCACGGGTGGCGGTACCAGCAATGCTGGAGTCGTTTTCAAGATCACCCCAACAGGTAGCCTTACCGTTCTGCACAACATGAATGGGACGACCGACGGGGGGTCCCCTTGGGCCGGTCTGGTGCTAGCATCCGACACGAACGTCTACGGGGCAGCTGCTACCGGTGGAGACCTCACCTGCAATAACGGCGAAGGCTGCGGCACGCTCTTCAAGATCACCCCACCTCCCACCAGCACTTTCTCGGTCCTGCACAATTTCGAGGTCACGACCGGAATCTCGCCCTACGTCACGCCACTCCAGCGTACGAAGGGGACCGTATATGGAGACACCGAGCTCGGCGGCACTGGCAACGTGATCGTATGTGGTGTCACTACCGACCTTTGCGGTGTGTTTTACAGCTGGAGTGCCCCCGGTCTGAAACCATTTGTCGCCCTGCTCCCTTATTCGGGCAAGGTAGGGAATACCATCGAGTTCCTGGGACAAGGTTTCACGTCATCAACCACTGCGTCCTTCAATGGAACTACCGCAAGCCGCACGGTGGTATCCGGCACCTACCTGACGGCCACTGTACCTACCGGTGCGACCACAGGTTTCGTGACCGTAACGACTTCGGGCGTCACGTTGAAGAGCAACAAAAAATTCCGCGTAGTCCCGCAGATCACGAGTTTCAGTCCGACCAGCGGCCCTCCGGACACAAGCGTGGTGATCACCGGCGAGAGCTTCACCGGGGCGACCAGCGTAACCTTCGGGGGAGTTAAAGGCACCATTACCAGCCTGAGTTATACCGAGATCACAGCCACTGTTCCCAGCGGAGCGAAGACGGGCAAGATTACCGTAACCACGCCAGGTGGCACTGCTACCAGCGCCGGGATTTTCACCGTTACTTAAGATAAATCGCATTACCCGAATAATGCCTGGGGCGGAAGCGTGATAAGCGAATCCGCCTCGGATTAATTCAGTCACGGCAAAGCGAGTGCCTTGTAGGCCTCCATGCTGTCGGGAGAAGGCTCGCGGGAAACCGGAGGTTTTGTTAGTGCCTCTTAGGTAGATTGGGGACGACTGTCCACCAGACAAACGTTTGGCTTACAAAACTAAGGTCATTCCGGCACTCTCGCGATGATTTCCGCCCTCCGCCAGCGACGCGCCGACTGCTGTTGTAGGTTGCTTTCGACGGAATCGGCGGATAAGGTTTACAGGTAACTCAAGACGATAGCGCGACCAGCCATGGACCCCAACGAGCACATTCGTGTCACCGGATCTGCCCTGAAGAACTGGGCGGTCGCACAAATGCAGGATTCGATCGCGGTCGCGCTGCTGTGGCTGATAGGTCTTTGGATTCTCAAGGTGCCATGGGCCCCGCTCTGGGCGGTGCTTGCTGCCGCCCTGCAGATCATCCCGCACCTCGGACCAGTCCTCAGTCTGGTCGGCCCTGTGCTGGCGGCATTAAGTCACTGGCAAGACTGGGAGCATCCCCTTTGCGTCCTGATCCTGTACGCGGTAATCGTAGTCGTGGACGGCCTGCTGCTACAGCCGTACATCATGCGGCGCGTGGCCAAAGTGCCGATGTGGGCATCGATCCTCGCGCCGCTCATCCTAGGATTCGCAATTCCGTTTTGGGGATTCCTCCTCGCCCCACCGCTCCTGGCAGTGATATACGCGTACAAGGCAAGACGACTTGTGTAGTACGCCTCGCCCCGATTTACTCATGAAACTCATTGATCCATGGACCGGGCAGGATCTACTGCATGCTCCGCCTCGTAACAGGTCAGGCCTGCGGAAACACAACGCTGGGACTGTCAAAGAGCGATACAGAACCCTTCGTAGAAATCATCGTAGGATCGAATTGATACCGGAATGTCTGCGGCTCTGGCCGATTCACGCAAGCATCGTTCCTGCATTCCCTTCTTCTCAGCAGTAATGAATTGGTCGCAATACGGCAGATAAACGGCCATCATCTGATCGTTTCGGCCCGCGTTAAATTCTTCTTCGCTCGACGGTCGAATGCAGCGGTCATACCAGGTAAGAGCGAGTGCATACAAGAAAGCCCGAAATGGTGGGCAAACGTCGACAAAATTTAGAACCGTGCTTTCATCAGGGGTTAGGTTCACTGCCGATTCGTAGAGCATTTCTGCAAACTGCCAGAATTGACCTCCGTTGCCTTGCATACCATGAACGTAGGAATCGAAATCAACTGGTCGCTGCTCACTTCCTCCGTCAAATTGTGCTTGCAAGCGATTAGCGCGGTACCTGAAACATTTTCTCAAGATCTTTCTGAAGTTTTCGGACGAAGGCTCTGTGCTGCTGTACCATCTCTTCGTCGTTAAGCAGCGAGTCGTCATGAACCGCTTGTTCGATCTTCTGCGCTCTCACTGGTACTGACTTCCAATCGAACGTGTGGCGTTCTGCGTGATAGCGACGAACCAGGGCATCAATCATCCAATGTGCAGGCAGAGCGCACTGTCCCACGCCGAGCAGCCTGCGACATACGCTAAACAGACGCTTCCTGTGTTCCGCGTCTGGCGTAGCGTAAAGCTCGTCCACACTCATCTCGGGAAGCAGGACTTCATATCCAGACAAGATTGCCGCGATAGAGGTTTCCGAATCGCTGTCACTGACAAGCCTATTCAGGGTACTAGTATCGAAAGCGAGTACCAGTTTGTGAGTCATAACGAACCGCAGAGAGCCCAGAAAAGATTTCAGATTTCCCTGCCGATTGTCCACCAAACGGATCGATCCGGATCGACCCATGCTGGTCAGCCTTCACCGCCATCACATCGAGAAAGAGCGCATGATCGGCGGATCTCCGGGTGTGTTGCACTAATTAAGGGCAATTGACATCGCCCTGGGACCGGCGTAGGGTGTTGCTCATTCCCAAAAATAGTGGTCGCCGCGCAGTCTGCGCGACGTTCCTTTCAACCTTCTCACCAACCGAAAGGAGCGCTTCCCATGTACACAAGGATCGTTGAAATAACCAGCAAATCCGGAAAATCACGTGAACTCTGCAGCACAATCGAGGACAAAGTCGTCCCCATCTTGAAGAAACAGACCGGCTTCGTGGACGAGACCGTTCTGGTGTCGGACACGGAATCGAATCGGGTTTTGGGACTGAGCTTCTGGAACAGCAAAAAGGACGCGGAGCGCTACCACCAGGAGCAATACCCCAAGATCCACGAAATGCTGAAGCACTTGATCGAGACCGAACCAGCAATCCGGACGTTCGACGTCCAGGCCTCCACCACCCACCAGATCACTACCAAAAAAGCCGCCTAGAGGCATCCGGCGAAGGAAAAGCGCGCTCCCCGCGCGCTTTTTCCGTTCCAGCACACTGTCAAGATGTACCGCGGGTCAGTCGGGGCCCGGCCGCAAGCGCTCTCTGACGTGACCGTTCGGCCGAGAGAGGCACGATCGGTGTCGGTGGGACCCGTAACCAGTGCAGGTGTGGTTCTACGGAGAGAGGAGGCTGGGAGAAGAAGCCGTCTAGATGCCAAGACTTTTTTTCTTGACATCTCACGTCACAGGAGGAAAATTGGGGAGGCGGCTCCTGGGGACCTCGACCTTCTCCGGTCACCTAGCTACGAGTTAGTCGAAGCTACTCGGAACCAGACGAACGAATCAGGTATTTCATCGGCTACCCACCTAGGGAATTTAACTGTAGGCAGAGACCTTTTTTCGGGCGTTCCTTACGACCTGCCATCAATCACGGGAGATTCATGGAACCTCTGGATTTACTGAACCTCACCCCGTTGATGGTACGCACGATCGGCCAAGCCAAAGTCAAGATTGGTCTTATCGATGGTCCGGTAGCTATGGACCATCCGGATCTTGCCGGCGAGAACATTCACCAAGTCCCGGCGAAGCAAGCTACTGCCTGTTCCATGGCAAACGGCGTGGCCTGTTTGCATGGAACGTTCGTCGCCGGAATGCTTTTGGCGAAGCGGCACTGGTGTGAGAAAGTGTCTGTAGTCAAGTAATCCAAACGCATTTTGGTTGACTTCGAAAAAGGAGAAAGTAGGAGGAACTATGAGTGACGGACGATTGGTGGTCCGATTTCCCAACTCTGACATTGACGAAGCGAATAGATATGCCCGCAGCTTAGCCGATGAGATTAGCGAATTGAGCGAGCCAGACGTCAAGGAAGTGAATGTTGATCGAGAAAACCCCGAAGCGCAAGATTTCGGTGCTACGCTCGTCTTAGTTCTCGGTACGGCCGCTGTCACAGCCGTTGCAAAAGGTATCAAGTCGTGGCTTGCCAGAAATAGCGGGGCGACAGTTGAAATATTGAAAAACGGTAGCGTCATTGCAAAACACCTTGATAGCAAAGACGCTGCTGAAATCGCCAAAGCAATGTCGGAGAAAACAGCGCAAACAAAATGACCGGCGACCCAGTAACGCCACAAACCACTTTGGCGATTGTCCTTGGTGCGAGCGAATATCCGTATACGTCCAAGCTGGATCCGCTGAAACCTGCAGGCAATGCTGCTAGAGATTTTGTTTCGTATCTCTCCAGTGATACAGGTCTCAATCTCCCGTCCACCAACATTCTCAACTTGTTCGACGTTGACGAATCACCTAATGAAATAGATAAGAAAATTTCCGACTTTCTCAAGAACCGCCAAGCGTCCCTCAAATCTAAAGGTAGTCCCGCAAGGGATCTGCTTCTCTACTACGCCGGGCACGGGGGTTTTACAGCGGGAGATCAGGAATACTTTCTCGCCTTGAAGACCACGAGAGAGAGCCGCGAGGGTCCTTCTAGTTTCCGAATGGTGGATCTAGCCCTAACGTTGAAGCAGGACGCAAGGGACTTGCGAAGATTCCTAATCCTTGACTGCTGTTTTTCAGCATCCGCCTTCCCGTTCTTTCAAATGTCCAGTGCCGCAGAGGCAATAAGAGATAAGGCTTACGATACTTTACCCAGGAAAGGCACGGCAATCCTTTGCTCGTCAAGTAAGACCAAGGTCTCGCTTGCACCGAAGGATGAAGAATATACGATGTTTTCCGGTGTTTTGCTTGACGTTCTCCGAAACGGGAATCCTAAAAAAGATCTAGCGTTGTCTCTGGAAGAGGTGGGCTCTGAAGTGCTCGAAGGTATCAGGTTGAAGTACGAAGACAGAGCTGTACGACCAAGTGTCATCTCACCTGACGATCGCGAAGGTGACATCGCTGACCTTCCACTCTTTCCAAATGCAAGTCGTCGTGAAAGTCGAGTTGAAGTACGCCTCGCGGAAGTAGAGAGGATGCTCCAATCCACAATTAGAGACCTTGCTGAATTGCGCGAGGTTTCTAAGAACGTCGCGGAACTGAACAAAAGGATTGATACGTTGGCTGCCGGCGAGACTCAAACAGTTGCATCCTCTCCTGCTGCGCCTGACGATTTCCAGACACTCCGTCGCATGCTTCCACTCCCTGTAAGAGCTGAGTTGCGTCAACTGAGCAATGCTTTCTTCTCAGGTTTAGTTTGGATATTCGTAGCTGTGGGGCTGTCCGTCGCCTACTTTGTCACACTATATACTTACGGCTCGGGCACGTTTATCAATCGTGCCATCGCCTCTGTGATGTGGGTTATTGTCGCTTTAGGTTGCGTTGTTTTGTACCTCGCCATGCGCGGCAAGCTCGGCAGTTTTCGGCGCTTTCCCGAGTATCTCCCGGATGAACCTCCAGCATGGGTGGCGTTGCCGGAGATCGAGCACCACCTTGGGGACCGGTATATTCAATTATTAAGCTTAGGCATCAAGAGTCCCTTTTTCGAGTTGGGTTTGTTACTAGTCGGCATGGTTGGATTATTTGCAATGTCATTGCAATTCGCCGCATTCGGAAAGGCCGCCAAATGAAAGCCTCGAGGAGTACATAGCTGTCATATTCACGATGCCAGATAGAGAAGATTGAAACCGCGAGACCGACGTAAACCTGCAATCGGAGTCAGTGGAGAACTATGGATTCGGTGAATGGCGAACCGTCTCGGAGGTTGAGGTAGCTCACCAGCGCACGATTGAAAGTCACTAGAGTAAGCGCTCGGTTCACCCCTGTATTGGGCGATGATAGTCCTCATCATCGCCCTCGCCGCTGTTGTTTGTCGTCGGTGGGTCTTTGTGTGAGGCTCCCTTGCGCATGAAGCCGGGCAGCTCGCCGCGCAGCTTGCGCTCCTTGGCCTGCGCCTTGGCTGCGTTCGAACGGCTCTTGTCAGTGAGCGCCGCTCCCTGTCGCGCGACGGTCTGGGCTGTGGTGGCATGGCTCATCACCCTGTTCACCGGGCGAAAACTCGATTGATGGCTGGCGAAATCGCGACTACACTCGTCTTCCCGATTCCGCCTACTCGCGACGCCGAAGCCGTAAGCCAAACGCGATTCCCACGTCACCCTCAGAAGTCCGTGGCGGCGTTAGCTGTAAGCCAGTTCACGCGGTAACGCTCGACACGGTGGGTCCCCTGTCGGCGGTCGTGCAGCGTCTTTCCGGCCCCGAGCACGCGAATTTTCCACTTGCAAGCCTGAGAAGAGGCGACAGCAGGCAACAGCAGGGTATGAATCTCCAGTGTCCGCAATGGTGTCCTGAAACTGCCGAATGAGGTCACATCACGTCACCTTTCGTGTTGTTGCACGACTGTAAGTAATTGGGATTGCTTGGCGTGGCGTTGAAGAAGAGAATTGCTAAACGTTGTACGGGCTAACACCTGTACCGAGGGTTCGAATCCCTCCCTCTCCGCCAGACTATTTATTATCAATGACTTGCAATATAGTGATACCTACACTGATTCTGCGGGGTATACTTTTTTTAGGTTCCCCGCCCCAAGGAGCAGTGAGGTATGGCCGAAAAATGGCGCGATATTGCCGGATATGACGGCGTCTACCAAGTCTCTGATCTAGGGCAAGTCCGCAACACCCAAACCAACAAAATCCTCCAGCCCACCAAACTAAAGAACGGGCGGATCTACGTCACTCTGTCCAGCGACGGCTTTCAGAAGAAGTGTACCGTCCACAGCCTTGTCGCCGATGCCTTCCTCGGGGAGTGCCCTCCTGGCCACGAGATCACGCACAACGACGGCGACTACACACACAATGAATTGTCGAACCTGGAGTACATCACGCGGCGAGAGAGTCAGAAGCGATTCGTGATGGAAACAGGTGGATATGCGGTGAACCTCACGAAGCGTGTACAGACCACAAACGGACCGCGTTACTGCCCCGTGATCGAATCCGCAAATGGCCGCGTGAAACCCGATCAGGTCCTCGTAAACGGTAAACAAGAAAAACACCCGGAAGGAGCCTATTACCTGGAATGGCGAGAAAAGGGCAAGCGGGTCCGACTGTCCGTAGGGAAGGACGCCCAGGAAGCTGCTGCACGTCGCCAACGCAAGCAGGCCGAACTCAACGCCGTCGAAAGTGGAGTTTCTGTGTTGCCCGAGAATGGAAATGGACAGCGATCCGTTGCTGCAGCCGTAGCGGGCTTCTTGGAAGAAACGGAACTCACGAAGAAGCCGAAGACCCTGGCTGCGTACACTACCGCGCTGAACTACTTCACTGGGTCCTGCCGCAAGCTCTACCTGCATGAGATCGATCGGCATGATCTGCTGAAGTTCTCTGCATTTCTGCGCGAGGAGAAGAAACAGTCGCCTCGGTCGGTCTACAACAAGTTCGAGACCGTGATGACCTTCCTGAAGGCAAACGGCATTCGCGGATTGATCGGCAAGAATGACTGGCCGCGTTACACGGAAGAAGAGCCGGAGATGTACGAGCAGGAAGAACTGGACAAGCTCTTCAAAGCCTGCAACGAGGAAGAGCGGCTCTGGTACGAGTTCTTCCTGATGACCGGGATGCGGGAGCAGGAAGTGATGTACACGTATTGGTCGGATGTGAATTTCGTGGCGAGCACCGTACGAGTCAGCCACAAGCCCGACCGGGGATGGACGCCGAAGGCCTACAAGGAACGCGAGATTCCGATTCCGACGAAGCTGGTGAAGAAACTGAAGGCGCGGAAGGCGAAATCTGATAAGGCCTGCGGACTGGTTTTCCCAACCTCTGGCTGCAATCCCAAGCTGGATTTTCTCGACTGTCTGAAAGCATGCGCGGCACGAGCGAAGCTCGACAAAGACCTCTTTTGGTTGCACAAGTTCCGCTCAACGTTCGCCAGGCGATGCCTCTGGGCTGGAGTGGATCTGCGCACCGTGCAGCAATGGCTAGGGCACTCGGATATGGAATCCACGATGCGGTATCTCAAGCCCTCTCGCAATCAGGCCGTGCGAGACAAAGTCAACGACATTTTCGCTTAGCCGTAGATCGGAGTAGTGCTGTCAGCAAATATTGATACCTCGAACGGAGGTGAGTCTAAAGACAAGCTTCTAGGCGAGTCAAACCGTTGAGGGGAGAAGGGAAACAGATCATCCCAGAGACACGTAGCGAGATGGCAAACAGTTGAAAGTGGATGTTTTGATGACGATCGGCGGGCTGAAAAAATGAGTGTGATGCTGAAAGGGAAAGAGATGGTCCCAGAGACACCCCCCTGTAAAATCATGTTGGACTGGGGAAGACTGAGTTATGGGCGCGGGGAACGGAGAGCCAATGAGTGACTCTTTCGAGACGAGAGTTAACGAAACTTTTGATAACGAAACTTTTGATTTGACATGCTAACGGCAACGATATAACTTTCCAAATAATTTTTCCCTGCGGGACCCAACGGACGGGACAGTCTAACACCGGAGGAGCTTATGGCTCGAATGCCCGGGGCCCTGTTCTGCAGCCTTCTTCTCGCATCGCTCTCACTAGCCCAGAATCCGCCTGCTCAAAAGTCTACGAGCAAGACGCCCAGCCTCAGCATGCCGATGGTAGCGCCGGTGTTTCTGGAGGACGCCGAGTTTACGAGTACACTAACGCTCGTCAACGATGCCATCCAGGATCTCAGTGCTCGGGTGCTCGTTCTCGATCCGTACGGCGTCGCAGCCGCGCAGAAAGAGTTCCATTTGCCCGGCCACACCAGCCTGCCAGTCCGCATTCACGATTTGCTCGAGGAATCCGGATCGGCCGTAACGACTGGCTCTGTGATTGTGATGCCGCAGCCTATGCCGGGCATGCCTATCGGCGGACAACTTTCGATTACATCCCGAGCTGGTTCAATCCCATCCTACATAGAAGAGGAAATGCTAATGCCCGACGAGAAGACGACGCCGGGTATGTATCGGACGTCGGCGCTAGCTGTGAAGGGTTCGCCCATCATGGCGTTGAAGAGCCTTGCGCAGACCACGCAGACGGTCACGCTGGAGTGCTTCTCGGAAAAAGCAGCCCCGACTAAAGGCACGGTCCAACTGCCTTCGGGAGAGTCGATTATCGTGGCAGCCTGCGATGTTTCCCAGACAGGCCGGGCGGCACTCTCCGAAGCTATGTCCGACAACCCCGCCGTGGACCGGGGCGCAGTGGGAGTGGCAATCACGACTACAGCCCCTTCTGGTGACCTGATCGGTTACGGCTTCGCGGCTTATCGCGACGATCGAGGTTGGAATACTTCGGATGATAAGCTCTTGAAATTCCAGAAGGACGAGCAATTGCTGCGCTACCATATTGCGCGCGCGAAACCCATCGTTGGGCCGGAGCGTGCGTTCCTGAAAAACAAAGGCACTACGTCGTGCAATCATTTTGATTTCCTGGAGAATCTTTTTTCCGTGCTACCTGAGTTGAAGGTTACTGCGGTTACGAAGGTACCGTCCAACCTAGATTGCATTGCCGCTACCCTCGTAAAACGGACGTTTCCGTTCCGAGGAGCGTTCAATCGCCTGCGAAGGGAGACGATACTCAAGTTACTCTCACTTCGTGCCGATCAACTGCTACGAACTCTAGAGAAGGGAGGGACCACATGCTGAAAGCAGTCAGACAGTTGCTGTACGGGTACGATGCGCCGCCTCCGACGCTGAAGATTTTGTACAACGGAGAGCAGATCGCGGAGTTAAAGCTGGAAGGCAAGCGTTACTCATTCCGCTATCTGGAGGCCTTCTACAGACTTGCCTTGCAGCCTCTGCCAGGTCTCGACCCTAAAGACTTGCGAGATGGTGAGGCGTTCGACGAAATGCCTCTCTACTTTCGGGAGCGGATGCCTGACACGCGAAGGCCCGATGTCAAGCGGGTGATGCAGCAGTTCGGCATCCCCGAGCACAACACTTTGTTGCTCCTAGCGACGTTAGGGAAGCACACAGTCACCGATCCGTTCGAGTTTCAATTGTCAGCTGCCTGATAGTGACATTTCGAACGACAAAAGCCCGCCCTACTAAAGGGGTGGGCTTTTGTTTTGTGGGACAACGGAACCCACATCAGGAAATCGTTAGACCGTCTCGATAACCCGTCCATTTGAACTCAAAGGCTTACAGGCGGGGCAGTGCACGCACGTGGCTTCGTGGTGCACAGAGATCGTCGCAGCAAGGGGCCTCAGCGCCTCTGCGCGGGCCTTCACCTCGCACAGACGACCTTCCGCTCCTGAGGTGCTGGTGAGGAGCGCGGCTGCAGCCAGAGGGGCTGGTGGTCGGCGCTAAACATCCCATGCCTTCTGAAACAGAAGTGCGTATGATGTTCTGGCAAGAGGCGAACGCATGGCCGTCCCTGAGCAGATCGCGAAACTAAGAGAAGGCGTCTCAGCATGGAATAAGTGGAGGCAGGAGCATCCTGACGTTTCCATCGATTTGCATGACGCAAATCTCGGAGGGGCGGACCTACGGGGGGCTCAACTCTCAGGCGCATTGTTAGCTCAATCCATCCTCGACAAGGCGGATCTAAGCGGGGCAGATTTAACTGGAGCGCACCTAGCCACGGCCATCCTTACCAGGACGAACTTGAAGGGGGCTTCACTGTCATCGGCCGACCTGCGATGGGCATCTCTTACAAGGGCGCTACTATCAGAGGCACGTCTTGAAAAGGCTAATCTGCTCGGGGCGGATCTGATGCTGACAGAACTCAGACGGGCTATCCTCTTCGAGGCAAACCTCGAAAATGCCCACCTTACCAGGGCTAATTTGACCGAGGCGGATTTGCGCTCGGCAAATCTGCTGGGGGCAGATTTCAGTGGCGCTCAGGTTGCGGACTGCAATTTTAACGGCGCCTTGCTGGCCCGAACCGTTTTTGGGGATACCGATCTTAGCATGGCGAGGGGTTTGGAGAAGGTTGAGCACATCGGGCCTTCGGTGGTCGGGGTTGACACGATCTACCGCTCACAAGGGAAAATCCCAGCGTTATTCCTGAGAGGGTGCGGCCTACCGGATGCCTTCATCACCTATATGGGGTCGCTCGTCGGGATTCCGATTGAGTTTTATTCCTGTTTCATCAGCCACTCAACGAAAGATCAGGATTTCGCCGAACGCCTATATGCTGACTTGCAAAGCAGAGGGGTGCGCTGCTGGTTTGCCCGAGAGGACGTCAAAGGCGGAAAGAAGCTTTACGACCAAATTGATGAGGCTATCCGTCTGCATGACAAATTGCTCTTGATCCTATCCGTGCACAGCATGGAGAGTGAGTGGGTAAGGACGGAAATCGCGAATGCCCGCAAGCGCGAAGTACGCGACAAGCGGCGTGTCCTATTCCCTGTCCGGCTCGTGCCCTTCGAATTTCTTCACGACTGGCAGTGCTTTGACGCTGATACCGGCAAAGACTCCGCCCGCGAGATTCGAGAATACTTCATACCCGATTTCAG
>Ga0210405_10004016_pt1 | contig 14022 bp, 9 predicted proteins | sample IncBWH11MmetaG_FD_155492 | JGI IMG/M metagenome (GOLD analysis project Ga0210405, IMG submission 155492) | Forest soil microbial communities from Barre Woods Harvard Forest LTER site, Petersham, Massachusetts, United States - Inc-BW-H-11-M | ecosystem: Environmental > Terrestrial > Soil >... | reverse complement strand
CGGGTCTTTCTCAAGCGCCGAGTTGAAATCCGCGATGCTGTGCTCCAGGTCCGCTTTCGATGTCGCGGCATTCAAGTCGTGTCGGCCGCGCAAGTAGGCTTCATAGGCCTGCGGATTAACGGCACGAGGCTGTTCCCCGGCCAGCAGGTTCGCGCGGATCTGGCGGGCCACGCCCCCAGCAACCTCCTTTTGCAGTGCCAGAATGTCCCGCAAATCGCGTTCATAGCTTTGTGCCCAGACGTGCTGATCTGTGGAGGAGTCCACTAACTGTGCCGAGATGCGCACCTGCTCTCCCGACCGGAACACCGTGCCCTCAACAATCCCATCGACGTGCAATTCGCGGCCGATCTCAGGAACGGACTTCCGAGTGCCTTTGTACTGCATTGCAGTCGTGCGCGAGATGACCCGCAGCCCGCCTATCTGCGCCAATTGCGTGATCAGCTCATCGGTCATCCCATCAGCAAAAAACTCCTGGGAAGGATCGCCGCTGAGATTCTCGAGCGGCAGCACGGCGATGGATTGAATGCGCCTTGTAGCGGTTGCTCCTAGAAGTCGTTGTCGCACGCCTCCGGTATTCAGGCTGACGAGCAGCACCAGCAATGTCGCGACGCCCGCGCCGCCGGCGATCCAGAGCCTCGTGCGTAGGCTTGCTTTTGAACTTTCCACGGGCGGTGCGGCCACTTCGGCGCTGGCCGGGGCGGGCGGCGTAGCAGAAGAATCCTCGACTTGGGGATCTGAGTCTTGAGGCGATGCGGGAGCGATGCTCTCCACTGCGGCGATGAACCGGTAGCCTCGACGCGGCAACGTTTCGAGGAATCGTGGGCTCTCAGCCGAGTCGCCCAGAGCCTCACGAAGGCGGTTGATGGCGTTATTCAGCCCGTGATCGAAGTCCACGAAAGTGTCGCCGGGCCACAGTGCCTGGCGCAACTCCTCGCGGGTCACCACCTCGCCTGGGCGCTCCAGCAACATTCCCAGGATTTGGAACGGCTGGGTCTGCAGCCGGATCCTCACGCCGTGTTTGCGCAGCTCACCAGCGCGCAAATCCATCTCAAACGATCCGAAGCGCGCCTTTACGTGAGATGCCCTTGGGGAGTTCACGATGAGCACCCCGCATGGAATTGGCCAGAGTGTACCACATCGATAGAGCCATAGAAGCATAGTAGCTCGGGAGATTGGGCCCGGCGGCCTTTGGATTCAAGTACTTACACCGGGAGATTTATTTGGCAGACACGTGGTACGAGCGGGATTGACCTGCTGGGGCCTCTGCGCGATAGTCGCCTGCCCCGCGATTCAGACTCAGGAGGAAAAGCTATGAGATGGAGGCTCGGTTACCTGCTGTTGTTCCTTCTAGCCTTCAGTGTCCCCCTTAAGGCGCAAATCGAACCAATATCTACTCTCAAAGTTCAACCAATTCCAATTCCCGGCGGAGACATATTCACCACGCCAACACCGCCTTACGGCCTTTTCAACCAGTTCTTTCCGGGTCCTCCCAACCAAAATCCGCCGTTTGACCCCATGAATGCAGACCCCCAGGGCATCACTAATTTCCGCGGTGTAACCGCCATGGGGTATACCAGCGGCTTCACGAAAGACCAGCAGTTCGCCGTTGTGACTGACATCCGCGTATACCAAGGGGACTACATCGGAGGGGAAATCGCGGACCCCAACTCCGCGGGAGCATCCAGATCAGCACGTGCGCATGGCACGTTCGTCGAGATATGACTCGACCTCTGGATCTATGACCCCAGTTCGGGGTCACTCATTCAACAAGTTCATGACTTCAGTCCGTGGACGTCGCCAAACGGTCTTTTCTGGATTGTCAAAGTTCCAGACAACGCCGTGCAGATCAGCCCCGACGGCAACACTCTGACCATTCACCTGGAAAATGTGCCGGTAGTCGATGCCATCACTTTCCCTCCCCCTGTTCCCGCCAGCAACCCTCCGGACGAAGTCAATATTTCGCCATATCAACTGATGCGAGCCAGGGCTTCCTTTGTCATCACCTACACAAAGACACCGGGCACCGCACGCCGGATTCGTCCTTCCACGGACGACCCGCTCAGCCCGCTGAATTGGGCCGGTAAGATGTGGAATGCCACCAATTCTGGATCGTTCTCCGTTGCTTACGACGACGGAACGTTTTCCGCCTCCGGTACCTTCGGTTCCGGTTCCGGTTCCGGTTCCTCAGCCAATTTTGGTGAGATGGGCACGGAACGCAACGGCTTCTTCGTCCATCACGAGGAACAAGACGACAACGACGACGTAGCGGCGGCAGAACAACCGTTATCGCTACCGCTTCAGCCAGCCAACACGACCCAATCGGCAGCAACCGCCAATACAGACAAGCCGGCGAAGTTTGCCCTTCTCAAAGGACGAGTCCCAGTAAAGGTCGGTTATTAGGCTGCTTCATCGGTCCTTGTCCAGCTCAATGCACCTTTCTCGGGAACCCAGGGCGCCTGTCGCGACAGGCGCCCTCTATCTTTGCGGCGACTCCATCGAAAGACTTTCCTAAGGGACGCTGGCCGGTCCGACGGATTTGTCCCGGCCTCCCGGCGCCTGTCCGGTTACGGCCTGCGGGTGGCAAATTCGTTGTGTCGAAGGAAGGAGAAGCCTATGATGCGCGAGACAGAGGTCCAAATCGGAATCTCCGGTTCAAACGTTCATTGTGAGGAGAAGCTATGTTTGAAAGTAGAAGTCACGCGCCCCATGGGCTGATGGCGCTGCTTTTTCTCGTAATGGCATTGGTTTTGCCCCTTCCTGCTATGTGCACGCCCGAGGAGTTCCAGGTTCCCGTGGAGTATTACAAGCTGCCGAACGGCCTGCGCGTTGTGCTTTCGCAGGATCACACGGCGCCGACGGTCTGCGTGGGCGTCTATTACCGCATCGGCTTCCGGATTGAGCCCAGGGATCGCACGGGCTTCGCTCATTTGTTCGAGCACATGATGTTTCAGGGTTCCAAGAACCTCGGCAAGATGGAGTTCATCAAGCTGGTGCAGCAGAACGGCGGAGTTCTGAACGGATCCACGCGATTCGACTTCACGAATTACTTTGAGGTGATGCCCTCGAACAAATTGGATACTGTGCTGTGGGCCGAAGCCGACCGCATGAGCGGTCTCGCGGTAACGGAAGAAAACCTGAAGAACCAGCAGGGAGTCGTGGGCAACGAAGTGAAAGTGAATGTGCTGAATGCGCCCTACGGCGGCTTCCCCTGGATTGACATGCCCATGGCCGCGAATTCCAACTGGTATAACGCGCACAATTTTTATGGTGATCTGACCGACATCGAGGCCGCCCAGCTCGATGAAGTGAAGAAATTCTTTGATACCTACTACGCGCCGAACAATGCCGTGTTGGCGATCGTTGGCGATTTCGATCCTGCGGAAGCGAAAAAGCTCGTTGACAAATATTTCGGGCCCATCAAATCCGTACAAGTTCCGCCACAGCCGGATCTGACGGAACCTCGTCAGGACAAGGAAAAACACGTCACCAAGAAGGATCCACTCGCTCCGAAGCCGGCGATTGCGGTTGGCTACCACATGCCCGACCGCAGCACGCCGGAGTATTACGCGATGGGCTTGATCGAACAGATGCTGATTGAAGGAGACGACAGCCTGCTGCGCCAGGAACTTGTGCAAAAGCGCGGGCTTACGGACAGCGTCGAGGGCGGCATCAACTTGCTGGGAAACATGTTCAACTACAAGGGCCCGATGATTCTCTCCGCCGATCTCACCTTTGACGCTTCCACAAAACCGGAAACGGTGCTGGAAGCGATCGACGCCGTGGTCGAACCTCTGCGCAGCAACCCGGTAGATCAGAAAACTCTCGACCGCTCGCTGGTCAAGCTTCGCTCCAGTCTCTACGACACGATGGGGCAAATCGGTGGTCTTGGCCTCATGGACTTGCTCGCCAGCTTTGCTCTTTTTGATGACGACCCGAGCCGCATGAATTCACTGGATGCCAAATTCCGCAAAGTGACACCAGAACTCCTGCAAAAGACCGCAAAAGAATACCTGCGCCCCGGCAATCGCACGGTTGTCTTGGTCGAACCCGCACCGAAAGATGCCGCGGCCGCACCGGCGAAGAACCAATAGGAAAGGAGAAAGAAAATGAAAAAGATCGTCGTGAAAAAAAGTGTGTTGGTTCTTGTAGCTTCGTTGGCTGGGATTGCGCCAGTGTATGGGCAAAAGCAGACGCCACCCGAAGGCGGCGCGCCGAAGAGCTTCACCGTCCCTGCCAGCGAATCGTATGTGTTGCCAAACGGATTGAAAGTCACCCTGGTTCCTTACGGCATCATTCCAAAGGCGGCGATTAGCCTCGCGGTCGATGCCGGCAGCTTGAACGAAGGCAAATCACACGCTGGCGTCGCCAGTCTCACAGGGGACCTCTTCAGAGAAGGTACCGTGATGCTCACCTCGCAACAGCTGGCCGAAGCGACCGCACAAATGGGTAGCGCTCTCACTGTTCCCGTTGGGGAGGATCAAACGAAGTTTGAACTCGATGTTCTCCAGGAGTCCGCGCCTGACGCGGTCAGACTTCTCGCGGATGTCGTGGAGCATCCCCGCTTTCCCGAATCCCAGCTGGCGCGCCTGAAAAACGATGCACTGAGAAGAATCGCTCTGCAATTGTCGCAGCCGCAAACCATCGCTGACATTCGTTTCCGAAAGCTGCTTTACGGCGACCATCCATACGGCACGGTTCTTCCGACGGAAGGTGACGTGAAGAAACTCACTCTGCGGGATGTGAAGGATTACTACAGCTCGAATTATGGGGCCCAGCGGTCGCATCTCTATGTCGCGGGCAAATTCGATAAAGCCGCGGTGAAAAAGGCGATTGCGGATAGTTTCGGCAGCTGGACGAAGGGCCCTGCGCGACTGGAAAATATGCCCTCACCCACCGCGCACCGCGTGCTGGATGTGACGGACCGGCCCGATGCCCCGCAATCTACATTGAAACTCGGCTTGCGTGTGCCTCCGCCGAGTAGCCCTGACTCAATTCCTCTCGTCGTTACAAACACTTTGCTTGGAGGCTCGTACAACTCCCGTGTCACCTCAAACATTCGCGAACAGAAGGGCTACACCTATTCCCCCTACAGTGAAATCTCGCGGCGATATCACGAGGCATACTGGGCGCAAAATGCGGATGTGACCACGCAATTCACCGGCGCATCGCTGAAAGAAATCTTCGGCGAAATCGATCGCTTGCAAAAAGAGGCTCCCTCAGCCTCGGAACTCAAGGGGATTCAGAGCTACCTGTCGGGCATCTTCGTGATTCAGAACTCGAACCGGCAGGCCCTCATCGGTCAGCTGCAATATATCGATTTCCAGGGTCTCGGGGAGGACTACCTGATGAACTATGTTCCCCGGGTAAATGCAGTCACGCCGGCGGATGTGCAGAAGCTTACCCGGAAGTATATTCGTCCGGAGGAGATGGTCATCGTGGTGGTGGGAGACAAGTCGAAAATCTCTGACCAGCTCATGCCGTTTCAAGCGGGCAAATAACAGCAGCCAGGCATTTTTCCTCGCGTTCGCCTTTGCTGTGATGGGCAATCGGAACAGTCAGCGATTGGCTAAGTCCCGATAAGCGTTTATCGGGCACTGAGAACATATCAGATAGGCTGCGTCTCTGAATTCTCCGTGCTGTGCCGAGGTTGGATCGTAAGCAGTCTGTCTTCGTTGACTTGCTTCCTATCGCGACCTAACATGTGCTGCAAATGCCGCATACCGACTCGCTCATCGGTCATGCCTTCTCGCACTACCGCATCCTCGAAAAGCTCGGTGGCGGAGGGATGGGCGTCGTCTATCAGGCGGAGGATACCCGCCTGCACAGGATGGTCGCACTGAAGTTTTTGATGAGCGACATGGCCCAGGATCCTTTCGCGTTGGAGCGTTTCCAGAGAGAAGCACAAGCCGCTTCCGCACTGAATCATCCCAACATCTGCACCATCTATGACGTGAATATAGAAGACGGCCGCCGATTCATTGCGATGGAGTACCTCGATGGAGTTACGCTAAGGCATCTTCTTGCGCATAAGCCATTGGCGCTTAATCAACTGTTGGACTTGAGCGTTGAGATCACGGACGCTCTCGCTGCGGCACATTCCGCCGGAATCATCCACCGCGATATTAAGCCAGCGAACATTTTTGTCACAAAGCTGGGACACGCCAAGATTCTCGATTTTGGTTTGGTCAAGCGAGTCTCCGGTGACGAAGGCCTTTCGCAGATGCCGACGGCGGATGAGACGGCGTTGCTGACAAGCCCGGGTTCGACCGTGGGCACCATCGCCTATATGTCACCCGAGCAAGCGCGGGGCGAGGAGCTCGATACACGCACCGACCTGTTCTCCTTCGGTGCCGTGCTCTATGAGATGGCTACGGGGCGTCTGGCTTTTCCCGGCAATACGGCCGCCGTCATTCACGAAGCGATTCTGAACAAAACCCCTACAGCGCCCGCGCGCCTGAACAAACAGGTTTCCGCAGAGCTGGAAGAAATCATCAGCATTGCGCTGGAAAAAGATCGCAAACTCCGCTACCAGAAAGCCTCGGACATCCGCGCTGATCTCCAGCGGCTCAGGCAAGAAACCGCGGAACATGTGCCGGGATCTGCAGGAGCGGCAAGCAAGACCGGATGGCGTCTCAAACGGATGGCGCGCAAACGCTGGAGAGTCGGTGTAATCATACTGTTGGCGATCGCGATTCTTGCCTTGACGATTCGCTTTTACCCGCGACGTGCGGCCGCATTGAGCACAAAAGACACAATTGTTCTTGCCGACTTTGCGAATAAGACCGGCGATTCGGTGTTCGATGAAACGCTGCGGCAGGGGTTGGCTGTCCAACTCGAACAGTCGCCATTCTTGAGTCTCGTCTCCGAACGACGCATCCAACAGACGCTACGGCTCATGGGTCAGTCTCCTGACAAAAGCATCACACCGGAGATTGCGCGAGAACTCTGCCAGCGCGCCGGAAGTGTAGCTGCTCTCGACGGCTCCATTGCCAGTCTGGGCAAACAATATGTTTTGGAATTGCGCGCGGTGAATTGCCACACAGGTGACACCGTGGCGCGTGCGGAAGCTACCGCTGATGGTAAAGAGCAGGTGCTGAAAGCGCTCAGTCAAGCTGCCGGCAAGATGCGCGAAAAACTGGGCGAATCCATTGCCACAGCTGAAAAATTCGATACCCCGCTCGATCAGGTCACGACTCCGTCCCTGGATGCTCTGCAGGCGTTCAGCCGCGGCCGCGTCAGTATGATGGGTAAGGGCGACTTCACTGCGGCAATTCCGCAGTTGGAACAAGCGATTCGACTCGACCCTAACTTCGCCCTAGCTTACGCGGCCCTCGCCACCTGTTCCTACGATCTCGGAGAGCCCAGCAAAGCTGCGGATTATGCGAAGAAAGCGTACGAACTCCGAGACCATGTTAGCGAACGAGAGCGCCTCGCCATAGAGTCTCAATACCATTTGTTTGCTACCGGCGATTTGGAGAAGGCTCGTCAAGCCTTGGAGTTGTGGGCAGAAACCTATCCGCGTGATTTAGTGGCCCAAGTTGACCGTGACGCCAATTACGGCACTCTTGGTCAATTCAACAAAAGCTTGGAGGGATTGAAGCGTGCGGTACAAATGGACCCCGGCAGCGCTCTGGCCATTACAAATCTTTTTGCCGGTTCGATTGAAACGGACCACTTTGAGGAGGCCAGGAACTTGGCCGTGGAAGCGCAAACAAAAAAAATGGACTCCCCGGCCTTGCACCTGGGCTTGTACCAGCTTGGCTTTCTCCAGAACGATACTGCCGAGATGGCCAAGCAGGTGAACTGGGCCAAGGACCAGCCCGGCATTGAGGATGCCCTGATCGCCGCTGAGGCCGACGTGGCGGCCTTCTATGGGCAATTGGCCAAAGCCCGCGAGTTCTCTCAGCAGGCCGTGGCCTCCGCGCTCAAGGAGGGGGAGAAGGAAACAGCGTCAGGATACGAAGCCGATGCCGCGCTTCGTGAAGCTCTCTTTGGCAATCCAGTCGAAGCTAAGCAGCGCGCCTCGGCTGCCTTGGGACTCGCCACTCCCCGCGATGTCGAATATGGAATTGCCCTCGCCTTTGCTCTAACGGATACCAACAAGAACTTCCAGGCGCAGATAAAGAAACTCATGAATGACCTGGCGCGCCGTTTTCCTGAGGATACCGTGGTCCAATTCAACTACCTGCCGACTGGCAACGCCATGCTTCAAATTAATACCGGGAATCCCGCCAAAGCAATCGAGATCCTGGAAGCGGCGCGGCCCTATGAGCTCGGTTCCCCCAGCAATATTTCGATGAGCCTTAGTCTCTATCCAGTTTATGTCCGAGGGTTAGCGTATCTGTCAGCGAAACAGGGTACACAGGCCGTTGCAGAATTTCAGAAGATTCTTACCCATCGCGGGATTGTTCAGACTGAACCAATCGGCGCGCTCGCCCAGCTCGGGCTCGCTCGCGCTTACGCTCTGCACGGCGACGCCCCCAAAGCCCGCGCCGCGTACCAGGATTTCCTCGCGCTCTGGGAAAACGCGGACCCCAACCTCCCCATTCTCCTTGCTGCCAAGTCCGAATCCGCCAAGCTGCATTGACTTGTGATCCGGGGGCCGGTCCATGATTGACTGGGATTGCTCAGACCAGCCCGTCCAAGTGCCCGATAAGACGGACAAGTTCCTTCGCTGCTAGGCGCAGCAAATTCTAAGGTTTGGGTGGCCGCCGCAGCGTGGGCGCATCCGGCGGGCGGTTCTTGTCTTCCTGCTCCTTTTCGACCGGCTCCTCAGGCGGGACCATCCATTCAACGCCTCGCCGTTCCTCGAAAGTGCCAAGAACAAACTTGGCATCACCAGCGATCAATGGCAATACTGCACGCAGGAAGTCGGCGGAATCCACGGCCGCCGCTTTTTGCGCCTGTCCGCCACGGAGGTTATCGATCACTTTCGCAAAGCGCGGCTCGCCGGATCCAAGATGCGTGATGTGCGGATCGTTGCCCTGAATAAGCTCCGTCAAAGTGCGGCCTTTGGCATCCGGGGGAAAGCGGCTCTCCACAATGGTGCGCGGAGCACGTTTTTCCGGCGGGTACAACTGCGTGAATCGCGGCCGCTGCACGCGCGTCTGCCAATAGTCGCCGCGCGTGGCAATCTGCTCCTGCTCCATGCGAAATTCCATGACCCACACCTCCGGGCCGTAATCGTTGGGAGCGTAACCAATCATCACGATCTGAAAGATCGGTTCCTCGGGAGAAAATTCGAGTTTGTGGTGCAGTTGCGCGACAAGCGGGCGAAGTTTTTCGAGGAATGCAATGCCGATGGTTTCCAGGTCCGTGTCGCCCTCGCCGGGAGCGGTCTGGTAACGGGGATCGCCCCGGCCGACACGCTGAAAATTGCGGTCCAGCCGAAAAGGCTTTGGATCGGCTGGAATGCGCCATTCCGAAGCTCCAAAAAGAATGCCGATGTGCGTAGCATCGATGTCCATCACGCGCGGCGGAATGGAATTTCGCTCCACCGGCTGATCGATGGCCGCAAAAATGATCACGTCCTTGGCCACGTGAACGATAGCCCGGCCGCCAGCAAGATTCGCGACAATTTCGTCCTCGTGCTGCCCCTGCGCGGAAGCGTCTGAGGGGAACGCGCCCAGGACCAGGATGACCGACAAGAGGACGAGCGTGATTGGCCGGGCCCAAGTCGTTCCAGGACTCAAAGACTCCGTTTGGCCGCGTGCATCTGCGACACGCAGGAACCCTCCCCGCAAGAAGTGTTTTGGAAGAAGCTTCACGCCACACGAACCATACAGACACATTAAGATACTGTAGCCCTCACACTAACATACCCGGAAAGCCCAGGCGGAAGTGCGCTATCAACAACGCGCTGGCGCGGTGTTCCGCGCAGTAGCCACATCGAGTAAACTAGCAGTCCGATACCTTCGATGGTGGACGGACCATGGGACTCAGAAAACCAAAAAGCATCCAGCACAACGGCAAGTCGCTCGCCGACATTCTCGAAGCGCACCAGCGCTTTTTCAGCGGCAAAGACGGCGGCGTTCGCGCCGACCTGACCGGCGCCGACCTTTCGAACGCCGACCTGACCGCCGTCAACCTCACCGGAGCCATTCTCCGCAACGCCAACCTCGAATCCTCCGACCTTCGCAAGGCCAGGCTCCCCGGCGCCGACCTTACCGGCGCAAGGCTCGTGAAGGCAGACCTCCGGAACGCGGACATGACGGAAGCGATTCTTCCGGGCGCTGATTTGACCGAGGCTCAGGCCAGCGGCGTAGAATTTTTTCGCTGCGATCTTTCGAACGTAAGTTTTGAGCGCGCCCGGTTGAGAAATGTGAATCTGCGATTGGCCAATGTGAATGGGGCAAAATTTTCTGGCGCGGACATGGGCGTAGCCATTTTGCGGGAGACGGATTTGACCGGCGCGGATCTTTCCGGCGTCGACCTCTCGACGGCGCTGCTGCCGAAGGGCTACTCGGCCGCGCAAGCCGCAAAGAAGAGCGCTTAGATCCGGTCTTAATTGTTCGTTGATGGCAATCGGCGTTTTGTCGTGGTAGCCTCTCGCGGAAGAATGCGAATTCCTTCTTAAGTCCGGTGGCCACCTCCGTCACCCAACTCGACCACTCGGCGGTGCGTGAACGCATCATGGAAGTGCTCCGCGGCCTGCTTGAAGAGCTGGGCAGCCAGGGCGCGCTGCCCCTGCTCAATTCGAATTCGCAATTGGACCGCGACTTGGGCCTCGGCAGCCTCGAACGCGTGGAACTTCTCGCGCGGCTGGAAACAGCATTCAACATCCGTTTGCCGGACCGCGTTGCTTCCGAGGCCAATAGTCCCGAGGATTTGGCGCGCGCGATTCTGACGGCTCCGGAAACCAATTTGGAAGACGCGGAACCCGGCTCTGCGCTGCGAGCTTCCGTGACGGTTCAAAAGCTGCACCGAGCGGCCACGGACGCGGGAGTCTTCTCCGCCGAAACCCTCATCGACGTGCTGCGGTATCGCGCGGTGCACGATGCCGGGCGTGTGCACCTCTTGATCACGGAGGATGGCGATGCCGGGGAACGCAACGTTACGCTGACCTTTGCCGATCTTTACGCTGCCGGCAACCGCTGCGCCGCGGAGTTGGCGCGGCGCGGCGTGCCGGCTGGCGGACGCGTAGCGCTGATGCTGCCGACTTCGCGCGCTTTCTTCGTCTCGTACGCGGGCATTCTTCTCGCCGGAGCCATTCCGGTGCCCATCTATCCGCCGTTTCGCGCCGACCGCATCGAGGAATACGCCGCGCGGCAATCGGCGATCCTGAACAATGCGGAAGTCTGTCTGCTGCTGACGTTCCGCCGTGCCGAAGCTGTGGCCAAATTGCTGCGGCCGCGCGTGCGTTCGCTATCAGGAGTGGTGGACGCCGAAAAACTGATCGAAGCGGCGGACAACGCTGCGCCTCCATCGCCTGGCGTATCGCCGCTGCACGTCACGGGAAGCCGGGCGCGCCAGGGCAGTGACCTTGCGCTGCTGCAGTACACTTCTGGTTCCACCGGCGATCCGAAAGGCGTCATGTTGACGCACGCGAATCTCCTTGCCAACATGCGCGCCATCGGCGAAGCCGTGCAGCTCAGCCCGGAAGACGTCGGCATCAGTTGGCTCCCGCTGTACCACGACATGGGATTGATTGGCGCGTGGCTGACGCTGCTGCACTTTGGTACGCCGCTAGCGGTGATGTCGCCGCTGGCATTTTTGACGCGTCCGGAACGCTGGCTGCAGGCGTTTCACAAACATCGCGGCACGATTGCCGCCGCGCCCAATTTTGCGTATGAGCTTTGCGTTCGAAAGATCGCTGACAAGGATGTTCAGGGCGTGGATCTCAGCTCCTGGCGCGCGGCGCTGAATGGCGCGGAGCCGGTGAATCCGGAAACGCTCGAGCGTTTTGCGGAGCGTTTCGCAAGTTACGGCTTTCGCCGCGAAGCGCAGCTCCCCGTCTACGGTTTGGCGGAAGCTGCGCTGGCAGTCACCGTGCCGCCGCTGAATCGCGGCCCGCTGGTGGATCGCATCGAACGCGAGACGTTCACGGCGCAAGGCCGCGCGGTGCCCGCCGCTCCTGGAGATGAAACGGCGATTGCCTTCGTTTCTTCCGGGAAAGCCCTGCCGGGCCATGAAGTTTGCATCGTGGATGAAGGCGGCGACGAAGTCCCTGACCGCACGGAGGGTTTTTTGTGGTTTCGCGGGCCCTCCGCGACCGCCGGCTATTATCGCAATGCGAAAGCCACGGAGGCGTTGCTGCCACGCGGCCCGGCAACGGCTCCGGGAGAATACGCCTGGGTGAACTCCGGCGACCGCGCGTATCGCGCCGATGACGAGTTCTACGTCACCGGCCGCGTGAAGGACATCATCATCAAAGGCGGACGCAATCTGTATCCGCATGAAGTCGAGGAGCTTGCCGCGCGCGCGGACGGCATTCGCAAGGGCTGCATCGTCGCTTTCGGTTTGACGGACGAAGCTTCAGGCACCGAAAAATTGGTCGTTGTCGCGGAGACCCGTGAACGCGATGTAGCACGGCGCGCCGCGCTCGCTTCCCAAGTGACGGACCTGGTGTCTCGCGGATTGGGGCTTCCGCCGGATCGCGTCGAGCTGCTCCCCCTCGGCAGCATTCCAAAAACTTCCAGCGGAAAATTGCGCCGCGAAGAAACCAAGCAACTCTATCTTGCGGGGACTCTCTCCGCCTCCCGCGCGCCGGCCTGGCTGCAAATCGCGCGCCTCGGAACGGTCAGCACCTTGCGCAACCTCGGGCGAGAGGTCCTTGGCGGAGTAAAGCGCGGGCTCGAGATTCTGTACGGTTTGTATTTTGGCGTCATGTTCTTCCTTTGGATTGTTCCCACCTGGGTGATGGTGCAATTCATCAAGGATCAAAAGAAAGCTGGGCAGTTCACCGCCTCCGCACTCAAGGTTTTGTTTGCGGTCATTGGCTGTCCCGTGCGCGTCGTCGGCAAAGAACATATGGAAACACCGGGCGCAAAAATCTACGCCTCGAATCATGGGAGTTATTTCGACGTGTTGCCGCTGATGTTTGGTCTGGGCGTGTCTTACCGCTTCGTGGCGAAAATGGAAGTTGGTAGCATGCCCTTCATCGGCACATTCTTGAAACAGATGGGTCATCTCAAGTTTGACCGCACCAATCCGGAATCACGTTTGCGCCAAGCAGAGGAGCTGGAAGAATTTTTGCGCAACGGAGAATCTGTTTTTGTCTTTCCGGAAGGCACTTTTACCCCGGAAGAGGGCGTGCGCCCGTTCCAACTTGGCGCTTTCAAAGCAGCGGCGGCGACGGGCGCGCCGATCATCCCGGTGTCTCTCGCTGGTACTCGCAAGTTCCTGCGCGACGGAACTTACCTGCCGCGGCCGACCAGCGTCACCATTACGTTGCACGCTCCGATCTATCCACAAACGACGGACAGCGCCAGCGAACATCCCGAATCTTCCGGCTGGCATGAACTGATTCGCCTGCGCGACGCCACGCGCGAAGCCATCGGCCGGGATTCCGGCGAGCCGATCCTGTAGTAGGGTCTATATCATTCGCCGCCGCTGTCTTCTGTCACGAAGAACTCTGCTGTCGTTTTCAAGAAAGTGGGCTTCAATGATCCACTCAATCCAAGCTTTCTGATTCCACTCAGTTTCTCACAGAGAACACTGAAAGGTAGAAACCCACAGATTTTCGCAGCAAGGAGCCGTCCTCAGAAGGCCGCCGCTACAGGTGGTAAAGCAAACCCCAAAGGGGAGAGAGGCGTTCCTAGTCGCGGGAATCTTATGATGCGGCACGCAAAACGGTCTCTTCGCTCCATCTGTGTTCCACCCGGATTATGCACCGGCTGTTGAACTACGCTGAAACGTTTGCAACCAGAGCCGGACTACATGGCTAACCTCATCGAACGCGGCAGGAAGCAGATGATAAGGCGCGATTTCGTCCGGACTTTTCATGAGCGCATTTTGCAAGCCTCGGCGCCACGCAAGCCGCAGCTCCGTATTGATGTGGACAACATTCATGCCAGCCTGGAT
>Ga0210405_10004015_pt1 | contig 14024 bp, 7 predicted proteins | sample IncBWH11MmetaG_FD_155492 | JGI IMG/M metagenome (GOLD analysis project Ga0210405, IMG submission 155492) | Forest soil microbial communities from Barre Woods Harvard Forest LTER site, Petersham, Massachusetts, United States - Inc-BW-H-11-M | ecosystem: Environmental > Terrestrial > Soil >... | reverse complement strand
GACCTACTTTCGCCGCCAGGGCAATGAAACCCAGATGGCTGCCGACATTACCGAGCCCGACAAGAAGTATGTTCTTTATGCGGACGGCAAAGTACAGATCTATCAACCTAAGATCGATCAGGTCACGGTCTACAACGCGGGCAAGAATAAAGCAGCCGTGGAGGGCTTTTTGGTACTGGGATTCGGCGGCGGCGGTCACGACATGCTGAAATCGTTCGATGTGAAGTACCTTGGCAGCGAGAAACTCAATGGAGTCGAAACCGCGAAACTCGATCTCACGCCGAAGTCCGACAAAGTTCGCAATACGTTCTCTCACATCATGCTTTGGATCGATCCCGCGCGCGGCGTATCTCTGCAGCAGCAACTGTTCGAGCCTTCCGGGGACTACCGACTGGCCAAATACGCTGATATCGAGCTGAACCAAAAAATTTCCGACCAGGTCTTCAAGATAAAAACCACGGGTAAGACAAAGACCGTGTCTCCACAGGGTTAGCAGGAAAGTACCCCGCCGGTTTTAACCAAAGATTAAAGCTGAAAAAGCGGCATCGTGTGTTTATACTGGCCAGAGCGCGACTTCCCAGGCGAAGACTCCGCCGCGCAGATAGTGGGTTTCATGGCCAAGGTTTTTACCATTCCCGTTGCGCCAAGCATTGGACGAAAGAGACGTGAACGCACCTCGGATCCACGTTATGTGGATGGCCAGAAGATGCTGGTCGAGGCGATGAAGTATTTGGCCAAGGCCGATCCGGTGAGCAATCGTCCGGCAATCGAGCTCATTTCAGAGCACGTGCGCACACGTTTTCGTATGAGCGATTCGCCCCTAGGCTAGAGTCGCGCATCCCTGAATTGTGGTCGAAGTTCCCTCACAATTTCTCCCAACGCCTTAGTGTAGAAGGCGTTATGTCTGCGCTCAGAAATGACTGCGAGTCAGGCATCGTGACATTTTTCTTGACTTGCTGACCAACCCACATAAAACTGCTCGACTAACAGCGCGTGGTCGAGAACTTCAGCGGCAGGAAAAGTCAAAGGGGGGAGCCATGGGCAGGGACCGTTTCTGTCGGGGTATCGCTTTTCTTCTCGTTCTTGGGTTGGTAAGTCTTCCGGCGTTCGCGCAGAAAATCACCGGCGACATTGAAGGCAACGTGACCGATAGCACGGGAGCATTCTTGCCCGGCGTCGCGGTCACGGCCGAGAACACGGCAACCGGACTCTCGCGCACCGCCACCAGCAACGGCAGCGGCGCCTTCCGCATTAACGACCTTTCCATTGGACCGTACAAAATCACGGCCAGCTCGCAGGGATTCAAGACCGAAGTGATCAACTTGCAGGTGCTGGCGGGCGCCCTCTCTCGCGCCGACTTCAAACTGACCGTCGGCGAACGCGCCGAGACCATCGAAGTGCAGGGCGAGGCTCCACTGGTGGATCTGTCTCCTAACAACAACAACTACGTCGATAACGCGAAGATTGAAAATGTCCCGCTGAATGGACGCGATTTCAACTCTCTGCTGGCGATTACCCCCGGCGTACAGCGTGCTCCGGGCGGCGGTTTCCTGGCCATCAGCATCGACGGATCGCGCACGACTTCGAACAACTACTTCATCGACGGCCTTTACAACAACGACCGCTACTACGGGGATTCAGCCATCAACGAGACCGGTATTGTCGGCATCCCGGCAGTCGAGTTTCCTCCGGAAGCGATCGAAGAAATGAGCGTGCAGGGCACGCCCTCTGCAGAATTTGGCGTGAAGGGCGGAGCGCCGATTCTGCTGAACATGAAGAGCGGAACGAATGCCTGGCACGGTTCGGGAACGTGGGTGAACCACAACGGGTTCGGGGACGCAGTTAATTATTTTGCGAAGCACAACTCTGACAATTGCGCGAGCCCCGGCGAGTGCCAGCCCACCAATATTCACAACAATCAGATGAACGCCACGATTGGTGGTCCGATCATCAAGGACAAAGCATTTTTCTTTCTGTATTACGACGGGCAGCGGTACAAGTCGCTTTCCGTCAGCAGTCGAATTGTGCCCACGCCGATGGAAATTCAGCTGGCGAAGAGCGACATCGCCACGATGGGTTTGACCGTCGATCCCGTCGGACAGGCTCTTTTGAACTACTTCCCGACGTCCTCCGTTCCAAACCCCAACGGCCCTGGCGGATTGTTTACTGCCCAAACGCCTACCACCGCGAGTTCAAACGGCTTCGGTACAAAGTTCGATTTCAAGTTTAACGATAAGAATACGATCGCCGTGCGCTACATTTTCGGCGACAGTTTCCAGAGCGCGCCACCTTTTGCAGGGCTGCCCGCTGCTGGATCGCAGGCAAATCTATTCAACTCGGTGGCCCCATCACGCGCGCAGCTCGCGGGAGTGAGTTGGACCACGAACATCGGGAACAACAAGATTCTCGAGAGCCGCCTCGGCTACACGCGCTTCTCCCAGGTGCTAGGGATCAATAACAAGATCGATCCGAAGAGCCTCGGAATTGACACCGGCCCATTGGGCGCCGCTGACTTCGGTGTTCCATACGTCTACCTGTATCACCTCGGATATGGTGGCTACGTCGGAGGAGTACAGGGCTACCCTCTGGTCACGACCCCTGATGCGACCTGGGACTGGTCTGAACACTTTTCCTGGGTGAAGGGCAATCACACCATCAAGGCCGGCGGGAATTTTCAACGCGCCTATACCAATAGCATTCGAAATGACGCCCGTACTGGTCTCGCCGCGGGCTATTTCACCAGTTATGCCGGGTACATCAATGGGGATGGGGTGCAGTCGGATGTCGAGCAACTTCTGCTGGGCAAGGCTGATCTCGCCGACAGGAGCTTTGGCAACACCCATCGTCACATTGTCCAGAACTCTGTAGGTTTTTATTTGCAGGATGACTGGAAGATCAAACCGCGATTTACATTGAGCTTCGGCCTGCGCTACGACATCAACGGCACGATTCGTGACACCAACGACCTAACAGCTAACTTCATCCCTGGCTCCGCCAATGGGTTGGTGCAGGTAGGGAAGGGGCTCAGCGGACTCTATAACACCGACTACGGAGATTTCGGTCCACACGCCGGGTTCGCATGGGATATTTTTGGTAATGGCAAAGTTGCGTTTCGCGGGGGATACTCTCTCTCTTACGATGTCGCGAACTTCGGTGCGCTAGCATCACCCTATTCCTTCTCGCACGCGCGCACCGGTGCATTTACCCAGCAAAACCTTGGCTTTACCAATGTTTCCAATACCTCCGACGTCGCAAACGGTGGCGGATCTGGGCTTCTCCCAAACGATCCTGCGGCCACTTGTTACAACCCGAACACGGGAGTCGGTGATTACATTTGCTTTGACAACGCCGTGAACGGGCCTTTGTTCGGCACAAACCCGCAGGGGACCCCACCTTTCAATGCGTTTTCTGTGGTGCGAAATTTCAAGACGCCGCGCTACAACAACTTCAATATCAGCGTTCAGACGGAACTGTTTCGCAACAATGTCCTGACCCTAACCTACGCGGGCCAGCGTGGACAGAACCTTGTCATCTACCGTGACTTGAACGCGTCACCGATCGGTACGATCGATGTGATCAATGGCACTGGAGCGCCGTGCATCGGCAACTCTTGCGATCCGTATAGACCGTTTTCGGCTATCTATACTGATCCCACCAGTGGCAACCCGGAGTTCCGGCACGTTATTCAGGCAGGAAACCAGGGCACTTCAAAATATGACAGCATGCAGATCTCTTACAACCAGCGTGCTTGGCACGGCCTGGACACGCAGTCGAACCTCACCTGGAGCAAGTGCTTCGACTCTAACTCCGTGAACCGAGGCGGTGCGGGGGACTATCCCCAAATCAACAATGCGAACGCACCAAACAGCCTCCTTCCCGCCACGCCGAACTTCAGGGATTCTTATGGCCTGTGCGACCACGACGTTCCCCTGAACTTCAACGTCAGCGGAATTTATTCGTTGCCAAAATTTCGTCCGCTTGGCGAACGTCTTGGTAATGGATGGCAATTGAGCACGATCCTAACCTTGCTTGGCGGGCGTCCGTTCACTGCGTTGTTGAGCGGCAGCGATAACTCAGGGCAAGGCTTGGACGGCGCCAGCATTCGCGCTGCCTGGGATGGCACGCCGGTGCGTTACAACACGCGCAATCCGGATCAATATGTCGTCGAGACTTACACCGTGCTGGGACAGTCCGATCCGTGCGGGGACAACTTCGATATGAGTTCAGGCACGTTTCTTGCGGGAGCGCCTTTGACGCCGTTCTACTCTCCGTGTGCTGGGACCGTCGGAAACTCGCGGCGCAACCAATTACGCGGGCCCGGGTTGGCGCAGTTGGATATGTCGCTAATTAAGGGGACCAAGATCACTGAACGATTGAACGTCCAATTGCGCTGGGAAGTTTATAACGTCTTGAACCGGGGGAACTTCTACTATTTCCCCGGCAACGTGCTGGCCAACGGTTTTGGTCAGATCACCAAGACCTCTGACGTAGCCGCTGGCAATCCGGTCATCGCACAGGGTGGCCCACGCAACATGAATTTCTCCATCAAGTTCATCTTCTGACGGCCTTGACGGCGACGATTCGGGGAGTCTGCCTGTGGTAGACTCCCCTTTTCTTATGCGGTTTTTCCGGTGGCTTTCGGTCCTGCTGTGGTTGGGTTCTGCGATTGCCGCCAATCCTCCGCAACACGCGGCTAAACCTGCGCCGCGGCATCCCAGTATCATTCTCATCACGCTTGATACGACGCGCGCCGATCGCATGGATTTCCTTGGCTCCGAGCGCGGTCTCACGCCCAATCTCGACGTGCTGGCGAAGCAGGGAATTGTGTTCGCGCGCGCGTACTCGCACGTGCCCCTGACGACCGCGTCTCACACCACGATTCTCACGGGAACGTATCCGCAGTTTAATCACGTGAACGATTTCGGCGTGCCGCTCTCGCCGCGGCTGCCGTACTTGCCTGATCTGCTGCATCATCAGGGCTATCACACGGCGGCTTTTGTCGGATCGCTGGTGCTTGATCCGCTTGATGGGACCGCTCCGGGCTTCGATCGCGGATTCGATGTCTACGACGCCGGTTTTCGCTTGCGGGCACGCGGAGCCGATCGCTACAAAACTGTCGAACGCCGCGGCGGAGAGGTCGTCAATCATGCGCTCGCCTGGCTGAGCCAGAATCATAGCGGACCTTTTTTCGTATGGGTTCACCTTTACGACGCGCATGATCCTTACGATCCGCCGGAGCCTTATAAGACTCGCTACAAATCGCAGCCCTACGATGGGGAGATAGCCTACGCCGATTCGGCAGTAGGCAAACTGCTCGATACTTTGCGGGAGCACGGGCTCTATGACGGAACCCTGATCGCCGTCATGGCGGATCACGGCGAGTCGCTGGGCGCTCATGGAGAGAACACCCACGGCGTTTTTCTCTACGACGAGACTCTGCACGTGCCGCTGCTCTTCAAGCTTCCCGCGAGCCGCAACGCGGGCACGCGAGTGGACACACGCGCAGGGCTGGTCGACGTGATGCCAACGATCTTGCAGGTTGCTGGGTTGAGTGTTCCATCAGAAGTTCAAGGCGAGCCGCTTCTGGTAGCGCCGGCGTCCCGCCGGCCACAGCAAGCTGACCAGGATCGTCCTGCTTACGCCGAGACGGACTACCCTCATCGGGCTTTCGGATGGAGTTCGCTGCGCGCGCTCCGCACGGGAAAGTACGTCTATATCCAATCCCCGGATCGCGAGCTTTATAACCAGGAAGCTGACCCGCAGGAAGTGAAGAACCTTGCGACGGATTCGAAGGCCGTCGCAGGTACACTCGACGCACAGCTCGATGCGTTTCGCAAGAAGACCAGCCAAAGTCTCGTCGAGCTCGCCAAGCCGGATCCTGAGCAGATCAAGAAATTGCAGGCGCTCGGATACGTGGCTTCGGAAGAAAGCAAGGCCGACACCAATACCGCGGTCACGGGAATCGATCCGAAGTCGCGGATCGAAGTTTCAAACCTCCTGCATGACGCCATGTTTGACGTGGAGGATGGGCGTTATACCGAAGCCGTGCCGCGCCTTGAACAGGTGCTAAAAGACCAGCCGGGGATGGCGATCGCCGAAATGCAACTCGGCAAAGCTCAGGCGAGTCTCAAGAATTACGATCAGGCTCTGCCGCATCTGCAGGCGGCGGCCAAGGCGCTACCGGATGTTGGCATGGTTCATTACGAACTGGGGTTGGCGCTGTTTGAAACGGGAGACTGGAAGGCGGCGGCGCCGGAGTTTGAAATCGCCGTGGCGCGCGCTCCACGATGGGCCGACGCGCACTTCTCGCTGGCTTCGGTGTATGCGCGCATTGACCGCGTGGCCGAAGCCATGACGGAACTCGATACCTGCCTTGGCCTCAGTCCCGATCATTACCGCGCCAACTTGTTGCGGGGAAGAATCCTCTCGCTGCAGGGGAATCCCACGGCGGCGATGGCGAATCTTCAGAAGGCCGCGCAAGTGCAGCCCGACTCGCGTGAGGCCCACTTGTTTCTCGCGGAAGCCTACGATCAACTGGGCCGGGCCTTCGACGCGGGCCGCGAGCGCGCCGAAGCTCAGAAACTGGGCGCTCCGACGCCACGATAAGGTTTGGAGGAGAAAATCATGCGAACTCTACGAATTGCTTTCGGTGTAGCGCTGCTTTCCGTTTGCCTGCAAGCGCAGACCGATGTGCAGAAGGTTACCGTGATGGGGAAACTCACACGCATGATGGCCATTGGCGGGGAATCCACGGGATGGGCGATCGAGGTCGATCCCGGAGTCACGATCGATGGCAAAGAGCTGCATTCGGTCGAAGTTTCGTACAAGAAAACCGCCAAGCTCGAGAAGCTTGAGAACAAACGCGTCGCAGCGAGCGGTAAGATGGACCATCGCAAGGGCGTCGAAACCGGAGACCGGATGGTTCTGAAAGCGACGAACATCAAGGAGGCGCAGTGAAGCTCCTCAGCCCCTAAAGGGGCGCTTCACGTCAGCGCGTATGGCATCGCTGAAGCGATGCCCTGATACGAAGCGGTGGCACTCAGAAGAGGGGGTACTCATCCTGGCAAGGGCGAGAGTCTGCGATGAACAGTGCTGGCTAAATGCCAAGTGCCAAATGCTAAGAGCTGTTTCCCCACCACGCCGAGGCCAGCACAATCACCGCGGGATACATCTCCAGCGTATAGCGCGGCTCAGGATTTTCCAGCGTCCCCAGAAAAATGCTGCGCAACAGGACGAACGTCAACAGCAATCCGACATGAGACAAATAGTGTCCGCGCAGGAACCCGAGCTTCGACATCCCGACGTAGAAAAGCCCAATCAAACCTAATCCCACGGCAAGCGCAGACCACTGCCAATCGTCATTAAATTCCCACCAGCGCGTATCGCAGGGCAACAGTTCAGTTCGCGGACGCAGCCACATATCAGCAATCCGCACAAACGGCAGCCAGACGTAATACCGCAAAGTAGAATGATGAATGCGTTCAGAGGCCAGCGCCGCAAACCGGGCGTCCAGTTCTTGGGTCACCGAAGCTGACTCGTTATAATCTGCCAGCAGTTTCTCGGTCTGCTCCCGTTGCTCCGCCGAATCGAACGCTCGCGACGGAAGTTTGCTTGCATCCATGGGCGCGCCCGGCACCGCCCAGTAGATTTCTTCCGTCGAAGAATAATCGGCTATCCAGGTCTTCACCCACCGATTAAAACCCTGGGGGACCTGTTCATCTTCTTCATTGGCATACCGCGGCGCCAGCGGCTGGAAGCGATGAATGGTGTGCAGATTCCGTAGGGTCCAGGGAACGAGGGGAGCGATCGCAACCATCGACAGCACCAGTCCCGCATAAAAGACTGGAGCGAAGGATTCCCCGGAGCGCAGATGGGTGATCAGAATCCAGAGCAGATAAATCCCGATCGCAGCTAAGAGCAGCCCGCCGTCAGGCCTCAACAAAATCGTCGCCCCCACGGCGAGCCCGCAGCCTGCCCAGATGCGCAATTTCGAAAAATCTTCCAGCCCGCGAAGCGCCAAGTCGAGGGCCAGCGCGGTAAAGAAAATCTCCAACGTTTCGGTGAGCGCTGCCGAAGCGTAATTCGCCAGAAAGGGGCACAGACCCGCCAGCAGAAAAGCGGCCTTGGCGGCGCGGTCGGAAATCATTCGGCGCGCCATATCGGCGACCAGGAGGCAAGTTCCCAGATCGATGATGATTTGAAAGAAGAGGACTGCCCGGTAATGTTCCATGCCGAACACTGCCCAGAGGGAGGCGAGAAACATGGGGTATCCTGGCAAGCGGATGAAGGTCGGCGCGGGACCATCCGGCGCGCTCAGGCCGTAGACTCCGTGCTGCATCCAGTTCCTGGCAATGTCGCCGTAGACGAAAGAATCGTTGGTAACCCGAGAAAACCAGAAAAAGAAGATCAGCCGCAAGGCGAGCGCGGCCAGCGTCGCGAAAATGAAGAATCGGCAGTGTTTGCGCACCAGTTCGCGCACAGGGTGAATATATCAGCTTCCCCGGCCCACAACTCTGTTGGCGACGACGGCATCTTAGTCGAAGTGACCGTTTGACCCTCCAAATCACGGCCTTTAGGATGGGGACGGTTCAATCCCCATGGCGAAGCCGGTTTTTTACGATCCTCGACAGGCACGTTGGAAACGATTGCGGCGTCTCTTTGACGTCTCCGCCATCGCAGTGTCGCTGGTAATCGCCTTCTTCGTCTATAACGCCCTGCACGACGAGCAGCTTCCCGAGTTGCTGTTGCAGACGCAAAAGCGCCCCTACCACTCGCTTAGCGAAAAAGAGAAAGAGAAGGCGCGGGAGAAGCGAAAGCTTGCGGCTGCCCGACTGGGCCGGCTACGTTCGAAGAAACCTCCGTCGCAATTGCTGCTCAACGGGGAAGCGGGGATTCGCGCCGCGTTTTACGTTCCATGGGATGCGGCCAGCTTCGCCTCCTTGCGCGAATATGCACATCAGGTCGATCTGCTCTATCCCGAGTGGCTTCACGTCCTGACGGCCGACGGCCATCTGCAGGGAGAAGATCCCGAGACCATCAAATATTTCGACGTGGTGCAGGGCAAGATCGTGCACAGTGTCGATAACAAAGTCATGTCGTTCCTGAAATCAGAAGGAACCAGCGTCGAAGTCTTTCCGCTGGTGAACAATTTCGACGGCACGAACTGGATCGACATCTCCGGTTTCCTGAATAGTCCCGACGCCCGCGCATTGTTTCGCCAGCAGGTGGCCGAATTCCTGGCAGGTGACCAGTATCACGGGCTGATGGTCGATTTCGAAGATTTTCCCAAAGCCGCGCAACCGGGATACGTCGCACTGCTCAACGAGCTTTCACAGGATTTGCACGCCAAGGGACTGAAGTTGTACGTCAGCGTGCCTGCAGCGAATCCCGATTTCAGTTATGCCTCCGCGGCCAAAGCCGCCGATGGCGTCGTGCTCATGAACTATGACGAGCACTATCCTTCGCCGGGCACTGCCGGTCCCGTGGCATCGCAAGACTGGTTCGTCAAGAATCTGGCGGCGGCAAAGAAGGCGATTCCAGAGAACAAGCTGATCTGCGCCATCGCAAATTATGGATACGACTGGGTACAGAAACCGAAGAATGGCAAACTGCCTCCTGACGTGCGCGACAGTAACGTCTCAGTGCAGGAAGCGTGGCTGGGAGCGCGCGACTCCGACGCCGACATCGATTTCGATTCCGACAGTCTGAACCCGCACTTCAGCTATCTCGACGAACACAATCTCCACCATGACGTGTGGTTTCTCGATGCGGTCACTGCGCTCAACGAGATGCGCGCCGCACAGTCACTCGGTATCGAGACGTTCGCGCTCTGGCGCTTAGGCTCTGAAGATCGATCGTTGTGGCGGGTGTGGGACCAGCCTGGCGATCCGGGCGCTCCCGACAAGCTGAAAGACGTTCCTCCCGGTCAAGATGTCGACATGGAAGGCAACGGCGAAATCCTGAAGATCGAGGGACGTCCTGCTGACGGCACGCGGCAGTTGGAAGTGGACAAGAGCTTAAATCAGATTACCGACGAGAATTTCGACGAACTGCCGCTGCCTTATCGCGTGGCGCGCTACGGAGCGAGCCCCAACCAAATCTCTATCACGTTTGATGACGGGCCCGATCCCGAGTGGACTCCGAAGATTCTCGACGTCCTGAAGAAAGAGCATGCGCCCGCAACCTTCTTCCTGATCGGCATTCAGGCTGACAAATACGCCGACGTGACTTCGCGCATCTACCGCGAAGGACACGAGGTCGGCAACCACACCTTCACCCATCCTGACATCAGCAACATCTCTTCAACCTTCGTGCGGCTGGAACTCAATCTTACTGAACAGCTGTTCGCCAGCCGTTTAGGGATGCGAAGCATTCTGTTTCGTCCTCCGTATTCGATCGACCAAGAACCTGATACCGCAGACCAGGTCCGTCCGCTCGAGTTCAGTCAAGACATGGGATATATCACGGTCGGTGACAAGATCGATCCCAACGATTGGCAGGACAATCCGCGGCGCACAGCCAAGCAGATTTCTGACGATGTTTTAGAGCACCTGCCGCCCTGCGCTCCGAATGACATTCGTTGCGGAAACATCGTTCTGCTGCACGACGGTGGGGGCGATCGGGAACAGACCGTGCTGGCCCTTCCGGCGATCATCGAAGGCATTCGCGCCAAGGGCTATGAGGTCGTTCCGCTCTACCAGTTGCTGGGCAAGACCATGGCCGACGTGATGCCGCCGATCCCTGCCAACGAGCGCTGGGCGGCGCGGCTCGACTGGCTTGGCTTCTGGATGTTCGACGCCGGCAGCAAAGGCATCACCTGGATCTTCTTCCTGGGCGACTTGCTGATGACGGGACGTTTGTTGTTCGTCGGCATTCTTGCGGTGTACGACCGCTTCCGGGAGCGGCGAGTCGATACACTGGACAAAGATCACACTTACCGTCCCGCGGTCGCATTGCTTATTCCCGCTTATAACGAAGAGAAGGTCATTGAGCGTACGATTCAGGCCGCGCTGGGATCGGACTATCCCAACCTGCGTGTCATCGTGATTGATGACGGTTCGAAGGACCAAACCTTACAGGTAGCGCGCGCAGCCTTCGCCGTGGAAGAAGCGGAAGGCAAGGTTCTTATTCTTACCAAGCCCAACGGCGGGAAAGCCGAGGCTTTGAATTTCGGCCTTGAGCATCTGACCGATGAAGAGATTTTCGTTGGCATTGATGCCGACACCATCATCGCGCCCGACGCCGTGACGCGCCTGGTGCCGCATTTCCTGAATCCCAAGGTCGGGGCGGTAGCGGGCAACGCCAAGGTCGGCAACCGCGTGAATCTCTGGACGCGCTGGCAGGCGCTCGAATACATCACCAGCCAGAACTTCGAACGCCGCGCGCTCAACACCATGGGAGCCGTCAGCGTGGTGCCCGGCGCGATCGGAGCGTGGCGCGTTTCCGCGGTGCGCGAGGCCGGCGGATATCATACTGACACCGTCGCCGAAGATGCCGATCTGACAATGGCATTGTTGCGCAACGGATATCGCGTCGAATACGAAGATCTTGCTCTGGCCTTCACCGAAGCTCCGGTGAACGCGAACGGCCTGATGCGCCAGCGTTTTCGCTGGTCGTTCGGAATTCTGCAGGCAGTATGGAAGCATCGCGAGGTCTTCGGACGCAAAGGCGTGCTGGGATACGTCGCGCTTCCCAACATCCTGATCTTCCAGATTCTGCTGCCCATCGTTTCGCCCTTCATCGATCTGATGTTCGTGGTAGGCGTGCTCTGGTACGGAGTGCAGAAGTATTTCCATCCGGAATCCACCGATCCGACCAGCTTCCAGCGGTTGGTGTTGTTCTTCGCATTGTTCCTCTTGATTGACTTCATCACTTCCGCGATCGCGTTTGCGCTGGAACGCCGCGTCCCGGAAGCGCGAGAAGATGCCATGCTGCTCAGCCAAGTCTGGCTGCAGCGGTTTGCCTATCGACAACTCTTCTCCGTCGTCCTCATCAAGACGCTAAAGCGCGCGATCGAAGGGCGGCCCTTCGCATGGGATAAGTTAGAGCGCACCGCGGCTGTCACCTACGCGCCGGCGGAAAGAGTCGAGAAGCAGGATTCAGTCAAAGTGCCGTAGCGCCTGCGTCACACCCGCTGGCCGGAAACACCTGAAACACTTGCTGTTGCACTGTCACGAGACAATCCTTTGACAAATTCTTGACCTCCGAACGACGCTACTCCTGCCGATTCCCGATACTCTCCGGCCACTCAGTTGTTGCAATTTCACCTGTGATATCAAGGAGGTTCGATGACTCGCTTGGGGCGAATCTTAATCAACGCATTTGTTATTTGCGTGGCTGCTCAATTGCTTGTGGCTGCGGAGCCTGACAATTCGACGCAGCCACCAGCCACAGTTAATTGGCCGATGTACAAAGGGCGCGCCGCGCGCACTGGCTTCAATCCCTCAGAAACTACCATTAACGTAGGAAATGCCCAGACTCTTAGTCAGTCGTGGGTCGGGATCATGGGCGATCTGGTCGACGTTTCATCGCCCGCAGTGGTGAATGGAATCGTCTACGTTGGTTCTTTCGACGGCAAGGTTTACGCCTTCGACGCCAACGGTTGCGGCTCGGATGCATGCCAGCCGCTGTGGTCCGGAGCCACGCAGAACTCCATCACGTCTTCGTCAGCCGTCGCGCAAGGCACGGTTTTCATCGGATCGAACGATCACAAGTTCTACGCTTTCCCCGCGAGCGGCTGCGGACAGTCGACCTGCGCTCCGCTGTGGACTGCCACTACCGGCGGCGCGATTCAGGATGGATCGCCCGTGGTTGCGAATGGTGTCGTGTATGTGGGCTCGACGGATAAGAAGCTGTACGCCTTCGCGGCTGCAGGCTGCGGCAGCTTTACTTGTTCGCCGCTATGGACTGCGGCTACCGGAGGCATGGTCCAGTCGCCGCCCGCTGTGGCGAACTCCGTGGTTTACGTCGGTTCGAGCGATGGCAAGCTCTATGCCTTCAATGCCGCTGGCTGCGGCAGTTCCACCTGCACACCTTTGTGGACGGCGAGCACTGGGCCATCCATTCTCGGATCTGGGCCAGCAGTCGCTAACGGCGTCGTGTACATCGGGTCATTCGTGAGGGATCTCTATGCCTTCGCGGCCGCGGGATGCGGGCAGTCCACCTGCCAGCCGTTGTGGAAGGGCAATGCAGGGCAGTTCATTGCTGCCACACCCTCAATCGCCAATGGTGTCGTCTACATCGGGTCAGGGGACGGGATTCTTTCGGCCTTCAAAGCCTCGGGCTGTGGCACAGCCCTTTGCCAGCCTTTGTGGACGGGCGCAGCCGTGGGCGCGCAAGCCGCTATGATCTCTGCTCCCACGGTCGCCAATGGCCTGGTCTACATCGGAGAAAACAACGGCATGGTCGAAGTCTTCAATGCCAAGGGGTGCGGCAAGTCGTTCTGTTTACCGGTTACACAGTTACTGACGCAGAACGAGCAGATTGTCTCGTCGACCCCGGCCGTGGTCAACGGCACAGTGTATTTCGGTTCAGCCGATCAGTTCTCGAACCCGATCGGACGTCTGTACGTGTTCAAGCTTTTTCAATAGCGCGGCGGCACATTGCGTTGGCGCAGTGACCGTAAACTCGCGCGCGCCAGATTCTTCGCTGCGCTTCGGGATGACGTCAACTTTTCTAGTGACGTCATCCTTAGTGGCCTCAAGGCCAGGACGGATCTCGCGTCGATAAGACACACTCCTACTTCCGTGACGCCGGTCACAGACACCTGTGTGCCCTCCGGTGTGTGCTAAGTGAGGAGATCCAAGGCCATGGCCTGTACCATCATCGAGCCCTTCCGCATCAAGAGCGTCGAACCCATTCGCTGGACCACCCGCGAGCAGCGAGAAGAACTTCTTCGGGCCGCTCATTACAACCTGTTCCTCCTTCCGGCCGAAGACGTTCTCATCGACCTGCTCACCGACTCGGGTACGGGCGCCATGTCGACTCACCAATGGGCCGCCATCATGGAAGGCGACGAAGGTTAC